>Ga0134126_10003903_pt1 | contig 18652 bp, 14 predicted proteins | sample KB31752_FD_96881 | JGI IMG/M metagenome (GOLD analysis project Ga0134126, IMG submission 96881) | Terrestrial soil microbial communities with excess Nitrogen fertilizer from Kellogg Biological Station, Michigan, USA - KB3-175-2 | ecosystem: Environmental > Terrestrial > Soil > Unclassified ...
CGTCCGCAGTTCGGGCAATCCAGGTACGCATGGATCAGAGCCGGGACGCTATCCTCATGTCGTCGTTTGCCCATCACAACACTATCTCGCGAATGGGCGCCGCTGTCGAGTCCTGCGTGATCGCGGGGTAATATCAGGGATTCGGCCTGCCCTCAGGACCCAATTCCGTCAATAGCAGTGTCGCGATTGACACGTGCTTATCGATGGTCGGCGTCTTGACAGCGAAGGCGGCGGCGATTTCCGCGTAGCTGTAGCCAGCTCGCTGTGCGATGAAGATCTGGCACGTCCGCGCGCTCAGCTCGCCTACCAGACTCACGACCCTACCCAGCTGCTGCTCGGCGCCGACCGTCCGCTCCGGTCCTGGCGCGGCATCAATGAGCGCTCCCAATCTGTCGAGCCTCTCGGCGCTCTCGAAGGTAATCGGCCGCGATAGCTCGCGATGAAAATGAGTGATGGTGAGGTTAATGACAATGCGTCGGAGCAGAGAATCCAAATCTCTTATTTTGGCCGACCGCTGGTAATCGAACAGCCGAAGGTGCGCCTCCTGCACCAGGTCCCTGGCATCCTCGCGGGAGCAACCTCGCCTGCGACACATCCGGATTAGCTGCGCGTACCGCGCCGATAGCCGGCTCATCTTTACGCAACGTTGCAATAGCCACGTCTCGCGAGCTCGCGAGGGCAGAGTCGGGGCAGGTGTTCCATCTATCGTGCGTTGATTGTCTTGGCGAAACCACTTGAAGATCGTCTGCGTGTGAGCCGATCGCCGGCGCCGCAATTGCGGGCGGCACTCTAGGCGAGAGCGAGAACGACCGGCAACGGTAGGGGACCGCACGAAAGTACTGCCGGATCTGATTGATGTGGACACAAGAGTCCAAATGGCTGGAAAGGATCAACGTGTCGAGTATGAAAATTGTAAGCCTTTGAGTCCGGTCTAGTGATTGCGATCGCGACTTCGAGGTCCGGATCGGACGCCTTGAGTACGTCGTATCGCAGACGCCCATCGCTTCGCGGCCGCCGCGTAAGTTTTCTGCGGTGATCAAGCAGCTGTTATTCGACGGAAAATTACAATTTGAGCGGATATAACAGTCAGCGAGTGTGCAATACTGGTGTGCAATGTTGGTGAGATGTTGGGACGGACATGTATGTGAGCTCGAATGGCCTCTCTAGCTTCGCGATAGGACCCATTGCCCCGATCGCTCCTGAATGCGCGATGGAATGTGAGATCTGCTCAGCAAGAGCGCCGACGTCCGAGTGCGTGGTGCCGCGATCCGCATGCCCAAACGAAGCTCTCGGTGGTAGCTCCTGGGTAAGGCAGATCAAGAGGGGGTCTCTCAGAAACTCGAGCATTTCATTCGTGAAGCGGCCAAGCGCTCAGGCGCTTGGGCGGCGCAGCCAGGACCACGGAAGCGCGGCTGAAATAAGAACAACGGGTGACCTGGGGCAATCAGTGGATCCCGCACGCTTCGCGCGCCCCGGAGAACTGGGGATGGACGCCCGGGAGAGGCTTACGGCATGTCGTTCTCAGGGTCCGCCGCGGGTCCATGGTATTTCGCGTTCTGCGGTTTCGGAAACCGCCTCCTATCCGTCTATTAGCGACTTCGAGGAGCCGTAGGGGTGGGTGCTGCTGATGCCGAATCAGAGCACCTGCAATCGGTGCCCGAGGCCCATACCTTCGGGCCAGGGCGTGGTTCCCCGGCCGCGAGGCCGGACCACTCGTGGGCGCTCACGGAGATCTATCGGGACCATAACGCAGCACTAGTGCGGTTTATTGCCGTGCGAACAGGTTCGATCGAAGACGCGAGAGAAATCATGCAGGAGGCGTATGCGAGAGTGCTGGCTCTCGATCGCCCCAGCACCGTTAGTGTGCTGGTGGGCTACCTATGGCGAACCGCCGTGAACCTGGCGACGGACAGGTGGCGAGAGAGGTCACGGCGTGACCGCTTCCTGCGGTCCGCCCGGCCTTTAGTCAATGCTGACGAGTCTTCCGCGGAGTCGACCCTGGAATCGCGAGAGCGCCTGTCAATCGTGGAGCGGGCGATAGCAAACCTGCCACCCAAGTGTCTCCAAGCCTTCGTTCTCCACGTACTCAAAGGACTGACCTGCCCGGAGGTCGGTCGAGAGATGGGCATCAGCGAGCAAATGGCTCGAAGGTACGTCGCACGGGCGCTGGAGTACCTGCAATTCTGCCTGGATGTCGCTGACGACACGGGGAGCGCGAAATGAGCGGGGGCCGCGCTCAGGGTTCTACGGACATCGAGCGATGGGATCAGGCGCTCGCTTGGTATATCAATGTCCGCGACGGTGGAAACTTCGATTTCACCGGTCCCGAGTGGCAGGAATGGTGTGCTGACCCCGAGAATCGACGAATATTCGACAATGTGAGTCGACTGCTGTCAGATCGCCGAACCTATGGACCGCTGCGGCAGCCTACGATGACGGAGCTCACTGATGATCAATACGATGCGTCTATCCCAATAAGGCAGTGGCTGACGGCGCAAGCGGCGCGCAAGGCGCGGAAGCTGCCTTCGTTCGTGTCCGGCTGGTGGTTGCTCTGCGGTGGCATTGCCATTGCAGCCACCTTGCTGCTCTTCCTGCTCTACCCCCTGTGGTCTTGGCGCAGCGTCAGCGCCGGGGAACCCATCTATCAAACGCGTCTCGGTGAGCTTAAGGAGGTTCGCCTGAGCGACGGTTCGCGCGTCGTCCTCGGTGGCCAGACAATGCTGTCTGTCGTGTTCTGCGCGCGGCAACGCTCGGTCAAGCTGATAAGCGGACAGGCCTGGTTCAGGGTCGCGCACAACTCTGGCTGGCCATTCATCGTCGCCGCGGGTGACGGCACGATCACGGCTGTCGGAACGGCGTTTGTTGTGACTCGAGACTCAAATCGGGTTGTCGTCGCCGTAACGGATGGGACGGTCGAAGTGCGCACGCGGCGCGTTTCATCGCCATCAGGCCGGCTCGTGGAGGGAGCAGGCGAGAGGCCCTCGTTCCGGCCGATTCGAGTAGCTCGCGGCCAAGCAGTAGCATTTGGGGACAACGGCTCAGTGGGTTCGCTGGAACCCACCGACACTCATGCTGCGACAGGCTGGACGCAAGGGCGATTGACCTTTGACGATCAGCCGCTACGTTACGTGATCGAAAGCGTCAATCGGTATTCATCACGACACATTGTCGTGGATAATCGGGCCGGTGCACTTCGCTTCAGCGGGATAGTGTTGGACCATCAGATTGATGACTGGCTGCAAAGCCTAGAGGGAATCTTCCCGGTGCACGTTGAGCAGGAAAAGGCGGACGTGCAAATTCGAATGCGTCGTCCGCTGCCAGCGGCTCTCGACCCGCGACCGAAATCTCGTCCTTAAACGGGCTCTCTCGACTCTGTCTGGTGTGGCGCTTTTGTGGCCACTGGCCTGAGCTCGTGCTCCGCCCATTTTGACACCTGGTTTCGGATTTCCCTCGAAAGCCGTCATGTTCACGCAAATCACGAGAACCGCAACCGCGCCGTGCGCGTGGGCGCGGACTCATCGGTTCGGCGAAGACTGAATACGGGGGAGCGAGGTATGAGCCGCATGGGCAACTTTCAGCACGATTCTTGCCTCTGCGCAAGACTGAAAACGGCGCGTTTCCAAATCGCGGCCGTGTCGATCTTGATGTTTGCGCTGCTGGCACCGCTGCGCACTGCCATTGCCGGGAATCTGGACAAAGTGATTCTCTTCAACATTCAAGCCGAGACTCTGGACAAGGCGCTCTTACAGTTTGGCGCGCAGGCGCATGTGCAGATCAGCTTCGCGTCGGACTCCGCGAGAATACCAATGCCAACGAGGCAAATAAAAGGACACTACCGCGGACGGGATGCTCTTGCGAAGCTCCTCGAGGGAACCGAGCTTCGGTTCGTTGCCCATGGCAATACCGTGGAGATCATCGTTCACTCGCAGAGTGGCTCAACCCGTTCAAGAGCGGGGTCGGAGAAGGCAGATCCGAGCGCCATGGAAAATGACCGGAGAGGCCCGTCGACGACTTACGCCGGTCCATTTGAGGATGGGCGCAGGGCGGAAAATTCGCCAAACCGTAGTACGCCACTCACGGAAGTCATAGTAACCGGCTCGCGGCTGCCAACGGCGTCGAGCTACGGAGAGCAGAACGTTCAAATATACGATCTGGATCAGATCGAGCAAAGTGGACAAACGTCAGTTGGGGAGTTTCTCTCCACCATTCCGCAGGCGTCTGTCCTCGCTGGAAACGAGACAAGTACCGGCCAACAGTCGACCGTGAGATTGCGAGGACTTCCTGCCGGAACGACGCTTGTCCTTTTGAATGGACGTCGATTGGAAAACTCTGGCTTTTCCGGAGGGAACGTTTTCAACCTGGACGCGATTCCTCTCGCCGCGGTGCAGAGAATCGAGGTAGTGCCGAATGGTTCATCGGCAATATACGGCGCCGACGCGATTGCGGGCGTGGTGAATATCATACTCAAGAAGGATTTCAATGGGGTAGCGGTGGATGCGAAGTATGGTTCTGCGAAGGATTTCAGCACGGTCAGAACAAACGTGGCCCTCGGGAAGCAGGGGGAGCGCGGCGGTATATCGCTCATCGCCACGTTTGGCGCAGATGGAGGGTTTCTGCATTCGCAACGGCTGCTAACGGCGAGCAATGACTACACGCGTTTTGGCGGCCCTGACTTAAACTACCCCGACTGCTCTCCCGCGAATATTTTCTCGATAGATGGGAGCCCGCTACCCGGCGCTCCCGCGGGAAGTTCCGCGAGTTATGCTGCCGTAACCGGACCGGCTTCCAGTGGTAAGCCTGGTCTGTCGAACTTCGCGTACGGCACGTTGAACGAATGCTCGTTGACGTCCGGGGAATCGATTCTACCGTCAACACATCACGCAGGACTGCTGCTTGAAGGCCATCTTCAAGTAACCTCCGGCGTACAACTGTTTGCGGAGTTGATGTACACCGTCGAAAACACAAATATCAAGGAAGCTCTACCGGGACTGTTTGGGACCACCGAATTTCAATTGTACAGCGTATCCGCATCCAACCCATTCAACCCATTTGGGGAGGTGGTGGGCGTAGGAATGACTATTCCCGGCTTAGCGCCCGCCGATAACTTCGATACCGACTTCTTTCGCCCCTTGGTTGGCCTGAAAGGCGCGCTTGGGGAACGCTGGCAGTGGGAACTCTCTGCATGGCAGTCGACCGACTGGACGCAATCGGTCGTGGCACATGAGATACCGAATGCTAGCTCTATTCAGGCCGCCTTGAACTCTCCGGACCCTGCTATCGCGCTGAACGTATTCGTCAACGGACCGGTTGCACGGCAATCGGTCCTGGATTCGCTATTCGGCAATGAGGCCATCAAATTCATGAGCCGAGATAGATCTGCGGAGGCCTTCATCAGGGGGCCGGTCGTGCATTTGCCGGCGGGTGACGCGGTCACGGTGTTAGGAGGAGATTACGTTCAAAGCGCACTAGATGAAAACGACGTCTCTACTGGTGGAATCTACACGCCAAACTTTAGACAGAATCACAAGCGCAAGTATGAAGCCGCGTTCGGTGAAGCGAGGGTTCCACTCATCGGAAAAGTGGGATCGGCGCCCCGGCTTTTAACCCTGACGATTGCCGGTCGTCATGATCACTATAGCGATTTCGGCTCCGCCAGCACGGGACAGTTCGGAGTGGAGGTGCGTCCGGTCGACGGTTTGACGATACGAGGCGCCTACGCAGACGCGTTCAAGGCGCCTACGCTGGACGATCTCTATGGTAGTGATGTTAGCTATCAAACTGTGCTTGTGGACCCGGTCAGCGGCGAGCTGGCGGAGCCCAATGTCATGGTGGGCGGCAATTCCGCGTTGCGACCGATGAGCGGGCATTCGCATATGTTTGGAGTGCAGTATACGACCTGGTCGGTCCCAGGACTGTTACTTTCAGCAACGCAATGGGGTGTTGAGGAAAGCGAGGTCATACAAAGCGTGGACCCTCAGGTATTGGCTGATAACGCTACGACGTTTCCGGGGCGAGTTATCCGGAATGGTGCCGGGCAGATAACCGAGATCATCGACACGGAGGTGAATTTCGGGTCAATCGACGTCGCGGGCTTGGATTATCAGTTGAGTTATCAACGTCCTATTGGTCGCGGGACTTGGTCGATGGCCGTAGATGCGACCGAGATCTATCGCTATTTGCAAGCACTCGTGCCCGGGACGCAGCCCATCGGGTCCGTAAGCAAAGGGGAAGATGACGGAGACTGGGCACCACGTTGGAAGGGAACTGTGGCAACCGGCTGGCAGGAGGACAGGATGACCGCTCATGTTGACGGGAGGTATACCGGATCGTATCAGGACTATGACAGTGAAGGACGAAGGATCGGGAATATCTGGATTGTGGACGCAAACCTCCGTTGGACCCTCGCGGGGGCTATGGATCGTACGGGCTTTTGGCCGCGCAAGAGTTATGTGGAAGCTGGTGCAACGAACCTCTTCAATAGATCGCCGCAATTCTCCAATTACCTATACGATTCTGTTGGTTACGACCCAACTCAAATGAGTATTGTAGGGCGAACGTTGTACCTGAGACTTGGAGCGCGGTGGTAGCGGGGCGGTGCAACAGAATTCAGGCAGGTTGGGGCGACACAAGTGAAGCTCAGGAAAATCTCGTCGGTCGGATGGGTGTGGATCATTCTCTTGGCGCCGGCACACGGTCACGGGCTGAAGCCGTTCACGGTTGCCGAAGAGATCCATATAGCAAACTTCTTTCCTTATCATGACACGCCTCCAATTACGGTGTCGCCCAACGGCCGATTCGTCGCAATCCGTACCGAGCGCGGCCTGCTCGATATAGGGAGGGTCGAGGACGAGCTGCGTGTATATGATAGGGCTGAGCTGAAGGATTTCATGCAGGGGAATGCGCGGCGATCGCCCGCGCCTGAGCCGGTGCTGGATGTACAGGAATCGACGTATAAGCAGGGCCCGCTCATAAGGCAGATTCGATGGCTGAGGAATTCCTCGGCGCTCGTGTTTTTGCTCAGGGACGGGAACGGATTGAATGAGCTGATGACCGTCGGTCTCAAGGAGAAGATGCCGCACCTTCTGAGCTTGAAGGGACAAAACGTGACCGCATTCGCCGTGCGGGACCGCACACATTATGCGTATACGGTATTTAATCCCGGTGCCGCCCTACGCTCACCGTGGAGAGATGGGCGCGTGGCATGGGACGCGACCGGTCGCTCTATTTGGGAGGTGCTGATTCCACTCGCGTGGAACGCGCGAATTGCTCATTTGCCGGGACCACCCGGCAGTGCGCCGCTGAGGAGCGTCTTATGGGTTGCGACGGGTAATCGGCCTCATTTGCTGTTGCAGCAAAATGGTGAGCCAGTCCTGATGTATCCGTGGCCGGGGTCTTTGGCTCTAGCGCCCAGGGGAGACGTGATTGCGGCGGAAATCCCCGTACGAAGGGTTCCCAAAAGCTGGGCGCGGGAATTTCTGCCTGCTCCGAATCAATCATTGGTTCGCATCAGCCCGGGTGATCAGGATCTGAGCGGCGCAGCGGACTTTTCCATTGTTAACGAATACGCCCTTATAGACCTGCGAAGCGGCTCGGTAAGCGCGGTAAATGGCGCGCCCACTGGGTCCGCAGGCGGATGGTATAGCGACGGGGGTTTGGTGTGGTCCCAGGACGGCAGTGCGCTTCTGTTACCTAATACCTACACGCAACCCCGTAAGGCGGGCTCATCGGATGCGCAGCCGTGCCTGGCCATATTCTATCGCGAAACGCATTCGACTCAGTGTGTTCAGCGGTTGCAAACCCTGTTTTCACAGCAGGCTCAGTTAGGCGCGGGCGTCACGGAAATTCGGTCGGCCGGGTTCGCGAACCAGGGTAACGACAAAGTGATCGTAAGATATGTCACATATCGGGAAAATGCCGAGAAGGAAGGTGCAGTGGTCTTCAGTCGGGCCGACGGCGGCCTGTGGAAGGTTTCGGGTGGCAGGGCGGCCCCAAAACACGACGCTTGGCCCGAAGTGTCCATTGCGCAGGGTCTTAATACGCCGCCGGTGGTCGTGGCAACGTATCCTCGCACCGGGCAGTCACGGGTGATTTGGAATCCAAACCCCCAGCTCGCGGGAATTGCAATAGGCAAAGTATCTGTATATCACTGGAAGGATCCGCTCGGCCACCATTGGATCGGAGGCTTATATAAGCCTGCCCATTACATGGCGGGCAGCCGCTATCCTTTGGTAATCCAAGCGCATGGCTTTCCGAAAAATAGGTTCAGTTCCAGCGGAATTTACCCTACCGCGATGGCGGCGCGCGCGCTCGGGGCCAGCGGCATGTTTGTCCTGCAACTCTCGTCTTGTGTCGACATCGACACTCCAAAGTCAGGCCCCTGCGATGTCGCGAGTATCGACGCCGCTGTGGGTAAACTGGTGGCAGCAGGACTTGTCGATCCATCCAGGATCGGGATTATCGGCTTTAGCTACACCGTCTATACCACTCTGGAGGCACTCACGACCAGCAAGGTTCAGTTCGCCGCTGCTTCTGTTACGGACGGTTGGAGCTACGGCTATTGGGAGTATTTGACGCAGGTAGATGCCGGAGGGGATGGCTATGCACGCGAGGCGAACGCGATGATTGGTGCGAAACCCTTTGGCGCCGGCCTGCTGACCTGGTTGAAAAGGGCGCCCGATTTCAATATGCAGAAGGTGCACACGCCTCTACTCATCAATAGCACAGGCCGAATCAGTGTGCTCGACGGTATGTGGGAGATCTATGCCCCACTCCGCTATCTCCAAAAGCCGGTTGATTTTGTGATTCTCCATTCCGATGAGCATGTGCTGACAAATCCCGCCGTGCGTATGGCTTCTCAAGGAGGCTCAGTAGATTGGTTTCGCTTCTGGTTGCAAGGCCACGAAGATACCGATCCGAAGAAGGCGCAGAGATATCGGCTCTGGGAGAAGCTCTGCGATATGCAGAGAACGGAGGTCCAAAATAGACCGGTATTTTGCCTTGGGAAGCGTCGTCAGCGTGCCCACAGCGAACTCCGAGATTGAGGGGCGCCGACAAGGTTGCGAAGCTCAGGTCACAGCAGTCATTTGATCAAGCCAATTCTCGCAAGCGAGATAATCCAATATCTGCATGGCATTAACCGTCAAGAAGGGCTGCTCAAGGACCAAAAAGCTATCCAATTTGACACGATCGAGTAGTTTCTCGCGGGTCAAGATTCCATCGAGGAGGCGCTCTCTGATATATTTCAGGTTATACCGGACCGCGTCCTGAAGAAATCCCATCGTGCCGCCCTTCGTTGTTCGGCGGATTACCTCTCCGGGCAGCAAGTCTCGGAACGCTCGTCGTGCAAGTCCCCGCGACACTCCGTTGGCGAGTAGTACATAGGTCGGAATGCTGAGGCACAGCTCCACCACGGGCTGGGCTGCTAACGGGTGAACCGGTGGCGCAATTCGATCCGCGTTCAGGGGATGGGGATAGACGGCTATATAATTGGTGACACTCAATGCATGCTCCCGCTTCCCGGGAGACAATGATTGCGGAATTTGGGCCCATGGATGGCGGGGTCTGCAGTTCCGGTGCATCGCCCTCGCGACTTCGTCCGTGACCAAATGGGGTCGGCCCATTAAGTCATAGGTGTCCGGAAGCCCAAGTCCAAGCATCGAATGCTTAACGATTTTCCATAGAACACGAGCATACGATTCGCGGCTCAACGTCGATGTCGCCCTGATTTGTCGCACAAGCTCCAGGTTCCACGAATGGAGATAGGCGTAATCCAAAGCGCCGATAGCCCGGTGGGTGTTGTAGAAGACGGTGTCTCCGGCTTCACCGCCAAAGCAAGCGGATGCTCCTGTCATGGCCGCCACTTCGCTCTCGACTTCATCCTCGAGGATCATGAAGACGAAATGCGAAGGACGCGGCACCCGCGGAGCGCGTTCTATGCGCTGTAGCTCGATGTCGCGGGCCCGCTTCTGTCTTTCTATCAGACCGAATCCACATCTGTTTGCCACGACTCGCGCGAACGCGCGCTCATCGGCGCTACCGATCACTCGCCTGAGCGCTGCGATGCTTTCTGCCGACAATCCCGGCGGGAGCGGCTTCGTCGCTTCATCACCGTAGTCGTTCGCGATGTAGAAGTTCAAGCACGTTACGCGACTCCGCTCGTTCTGGTGCGCGAGGCAGGTAGCAATTATTGAAGAGTCGAGTCCACCGGACAGGCGAAGAATGATGTTCGTATGCTGATCAGCCAAGGTCCTGGTGACATTCAGGACAGTCGCGCGTAAGGCGATGGCGGCCTCTCGTTCGTCTTCAAAGCGAGCGCGATCGCAAAATTGCGCCGGATGCCACAGGGGTACCGGCCGTTCCGGTGTGCCGGAGAAGCCGATCCACTCGCCACCTACGACATCTTCGATCTCACGAACGCCGCAATCTCGGGAATGCTCGAATCCGCCCAGGAGTCTCATTGCGACATGGGTCCAATCTATGGAGAGGGGCGCCACAAGAAGCGGAAGCACGTCTTCCATGTCTGAAAAAAATACATGGACGGTATCTGACAACGTGTGGTAGCAAGGCAGATTTCCTGTGGGGGAACGTAGCAATGCACATCGCCCGAATTCTCGCTGTGAAACTACCGCTATATACGAGCCCCAGTACTTCTCCAGCAGGTGTCGCCCCCGGGACTCACAGATCGCCTGGGAGTCAATTGGCCCGATGCTCGCATCGGGCGATTGAGGCGCATCCAAGCTGACGCGACGGAAGAGATTTCCAAGAATTACGCCGGCGTGGTTGGGGAGCGGATAGATATGAAACGACGGTGCAAGCTCCCGATGGCACATCACAAGCGCCCGCGTATCGCTGTAGGCAATTTGCCAAGGTACGCGCGCATTGACCAGCTGATTTTGAAGGCGCGTGATTCGTGCACCGGTCTGAGAATCGCCCGCGTTCCAGATGAGAGCAAGATAATTGTGCACTGGCTAGCCCGTCAAACCGTAAGTATTGGTAGGAAAGTTCGGGCCCGTTCCGCATCCTCGTTGAAGGAGACGGCTCCATACTGAAGCCAACAGTGAGCTTCCCAAGGCTCCAGTGTAACGGCAAAAACCAGGTAAGGCAGGCAGCCGTGGTGTGCGAGAAAGTCGAGAAGCGCGAGCGAATCAAAGAGGCAAACACACGCTTTAGGAAAGAATGGCCTTAAGTAGTTATATATGCCGACGAGCCGGCGCGCCTCGGAGAGAGAGATTCGTCGGCCCGCGCCAATCGTCTCCCTCCGGTGCGGGATATTCATAAGCGTGTGCTCTACGCTAAAGAATGCCAAGCGTCCCGCTGTCAGGACGCAAGATTTCATGAATTGCAAAATGTCGATAAGCCTGCACTCTGGCCGTTCGAAGTCGTCGGGCGAAAGAAGGGTCTCTTCGGGACGAGGAAGCCTCACCGACGTGGGCGCGAGCGCGCCCTCTTGGCCGTAGACAACCAGGTAATTTGCCTGCAGCTCTCTCAGGAGGGCGTACTCGGGGGTGTCGGGGTTTGCCGGGTCGTGTTCTGGCACGCCAATCGTTCGAACGCCTCCGGCACCTGAATCGCAAATCATTGAACGGAAGGCGCGCGCGTCCTTTCCCAAGAGCAGACTGTACTGATCAGTGAGGAGATTCATAAAGACAACCGCATCTCCTTCAAATGCGAAATGCACGTGTGCCGGAATGTAGCAACAGGTGTGCGTCATGTGGTGTGGAACCGACGTTTGATGAATGGGCATGCAGCCCGGAAGGGCTGCATGCCCAGCGCCATGCTGCCGTCAGGCGGCGGTGGCGCGCCTAGATCTCAATCAGACCGTAAAGGTCGGAATTGTGGAAGACTCCGAAACGGGAGGCTTCTTTCCGGACTTCGTTTCAACTGAGATTGTGCCTAGCTTGATCATGTTGAATCTCCTATGGTGATGGAATCATCCGCCACCGTTTCGGTGGCGCAGATGATCATCGGGCGAAGAGTCCTCGTGGTCAACATGGTGTCGCGATGGCGCGGATCTCGAATCGCAACGGTGGCGGTAACCATATGAGGAACGAACCGCTACTGACGTCGCTCGGCGCCACAGGTATGGCGGGGCAGAATAATCAGCAACTTAGGACGCCCGTATCGCTAACGGAGGACGGTCCGAGTGAGTCGAGCACGGTCAGATGCGGGCCGATATGTCAGTCGGACGAGTTGTGGGACAGGGGGATGCAGCGCTTGGTGGGGCCGGGTGTGAAGTGTTTGGCCGCAGAGGTCGATGGGTGAATCAAGCTCATGGCGTATAAGTTGCAACATCCCGGCCCATGGAAATGAGCGATTTCGGGCCGCGCAAGGCAGTGGGGATGCTCGATGAGCGGGAGGTGCTGCGGAGACGACCATGACACGACGGCTGCTGGCCGACCGTCGTTCGAGCTGCAGCATGACCATCTAGGTAGAAATGACGACTATTGCGTGAGTATTTCGTGTCTCACGCGCATTAGAAATTTGACGAACCGATGGCGCTGGTGGCGAATGTCGTAGTCAGCGGCTTCGATTAAGCCGAATTTCTCACGAATCGCCTCCCGTAAGTGTGCTGAATAAATACGTGTCAGAACTCCGCTTTCGATGCCCTCTGGGGCAATCGTGGCTGACAGCTGCCACTTCAGGAGAGCATATTCCAGCTCTGCGAGCACAAGCTCCAGAAAATCCGTCAGGCTCACCCACAGCTTCGTTGCCAGCATCTGATAACGCGGGTATCCCCAGGTCTCGTATGTCGAGAACCATTCGAAGGTATGAGGGAGAAACGTCGGTTCCAGGAATCCTCTTGCTCGTCTCAAGGCCCAGTCGACTGTAAGACCCTCAAAGTCGCGGTAGTAAAATGTGCCGAGGGGTTCCAGGTTTGGCGACATCGCCAGCAGCAGATCTTGTCCGTGGGCCTCGAGAATCAGGCCATGGTCGAATACCAATGCTATCCATAGCTTGGCGAATGTCGCCAAGAGCATCTCGTCCAGCAAGTCCCTGGCGGTCCCGTGCTTTCGCCTCAGCAGCTGAAGCAGTAGAGGCGGATGTCCCTGGGTGCCTCCCATCAGTGCGAAGAGCGGCGCCGGGATGACGCTACCATCGACGACCTCCTCGGGAATGGTACGAAGTATGGCGCCGACTTGAGGCGTCCGTCGAGGTACCAGGCCAACGGGTTCCGCGAAGTACTGCAGGCCAGTTGGCAGTGCGCTCCGCGAGTTATGGACAAAGTGGGAAAGTCCGACACTGCTGGCCACTTGCCGACGGGAGAGTCTGCGGTCGCCTAACGACTCAGATCGTAGTGAAAGTTTTACGAATGCGGCACTGTGTGGCAGGCCATCCCGCCAAACCAGTAGCGTGCGGACGCTCGATGTGGGCGTCCCAACCAAGCGCACGTCGCGTTCCGGAGGGTCGGCTCGGTGCGCCTTGCCTAGGTGCTCAGAATATTCGTGAAGCTGGGTCGGATGAATTGGAAACCGAACTTCAGAGTCACAACGGTCCAACCAAGAATTCTGCAGCACGCTCTCGCCCTCGCTCAAGCCTCCCAGAATATACAGGCTCTTCTTCTGGATGATGACATACGGAAGCTCGAAGACAACGCTGCTTTCCGGCAGGAAGCGCGGATCGAATGCGTCGTCGGCGTGTGAACAGGCGCGGAAGCGATCGAGTCGCCATAAATTCTTCTGTTCGAAATCCAATACTCGCCGCAATGCAAGCGGCAGCTGCTGTACGAGTTCATTCGCGGTAGCGTCTCCGTGCAGGAGATGCTCGCGAAGCGGGCGAATCCGAGTATCCATAAGGGTGGGATGTTCGCTCAGTGCACGGCTTACGAAGGCGTTTCGTCTGACAAGACGAGGAAGGCAGCGCGCGAATTGACATTTCCTTTAGGGCGCCGGCCCGCGATGCAGCAGCGCGACGTCACCCGGCGGGTGCCCTCGAGAGCGGGTGCAAGGGCTCCGCATCGTGGGCATATCTTCCAGACCAGTTGGTCCGTTCTGGGGTCGAAGTGAAGCACGTCCATAAGCGGGATTACGTGTCGCTGCTAGGCCGCCGCCGTGCTCGGGTGTTGTGCACGCCAGAGAGCTGCGTAGTGCCCGTTCGCGGCGAGCAGGGAGAGGTGTGACCCGCGCTCGGCGATCCGCCCCTCGTCAAGTAAAAGTATCTCGTCCGCGTGCGTGACTGTAGAGAGGCGATGGGCTATAACCAATGCCGAGCTGTGCTTTCCAATCTCGCGTAGGTTCTCCAGAATGGCCCGCTCGGTACGACTGTCGAGTGAGGAGGTGGCTTCATCGAAGACATAGATCCGCGGCGATTTGAGAATTGCTCTGGCGATGGAGACTCGCTGCTTCTCCCCGCCCGACAGCTTGACCCCTCGTTCGCCAACCCGAGTGTCGTAGCCTTCCGGCAGGTTCATGATGAAGTCATGGAGGTGAGCTGTTCGGGCGGCCCTCTGAATGTCTCTGAAGCTCACATCACTCCGTCCGAACGCGATGTTGTAGGACAGCGTATCGTTGAGGAGAACGGTGTCCTGAGGAACGACTGCGATCGCGTTCCGGAGGTGGCGGAGTGGGAGACTGGATATTGGCACGTCGTCGAGCAGCAGCTGTCCCTCATCAGGCTCCAGTAGACGCATGAGAAGCCGAACGATCGTCGACTTGCCGGCTCCGCTGGGCCCCACGATACCGAGGGTACAATTGGGATCGATACGGAAACTGACGTCCTTCAGTACTGGTCGGCCCCTTCGGTAGGAGATGCTGACACGGTCGAACTGGAGAGTTCCAGACCTTGCGACCGAGACAGTATCTGTAGGGATGAGCTGAGTAGGTTCCGCGGTCTCGGCGAAGAGCAAAAGCATCTTGTCGAGCATGGCAACGCCCTGGGAGAATCCCTGCATCGCGTAGCCCAGCTGTTCGACGGGCAGCGCGAGCTGCAGAATGTAGGTATTTACTAGGACGAAATCTCCGATCGTCATATGACCGACGCGAACCTCGACCGTTGCGCACCAGGTGGTAGCAGCGAGGAAGGAAGCGAATATGGTTGCAACGAGCAAGCCGTTGCGAGCATAGCGACGATAGAACGCTACCCACTCGGTTTCGCTGCGCGCGAGCGCCGTCGCAACACGTTCCTGAACCACGGACTCGGCTGTGAAGTACTTGACGGTCTCGTAATTTAGCAGCCCATCGGTGATCGCCGCACCAGCATCCACCCGCGCCGCGGAAGCCGTGCGGGCAGATTGAGAGAGGTTTGTCGCCGAGTATGCGAAGGCCGCCCCGTAAAAAATCAACGCCGCTGAGAACAACATCAAAAACAGGGGTGGTGCCAGGCTCTGGAGAATCACAACCACGGTTCCGAGCTCCACGATCACCGGGAGGGTTGTGAATACAAGGTGGTGCAGGAGCATTTGGAAGCCCTCTAGGCCGTTCGTCAATGTCTCGCTCACTGCGCCCGTCTCGCGCTCGAGGTGGAATCGCAGAGGGAGATGCATTACGTGCGCGAACAGCCGCTCGCTTAGGGTGCGTAGTATCCTTCGCTCAATGCGTCCGTAGACGAGCGCACGGAGCTCGCCGGCTGCGCGGGCCAGCCACTGGCTCACAGCGAAGAGAGTCACCAGCAGAAACGGAGAGACGGTAGAGCCGGGAGCTTGGCCGGTAAGCCCATCTACGATCATCTTGAGGGCTACGGGACCGAGCGCCGTCAAAGTCGCCGTCGCGACCAGTAGAAGGAGAACGGCGGTAGCTCGCAGCCGAATGAAAGGCGTGGCTTCCCCGCAGAGCAGCCGAAATACTTCTCGAAATCGTGGGGCCATGGGCAACATTCACTGCGGCGGAAACAGCTCGGCGGGCGTTTTAGCGAAATAATGCGGGCTCCGGTTCCGGTGCTTTCGTATCAGGTACCGCAAGCCCGAACTCGTGACGCCAAACCATTGCCCGACAGCGCCGATCTGTGCCGTACCAGCCCTCATTGCGTACCAGGCGACGAGCGCCCGGGCCAGCGCGCCTCGATGGGAAGAAGAGCAGACTACATCGGAGGCCGCGTGCAGCAAGGTACCGGTCACCCCCTCCAGGATCTGGTCCGGTGTAGGGACCTTTGGGGGTTGCTTCAGCCGCTTTTGCACGGCTTCGATGAAGTCCGCTTCTCCTACAATCCGACGGGACAGCATGTCGGCGACGCTCGGGCTGTCGCCACGCGCCATGAATTCGAAATAGCCATCCAAACCGCGGTAACCAAGTGAGTAAAGCGCTTCCCGCGTCATGTTAACGACGAACTGCTTCGGTTTCACTTTCCTTCCACTGTGAATCAGGTTGGAACTGAAAGGGTTGTTGATCATACGGCGGCGCGAATCGATGGCGTTTTCTCTTCGATGAATACATCGTACGGCATATGGCAGCTTTGCAGGTTGGACTAACTGCGCCCGGTATCTCCGCGGAAACGGCCGTTGGCCGAGCCGTATCCGGTTCGTATTGATCAGGTGAGTCGAGTACCGTGCAAGCAGATCGTGGACCAACCAAGGCAGGGGTGCCCCGACAGTCTGAATTATCAATTGGGTGGCGTTGGAATCGATCAGATACGCATGCACCCGCGCATCATACTGTTCACAGACGTCCCAAAGGAGGCTCTCGAAACGGTTCGCGTCTGGAGCGTGAGCGCACGGATTCTTCGGAAAGCGCGCAAATATCCCGGGATCGTAGAATACAGATCCGCCTGGGTATCCAGAAATCGTTACCAAGTGAAGCGCCCCTTGGAAGTCATACCGCTTTGGGCGCGCCACTTGCCTTCCCCTTCATTGCCGCGATTCCTTGTGTCCCGTCTCTGACTGTGTCGGCCCTCGTCAGCACTGCGACGACCGCTTTGGTTAAAGTCGTTTCCGCGTTGGTGTCGATGAGCGCGCTGGGTATTCTTAGTATCACTTCGTCTCGCCGCCGCTCAAAGTGCAATAGAGGTCCTTCTGTGGAACATTTAATTTCTCGACTTATGCCACGCTTTGCACGGCGATTCGCCGAAACTCGTGCCGCCATAAGTGTCTCGTAGACCGAAATGGCGGGAGGGCGAGGCACTCGTTTTGCGAGCGCATCGGCGCGATCGGTGATCGGCCGCCGCCGCTCGTCGTTCCATGCCTCGTATAGCTCGGCCGCCCAGGACTCGCGGATGTCGTGGGGGCTGGAAAATGCGCTGATGATGGGTGCCGGCAGCTTGGCGAACCTCAGCAATCGGGTAACTTTGCTGGATGCGATACCGAGCTCGTGAGCCATTTCATCGGGAGAGCTATAGATCTGCAACTCGAGAAGTTTCGCGAGCCAGAGGCCCGTCTCATACGGGCTTGGGCTTTTGCGCAGTGAGTTCTCCGCTGCCACTATGACGGCTGCCTGTCGATCTGTAAGCTCTCGGAGCTCGACGAGGAGTGGAATCTTCAGATGGCGAGCGACGAACAGCCGTCTCTCGCCGCAGATGACTTCCACGTCGCACTCTGGCGCGCACGTGACCGCCCTGCCGAGGAGGGGCACGAGTTGTCCGTTGCGCGCAAAGCTCTCAATTTCCGCGTGACACGAGGCTTCAGTCGTCCGGGTCCTGATATTCAGGGCCCAGATACGACACCGATATGGATCGACAGTAACCAGGGATCCGGAATCGCGCGTTTGGAGTGTGTTCATCGGCATTTCCGCGGGAGCTGGCGTGGAGCAGCTTGCATCTCCTGAGTGCGCTTGCAATTCGGCTGATGACCAGAGCGAATCAGCCTCGAGTCGTCTGCCGGGTAGCTTCGGGATTGACTGTCCTACGCCGCGAGGCCGGCTGCACGGCCGCCAGGTCCGTAGCGAGGTATCGGCAGCTCGAGCCGTTTACGATGAAGATTATGGGTTCCTCCACAGCTCCGAGTTCACGGGTCCGAACATGCCGCAAAAGCGCATAGAGTCCAACTAGCTAATCAGGGGAGATGATCCCGCCTTCCGGGCGCTGAGGATCGGAGATCGTTCTTCGGACGACCTCGCCGAAGGTGAGTTGGCCGCACATGAATGCTTGCGTGATCGCCTGGGGGCGCGTGGTGACGCGTAATCGCCGTTTCAGCTGCTCGATGTGGTAATGCACAGTGGATACGCCCAGGCCCAAGATCCGCGCAATGGTCCAATCGTCCTTTCCTTGGGCGACGAGCGCCAGGCATTCGCGTTCGCGCTGAGTCAGCTCCGCGCGCTCCGCAGCAAGCCACGGTGCGTGGGCGCGAGAGGCGAAGAAGTACAAATGGGTCGCGAGCGCGTCGACGGCAATGTAACTTCGCATGTCGATGATCGGGTTGTCGGGAATCACGGAGCAGGAGGCGCGGAAGGTGCCGGGAAGCCAGGACAAGCGCAGGGGCAGCGTATAGCCATGCGCGATGCCGTAACCCGCGGCATCGACCATCATCAGTTTTTGGGCTTTCGTGAGCGGGACGGTCTGAAACGCAGTGTCCCAGAAAAAAGGTAGAGGCGTGGATTCTGCCCGCTTCAATACGGGATCGATCTGATACAGCTTTCCTTCGCTGAAGGTCCTTACCCAACCAGGGGGGTAGTTGTGCAGCATGACCGCGTCCGCCGGCGGATGCAGCGGGTCGACGTGCGAGCAGCACGCGAAATACCGGAACCCCAGCGCCTCGATCGCCCTCAGGAAGTGCGCGGCCATGCGGTCCGGC
>Ga0134126_10003904_pt1 | contig 18650 bp, 12 predicted proteins | sample KB31752_FD_96881 | JGI IMG/M metagenome (GOLD analysis project Ga0134126, IMG submission 96881) | Terrestrial soil microbial communities with excess Nitrogen fertilizer from Kellogg Biological Station, Michigan, USA - KB3-175-2 | ecosystem: Environmental > Terrestrial > Soil > Unclassified ...
AACATTGTTGTCGGTAAATCTCGCCTTTGCCCTGAACCAGCTCGAGGGTGTTCGTGTGCTCCTGGTGGATGCGGACCTGCGCAAGGCAGAGGTTGCGAGTTTTTTGGGAACCAAATGTGAATTGGGTTTGAATGCGCTTCTGGCGGAGGGAGCGAATCTGGATGAAGTCTGCTCGGAGCTGCGGCCCAACTTAGACGTCGTGCTCACAAACGTTGCCGGCGCAAGGCCGGCTGAGCTGATCCAAAGTGCGGCCATGCGGACTTTCCTCGAGAGGGCGAAGAACAACTACGACGTGGTGCTCCTGGACACGGCGCCCCTGTTTCCAGTGGCGGATTCGCAAGCAATGTTGCCGCTGGTCGATGGAGTCCTGCTCGCGGTGAGGGCCGACCAGACTCCCTATGAGCTCGCTGCCGAAGCGGCCGGATTGGTGAAGAACAAAATTGTCGGCACTATTCTTAACGGCGGAAAACCTGAACCGGGCAAACGGTACCAGTACGCCAGATATCCGCACTGAGGCATGGGATTGAGATGATTAAAGTCCTAAATCAATATTTTCCTGGACGGCTGTTCGTTCTACTCATCACGGAGAACATGCTGATCCTGATGGGGATTTGGGCGGCAATCGCGATCCGCGTCGGCAGCCTTCGAGTCTCCCTGCTCTCCTATCCGGGCTTGTTCGGCAAGGCCATGTTGATTACGGTGGTAATCCAGGCCTGCCTGTACTACGCCGACATCTACGACTTGCGTTCGGCAAGTTCGCGTGCCGACGTCCTGTTTCGTTTGCTGCAGGCCTTCGGTGTGGCTTGCATCATTCTTGCGTCCATTTTCTACCTGTTTCCCCAGGTGCGCCTCGGCTCCGGAATCGTGGAAACTTCGCTGTTCACGATCGTAAGCGCAATCTTGTTGTGGCGAATTTTGGTGGAATGGATCAATCGCGCCTATGTAGCTGGGGAGCGGATTTTACTGGTTGGTTCTGGCGAGGTGGTCCAGGAGCTCGCGCGCGAAGTGCGTTTGCGGAACGATCTTCCTATTAATCTGCTGGGCTCGGTGGTGGAATCGGGCCTGGAGAACTCCACCACCATGGCGGGTATTCCCGCCTTGGGGGCTCTCGATGACTTGGCGCGCATCGTTGAGGAAAGCCAGCCGAACCGCCTGGTGATCGCCTTGAAAGAGCGCCGGCAACAATTGCCCATTCCGCTGCTTCTGAAGCTCAGGCTCAGCGGGCTGGTGGTCGAAGATGCCAGCTCACTGTATGAAAAGATCACGGGCAAGATTCCAGTCGGCAGCATTCATCCCAGCTCGCTGATCTTCGCCGATGGTTTTCGGCAGTCGCGCGCATTGCGAGTTTACGGCAGAGTGACTGGTTTCATCGCTGCCTTGGCAGGGTTGTTGATTGCCGGTCCAGTCATGCTGCTGATCGCCATTGCCATCAAGCTGGATTCTCGCGGTCCCATCTTTTACCGGCAGTCGAGGATAGGCCTAAATGGCAAACAATATGACATTCTCAAATTCCGCTCCATGAAAGCAGACGCAGAATCGAAATCCGGACCGGTGTGGGCGCAGGAAGCCGATCCGCGAATCACGCGCGTGGGACGCATTCTCAGAAAGTCGCGGCTGGATGAACTGCCCCAATTCCTGAATGTCCTGTTTGGAGAAATGAGCTTTGTGGGCCCGCGTCCCGAGCGGCCATACTTCGTGGAGCTGCTCAAGGCAAAAATTCCCTTTTATGACCTTCGCCACGCGGTGCGCCCGGGTATTACTGGGTGGGCGCAAGTCTCTCGTGATTATGGAGCGACGGTTGAGGAAGCCCGGGAGAAGTTGGAATATGACCTCTTCTACCTGAAAAACGTGTCGCTGTCGTTCGACGCTCTGGTGCTGTTTCAGACTGTCAAGATTGTGTTGTTCGGACGGGGATCTCGGTGAGGATAAAACATATGATGAGTAGTCCCATTTTCGTACTGCTGACTCCTGGCAGGGAAGTTGTTAGAGGCCCTCGCCCGGGCGCGTGGGAACCTGCGGTTTTAGCGCAGCGCGCCAATCCGAACTCAAACCAGAGTTCCGCTGTTGCGCCGTCATGTCCGGCAGCACCAAAACAGGCAATTTGGGATTTCGCTTCAGTTCCCGCGATGGTGAGGTGTTGCTTCGTGCGGTTGAAATCGAGAGCTTCTAGGCGACGAGAAATGCAGCCGGCCAGAAAATCGTATGCCACCGGCCACCATGCTTTGATGCTGTTGCTGGTTGCCGTGCTGGGATTTTCAGGATGCACGCGCGATCCCGGCAAGAGGAAATCGGAGTTCGTCGCCAGCGCCGAGAAGTATGTTGCGGCGGGGAAGTATGGCGAAGCGGTGATTCAGTATCGCAATGCCCTGAAAATTGATCCTAACTCGTCGCCGCTGTATTACTCACTAGGCGAAACCTATACCCGCAACCACCAATATCCAGAGGGCTTTGTTTCATTTAAGAAGTCCGCAGAGCTGGATCCCACTAACACTCAAGCCAGGCTAGCGCTCGCAAAGTTCTATTTGATCGCCAAGCAGTACGACCAATCGATTGCCGAACTAAGTGAGCTGGCTACAAAAGAGCCGGATGCTGTCGAAGTGCAAATGCTCCTGGCGGACGCTTACGCTGGGAAGGGCGACGTAAATCGAGGCATCAAGGTCCTGGAAGCTTTGCTAGTCCACCACTCCGATTCGGTACCTGCATTGCTTAATCTGGGGGTGTTTTATCTCTCGCAGAATCGCGAAGCAGAAGCTCACGCGGAGTTTCAGAAGGCCATCGCCGCCGACCCGAAATCGGTGGAGGCGCGCAAGGCGATGGCTGCGGATGCCATCCGGCGAGGGCAAACCGAAGAGGCGGAGACCCAGTTTCGCGCGGCCGTGGAAGCCAACCCGCAATCGGATGCGGCTCAGCGCGCTTTGGCCGATTTTTATCTTGGAAAGGGACGAGCGGCAGATGCGGAGGCAGCCTTCAAACGCCTGGCCGAACTCGACAAGAGTTCGCCCTCTGGCCAGTTCGCCCTCGCCAGCTTCGACTTCTCGCAAAACCGTTACGCCGATGCCCGGCAAATCGATTCGAAGCTGGCGAAAGATTCTCCCAAATTCCTTCCCGCCAGACTTCAGCTCGTCGAGATCGCATTGGCTCAGGCAGACATTGGCCAGGCTTCCGAGCTCGTTACGCAACTTTTAAAAGAACGTCCAAATGAACCACAAGCGCTGATCCTACGAGCGCGCATATCTTTGGAAAAGAAAGATCCTACAAAGGCCATTAGCGACCTCGAAACCGCCCAGCGACAGGAACCAAATTCACCGATGCTGCACTACGAAATGGGAACGGCTTATGGGCAGCAGGGCAACATGGAACGAGCCCAGGCCAGCTTTCAGCACGCGCTTGAGCTAAACCAGAATTTTGTTCTCGCTGATTTGGCCCTGGGACAATTGATGTTCAGTCGCGGCCAGTGGGATGATGCCCTGAAGTATGCGGGCCCGGTACTGCGCCGGAACCCTGCCGAGCCACGCGCCCTTCTGCTAGCGGGTAACTCTGAGGCATCACTAAAGAACTATCCCGCCGCCCACCAGTTATTCGCCGATTACGTGAAGGCCTATCCCGATTCACCGCTCGGTCCTCTGCGGCTGGGGTATTTGGCTTTATCGCAGAGGCAATACGCGGAGGCCGAAAACCAATTTCAACGCAGCCTGCAAATAAACCCAAAGCAGTACGATGCCATTGCCGGTTTGGTCGCCATGCGCTTGGACCAGAAGCAGGGCGAAAAGGCGGTTCAACTCGTGCAGGAACATTTGCAGTCTGACCAGACACCTGTGCTCTACAACATGCTGGCCAGCGTTTATGTTGCACAATTGCAGTATTCGCAAGCCGAGGCAGCTCTCAAACGCAGCCTGGAACTCGATCCGCAAAACTTTGCCACACACTCCGAGCTTGGCGAGGTCTATCAGCGCGAGCATTCGCTGGACCGGGCGCTCGCGGAATATGACGCGGCCCTGAAGATAAACGGCAAGAACGCAGGGCTCTGGACGTTTTATGGCATGTTGAACGAAGCCGCAGGGCACGCCGATGCTGCTGAAAAGGCCTACCTCAAGGCTTTGCAATTCGATCCTGGTTCCGTGGGGGCCGCCAACAATCTTGCCTGGATGTACTGCGAACAGGGACGGGAGTTGGACAAGGCGCTGGAGCTCGCGCAGAGAGCGAAAGCCGCAGTCCCCGAAGCCGCCGCGGTATCGGATACCTTGGGTTGGATTTATTACAAGCGGCAGTTATTTACCAGCGCAGTTCCTCTGTTTGAACAAGCCTTGAAGCAGCAGCCGTCGCACGCGGTGTATCACTACCACCTGGCTGCCACGTTGCTGAAAGAAGGGAAAAAAGAGCAGGCGCGCGCAGAACTCGCGAGCGCTCTCAAACTGGATTCGTCACTTCGTAACCGCACTGACATTAAGGCATTAATGGGAGAATTGTCCCTCTAATTTCTTACACAGCCAGTAACTGCCTGAATTATCAAATTGCCTATGAATGTTGCCAGCGCCTCGGTCCTGCAAAGTCGTTCGAGATATTCACTGTCATACGCGCAGATAGGCGTCTCGGCATTGCTGCTCTTCGCGACGCTGCTCCTCTACGCTCGAACCATCGCGGGACTGGTCCACGAGTGGTGGGTGAACCCGGATTATTCGCATGGCCTTCTGGTCCCATTTGCGGTGGCCTATCTGCTCTATAGGAAGAAAGATCAGCTCGCCAAACTGCCAGTGCGCCCGGCAGCACTGGGAATCGCCATAATCTTGTTTTCTCAGATGCTGAACCTTCTCGGCGCCTTGGGAGCGGAATTCTTCCTGCAACGCTTTTCCTTGCTTCTGTTTATTGCCGGAGGCGTTCTCTTCCTATGCGGGTGGAAACATCTGCGGCAGACCAGCTTCGCACTGTTCCTTCTGCTTCTCGCCATCCCTCTGCCTGCCATTATCTTTAACATGCTGGCATTGCCGCTGCAGTTCATCGCTTCGACATGGGCCGAAGGCGTGCTGCGGTTTTGCTCGATTCCGGTATATCGCGACGGCAATGTGCTGACACTCGCCAATCAGATCTTGAATGTGAGCGAGGCATGCAGTGGAATTCGATCACTCATGAGTTTGTTCACGCTGGCGGTCATGATCGCATACTTTCTGCGTGGCCAGTGGTGGTGGCGAGCGCTGTTCGTGGCTTCGAGCGTGCCGATCGCCATTGTGGCAAACTCAATCCGCGTTGCCGGAACTGGAGTTCTTACGCTCTGGTTTGGCCCGGCGGCGGCCGAAGGCTTTTATCACGCATTTTCTGGATGGGTGATCTTCCTCATCGCCTTTGCTGTACTTTCGGCTGAGTCTATGGCTCTGCAGCGCTGGGTCGTGAATCGCGCCCCTGGGGCCGCCCAATGAACAAAATAACCTTACGTGTCCTCATCGTCTCTGCTGTGTTGCTGTTCTTTTTTGGTATGCAAGTATGGCTTACCGCGACGCCGGTAGCGCCGAAACGGGCACGGCTTGCAGATTTTCCCGCGGCGCTCGGCAACTGGTCCATGAGAACCAACGACAGCCTGCCTGACGATGTCCTCGCTGTACTCAAGCCGGACGATTATCTTCAGCGCAGTTACAAGTCATCCACCGGCCCTGAACTCGGGGTGTTCATTGCCTATTATGCTGCCCAGCGTGCGGGCGAAAGCATGCATTCTCCGAAGAATTGTCTTCCCGGCTCGGGATGGGAACCAATCGAACGCAGCACTATTGTTATTGGCCGTGACTCTGCGGGAAATCCCCTGGAAGCCAATTACTTTGTGGTCCAAAAGGGGACCACACGGGCTGCGGTCATATATTGGTACCAGGAGAGCGGACGGGTTATCGCCAGTGAATATTGGGGCAAAGCCTTTCTGGTTTGGGATGGCGTGAAAACGGGCCGACACGATGGCGCAATTATTCGCCTGGTGGTTCCGGTTGAGCACGACGAAAGTCCCAATCACGCGGTGAAAGCCGCGGTAGCTTTCGCTCAAGAACTGAGACCGGTATTACCGAAGTTTCTGCCGAATTAGAGCAGATCCGTCTGCCCGCTGGATCGCGCCATCAAGAGGCCGCAGCGCAAAAGTGATAGCGAAAAGCTGCCCAAAGTCTAGACGGATTACCCAAGGTGCATAGATCAATACTGTGACTGCCGCGCTCGTCATTTTTTTCATTTCGGTACTGGTCATTTTTTATGCCTATGTGGGCTATCCGCTGCTGGTTTTCCTATTGGGCCGACTTTCGCCGCATCCCGTCGCTGCTCAGGATATGTCGTCGCTGCCATCGGTATCGGTCCTGCTAGCGGTTCACAATCAGGCCGATGTGATCACGCGAAAGCTGGCGAACCTTCTCTCGCTGGAATACCCTCCTGGCAAACTGGATATTGTCGTGGTGTCAGACGGCTCAACGGATGCAACCAATGCAAAGCTCAGCAATTTCCGGGATGCACGCTTGCGTGTGCTGGAAATCTCCCAGCGAGGGGGTAAGGCAAATGCGCTCAATCAAGGCTTGCGGATCATATCCTCGGAAATCGTGTTCTTCACAGACGCAAGACAGATGATCGAGCCGAAGGCACTTAAGGCGCTGGTCTCCAATTTTTCTGACCCAGCGGTTGGCTGCGCGAGCGGGGAACTCATCTTATCCGACGCGCAGGGCACCGTGGGTGCACTAGGTTTCTACTGGCGGTTGGAAAAACTTGTTCGCCGGCTGGAGTCAGCTTCGGGATCGGTTGTGGGTGTAACCGGGGCCATCTATGCCGCCCGGCGCGATCTCCTCCCCGAACTACGTCCGGGCACAATTCTCGACGACGTTCTGATACCTATGTTCGTGAGCAAGATGGGCTATCGCGTCGTTTTTGAGCCCCGCGCGCGTGCCTGGGACGCGCTCGCGGCCGACCCGGATCGCGAATTCCGCAGAAAAGTCCGGACTCTTACGGGCAACTACCAGCTCCTAGTTCTGGCGCCGTGGATATTGAGCCCGGTGCATCCGGTGTTTTGGCGCTTTGTCAGCCATAAGCTATTGCGGCTGGCAGCTCCGTTTGCCCTCGCCGCTGCTCTGGTTTCTAACCTATTTCTTAGCGGCAGCTTCCGTATTATTCTAGCGCTGCAAATATGTTTTTATGTATTGGGATTGATTGGCTGGATTCCGATTCGCCTAGGACTGCTCGGTCGAGTAACCCATCCAATTCGGGCTTTCCTGATTCTGAATGCCGCCGCCGTAGCCGCGTTTTTTAACTTTTTGAAAGGGCGATGGGCGGTATGGGTCTAGCTCCAGCAGGGGGGATCGTAGAAATTGTGTAAAGCCTTTCACATGTGCAAGTTTTTTCACTATCCTGCCAAGCCCAACAGTATGGCCTGAGATCATTCCGCGCGGCGAGATGTATTATAAGTTGCTGAAAATGAATATCTTATATGGTTTTGATTCGCCCGTTTTTCGGATCCGTTTTAGGGTATATTGGCAAAAAACCTGCAACATCTCTGATATCCCGAATCGACGGCGGTACGACTTAGCAGCAATCGGGAGATGCCCGCAAATCAGATCGGAGCGCGAAAAAAATGGCCACTGTCACATCCACGGAATTGACATCCACTATTCTCACCACCTTAGACAGTGAAGGCATAGTGATGCTGCCTCGCCTGATCAGCGACCAGCAGCTCCGCGACATGCGGGCGGCATTTGAGGCCAGGCTCCAGAACCTGCGTTGGAGCGATGTCGATGGATATGAGCGTACCGAGCTCTACCGCCACATGGTGCAGGATGTCCTCACCCTAGACCAGGGTTTTCTCGATATCGCCTTGTACCCGCTAGTCAAAGAAGTGCTCAACGAATATCTCGGCACACACTATGAACTGTGCGAGGCAAAAGGCTGGAAGTCGCTGCCCACGATGCGTGATTTTCATGGATGGCACGGGGACGCGTGGTATGACCAGACCAGGATCCACGACTATATTCCTCGAGAGGTGAAGCTGGAGTTCTACCTCACCGATGTAAAGAGTGGATTCTTTCAATATGTGAAGGGCAGCCACCGAAGGCAGGCTCCTCGCGGGGTCCGCCATCAGGAGCTCACGGCCGTCCCGCAATCGCAAATCTTCGAGGCACGCGCGAGTGCCGGCTCCGCATTCCTCTTTGATACCTCTGGGATCCACCGGCAGTCCGCGCCTATCCTTGAGCCGCGGCTGGCCTGTTTCTACAACTATCATGATCCCGATGTCCCTCTGCAGAAGGAAGATGTGGACTACTACCGCTACCATCCACTCCTCCTGAATGCTGCTTATCTCGGCGGCCTGACCAAAGAGGACGAGCGCATCCTCGGATTCGGAAACAAGACCAATTACATCCCTAACTTCCGGCGCCAACAGCGTCATCCCGGATTTCAGCGGGCCTGCGAATTCGCCTTCGATGCTAGACTGCGATATCTCGATTTCAGCGGACGCGTATCGGGAAAATTAAAAAAAATCTTCTCAGGGAGCTCCGATTCCAAACCTCGGATGTGAGTTCAACCCGAGGCTCGCAATGCGCGGAGACGTCCAGCGAAGCCTGAGAGCCTCTGGCGATAGAAGAGCCAGATTGGTATGAAGTAGAAGAGGGCTCCAGTTGCAACCTCGGCCGCAAGACGCATAATTGGCTTCCACCCTGCTGGCTCCGAGTGTTTGAGCGCAAGCACAGCCAGCGACATTCCCAACGACCCGATAAGTGCCGGCCCTAAGGATCGCGCGTATCTTCCCGCCGAGAGATCCAGACAACGAAAAATCTTGGCGAAGGAAAAGGCCACCAGGAGCGGATAGACGAGCAGCCAGGCCGCCGCAATTCCTGTAGCTCCCCAGCGGCTGGCGAAGTAGAAGCAAGGCGGCAGCACCGCGGCCGAGATTATGGCCATGCGCATGTTGAAACGCGATTCGCGGATTGCGTTCAACACCGGCGCGATCAGAATCGCGACCGAGCGCAGCGTGGCATAAATTGCCAGTAAGCGCAGAGGGCCGATCGCAGCTTCCCATTTTGGCCCCAGCACCACCAGTACGAATGGCCGTACGGTGAGTGAGAGCCCAATGCAAAGCGGGAACGTAAGCATGGCCACAGCTTCGCTGAGCTGAAGGAAATAGCGCCTGAGCTCAGGGATATTATGTTGCACAGCGGAAAAGAAGGCCGGGGTCACGGTAGCGAAAAGGACCGTGATCTTTTCCATAGGGATACTCGCCAGGTTCCAGGCCACGGTGTACGCTCCCAGCGTGACCGCGCCCAGGCGCTTGCCCGCCACAAGAAAGTCGGAATCCGTGTAGAGATACCAGCTAATGCGCGCGATCAGGACCTCGCGGCTGAAGTGCAGCGCAGACCTGATCGAGTTCCATTTAGGAATTGCGAAGGATTGCCGCTTTACCGCGACGATCAGTGCAGTGCCAATCGCGGCGCTGAGCACGTTTCCCCAGACCAGCGCCCAATAGCGAAATCCCATAAAGGCGAACGCGACCATCGCTGCCGCAAGGAGGACGGAGCGAATTGCATCATTTACTGCGAGCAATTTGAAGCGCAACTCCTTTTGCAAGAGCGCCGCCGGAACCGCCTGGAAGGAGTTGATGATGAACGGCAGACTCATCACCATGATCACCGGCGGCAGCGCCGGCGAATTGAAGAACTTCGCGATCGGCTTGGCAACCGCGAGCGACAGGAGAAACCCTGCGACGCCCAGCATTACGGAAACGGAATTGATCTGTGCGATCTGCTCCTCGTCCAGCTCCCGCATGGTCACGATTGCGGTGCCGATTCCAAACTCCGCCACGTAGGTGACTAGCGCCAGGTACAGCGCGGCCATGCCGACGATTCCATAGTCGGAAGGAGTGAGAATCCGCGCCAGGATCAGGGTGGAAGCCCAAGCAGCCATTTGTCCCAGCCACTTCATCGCTCCGGTCCAGGCGATGCCGTAGGTGAGTGGACGGTCGAGGCTCCCGGAGGGAGCAGTCAACTGCTGGATACCGCTCGCGTTACCAGCAAAATCTGAGGAGACGACATCCACGCTTCCGTGCGTCGACCCACCCGTTTCATTGGTCCGTGACTGTTTCACTGTCTTCACAGCTTAACTTGTTTAGAAATTTTGCCGCGTGGTTCGATTTAATCCCACAAATTGCGCTTTGCAAATATTTAACCCTCTCCGAGGCGGGTCGACAAACGTGTCACTTGTGCCTGTTTCGGTAGACGCATAAGTAAAAGGGCTGCTGCGGCGGCCTAAAAATGGCGACCGATGGAAAGCAGTCGGGCCTCCCTAGCATACGGAGACGGCAGCATAAGGACACGGCGACTGGATGAGTAATTACTGAGGCTCTGAGAAGAAAATCCGAGAGCTTCTGTCTTACACCCCTATGGTTTATTATTCGTCATTTTCTAGTTGGATCAGAAAGATTACTGTTCACCTGCTTGCCCTAACCGGGTAGTTGAGCGACCAAAGTTTGTAATTCTGCCATCTGCGACCTCCTGTTGACGAAGGGGATTTTCCTCTTAACCCTTAGTCGTCGCCGTCACCCGCGCTCCCGTTGGAACCGAAAAATGCGTTGTGGAGTCCATGCTACAGCAGTCCCCGGACGCCACTGCTTCACCTTCGGTTGTAGCCATGTAGCTGATTCAACAGTAGATGTTTGACGTGTAACTTTCACGCCTCTCTGTTGCCCTTTGCGCTATCCCAAGCTTGTGTTTTCGCCGACTCTTGCCCTCACTCCCGTGCTGCCTTGGGGTTACACTTTGGAACCCGTGTTGCTGATCCCGTATCCGTTTGAACACGTTACTGTTGGACATTTCAGCCTGAGACTTGCGAGAGTTTACGCCCCATGGGGGAACCCATACAGTGTGTCGGTGAAATCTCTGCGAAAGGCACACTGGACCATGCGTTGGCAGCGTTATCATTTTACGTTGAACTTAATCTTTACCAGCTTGACGTCCTGTCTCTTGCTGCTCATGGCTAGCTGCGCCGGCGGCCAAGCCGGAAGCCAGCCGGCGAGCAGTAATCAGCAGGGATCAGTGACTCCGGCAACTCCGGCATTCGCAGTTGGCACAACCACACTTCCGCAGGCCACGGCAGGAATCGCGTACAGCTCGAATCTCACCGCCAAAGGCGGCACGCAACCGTTCACTTGGAGCATCACTTCTGGCGCGTTACCCTCGGGCCTGAGCTTAGCTTCTAATGGTCAAATATCCGGCACGACAGGGACCCGTGGAACTTTTGCCATGACCGTCCAAGTAGTCGATCAGGCAAATGAGACCGCGTCGCAGAACTTGACCTTGGTGGTAGTCGCCGAAACCGCAGCAGGATCGAATGACGGCCCGGCAACGCTGCCCAAGGCGTTCATCAATACCGAATTCCCGGCCCAGCCCAACGCAACGATATTGAATGTTAATTCCGGCAATGCTGCCGATCTGCAGACCAAGATCAACACCGCCGCGGCGAACTGCGGCGCCAATGGCGCCATCGTGAATGTCCCTGCCGGAGCCACCTACACCGCACCCCAGTACTTCAACTTACCGCCGACAAGCTGCAGCGGTGGGGCGCGGGTTGTGATTCAGAGCGCCAGCCTGGCAAGCTTGCCGCCGCAGGGCACGCGGGTTCCGGCAGCTAACACAAATATGCCGACAATTACCAATGCTCAGGCGAGCATCAGCTTCCCTGTGTTTTTGGCGGCGGACAATCCCTCTAATCCACCTGCGCATTACTGGTTGGCTGGTTTGGAAGTCACTTCTAATTATCCAAGTTCCGGCGGGCCGGAAATCGCGCTTTTGGTGTTCGGTGATTACTGCAACCAGGTCGGCGGGGGCGGCTGCCCGATAACTGCTGGTATGTCTGCCGCCAATCTCGCCAATGACTTCACAGTGGATCGCTGCTGGATTCATGGCGCCAACATAAGTTCCGACGTCCTGCACGGTATCCGCTTCACGGCAAGCAATGTCGCCATAGAAGACTCACTCATCTCTGACATTCACGATTCATTCTCGAGCCCTGGTCAATCAACCGGTGTCAGCTCCGATTTCAGCATGGGACCAGTAGATATCGGCAATTCCGAAATCGCCTCCGTTACCGAAAACATTATTTTCGGCGGCACCGATCCAACGATCACTAATAGTGTCCCCTCGTACATTTACATCCACCACAATTACATTCACAAACCTTCCGGATGGTTGACGGCAAATGGCGGACCTTATCAGCCATTTATGCGTAATTTTCTGGAATGCAAGAACTGTCAGCGAATGCTTGTCGAAGGCAATGTATTCGACACAGACGTGGACAACTCTCTTTCTGCCTCTGTGCAGATGACTCCCCGAAACGCTAATGGCAGATGTCCTTGGTGTGTAGTCCAAGATATAACTTTGCGCTATAACCGCTTCTCAAGTCTTGGCGACTGGATCTCTTTCCTAGGAGCGAACGGAAATAGCAGCGGAGGCTCGTTGGGCCCTGAGCTTCCATTCAAAAGGGGAAGCATTCACGACAATATTGTCGAAAACTTGAATATGGCTATGTTCGGCGGCAATGGCCGCTGGATACAGATTAATGACGGCGATGCTTCCTCTGCAGGATGCTCCGCCTCTGCGAATTCCCCGACCTGCCAACTGAGCGATCTGGCGATCACTCATAACAGTCTTGTGAGCGACCAGGCGGCCACCGCAACCAGTACATCGTGGACATTGGCGGGAGCACCAGCACCTGGAAGCCTTGGCTTCGATGTCAACATCACTAACAACATTATCCCCGCCGGTAAGAACGGGTTCGGCTCAGACGCTGGAGCCACGCATCCCCTGACTAGCTTCCTTAACGCCCAGTTCAGTTCATACACGTTCAACAACAATGCAATTACTGGTATCGCGACGACCGGTTACAGTTGCTCTGATTTCCCATCGCCGATCCAGAACTTCTGTGGGACTGCATTCGTTCAGCCTACATCTATGGCGAGTCTGCTATTCGCCAACTACAACAATGGAATAGGTGGCGATTATCACTTGCAGTCTTCGAGTCCCTACAAAAATCAGGCAAGCGACGGCACGGATCCCGGTGCGAACGTGGACGTCGTGAATTCTTTTACAACGGGAGCGACAGCAGGAATCGGCAGTATGCCTGCTGTCCTCGCGATTTCTACTACTAGCCTGCCGGCTGCAATCGCAGGCTCCGGATATTCAGTAAACCTGATTGGAGCTGGTGGCACTCGGCCGTACTCCTGGAACCTCAGCGTAGGCACCTTGCCCGCTGGACTGACGTTGAACGGCAGCACTGGAGTAATCTCCGGTACTCCGGTCTCGATTGGCAACTCACAGTTCACCGTCCAGATCAGCGATTCTGCCTCCCACACGGCCAGTCAGGAATACACTCTGCTGGTCGAAATGGGCAGTAACCAAATTGCGGCTGCGGTGCAAACAACCGGGAAAGATGAACGGAGCAATAATTACGCTCAGGTTGCTTTTCCCGGTTACGCACAGTTACGCGTCTCTGATGGAGCCGCAGAAACGGAAGGCTACCGCTCCGGCCTCAGCGTCTTTTGGGATTTGAAAAATGATCCCACGGCTCTTCTCCCCATCGAAGGACAGGACTGCGGGCTCGGTTTGGGCATTGATTATGGGTATGCCTCGAACGGGGTGCTTATTGGATCGGCGGAGAGCAAATGCTCTCCCGGTTCCATCACCGTCCTCGAGAGCAACAACATTCGGCTTGTGGTCGAGTACGACTGGACGAATACCGAAGGAGGTCCTAACGCATCTTGCGCTGGCGGCATACCCAGCAGCAAGTGCTTTGCTACTCCTGGATTTACCGGACACTACATATACACCATCTATCGCGCGGCTACGGGCGGCGCAAAAGTATATGGTCGAATGTCATTCACTAACAGCACCGGCGCGACCATCAACATGGACTCGAAGAACTGCCCGAGTGGCCAGTTCTGTGACTTTCAATACAATTTTCCGCAATCTTGGACTGATTTTGCTGGCGAGGGACTTCAGGTTCCCCTTATCGGTATCGGCTACTCCGATCCCTACTGGCAGACGATTGGAACGTTCGCTCCACGGACTCCCTCTCCTTGGGGTTGGGGAAGCGATGATGAAGTGAATATGACGAATATCCATTTCATCATGCACTCGACTGGGATCCCCACCGCACCGACCAGTGGACTGAGGATTACTGACGGTTCGACGACCGCTCTTAACACCAACGTTGCTATTCCAGTGAAGGCGAGTTTCCTGGAAGTTACAAATGACATCGGTGGAACTACCGCATCTTACGTTCTGCAGGCGTTCGCTGGCGCACGCAGTAAAATCCAAGTGCCTGGCATCACCATCCCATCAAACGGTCCCGACAGCCTCGTGAGATACGCCTTCTGGCTGGGCGGCGACAATGGGGTCGTTCAAGAGGCCGATGCCGTCCCCTATGCAAATGAGTTCCGCTCTCCTCCCGCCCTGACGATGAACACGGGCAGCTCGCAAAGCTTCAGCTATGATCGCGGCGACTTCCGCATGACGGCAAGTTCCAACGCGGTTGATTTCACAGTTGGGGGGACCTTGCATTCTCCGGAGTTCACCATCGCAAACTGGGCCACCGTGGTGCCCAGCACCATTCGCCTTAATGGCTCAACCCTGACTGTAGATGCGGATTATGTTGCGGTGGTCGGGGGTGGAACTCTGGAATTGCAGATCCTTCGTCAACTCTCAGCGAGCGACCATGTGCAAATCCCATAGATGCAGTACCGCATCAGTTTGAATGTCAAACCGAGGCATTACCCAATTCCACAAATGCTATTTCTAGCGAAGGATCTGTCAGGTATTCTGATGAGTGCGAAACATATCACATGCATTTCGAAGGGCCCGGAGTGCATTGGCTTCCGTCATCAGAGATTGTCAGCTTTCCGCGAGTATTCGCGCCATCCGGGCCGGTACCATGTCACGTCGCACTGCTTCGCGACTGTTGAAAGGATGGCACAATGAAGGCTTTTCGGCGGATTCGGCATATCTTTCAGCGGTGATGAAATACGCCTTCGCCGCAAGGGGCAACATCCTTGAGTGCGGAAGCGGGGCTACGACTCTTCTTCTCGCCGCGACAGCCGAGCGCACCGGAACGCGCGTGCATGCCTTAGAACATATGCCGGAGTGGCGGGACCGGGTGCGTACCGCTCTTCAGAGATTTTCCCTTGCAGCCGAGGTGCACCTTGCGCCTCTCGTTCAGCACGGCCCGTTTAATTGGTATGAAATTCCAGAACAGCTACCAAAGGACTTCGCTCTCGTGATATGCGATGGCCCACCCTCGACCACATTGGGCGGAAGATATGGTCTGCTACCGTGTCTGCACCGACATCTGCGTGGCGCCGTTATTCTCATGGACGACGCTGAAAGATCGGGAGAGCAAGAGATATTAGCTCGCTGGCAGCAGGAATTCGGTCTCGAATTCCACATTGTGGAGCCCGGCATCTATGCAGTAGCCAAGCTGCCAGCCTGAGAAGCGCCACGGAAAATCCGAGCTTCGTTTGCGGATTGTGGTCAGACAAACGTGAGGGGATACTATCCCAATGGAGGTTACATCCAAAATGTTATTCTAACCCTGACCACACCAGTACATCCTATATCGAACGCAGAACGTCACGTTTAGAAATGCAGCTTCACAGGCCTAACCGCGATAAACAAATTTTTCTTGAAAAATTGGCGAACCTAAGACCAGCGGTTGAGCTGCACTTCGCTTATTACCACGCGATTTTAAGCTTCCCAAGCTATGCATACCATTGGCGTTCTTGCACCGGGAAGCGGCATTTACGATTTTCCCGACATAGATTCGACATACAATAAGAGTGAACCGACTGACTCATTGGAAGCTACCAATGTCCCCTCTTCTGGACCATTTGAACACTACGTATGAAGCAACTGGGCCGGCGGCAGCTAACTTTCCTGAATGCTCAGTGGCTCTGCAGACTGCTGGGGGCGGCAACCGGCTAAAACTGGCTTATTTCTCTGCGGCCCTGTTCAGTGTGGTGTATTTTGCCCGGCCCGAGGATTGGATTCCGGGTGCTGCCGCTGTTCCTTTCGCCAAAATCACTGGTCTGCTTGCCATTGTCGCCTTTGTTTTCGGAATTCTGAGCGGACGGCGGCTCCAACTAACCACCGAGCTTCGTCGTGCGCTGCAGTTGTTCTTGTGGCTCGGTGTGGCGATTCCATTTTCAACCTGGATCGGTGGCAGCTTCGACCTGGTGGTTTTGCAGTTTTCCAAGGTTGTGCTGATTCTGGTTGTCTCAGTGCAGTCCGTGCTCAATTTCGTTCGGTTGCGGCAGCTGATATTCCTGCACACGCTGGCTGTGATTGTGGTCGGAGCCGTCTCGTTGCACGAAAATGTCCGAATGGGTTCCCGCATGACTGGGGCTTTCGGCGGCACGTTTGGAAACCCCAACGACTTGGCTGCCAGCGTGGTGCTCGTAATCCCGTTCACGCTGGCCTTCCTGTTTGCCACGCGCAATTGGCTGAAGAAGCTCTTTTGGGCGGGATCCCTGGGCTTGTTAGCGTACGTCGTAATCGCAACGGATTCACGCGGGGGCTTTCTCAGCTTAGCGGTGACAATGTTAAGTCTGCTGCTCTTGTTTCAGAGAGGCCAACGGAAGGCCCTGTTCGGCTTGCTGGCCATTGGCATTGCTGCTTTTGCACTGTCTGCCGCCGTTCGCGGGGACTACCTCCACCGCCTAGCTACCATCTTCAATCCTGCACTTGACCGGACCGGATCCGCAGAGGCTCGCAGCAACCTGCTGGCAAAGAGCCTCGATCTCGCCATTCACCATCCTGTTTTTGGCATCGGCCCCGGCCAATTCCAGGTAGTCTCCGGAAACTGGCACGTTGCCCATAACAGCTTTACCGAATTGGCGGCTGAGGCTGGCCTTCCCGCCGCAGCGCTCTTCATCAGCATGTTGCTCGCGGCACTGCGCAGGATATACCGCGCGCGGCGCAATGCCCGGCTTTCCCCGGAGGTGCGCTTGTTTGCTGCGACGCTTACAGCCAGCATGCTCGGCTTATTCGTCTCGCTCTTTTTTGCAAGTATCGAGTATGAATTTCTGCCTTACTTTCTGGTTGCCTATTCCGTGTGCCTCGGGCTGGTCGGGGAAAGAGAAGCCGATGCTGCCTGTGAAGATTGCCAAGTTCCCGAACCGCCTGTACCGGCGCCGATAAACGTTTAGCCATCCCTTGCAAACATCTTGGGCAGCCCCGGAGAGAGTTGCTCGAGTTTGTTGAAAGCTCGGACGAGAGTCTTTCCAAGACTCTCTTTCTGTCCTATAATCATTTAACCCTCAGCTTTTTCAATGATTTGCAGTTTTCGGTCGGATTAGTTTTTCGGTCGGATTAAAGGCGCACCGATATCCAAGCCATGCCCCGCATCCCAACAGTTTTGTCGCTCTTCGACCTCAACCCCCGCAAGTTCGGTTCAATGGAAGAGTTCACGGTTTTTCTTTCGCGACGCCTGCAGGAGCTGGGGGGGCGTAGCATACTGGCATTCAGCCATGCTGTGGAACCTTCAATCGCGACCACATTCGAGCAAAGCGGAGCGACATTGGAAATTCTGGATCGGCGCTGGGGGGCGAAATTCTACTTCCGGCTCTGTAGTCTACTGCAGAAGTATCGGCCTGAGGTCGTGCATCTACACTTTTACGAGCAGTTTTCGCTTTTGCCTGTGTTGCTGTGGGTTTGTGGAGTCAAGCAAATCGTCTACACCGATCACTGTCGCCAGCCGACTGTTTTCGGTTTCTTTAAGCGGACGGCCTTGAAGGCATGGAATGCGCTGATCCCTTCCCTGACTGGAACCAGGTTTATCGCAATCTCCGCGCACATCAAGCGCATTCTGACTACGGGTTTTTACATGGATCCCAAGCGCATCGAGGTGGTGCTGAATGCAGTGAATGTGGCGCGTTTCCGGGCTGCGGGGACGGAAGACCGGTCGGCGCTGCGCCGAAGATTGCAGATTCCGGCGGATGTCCCAGTAGTCTGCGCCGCTGCGTCGCTGATTCCGGAAAAGGGAATTACCTACTTGCTTCAGGCGGCCAAGCTCGTGCTTGGTCTTTATCCGCAAGCAATGTTTGTAATTGCTGGCGACGGACGACTTTCGGCCGCGCTGCAAGAGGAAGCCCGCGAACTGCAGATCTCGGACCACGTGCGCTTCCTAGGACTGTTGTCTGATTTGAGTGGCGTGATGGCTGCAGCGGACGTGTTGGTTGTCCCATCAATTTGGCAGGAACCCGCGGGCTTGGTGGTGATTGAGGGCATGGCGAGCGGGCGTCCGGTGGTGGCCACGCGGGTTGGCGGCATACCCGAATACATCGAAGATGGCGTGTCCGGAATCTTGGTGGCGCCGCGGTCTGCCGAACAAATAGCCGCGGAAGTGATTCGATTGCTGGCCAATCCTGCCCTGGCGGGGCAGATCGCTTGCGCGGCACGGCGTTCAGTTGAGCAACAATTCAACACCGAACGCTGGGTTTCCGAAACTTTGGATGTCTACGGAGTCGCGATTCGTGCGCGGAAGGCAATTGCCGCCGACTGAAACGATGACCCTCGTGAAAACGTGGCCCGATCTGCGTTTGGCAGCCCGGAGTTTTGTAGACATTCTCTTTGCGCATGCTTAAATTGCTGGTAGTCTCGTATGCTTTC
>Ga0134126_10003905_pt1 | contig 18650 bp, 14 predicted proteins | sample KB31752_FD_96881 | JGI IMG/M metagenome (GOLD analysis project Ga0134126, IMG submission 96881) | Terrestrial soil microbial communities with excess Nitrogen fertilizer from Kellogg Biological Station, Michigan, USA - KB3-175-2 | ecosystem: Environmental > Terrestrial > Soil > Unclassified ...
CGCGAGCACCGGATTTTCCGGGGTATGTCGCTCCTGATCGCGCTGGTCGTATTCATCGGCTTCGCCCGCACCTATTTCCTCGCGGGTTTTTTCCATGCGACGCCGCTCCCGGCGCCGATCGTCCATGTCCACGGTATCGTCTTCACCAGTTGGATCGCGCTGCTGGTCGCCCAGGCCTCGCTTGCGGCGAATGGTCGCGTCGACATTCATCGGCGGCTCGGGATCCTGGGTTTTGTGCTCGCGCCTGTGGTGATAGTCCTCGGCATTCTCGTCGCCAATGAAATGCTGCGCCGGCTGTGGGCCGTCCCCGGTTTCGACGCCAGGGCCATCTACGCGGTCGCCCTGAGCGAGGTCCTCGGCTTCGCAGTACCCGTGGCCTTCGCACTCGGCTTGCGTCACCAGCCGGCGTTTCACAAGCGGCTGATCCTGATCGGCACGATTGCAATGATGACTGCCGCTTTCGGCAGATGGCCGCTGCATTTCCTCCTGCACAAGCCTCTCCCGGCGATGATGGCGACGTTCAGTCTGTTGGCCCTGCTCGCTATCCTCGACATGCTCTCGATGCGGAGAGTTCATTGGGCAACGGCCTTGGGCGGCGCCTGGGTCGTGGTGATCGAATTGACGGCCATCGGCGTCGGTCATGCGGCCGCGTGGCAACATTTTGCGACGCGCATGCATTCGCTCGGCGGCTGACCCAGGCAATTGGCTGGAATTCCCCGCGGGCCAGTCATGAGATCCGTACGCGTGAGCCTGCAGCCGCTTCCGCCAGTTGCAGCTCTTCTCTCAGAGGTCCGAGCCAGGGCTCGAAGTGGCGCCATTGATCGAGTGCCGCGCGATTGAGCGGCCGGCGAACCTGCTCGGAGCTCGAGCTCACGACGGCGCGCGCGGTTTTGTGAAACTCGAAGCACGCGGGCTCCGGCTCGAGGTTGCAGAACTCGAGAATGCGCTGCACGTTCGCCGGGAAATCCGTGACCAGCTCCTCGTGCTGGACCCGCAATATCTTTCCCGGCAGGACTGCATCCCAATGCCTCATGAGGCGCACATACATGTGGTAATACCGGGCAAGGTCCTCGAAGCTGTAGACGAACCGCGGTCCATCGCCGGCGGAGAAGAGCTGTTTGAAGTTGCTGAAACAGCAGGCCATCGCCTCTCTGCGCGCGTCGATGACCCGGGAATTGGGCAGAATGAGGTGAACCAGGCCCAGATCCAGAAAGTTGCTCGACCATTTGTCGATGAAGAATGCCTTTCCATGACGGTACACGAGCGTATCCCGGATGTACCGTTCCCCGAGACGCCTGCAGTCTTCCTTGCTGAGTTGCGCGAGCACGCCTGGATAATTCGAGCCGCCGTCGCCGCCCGGCCCGGCGGAGTACCAGAGATCTCTTATGAGGTGCAGGATGTTGGGCAGCTCCATTGTGCCTTCCACCTGCGAATGCGAGGCCAGAATCTGCTCGATCAGAGTCGACCCTGCACGGGGCAGTCCCACGATGAATATCGGCGCCGCATCCGGACATCCCCACCCTTGGCGAGCCGCAAAGAATTCCCGTGTACAGGTGTCGACCTCCAGCCGCGCGTGGTCCTCGAAGATCTCGGGCTGGTAGCGGCATTCCCGCTTCTTCAGCTCGTTGGCCCGGCGGTAGTACCGAAACGATCTCTCGTATTCACCTCGATCCTCGAACGCCTTGCCGAGCGCGAAGGCGAGATGGCAGCGATCGACGTCCGTCGTTCGGGCATCTGCCTCGTAACGGATCATCTGCTCGAGCTCGGCATCCTCGAAGCGGTACGTTTTCAGGTTGGCGAGATTCCAATAGGCGCTGCCATCGTCCGGGCGCAGGGCCGCGGCCGCGCGATAGGATTGGATCGCCTCGTCAGTCCGGCCCAGAGTCTTGAGCGCGAAGCCAACGGCCTGATGCAGCGCTGCGACTTCGGGTGCCTCGCTCAGCAGCTTCTGGTACGTGGGCAGGGCCTGTTCGTAGTCTCCGAGGCCGGCGCAGGTGTGCGCATGCGCCACGAGATAGGCGCGGTCTGCGGGAGCGATCGCCAGCAGTTTCTCCAGCTCCTCCCGTGCGCGCAGATGCTTGAGCCGCCTGAACAACACCTCGGCGTACTCATAGCGGGCCGCATGATGACCCGGCGCCATCCGGAGCAGCTTTTCGAGGAGAATCTCGGCCTCACGGTTGGCTGCGTCATCGCTCGCATCGTGCGTCATGGCAATGCGCGCAAGCAGACGCATGCCGTCGATATGATCCCCATGGGTCAGGAGATAACGGCGTACCAGTTGCTCGGCGGCGGGAATCTCGCCGTCGGCGAACAGGTCGTGCGCCATCCTGATTTCCGGCGGAAGCTTCTCGAGATTCGCACGGAGCCGTGCGACCGCTTCAGCCTCGTCGAGGCGACCCTGCCTGCGATGGAGATCCTGCAGCGCCGTCAGGCTGGCAGGCAGCCAGGGGTTCAGCGTCACGGCTTTGGCGAAGGCAAGGATCGCCGGCTCGATGGCCCCTTGCGCGAGATGGCAATACCCGCGCTCCTCGAACAGTCTGCCGAAGGTCGGGTGGTGATGCTCCAGCTCTTGCAGCACCTCGAGCGCTTCCGTGATGCGATCCAGGCAGCGCAAAGTGACGGCAAGACCATAAAGCACGTCTCGATTGCCGGGATATTGCGCGGCCAGCGCGCGTGCTGCCGCGTGTGCGGCCGCAAATTCCTGCCGCCTCAGCTGCGCCCGAAGCGCGTGCAGCTGAGTTGTGAGGTCGGCCGATCCGTTTGTACCGGACACAGTCAACGATGGTTGTCCTTGTGCAGCAGGTCCCGCGATCACCGCGCCGGCGCTCTCTGCGGCGGGTTGAACGACGCGCGGTAAGCTGTGGGAGTCAGCCCGATACGCCGCCTGAAGTGATGGCGCAGCGCGGCCGGGTTGCCGAACCCTCAGCTGCGGGAAATCTCCTCGACCGCCGCCGGGCTGGATTCGAGCAGAAACCGCGCGGCCTCGAGGCGGGCGGCGACCACCCATGCCCCGGGGCTCATCCCCGTGGTCTCCTGAAAGCGCCTGATGAAGGTTCGCTGGCTCATCGCCATGCGGCGAGCCATGCGGGCGATCGTCCAGCGCTCGGCCGGCCGGCGCCGGACGGCTTCCAACAGCGATCCGAGGCGGTCGTTGGCGCGGGCTGGAACCGGACGGTCGATGAATTGAGCCTGGCCACCCTCCCGGTGAGGCGCCATCACCATCCGGCGCGCGATCTCGTTCGCCGCCCTGGCGCCAAAATCCTTGCGCACGATGTGCAGCAAGAGGTCCACTCCAGCCACGGAGCCTGCCGATGTCAGGATCTGCTCCCCATCGACATACAGCACCTTTGGGTTGACGTCGACCTCCGGGTAGAGCGACTGGAGCTGCTCGGCATAGAGCCAGTGGGTAGTCGCCTGCCGCCCCGCGAGGAATCCGCAGGCCGCCAGCAGGAAGGCGCCGGAGCAGATGGATACCAGGCGAGCTCCCCTCTCATACGCCTGCGAGAGCGCCTTTTTCACGGCGGGACTCGGCGGCGCACCATCGGTCCGCCATCCGGGGATGACGATCGTCCCCGCCCGGGCAAGTGCTTCGAGCCCCGCCTCCGGAGTCACTTGCAGCCCGCCCGTGGCGCGCAGCGGCCGCGTCGCCTCCGCGACGGTGACGAGACGATACCAGTCCGGCCCCATCTCCGGCCGCGGCAAGCCGAAGATCTCGGTGACGATTCCCAGCTCGAAAGTGGCGACCTTCTCATGCAGCAGGGCCGCGACCAGTCGATTCCGGGCTCCACGCGCCTTCGGCATGATTTCGATCATATATGGCATTCTTGCCGATTGTCACCTGACGCCCGCTGCAACAAGCTGCGCCGAGGCTTCCGGGAGACGGCTCATGTCGAACGATGTCACCTCGATTGCGGCGGCGCCGAGCCGCGATGCCCTGGCGCATTTCGAGCGGCTCTTCAGGTTCGAGACCGATTGCTGGGATGTCCACGAAGCGCTGTCCTGCGCTGACCCGGGGTTCGTTCTGCTCGATGTCCGTGGCCCCGGGCACTTCAGGAAAGGTCACATCTCAGGAGCGACCGGACTGCCGCACCGCAAGATCACCGCGACGGGAATGGCCGCCTGGTCGCCGGAGACGCTGTTCGTCGTGTACTGCGCGGGTCCGCATTGCAACGGTGCCGCGCGGGCGGCCGTCCGGCTGAGCGCGCTGGGACGTCCGGTCAAGATCATGATTGGCGGCATCACGGGTTGGCTGGACGAAGGTTTTCCGCTGATTGCGGACGAAAGCGGTGCCTGATGAAATCGCGCTCCCCTCACTGAGCCATTCTCCGACATGGCCCTTCACGCCGACCGGGCCGACAGTGCCAGCAGCCGGGGCACTGCCAGCGGTCCGGGAACCACCAGCGGTCCAGAACCTGCAACGGGTCCGGAAATCACCAGCGGTCCCGGCATCGCCCTCCGCACCCGCGGGGCGGCGGCAGGTCTGACCTGGCTGCAGGGCACCGCGCTCTATATCGGCGCAGTCCTCGGCACCGGAGTGATTGCTCTGCCGGCCCTCGCCGCCAACACCGCGGGGCCGGCATCGCTTCTGGCCTGGCTCGCGTTGATCGTCCTGTCGATACCGCTCGCTGCAACATTCTCGGCGCTCGGCGCGCGCTATCCGGACGCGGGAGGCATATCCACCTGCGTCCAGCTCGCCTTTGGGTCCTATCCTGCGGCCGTGGTGGGGTGGTGCTTTCTCCTGGCCGTGCCCGTGGGCGGACCGGCAGCTGCCATATTCGCCGGAGCGTACGTGCAGGCGGCGATAGGTGGCGGCACCGCGACCGTCATGATTACCGCGTTCGTCCTCGTGTTGGGAATCGCGGCAATCAATGCGTTCGGTGTGACTCTGTCGGGAAGGATTCAGGTTCTCGTGGCGGGCCTGCTGGTGACGTTTCTGCTGGCCGCGGTCTGCACCTCGCTGCCGCACGCCCGCCTGGAGAATCTGCACCCGTTCGCGCCTCATGGGTGGCTCGCCGTTGGCTCCGCCGCGGGGCTGCTCGTATGGAGTTTCGCGGGGTGGGAGGCGATCACCTATCTCGCGGCGGAATTTCGCCAGCCCGCACGGGATATGCCCAAAGCCGCTGCCGCGGCGGTCGTCGTCATCGGGATACTTTATTTCGCCGTGGCTGCCGCGACCGTCCTGGTTCTGGGCCCGCGCGCCGCTGCAACGGCGGCGCCGCTGGCGCTCCTCCTCGCCATCGGCTTCGGAGGACAGATGAAGATGCTGGCGGCCATCGTGGCACTGCTGTTGACTGCGGGAACGATGAATGCCTACTTCGCGGGAGCCGCGAAGCTCGGCGCCGCCCTCGGCAGGGATGGAGCGTTGCCGCTGTGGTTCGCCCGAGGGAGCGAGGCCGGGGGAATCCCCCGGCGCAGCCTTCTGTCCCTCGCCAGTCTCACGCTCATCACGCTCATCGCGGTCGAGCTGACTCATCTGCGCGTCGAGGCGCTGGTGCTCATGACCACGGGCGCTTTCGTCGTCGTTTACATCCTCGGAACGGCCGCGGCTCTTCGCCTGCTCGAGGCCCGCAGCTGGGGCAGGCGGGCGGCACTCCTTGCGTTGGTTTTCGACGTTCTTCTGCTGGCGACTACCGGCGCGTACATCCTGTGGTCGGTCGGCGTTGCCGCTTGCGCCGTGATCTATCTCTTCCTCGCGCGCAAGCGCCTTGCCTGAAGAACGCTCAGTGCTTCCTCAGGAATTGCGCCACCGTGGTCAGGAACATGTTGCGGGGAGGGGCATCGAACAGCGGATCGAGATGGAGCATGGCCGCGTCGGTCACGTAAACGGGCTCCTTGATCCTGGAATTCGCGACCACCCACTTCGCCGCTGCCACCACGGTGCCGTGGGTGAGGCCGGTCTCGAAGACGTAAAGAGGAACGTCGATGTCCCGCGCATGAGTCAGGCGCAGACCGACATGGCGGGCGACCAGCGAATCCTCCATGGGGTCGACGGCAGTGATATCGAGCGACAGGCGCCGAGGCCAGTACCACTCGAACGCTGCCGGACGGCTTTGCGCCAGTGCGGAGGCCACGTCCTCGATGTTCGCGGGGCCGTCGTTGATCCACCCGCGTGGCGTTCCCGCCGGTTCGATGTGACCGGAGTGCAGTCGCAGGTCCGGCGCCGGTGCGTGGGCGTCCAGCAACCAGCCGAGGAGCGCGGCATTGGTTACCCGGAAGGGCGGCTGCATCGCGGGAGGCAGCAGCCTCTGCAGCGATGAGGGTCCGCGCGGGTCGCGGGATGCATATTCGGCGGCCAGTTGGTAGTCGATGGCGACGCTCTCGGGTGCGCCCGGCACTTGCCAGACATAGCCGAGGTCGCCGGTAAAAGGGCTGCTCGCCGCGCCGATCTTCGACAGCCTCTCGTCCACTTCATGGACGGACCGCAGCCAGTGGATCTTGTAGCGCTCCCCGTCAAAGCTGCGATGCGTGCCGCCATCGATGAGGACCAGGCCCGCGAGGCCCTCGTATCCGGGTACGCCGTTGAAGTCCCATCCCGCATATGCGAGAGCCGTCCCGGCTCCTGAGGAATGTCCACCGAGGAAAACCCGCCGGCCACCAGCGCCCGCTGCGAGCACCACGCGGCGCAGTCCGGCCAGCTCCATCGTGAGTCCCCACTCTCGGGTATGGGAGGCCGCTTTGCCCGTCACCGCGCGATAGCGTCCCCGCAGGTAGTAATCCAGCTCCTCGTCGCGGCCGAAGCGGCTCGAGTCGACGAGATCCTGCTCCCGCCGGTCGAAGGCCCACACCTGGGTGTCAGGTACCGTTTGGGTCAGATACCGGCCGACATCGCGGAAGAGTCCGGCAGCTTCCGAATGACCCGCCACGAGAATGAGCACGCGCCGCGCGCCGCTGGCGCCCATTTCGAGCGCGTGCACGCAGTCAGCGCCGGCGCGATCCGTCCCGCCGGCTGCGCAGAACGCCACATACCGGTCCGCGGCCCCGACGGTCCGCGCGAAGGGACCGACCGCAAGCAAGCCGGCGAGCGCTCCGGCGAGGACACGCTCCAAGCCAGGTTTTCTACACCGCATGGATACTCCAGTGAGCTGCATCGTTGGGGAAGCACATCAGAATGTGGCGAGGTGCACGCCGAGCAGCGCGCAGCTGATGGCGAGGCTCATTGCCGCTCCAGCGACGCTGGCGCCGCGGGCAACGAGGTTCGCCGCCCGGTCGGCAACACCGTGGGCGCGGAGCACACCACGCAGGCCGAGACCCACATGCGTGACGACGACCCAGACGACCAGCGCGTAGTGGGGCAGGAGCCTCGGATTCCACGGGTTGCCCAGAAAGCCGTCCGGCGCAGCGCTCTCGTAGGCCCACGTGCCTGTATTCACGTGTCCTTGCCATCGCGCCAGCACCAGGATCGCCGTCAGGTGGGATATGACGAAAGCTGCCAGATAGAACCCGGTCAACGTCTGCAGGCGACGATAGCCGTCCCCCTGCAGCGTCGTATGCTTCCATGCCAGAGGCAGTCCCGTGGCCACGAGGAGCGCCATGGCGAGCACGAGGAGGGGCTCGACTGCGCTGGCGCGGTAGATGTGCTCCAACAGCTTCATGGTCCGCCCGTGCAGGGCGGGGCTCCACAGTGACAGTTCATGATTGCCCAGATGCCAGACCAGGAAGATCAGGAGCACCGCGAGCGCGATGCTTCCATGCACTGCGACCGCCCGAGCGCCAGGGGACCGCAGCCCGTTCGGGGTCGCATCCGGAGCCGCCTTCGCCACGGCCAGACCCAATCCGGACCAGAGCAGAGCCCAGATCAGGAAATCGAACTGCCCGATCCCAAGAATGTCGGTCATCACACCGGTAGCGGTGTAGAGAGGTGGAACGGCAAACACCGCGTGCGCCAGGCGGTAGGCCCGTACGCCCGCTCGCGATCCTTCGGAGGAGCGAGCGATGCGGCCGGCAGCCAGCGCTGCCAGCAGGGGCACCGCGAACGCTGCGGCGAGCGACGGAGCTGCCATGAAGATCGCCGCGACCCGCTCCGGCGCCGGATGGGCGCCGGCCCTGCTTTGCATCCCGCCGTAGGCGCTCTCCAGGAAGAGGGGGTAGCAGAGCGCGCCGAGAAGCAGCGCCGGTCGGTATTCGAATCGGATCGAGCTCCCGCGCGAGGTGTCAGCTGTCGTCATCTTTTGCACTCGCTTCGAGCTGCAACGCAAGTAGTCCGCCCGTGGAGCGCAACTTACGCCGGCAGCCGGAGACGCAGAAGTGCCGGAAGGCATGCGCAGCACCCATGACTTCCGGCAGGGGCGCGCACTATCCGCGCGCGTATAATCCTGCCATGCCCGCCGCCGACCGCCCGTACGTTTTGGCGAGACTCACTGCCTGGGCAACCTGGCTGTTGGTGGGCATTCCGGAAGTGATCGATCTCGTGGCCCACGGCACCGCCGGTGGCGTCGACTGGCGCTGGCTCGCCGCGTATCTCGCGTTCGGCCCGACACTCTATGCTCCGCAGAGTGTCAGGTCGAGGACCTGGCTGCAGCTCCTGCGCCTGTCAGTCGCGACGCTTGCTCCGCTCGTCATGGTCTGCCTCGCCCCGCATTCCTTCGCATGCACTTTATGGGTGATCGCGGCCTGGGAGCTGGCCATCGCCCTGCCGCTGCGGATCATGCTGCCGTGGGTGCTGACACTGTCGCTCGCCATGGCCGCTCTTCTCTCGCGTGGGCTGACGACACGTTACGCCCTCCAGGAGATTGCGATCTTCTGCGCCTTTCAGGTATATGCGGTGATTACGGCATACGTAGCGCGCTCGGAGGCGATACTGCGGCGCCGGCTGGCGGCCGCGAATGTGGAGCTGATCTCCACGCACGGCCTGCTGGCGCACAGCGCTCGCAGCGATGAGCGTCTGCGGATCTCGCGCGAGCTGCACGACCTCATCGGCCATCATCTCGCGGCGCTCATCCTCAATCTCGAGGTGGCGCGGCACAAGGAGGCGGATTGGCGGCCCCATGTCATCAAGGCGCAGGACATCGCCAGACGTCTGCTGGCGGACGTGCGTGAGGTGGTCAAACTCCTGCGCGCACCCCAGTACACGAGCATCCGCTCGGTACTCGAGCAGATGGTGGCGGAGATTCCGCAGATACGCATCCATCTGAGCATGCCGGAGCAGATGCCCATAGACGATGCGCGCCTTGCGCAGGCCATGCTGCGTGTCGTGCAGGAAACCGTCACGAATGCGATCAAACACTCCGGATGCAGCAACCTGTGGCTCGACATCTGCACGCGTGAGGGGGCGCTGGAGATCCGCGCGCAGGACGATGGCCGCGGCGCGAGCGAGCTGCGCTGGGGCGCGGGCCTCACCGGAATACGCGAGCGGCTGGAGGAGATCGGCGGCTCGATCAGCGTGATGGCGGGAGCAGGCGAGGGGTTTCGGCTCCACGCTCATCTTCCCGTCGCGGTGCCGACATCGTGATACGCGTCTTCCTCGTCGAGGATCACGCAATCGTGCGCGAGGGGCTGAGCAATCTGCTGGCCCTCTCGACGGACATGGAGGTCATCGGCGCGGCCGCCTCCGCCGCAGAGGCGCTGACGCAAGTCCCCGCCGTCAAGCCCGACGTGCTGCTTCTCGACATCAAGCTTCCGGACCTGAACGGCGTCGAGCTGATCCGCCGCCTGCAGGCACGAACCGAGCTCCCTCCCACCTTGATCCTGACCACATTCGAGGATGACGAGTTGCTCTTCGAGGGACTGAGCGCGGGTGCTCGCGGTTACCTGTTGAAGGATATCGGCCTCGAGGAGCTGCTCGCGGCGATCAGAGAGATAGCCCGGGGCGGCAGCTACGTGAAGCCGGCGGTCACCGAGCGCCTGTTGCAGGCCGTGCGCAAGCGCGAGGACGTGCTGCGCAGCGAGCAGCCACAGATGCCGCTGACGGAGCGCGAGACGCATGTGTTGCGCCTGTTGGCGAGTGGCTACAGCAATCGGGAGATTGCGCTTGCCCTCGTCGTGAGCGTCGGCACCGTCAAGAACCACGTGTCGAGCATTCTGGGAAAGCTGGGGGTCAGGGACCGCACCCGTGCGGTGCTCAGAGGGCTGCAGGACGGCCTGCTGTAGCGATCAGGTGCGGCGTACGGGCCTGATGTCGAAGTGCAGCACTTCCTCCCGCACGCCGAATTTCCCGTAGAGCGCGATCGCCGGCTCATCGATGGTGTCCGCCTGCACGAATACCGAAGAGGCGCCGCGCTCCACCGCGATGGCGGAGAGCCGCTCGAGCAGCGCCGAGGCGATGCCGCGCCGGCGGAAGGACTCCGCGACGGCGAGATCGTAGAGGTAGATCTCGCTGCGCTCCCGCTCGAATTTGCGCAGCTCGTAGGCGACCAGTCCGCCGGCCACCTCGCCGCGCGCCAGCGCGACTACCACTATGGTCTGCGCGTCGGCGAGCAATGCGCGGATATAGCCGTCGCCCGGCGGCTGCGAGCCATAGGTCTCGGGCTCGTGGAATGCAACTCCGAACAGGGCGTTCAACTGCCGCAGCGGCAACACGTCCGCCGCGGTCAGCGCGCGAACGACGAAGTCATTGGACGGTGAAGAATCCATGGCACCCTCGATAGCCACTTCCACCGCCGCATCATGACCACAATTGACTTGCCGGTACAGGGGCACAATCATCGCGCGTCTGGCAATGACAACTCAGCGAACAGGTCCCGGCATGGCCAAGCGACGCTTGCTTCATTTCGTTCTCCCGGCAACTCTTGCTGCGGCGACTCTGTCGCCGGCTGGGGCTGCGCCGCCGCCGGGCGTGGCCCCGGCCAAGGCCCAAGTGCAGCGCGACGGGAGTCACGATTTCGACTGGGACATCGGCGCCTGGAGCACGCACCAGAGGCGTCGCCTGCGTCCCCTGACGGGCTCGAATGCGTGGGTCGATTACAACGGCACCGACATCGTCAGGAAGCTCTGGGATGGAGCCAACACCGGAATGATCGAAGCGGATGGGCCGGCCGGGCACCTCGAGATCTTCACCATCCGCCTGTACGACCCGGACAGTCACCAGTGGGGTATCGCCTTCACCCATCCCGCATCGGGAGTCATGAGCCCGACCCTGACCGGCGAGTTCAGGAACGGGCGGGCGGAGTTCTATGACCAGGAGCCCTACAAAGGCAGGCAGATCCTGGTGCGATTCGCCATTTCCGACATCACGGCGGACAGCTGCCGGTTCGAGCAGTCATTCTCGGATGACGGCGGCAAGACCTGGGAAGTGAATTTCATCGTCACCGAGACGAGGATGAAGAGCGCATCTGCCCGTGGCGCTGGTTAGGTCGGTGTATCTGCAGCTCGGCCGCGTACGTCATGGCTGGGCGAGCCCGCCCGGGCCCGCGCGGCCTCGCGCGCCCGGCGACGGAGCGGCGCTTACCTGCCGGACTGCGCGCCGGGCGATGGCCGTGGCGGTCCCATGTGTGCCGCCGTTGCGTTTCGGCGCAACTCCCGCAGAGCGGCGCCCGCAGCGTCCCGCTCGAACGCCGTCGGCGCGGTTCTCGCGGTAGTTTCTATCTGACCCTCGAAGGCCGCCAGGCCATAAGCGCCCGCCAGGTTCTCACCGGCCTGCCGGATGAAGAGTGTCGGGTCGCCCAGGGCTTTGCGGACGGCGGCGGCGACGGCACCCCTCTCGGCCGCGGGCGCAAACCCGCTCGCGCCTGCCAGAGTCTTCAGCGCCTGGACCCGCAAGCGCTCCGGCACACCGGGGCGCGCGTCGGCGAGCAGTATTGCAATGGCGCGAGGATCGCGTGTTGCGAGCAGCCCCGCAAACACTCCCTGCATGACATGAATCTCGCCTTTCTTTTCAGCTTCCTCGCGAAGAACCCCGAAGGCTTCAGGTTCGTTGGCAGAGCCGAGCCCCGCCGCGGCGGCCGCCTCGACGGCAAAGCTCCGATCATTGCGCAGCGCCGCGGTCAAAGCGCGGTAGGCAGGCTCGTCCCGCGCGAAGCTCGCGAGCCCGTTGACTACAGCGACCCGCACGCGGCTGTCGGGCTGCGCGATGGCCTTCAACAGGGCTGCCTCGGCGCTCTCCGTGTGCAGGCGCGCGAGATTGGACGCCGCGGCGGCACGCACGGCAAAAAAAGCATCGCTGTTGAGGACGTGTGTCAAAGCACCCACGGCCGCTTCCGCGCCGGAGCCTCTGATCGCCCCCAGGTCGTCGACGGCCGCGAGCCGGCTCATCGCCACCGGATCGCGTTCTGACCTGGCGACCAGCGCACGCAGAGGCTGCTCGAATACGAGCTCCTTCTCGATGATGTCGCCCGGATCGAAGTCCACCCATTGCGGCGTGAACGCCAGTGGAATCTCGAATTCCTGACTACGGGTGCGGTCCTCGATCTGCAGGCGCTTGAACTCTCCATCCGCACCATGGAAGTCCAGCTCGATCGGCATGACGAACGCGCGCGGGACACCGGCGGTGTCCTGCGTCTGCACGACCTTCACCCGCTCGAGCTTCGCGCGAGCGTCGTAGTGCGCGGTCACGACATAGTGAGGGTACCCGGCGGCGTATACCCACTCGTCGAAGAACCATTTCAGGTCCTGCCGGGTCGTGCGCTCGAGAATGCTCACCAGATCGGAAGTGCCCACCGCCTGCGCGTGGTAGGTGGTCAGATAAGCGCCCAGCGCCCGGAAGAAGAGCTCGCTCTGCGAGGCCGGCTGGGCGGCGGCGGATGGGCCGTCCAGTACATTGCGCAGCATGTCGAGCACCGCCGCACCCTTCTCATGGGTGATGCTGTCGAACATCTGCAGCGGATATCCATAGTGGGTATCCACGATGGGGCGGACGTAGTCCTCGCGATCCTGCTTCTGTGCCAACTGCTGGTCGTCCATCATCTCCACGCGGAATGCGTCATTGCCTTCATGAAACTGCGTGTAGAGCGCCTCCATGTAGGTGGCGAAGCCTTCGTTGAGCCAGATGTCCGCCCAGTCCTTCCCCTGCACCAGGTCGCCGAACCAGTGCTGCCCGAGCTCGTGAGCCACCAGGCCCTGGCTGGGATAGTCCGGCTCGGCGCGTGCGCTGTGGAGAGTGGCGTCCGTGAGCGTCGTCAGACTCACGTTCTCCATCCCGCCGAAAAAGTAGTTCACGACCACGACCTGATCATATTTCTCGTAGGGATACGGCACGCCGACGGCGCGGGAAAAGAACGTGATCATGTCCGGTGTCAGATGGAAGGAGCGCCGCGTCGTTGCGTCGTTCACCCCCTGCGGCACGTAATAGTCGACGGGCAGCCTGCCGGCATGGTCGCTCACCTTGTGCCAGGGCCCGATGGCGATCGAAGTCAGGTAAGAGCTGTGCGCAATGCTCTCCACCCAGTCGTACGTGACCTGTCCTGCCCGATGCGTCACCGATACCAGCCTGCCGTTGGAGACCGCGACCTGGCCTTCCGGCACGGTGAGCACCGTCTCGCTGCTCGACATGTCGTTGGGATGATCCCAGCAGGGAAACCAGAAATGATTGAACTCCGGCTCCCCCTGCGACCATATTTCGGTCGGCCAGTGCGGGTAGTCGCGATTCGGGGTGACGAAGTAGAGGCCTGCCCGCGGAAAGCCGTGATAACGGATCCGCAGCCGCACTGTCTCGCCACGCCCGTAAGAGCGATTCAGCGTGATGCGCAGATGCTGACCGTCGACCTTGAATGACAAGGGAACGGAGCGGCCGTTCGCCGCATCCAGTGTTACGCGCTCGATGGTCAGCTCGGAGCTGTCGAGCTCGAAGTCGCTGAACGCAGGGCGCAGAGGCTGCAGCAGCACGTCCTCGCTGCCTGCGACTTCGCCCTTCGCCTGATCGAAATGGAGCGACAGCTTGTAATTGAGGACGTGATAGATCCGCTCCGGCGCGTGATGGCTCACGGTAGGATTGCCGAACACGTGCGCGGCGGAAGCGTGGGCCCCGGCGGTTACGCACAGCAGCCCGCACGCCAGCGCCATGCCGACCCGCGCATGGGCTGTGCATTGCGCAGGTTTTGCGCCAGGCGTCGCAATCGCGTCCCGCACCGCTCGAGCGCGCGAGCCGGGAAGTCTGCTCATGAGTGACTCAGCCGCCGGACGGTGTCTGCACGGGGGTCTCCTGCGACGACACGGCGCGCCAGGTACCGCGATCGGCGATGAACACGTCCGTAAAGCGCCACTGGTACCGGTGGCTTCCGGCCACCAGCGTACCCAGCCCGGTCACGACAGCCGTGGATCCATACATCCTGACCTTCTGCTGGCTCAGCGTCTGCGTGGTCTTGCGGGAAGTGACGTTCGGCGCTCTCAGGGCGTCGCTCTTGCCGCGCAGGATACCTGCATAATTTATGTCGACATAGTCATCGCTCAGGATCTGCTTCAACGCAGGGATGTCCCTGCTCTGTGCCGCCCGCAGCCAGGTCTGCTCGAGCTGCAGCAGCGGCGCCGCAGCGGGCGCAGCCGCCTGCGCGCAGGCGCAGGCCATCAGCAGCGGGACTGCGACGAATACCGGGCCGGCTCTACGCATGGGAGTGTCTCGCTGCAGAGAGGGACGCGATCATGGCCGGCGCCATGACAGCAGCGCGTGGCACGCGTGTCAATGTCGCTTGCGCGCATGTCGAGGTCGTCTCGTCGCGGCTGCGACGGCAGCATCCGGCGACCCAATCAGGCAGCGGGCAGATTGCCCGCTGCATGACACCAACCTGGATCGGGGAGACGGCTCGTCAGTCAGCCCGCGTATCGTTGGAGATCCAGGTCGGTATCCACGTCCTGCCGCCGTCGATCGAGATCGACCAGTCCTGGCGGCAGGCGTTCGCGGTGATGCCCGACCAGACATTGCGCATCAGCACCGTCTTGCCGTCCTCGTCCTCCAGGCCGATGAAGGTGCCGACGCCGTTCTTGAAGTCGCCGATCATGGGCGGTAGCAGCGTTCCGCTCTCGCTGTTGGCGAAGTAGACCCGCCACTCCCGGGTCTTGCGGTCGTACAGCCGCAGTGCGAGGTCCTCGGTGTGGCCATGCGCACCATCGACCTCGAGCTGACCGATGTCAGCCCAGTCATCCCATACCCGGTAAACGGCATGTGTGCCCTGCAGATCGCTCCAGGCCGTGGGTGAGGCGAGGGGGCTCCATACCGCGCGGATCTTCGTCTTCCATGTCCCTATGTTGAAATCGAAGTCGTGCTCGGGCCCGCTGCCGGCGGCGTGTGGTGTGCCGTAGTCCGGAGATTTCCCGAGCCGCGTGAGCTCGGCGATGAAGCTCGTGACCCACGTCCTGCCTCCGTCGGCTGACGAGGCGATCTCGAAGTGATAGGAGTTTGGCGTGATGCCCGACCAGACGTCCCGCTCGAGAACTTTTTTGCCCGCCGAGCTGCTCCAGCCGTAGAACACGCCGCGCCCGTTGCTGAATTCGCCGTACACGGGCTCTTCGATGATGCCATCCGAGCTGCTCGCGAACTGCTGGCTCCACTCGCCCGACTTCGGCTCGTACAGAAAGAGCGTCAGTCCCTGAAAGTGGCCGCCCGGCCCGGAAGCCTCGATCTTCTCCAGGTTGGCCCGTCCATTCCACAGCGGCTGATCGATCACTGTTCCGGTCATCTTGACCCATTGGGCGGTGCTCGAATCGCGGCTCCGGATGTGTGTCCGCCAGGTCCCGAAGTGGAAGTCGAAGGCATGCTGCTGATCTTCGGCCTGCGCAGCGGCCCAGGCCGGCGAAGGCTGCCCGGCGATGATGGCCGCGAAGGCGAGCAACAGGCATACGGGGTGGATTCTCTTTACGCGCATGGTCGCAGCTTTCCGGGTGCAGAAGTCTGCGGAGAGGCTATTGCATGGGCGCGCCTTCTCAATGACCACTTGGACCCGGCGTGACATAGCCACTCGGAGCGGGCCGCTCAAATGATGACGGTGCGGCCGCGCTGGACCCGCGGCGGATTGCTCTCAGGCGCCCTGGGGCGTCACGCGCTCCTCGCGCCCATCGGCCGGCAATCTGCCGTGGGAGACTTGCGCACGCAGGCCCATCTGCCGGAAGATCCTCTGACACTGGCGTACGCCCAGCTGGACGTTGAAGTGGCGTTGGAGGTGCTCCGAGAGGCCGACGCCGTCCCACACCTCGGCACTGAGGCCGAGATCCTGAGGGCTCTTCTGCAAATGGCCCTCCAGCTCCTGCCACTGCGCCGGATCGAGCGAGCGCGGCCGGCCGGGCCGCCTGCTCTCCCGCAGGGCCTGCAATCCGCCTTCCTCGAAACGATGGACCCAGCGCTGTACCGTCGTTTCGTCCTCGCCGAAGAGCTCTGCCACTTCCCGGCAGGAGTGGCCGGCGGCCAGCAGCAGCAGCCCGTGCAGCCGGTGATCGTATCGGGACTCCTCGCTGCGCCCGATTTCCTGCTGGATGGCAATCCGCATGGCGCCGCAATCGTCGATCTGGAGTTTGCGCATCGTTCCTCTACAGGTTCGCGGCGCAGCGTAGCGCGTTGCGCCAGGGACTGCTTCGGTGCGGATCGAAGCGTCCGCCCCAACCCAAGTGTAGAGCGGCGTCAGCGCCTCACAATGGCCACTTGCGCGCGCGCAATATGACCACCCGGCCTCAGCCCGTCATTTCCAGGGCCATGCCTTCAGCGCATAGGTCTCGGGCGGGACATCCCCGGCCAGGTAGCGCACGAAGTAGTCCCAGCGTCGCCGTGTGATGTACGGGGTCGCATCACCATAGGAGTGGTGCGCGTTGGGAATGGCGATCATGTCGAAGTTCCTGTTCGCCTTGATCAGCGCCTGCACGACCAGGAGAGTGCTTTCCGGTGGCACGTTGTCGTCCATCGTGCCGTAGGTCAGCATGAGGTGGCCCTGAAGATGCGAGGCCAGGAGCTCGTTGGCCTGATTGTCATAGTTGCTGGCACCGCCCTTGGCGTCCGCCAGCATCCCCTGGTACATCTCGCCCCAGTCGTTCTCGTAGTTGCGATTGTCGTGGTTGCCGCTCTCGGCCCAGCCGACCTTGAAGAAAGCCGGATAGCTGAACATGGCGTCCGCGGTTGCATTGCCGCCGCCGGAATGCCCCCACATCCCGACGCGCGTGAGGTCGATCCACGGATCGCTCGCGCCCAGCTCCTTCAGCGCCGCGACCTGGTCGGGCAGGGTGTTGTCTCCCATGTTCGCGTACCAGAGCCGCTGGAAGCTGGCGGAGCGGTACGGTGTTCCCATGCCGTCGATGGCGACCACGATGAAGCCGAGCTCCGCCAGCGACTGGTCGTCGCGGTGCGAGGGATCGAAATCGAATGAGGCAACGGAGCCGATCTGCGGGCCGGGATAGATGTAGTCGATGATCGGATAACGCTTGTGCGGATCGAAGTCCGTCGGCTTGAAGAGCAGCCCATAGAGGTCGGTCTGGTGATCGCGGGCCTTGACGGTGATGAGTTGTGGCGGCTGCCAACCGATGGCCTTCAGGCGGGAGACGTCGGCGGTCGCCACCTTCGCCAGGATGCGGCCCGTCTTCGCGTCGCGCAGCGTGGTGACAGGAGGCTCATCCGCAGTGGAGCAGCTGTCGACGAAGTACCGGCCGTCCTCTGACATGCTGATGATGTGATCGCACGGCTCCGGCGTCAGCAGACGGACGCCGCGGCCGTTCAGGCCGGCTTTCCAGAGCTGTTCATAATACGGGTTGATTCCCGGAGTTCGGCCCACGGCCCGGAACCAGACCGTGCGCGTTTTGCGGTCGACGTGCACGACTTCAGTGACGTCGCCGGTGCCGGTGGTGATGGGGTGTTCCAGTTTCCCGGTCTTCAGGCTGTAGAGATAGAGATTGCCCCAGTCATTGCGCTCGCTGTACCAGATCGCATCGTCCGAGCCGGCAAGGTAGCGCCAACTCACCGCGTCGATCCCGCTGCGGTAGTAAGTGGATACGCTGTCCTCGAACGCTGTGCGCACCGCGCCGGTGTGCACGTCGGCTATCCGGAACCACTCGTGCCTGCGGTCACGCGAGGTCGTGACCAGCGCGAGCGTCGCGCCGTCGGGTGCCCATTGGGCATCGTCCCAATTGTTGTCACTCTTGCAGGTGATGTCGTCGCACAAGCTCGAGAGCCGCTGCTGCGGCGCCAGCGCGAGCCGCACGATCTTCCGCGTGGCGACCCCGACGACCACGGGCTCGATCATGAACACCCGCTCGTCCCCGGGCAGCGGGTACTTCCAGTGCTTGAGCACGGGGTGGCCGACCTGCGTGCCCACCAGGTCCATCTCTCCCAGATCGCGCTGATCCTGGCGGTAGGTGGCGATCCGGGTCGAATCCGGCGACCAGTTGAGCACGGGCCGGTCGGATTGCTTCCAGCCCGCATTGTCGGTTGCATACCCATAGTCCTTCACCCCGTCGAAGGTGAGCTGGGTCTCCCGGCCCGTGTCGAGATCCCGCACCCAGAGGTTCCAGTCCCGGATGAAGGCCTCGAGCTTCCTGTTCGGCGAGACGAGCCCCGGCTCCCGGCCGGTCTTGATCACGCTCACCTCGTCGGCACACTGTCCGGCGCCCGCGAGATGGCAGAGGTAAGTCCTGTCATCGACGGTGATCTCATAGCGGCCGGAGCTCTCGATGCGAATATCGGTGATCGCCAGCCTGGTGGCATCCACCGGCTTGCCGACGGCCTTCGCGAGTGCGGCGGCGAGCTTTTGCTGATCGAAGGCCGGGGAAACTTTGCCGGTCGCGGCACTCATCACCCGATAGTGATCACC
>Ga0134126_10003906_pt1 | contig 18649 bp, 27 predicted proteins | sample KB31752_FD_96881 | JGI IMG/M metagenome (GOLD analysis project Ga0134126, IMG submission 96881) | Terrestrial soil microbial communities with excess Nitrogen fertilizer from Kellogg Biological Station, Michigan, USA - KB3-175-2 | ecosystem: Environmental > Terrestrial > Soil > Unclassified ...
GAACACGCGGGCTGCCTCGGCCTTGGCCTTGTCCTCGGCCGCGGCGACCAGCTTCTTGGCCTCGTCGTCGACCGCTTCGAGATCCGAGTTCAGCACGGCATTGTCCGCGATGGTGTGGTGGACCTCGACCTCTTCGCCGGGCTGGGCAACGACAGTCGAGCCGTCAGGGTGGATGAGGCCGTGGAAGATGGTCTCGATCTCACCGAGGAACTTGAACTTGGCCATGGTGGCTCCTTACTTGGGACGGACTGCTTGCTTGTGGACGGTCTTTTTGTGCGCGGCGCGCTTGAGGGCGACCTTCTTGGCGTGCTTCGCCTTGACCTTCGTGGCGCGGGTCACTGGCCCGGCCCGTGGTACTCGCACACGATGACGGTGCCTTTCGTGTAGACGTGGGTGGTCGAGTTGGCCTTCACGTCCACGGGCCAGCCGGGCTCGAACTGCATGTCAACGCCGCCGTGGAGCTTGCCTTCACCCCACTGGAAGACGACGGTGCTGTTCGCCTTCTTGTCGGCCTCGATGAACGTGGTTAGCCCGTCGAGGAAGTCGCGGTTGTCCTGGTCGGCGGTCTCCGACTGCGACGAGGCACAGAGCAGCACGCACTGGAGGTGCAGGTCGTAGTAGTACATCTTCCCGCCGGGCGCTGAGCCCTGGAGGTTGATGCGCTCGGCCGATTGGGGACCGAGCCAGAGCCAGACGACCGCGCCCGACTCGGCGTTGTTCGGGATGGGGCCGTCGTAGAAGGCGCCCTTGTTGATGAACTTCGGCGGGTTCTCGTAGACCTGCGCGAGGTGCGGGATGGTGCCGATACCCGATTCGAGGTACTGCGCGACGGCGCTGAGAACGTCGCGTCCGCTCATCGCACGACGGAGCGGAACGGGTCCAGCAGGTCGTAGGCGCGGGCCTCGTCCTCGGTCTCGGCGTCCCCGCCCTTGTGCGCCTCAGGTGCGGTGTCCTGGCTGATGGAGAAGCCGACCTCCCCGCGCTGGCGCACCGATGAGGTGACCAACAGGATCACCGCCTGCTTGATCGTCTGCGGCAGGTTTGAGACGTTCACCCCCGCTTTATGGCCGTTGACCAGGGAGTTTACCAGCGGGATCGTCGTCGACCCGGCCACGTAGTCGCTCGCCACCGTGATCGTCTCGTCGTTGGGTGCGTCCCAGACGTTGAGCGACGTGCCGGGGAAGACGCCCTCGGGCACGCTGGCCGCCACGATGGAGCCCGCGCCCTCGGCCGCGTCGGAGGCCAGGAACATATTGGGCCAGCCGTTGACGTAGGACCACTCGGCGAAGACGCGCGCGCCGGGCAGGCCGCCGTTGCCGAACTGGATCGGGCCGATGATGGTTTCCGAGTTGATGCCGCCACCGCCGATGACGAAGCTCGACTCTTCGATCCAGCAGTTGGCCGTGCTCAGCGGGACCGAGACGAGCTGGCCCGGCAACGAACCGACGGAGAAGGCGTTGATGGCGAGGATGGGCCAGAACCGAGGGCTGATGCGGTAGAAGCCCTGCCGATCCGCGCGGACCTGGGCGACCTCGGTGTTGACCGTGGCGCACAGCGTCCCGTAGGCGCCGAAGCAGTAGTTGTCCGCTCTGGCACTAGCCCGCACGATCAACTCGGCCAGCGCGTTGTTCTGCGCCGCCTGGTTACTGTCCTCGACGAGGTTGGACAGGTCCAGCCCCGTCGGTGCCGCCTGAAACTCGGCGATCGAGATGTAGGGGACGCGGTTCGTGTAGCTGAGCGCGAACGGGGCGACGACAGTCACGTGCTACCCCTCTCGCGTAAGCGATTCAGATCCGCATTTCCCACAGTGACGGATAGCCGCGGCAAAGCCACAGTCGTCACAGATCCAGCCTCGGCCCGTGCCGAACCGCGTGGCCGGCGTGAAGCACTCGGCGCCCTCTTTCATGGCGCTGACGTGACTATCGGCCACGTTGTTGAACAGGCCGTTACGCCCGACCGTGTACCGGCGCCCGCCCACGTCGATCTGCTTGCAATCGGCCGCAGGCGGGCAGACGGTGGCCACGGCTCAGACCTCCGGCGGTGTCTGGCGCCGCTGGTAGGTCACGTTGTCCAACACGCCCAGGGCCACGTAGATGCCAGCCACGAGGTACGCCACACCGATGCCTGTCCCGTCCGGAGTCCACCATTGGAAGGCGACCCCGGCCAGGAAGATGAGCAGCGCGGCGATGACCAGCCAAGGCCAGCCGAGCAGCCTCACGCGGTGGGCGTGCCCGGAGGCGTCGCGTCGACGTTGCCCTCGGCGCCCGTGGGCGCGGCGGGCTCGGCCGGAGCGGCAGGCGCTGCGGGAGCAGTCGGTGCGGGCTGCGCACCGGGGTCGGCGGCCGTCACCTGCGCGGTGGCGTTCTTCAGGTCGGTCACGATCTGGGCCACGTTCGCGGTGGCGGCGTCGATCGCTGCCTGGTCGCTGGTGCCCTGCGCGGCCTGAAGGGCTGCCACCTCGGCGGCCAGGTCGGTCAGCGTCGTGTTCAGCGCGGCGAGCAGGCCCGCGTCGGCGCTCTGCCCGTCGGCGATGGCGGCATTGAGTGCTGTCAGGTCTCCCATGATTCTCTCCAACTTTCTGTCTAGGTGTTCGAGGAATTCGAACAGTTCGCTTTCGCGTTCCATTGGTCTCCTTGGTTGCGGGGGCGGGATTTGAACCCAGCGATCTCCGACTTATGAGGCCGGCGAGGACAACCTGACTCCTCTACCCCGCTACGAGTGTCCCCTGGCCGTCGCCGCTGAACGGGACGGCGAACGACCAGGGAACGAACTACGTGGTGCTCAGTTGGCGATCCCGAGGACCGTGCCGGAGAAAACCGGCGCGTAGAAGAGCGGGGCGCCGAGCATGTAGGTGCTCTGGTCCCAGCTCATCTGGATCGGTGCCCACTCGATGGCCGTGTAGTCCACGACGTTGCGAACCTCGACGGTCGATGAGACCTGAGAGTCAGGGATCGGCAACGTCTCGGAGTGCACGATCGCGCAGCCCTTGGGCATGTACGGGTGCACTTCGAGGTCCACCATCGTGCCCGTGACCTCGTTGACCAGGCCGTTGACGATCGAGCCGAGCTTCACGCCAGTGTTGGCCAGCTCGTTGTCGATCGTCAGGCGGTAGCCGACGCCCGTCGGGTTGGTCTTGAGGGCGTCTGAGAGCGCCACACGGCCTCCGGCGTAGATCCACACGACGTTGGGGTCCGCCAACAGCGACTGGCCACCAGAGGGGCCGGCGTTGTTGTACAGAGCCTGGAAGGCCGTCTGGAACTCGACGCCAGGGTTGGCCGTCGACAGCGTGCCGTTGACGCGGGCCACGTAGCCAGCCACCGCCGGGTTCGACAGCACCGTGAGGTAGCCGTCGTAGCCGTTGGCGTCAGCGGAGGTGTCCGAGCCGGTCGGCTGCGCGCCCGAGTTCGGGACGCCACCGGTGCCGCCACCCGTGAAGCTCGGGGTGAAGGTGTTGGTGGAGGTCGTCCCGGCGAAGAACGCGTTGGCGATGCCGGTCGTGGTGCCGAGGTACACGGTGTAGCCGAGCGCGCCTGGCGAGTCGGTCCAGGTCATGACCGAGGTCTTGCCGGTCACGGCCGCCAGCGTCGTGGTCGTGGCCACGGTCGAGTTGACCGACTGGCCGCGGCCCGAGTTGGCCTGGACGTAGCCGAACAGGTTGGCGATGTTCGCCGTGTTCCCGGTCACGCCTGTGGGCGGGTTCGAGTTCGAAGCGAAGCTGACGCCCGTCGGCGCGGCAATCGCACCGTCGAAGCCCGTGGCCGTGCCGCGCGAGTAGAGCAGCGACTTCTCTTCGCCCACCTTCGTCGCCCACAGCAGGGCGGTCTGGGAGAGCTGGCGCAGGTTCTCGTACCCCTGTGACTGGTAGAACGCCTTCATCGACACGATGTCGGTCAGGCCCTGCTCCTGGAAGATGATCGCCTGGTCGGCCGCGGCGTAGCTGATGTTCGGCGGCCGGCGCAGCCCCGAGACTCCACCCGAGGTCGCAGACGCGGTCTCGGAGTTGAAGAACGGCGAGATGTCAGCGACCCCACCCGTGCCCGAGTTGGACACGCCGAGGATCTGCTTGAACCGCGCCGTGGTGCCGACGCCTTGGGTCGTCCGCGGTGTGCGGTTGACCAGCGGGGTCGTGCGGGGCACGAGGTACTTGGCCGGTGCCTGAAGGTCGTAGGCGACCAGACCCGAGGACAGCGGGCTGTTGGACAACCACTCCTTGGCCAGGTCGGCCTCGACGCCCTTCATCTTGTCGAGCTGAGGTGTGATCGAGGCGAGAACCTCGGGCGACACCGACTTCTCCAGCTCTTCGATGGCAGCCGTGCGGGCTCCGCCGTCGCCGGTCGGCACCATGCCTTCCTTGCGCATGGCGATTTCGATGGGGTTGAACGGGGCGTCGATGGACTTCTGGAGGTCTTGCTTGAAAGCCTCGAAGCGGTCGACGACCTCGGTCCCCTTTACGTCCGGGCCGAACATGTCGACTGGACGCGGGGGTGCGTACATGGGTACTCCTTAGGTCGGGTGCAGCGTGAATGGGGTCAGGCCGTGGCGAGCTTGGCTGCTGCCTCGTCGCAATCGGCGGCCTTTAGCCGATAGACGCGCGCCGTCTCGTGGTCGACGCCGTCTGCGATCTGGCGGTAGTGCGCCGCCTCTGCTCGCAGGTGGTCGGCCTGAGTCGACTTCGCCGTCTCGGCGTTGGTGCGGGTTGTCACCGGCCCGCCCGGCGCTGCTGACCCTTCGACACGCGCGAGTCGTTCCTCTAGCGCCGCTGAGCGCTCTTCGAACAACCCCTTGACGGCGTCAGGGAGTACAGCTGCGATCTTTTCGCCCAGGGCGTCGGCGTCGATGCCGAGGCTCTTCTGGATCTCCGCCTTGAGGGCATCCTTCGCCTCGTCGGTTGCGTCGTCGGCCGTGGCGGCCTTCACGATGTCGGGGTCGACCCCGAAACTCAGCATGGTCATGGAGTCATCTCCTCCGGTAAACGGCTGGGGAATCTCCCCCTCGTTGGCTTCCGACTGCGCCCAGTTCGCCACCATCTGGGCGGCACAGAGCAGCTCTGACACGTCGCACGACTCGTCCTCGCCACCGACCCACTCATCGATCTCCGCCTTGAGCAGTTGGCAGATCGAGGCGAAGCACTCAGCCACCTGGGCGGGGTCGTGCGTCCACTCGTCGTCGGGCGCCGCGGCCTTCCAGGTGTCGGGGATCAGCCCCTCCTGGCCGAGAACCGCCGCCCGCTTCTTGATGTGGGCCTTGGCCGCGGCGGGGTCTTTGGCCCGGCCGATGGCCTGGATGGCGTTCTTCAGATCGGCGACATTGGCCACAGGGAACCCGCCGCCGGGCAACGCTTGGCCCTTGGAGGCGAGCTTCTGTCGCTCGTCGTCGGTGTAGTCCTTCTTCTCCAGGTCGGCGTCCGCCGCCTTCTTCAGCTCGGCCGCCTTGGCCGGCGTGACCTTGCCCGTCGCTCCGCAATCGGGGCAGTCACGGTTGCCGCCCATGATCTTGCCGTCACCGTCGCACGTCGGGCAGTTGACCTTGTCGTCGTCAGCGGCCTTGTCGAGCTCGTCGTCCTCAGGCACGTCCACCGGCTCCCAGTCGCCCGGTGAGCCAGCGGATTTGGCGATCATCACATCGTTGCTGTCAGGGTTCGCCCCGCGGTCGACCAGCGACACCTCAACGATTTCGCCGCCCACGATCCGGCCGCCAGGCGCCTCCGCATCCTTCACGATCTTCGGCGCCTTGATTCCGATGGACATGCCCTTGAGCACGCCTCGCTCGACCTTCCGAACGGTGACCGGGTCGATAACGGCCGCCTTGAGGGTCCACTTGTCACCCTCTTCGGTCAGCTCCATCCCGACACCAGCGGCGATCTTTGAATGTTGCTCGCGAACGTTCCCAAACGACATCCACTTCGGCATCGCCGACTTGAGCCACGCGGGGTCACAGATCTGCTCAGCGATATCGAGAGTCGGCGAGGCGGCGGTGCCGATGACCATCAGGTCACCCGTGTCCGGGTCCCGCTCCGCCTTCGTGATATCGGCATACAGATGCGTGAGAGCCATGTCCGCTCCTAGAGGGTGATGAGGTTCGGAGCGGCCAGGACGATCCCTGCGCGCTCGAGTCGTTCGGTGGCCGCCCGGTGGTTCATGTCGTCGACCATGATGTTGATGTGCTCGGCGCAGGCCCGGTGCGACACCTGCCCGTTGTCGAGCACGGCGGTCGTCGGGTCAGTCACCGGATTCGGGCAGCGTCGGCACCGCACGCCGCGTTTGGACGCCTTGCGGGCGATGTTGCGGGACAACTGGCGGGTCAGGGGCTGAATGACCGTGTGGGCCTCGACGGCGTGGACTTCGAGTGCGGTCATTCCCCGTCTCCTGTGTCCTCGCTGTCGCTTCTCTGGCCCGTGTCCACGATCGGGCTCACCGCGCACCGGCACCGCGGGTGAAGCGGTGGTGCGTCCTCGCCCACCTCGTGGGGGTTGTCCGATGCCTGGTCCTCGCACTCGACGCACGCGTCGGGCTCGGCCAGCCAGTTGAACTGGCTCACGTCGTTGGCCGCGTAGGTGTCGAGTGACGCCTGAGTCATCGCCCGCGCCGTCTCGGTGACCGCGATGGTGCTGGCGCGGGCCGGATCGCCCAGCACGTCGTCGAGTGACTGAGCAACCGTGCCGACCGCGTCCCCTCGGGCCATCCCGGCGGCCAGCACGTCGCCCATCTGCTTCAGCGCAGAGTCAGTGATCCCCCGGACCGTGATGTCCGCGGAGTTGAGAAGGTCAGCCAGACCCCCATCGGCGTCCTTGGCCGCCGCGCGAAGATCACCGGGCGCCCAGTTGTCCCAGTCGACGGCGGAGACGTGACCGGCAATCGTGCCTGAGAGCGTGGCGCCAGGACCAACTTGACCGAGGGCGACGTGAGCACCAGCGCCGTAGGAGTCCGCGTACAGGTTGCGGACGACCTCGATGAGCTGGTCACGGTCGAAGGTGACGCCTGCGCCCAGAGCCATCTGGGCAGCATCGAGGTCAGCGGGGTCAACAGCCTTCTCGCGATGGATGTCCACGCGGGCAACGGTGTCGGCGATGCCAGACGCGGACGCCTTGAGCACGCGGGCGATGGCCTTGGCATAGTGAGCCTCAAGCGCCGAGCGGAACTCTTCGCCCGGCAACCGGGCGCTCGCTTTTTTTAGATCGGCCTCGATCCCGGTGGCCTCTTCTGGACTGTGGTGCTTCCAGATGAACTCGCGCGAGTGTGCCTTGGACGAGAACCGCTTGAACGCTGCGACCTCGGCGGCCTTCTCGGCTGGTGTGCCAGACGCGGCCACGCTCGGCGGAGCGGTGGCGGGCTCGTCGGGCTTGGCCGGGGCAGGCTTGGCCGGCGGCAGGGCCTTGGGATCGGGCGGCGCAGCCGGTACGGCGCCGGGCATGATGACCGGCGGTGGTGGTGGCTCAGGTGGCACCGAAGCACCTTCGAGGAACGTCAGCGGCGCACCGGGAGCCAGCAGGAACGGCATGTCGGCCTCGGCGAAGTCGTAGAGCGGACGCCCGGCCTCGGCCATGAGGTCGTTCAGCGTCAGTTGCCCGCTGAAGAGCTCGGTCTGGCGGGATGCCGTGACCTCGGCCACGTCGTCCTCGTCTTCGGAGCGGAAGATGAAGGTCAGCTCTTCGGGGGCGCCCATGTACTGCTGGTTCAGGTCGTTGAGCAGGTCGACGAGGAAGTTGACCGTGGGCTGGCGCGCCATGGCCTCGGATTTGGTGTCCTCGCCCTCTTGGTGGCCCTTGCCGCCGAGGCCGCCCTTGGGCGTGATGTTGAGCTGCGTGCTCATCACGTCGAAGAAGGCCGCGATGCGCAGCGCCAGCGTGTCGTCCCAGACGCTCTGGTACTTCTCGGCGAACTCGGTCATCTGCACGGGCACCAGGCCCGGAGGGAGCAGGTGGAGCATGTTGCGCTCCTGGGTCTGGCCCGAGAGGTCGGCGTTCAGGTCGATCTCCATGGCGCGGCGCTGCTGGGGCGTCCAGGTCGCAGACTCGCCCTCGGGCTTGAGCCACGTGTTCGGGTTCGCACCCACGCCGTACTCGGCCCGCAGCCACTCCTGGCGCTTGAGCCACAGGTCGATGAAGGCCAGCGCCTGCTCGACCGGCGGGTAGCCATAGGGGCTCATGACCCGCTTGTTGCGAGGCCGGTACATCAGCGTGTCGTGGGTGAGCTCGCCGCGCGCCTTGGGGTCGTAGGTGTACTCGCCGCGCGGGAAGCCGTAGAGGATCTGCTGGTAGGCCGGGTCCGGCGGCTGGGGCAGGTTGCCCAGGTGGTCGAACAGGGGCTTGATCGTCGAGCCGTCGATGATGCGCAGGCTGTGCGTCGTCGAGTCCAGGCCGGGCAGCACCGGACCGCCTTGGGTCGGGTGCGGGTAGATGCTCAGCGCGTCGGTGACCAACATCTCTTCGAGCAGAGCGTTCGTCCACTGCGAGAACGTCATGTTGTTGAGCCGGTCGGGCTTGGCCCAGAACTCCTTGAGGGCGACGATCGTGTCCTCGAACTGCGCCCGGACCGCGATCGACGCCTTGGCCCGGTTGCGCTCGCCCGTCTCGTCCATCGCCTTGCGGATGGCGTTGTCGCTGAGCGTGATGTCCCACTCGAGCCCGACGATGTCGGCCTTGCGGATTTCGATGCAGCGCCTGACCAGGTCGACCTCTGACGCCTTGCGCAGGATCGAGAACGGGCACAGCCGCTGGTCACCGATGTTGAGGTTCCAGGCGACCGGGTACTGGTAGGTCCGCGGCTCGGTGCGTCCCTCGGCGTTGACCGGGTCGATCGCCGCGGGCTGGATCGGGCGACCAGGACCGAAGGCCACGTCGGGGTCCGTCCGGGGCATGGCGTTGAAGTAGGCGCCCATGCCGCGAGCCGGCGTCAGGGCGTTCATCTCGTCGCGGATGTCGGTGACCTTGGCCCCGGCGGTGTTGAGGACTTTTTCGACCTCAGCCTTGACCAGGGCGGCCACGTCAGTCTCGGGCTTGGCTGATCGGCGCCAGAAAGGTGGCATCTGGCTCCTCGGGGTAGCGTGGCTCCGTGACGTGTGGGCCGTCCTACGGCGACCACAAGGGGTGGCAGCGGTCCGGGGTAAACTGGCGCTGTGCCGAGTGCGGGGCGGTGGACCTGTTCGGCTCTGGGCTGCTACGCCGAGCGCGCGAACTGTGGCAACGACGGTTCGGGTGGTGACCCTGTCTTCTCCGCAGCCAGTTGCGCCGCGTAGTCGCTGAATGACCCGCCACCGCTGTAGAAGGCCAGGAGCAGGGCGTCTGCATCGTCAGGCGACCGACCCAGCCGCTCGCGGGTTTCCTTCTTAGGCTCGATCTTGATACGGCCAGCGGCATCTGGCGCCCACTTCGGTGCGGACAACTCCACAGCCGTGCGGTCGTCGATTTCGGAGAGATCCCAGGAGCCGTTCTCGGACTGGAGCCGACCGACCTCCCACCAGATCTCGTCGCGCAGCTTGGGATAGCGGTCTGGCCTGGTCGAGGCACTGCCGACGTTGACCTTGACGATCGTGGCCGCGTGCTTGCCGTCCTGGGCCATGCGGTTCAGATGACCAGCCACGCCCCATCCGATACCGATGGAGTCGATCTTGACCCTGGTGGCGCCCGATTCGATGATGGCGGCCAGCACGGCGTCAGCGACAACCTCGGACTCGGCACTTCGCAGCCCCCAGCGTCGACCGGCCCGGTTGCCACGCCGCTCTCGGATGACCGTCTGGTCGCCCTTCTCAGAGCCACCAACGTCAACGCCCAGTTCGACCGTGACCAGGGCTTCTGGATCGAACTCCTTGGCGATGCGGCACTTGGCGACCGACGAGGCCCGGACGGCGGAGTCTTCTGAATCCTCGGGGAAGTCGCCGTCGACCTTGGAAGTCCAGATGGGCGTGCCGGGCCCGCAGCCGTCAGCGATCAGGTCATCGAGGTAGTTCTGGCTGATGAGAAGCGGGCCGAGGCTGTCAGGCACGACCTCGTCGGTGAAGTTCGGGCTGTCAGCCGCCTGGATACGCAGCACGTTCCAACCCGATCCTGGCTGGCAGACCTTGGCGAAATGGCTGGTCGGGTCGTCAGGGTTGCCGATGGCGAGAATGGCACTCTCGGCGTTGGTGACCAGCGCACCAGCGGCGATCCAGAGCTGGTCGGGGATGCCACACGCCTCGTCGATGATGACCAGCACGTAGCGGGCGTGGATGCCCTGGAACGCCGACTCGTCGTAGTCCGAGGGCTTGCGGCCGAACGCGACCAGTTCCTCGCCCAGCCACCACTCGGTCTGGTTGACCCGCCCCGGCAGCTTGCCCTTGCGGTGCGCCCGGCCGATCTCGCGCCATAGAATCGCCCTGACCTGGGGAAATGTCGGGGCCGTGGTGACCACGAACGCCTCACCGGGCGGGTGAATGTCCAACCACCAGGCAGCGCAGCGGGCAGCGGTGAAGCTCTTGCCCACCCCGTGGCATGACTTGACGGCGGTACGCCGATGGTCCCGGACCGACCCAGCGATCTCGACCTGCTTGGACCAGAAATGCTCCCCGACCCGGTCTTTTGCCCACAGGGCCGGATCTTGGCGGTACGGCGATTCGGGTGGGTCAGCCTGGTTCGCTAGCGCCGAGAAGAACGCGTCCTCGGATTGCAGCGGCGAAAGCATGGCGGAACTCCTCAAGCCGGTCGCCCAGCCCCATGGCCTTGAGAGCCTCAGCCACGCAGCGGAACACTTCGGCCGCCCTCGCCTGGTCGAGCTGGAGCCGGCGTTCCTCCACGCCAGCCTTCAGCGCTGAGGCAGCGACCGTGGCCCGCCATTTCTCGGCTTCGTGGTACAGGACCACCAGCGGGTGCGTCTGGTACTCCTGGACGTAGACCTGGCCATCACGACCTGGTGACATGCCCATTTTCGGCTGAAGGAGTCCGCGGCCAGGGCCGTCGAGCCTGTCACCGTCCGGGTCATCAGGCTCCAACCCGTAGGTCAGAAGCTGGACCTGCTCGCGGTAGAAGGCCAGGTTGCCCTCAGCCTCCCAGACGGCTCTCAGCAGCGCCTCGCCGGGATCGACCTCGATCGGTATGCCCAGCCGGTCGCACTCTCGGCGGATCAGCTCGGCCTGAGCCGATGCCTGGTGGCTCGGGGTCGACCCGCCGTGGAGCTTGCAACGGCCAACGCCGACGTGATCCGTGCCCCACCCCGCAGGCCTGCCACAGGGGTTGCCGGATCGGCCTTGAGCGCCACACCTCTCATAGCCAGAGCCGTTGGCAGAGTCTGTCATGGGCGCACAGATCCGAGGTTGGCGGAATCGTAGTCAAGCACAGCGCTCACAGCGCGGATGCCAGGGCTTTTTGTCGGAATCCGTCATCCGGCCGGTTCTGGCCGCAGATACGGCAGGGCCGCGTCGATCGCCAGCCGTGCCCAGACGCGCTCGGCCTCCGTCGGCTCCCGCTTGCCGCTGACGGTGTCCTTGGGCCGCCGAGCCAGTCGGCCGTTGGCGATGCCGCGGGCCGCGGCCTCGTAGATGATCCAGAGTTCGGGTTCAGGTGTCACGCGTCCTCCTTCGCTGGCCAGGTGAACGTGAACGAGTGGCTGCCTTCGTGACCCACGGGCAAGTCGCAGCGATGCGAGCACTCGACCTCGGAATCCGGCCACTCGTCGGCACATTCGCCGTAGTGCTTTTGGATGTACTCCTGGGTTATGTCCCTCGGGGTCACGCGTCATCCTCTTCCCGTAGCTGCTGAAAGAGCTGGTCCATTGAGGCTTGCGCCCTTTCTGCGTGAGCGGCGAAGACGGCCATCGCCTCGCCCATCGCCGCCAGGGACGCTGTCACCTTCTCGGCGTTCTCCGTGACGTTCTCAACGCTGGACTCGTCCAGCTTCAGCTTCACGGTGATCTCTCTCGGGATCTCAGCCACCGCACGCCACCTTCCCGTTCTTCTGCCGCTTGATCCGCGTCGAGCACGACTCACAGCGACCCTCGGCCTGGACCCAGCGACCGGCGACCTTCTTGGACACCCCGCACGTCACGCAGACCTCGCGCACCGGGTCGTCCACCTTGACCGGCAACGCGCGATACATGGCAGCCGTCGCACCACGCAGGCGGTTGCGCGCGTCGTGGGTCTCGCGGATCATCTGACGCACGTTCTGGCCGATCGGGTCGTGCACGCCGCGCCAGGTGTCGTCGGTCGCCTCGCCGGTCTCCTCGTCGTACTTGCCGCCGGCCAGTGAGAGCACGTGGTCGGCAGTCGGGTCGGCTGAGCCGCCACCGGACGAGCCCTCGGGCATGGAGCGCCGCGGGTAGCCGTCACGGACCTTCTCCTTGGCTCTGACGCGGGCCTGTGGCGAGTGCTTGCGCAGCGCGGCGATCAGATCCTCGATCTCGTCGAGTTCACGTTTCCAGTCGTCGTCGTTGGGAATTCTTGAGTGATCCAAGTCAGGACTCCTTTGGGCTATCGGAAACCGTCAGGAACGACGTGACCACGTCGTACTCAACGAGTTGTCGAAAGATGCCACCGTGACCGGTTAGAACTAGGCCATCGCGGTAGTCGTGCTCGTACGGTGTCCCGCACGGACAGAGCCTCGGTGGCATTGGGTACTGAAGAACCCGGCCGGGACGACCGACCCAACACTCAGCCACGCCCTCTACTGGATCGTCGTTGCCGTCGATATAGACCAGGACTTGCCAGTCGTTGAGGTTGACGGAGTAATGGTTGTCGCCGCATCGTCGCTCAGACAGAGCCACCCGCGGCTCGCAGTGCTCACAGCCTTCAGCGAGAACTTTCACGGCGTCCACACCCGCTCTACGTGGTTGCGCACCGGGCCGATGAACCCTGAGCAGTCGCAGCGATCGCACGTGTTGCCAGGGACCGGGTAGAAGTTCATTGCCAACTGTGCAGCGATCACCGGATCGACCAGCGGCGCCGGTCCCGTGTGCCACGCCTCACTGTGGCCACATGCGCAGAAGACCCTCACAGCGTCCACACCTGAACCTCTTGGTACGACAGAACGAACGGCCCCGCGCCGCCGGTCAGGTGCCACTGCTGCGTCTGCTGGCTGGCGATCTGGAGCTGGAGGAACAGGTAGTACGCCTCTTCGACGAGCGCGAGGACTTCGTGCCACACCTGCTTGTCGTCGAGGTAGACCCCGACCTGGCCCGTCGCACCGGGCACGAACAGGTAGTCGTAGTTGTGGAAGTCGGCGGACAGATCGACACCCGCTGGCCACACGGCCTCGGGCGCAGCACCGGCGAAGATCTTGGAGTGGCCTTGTAGCGCGGGCTGGTTGCCCGGCCAGTTGCCCTCGAAGCCGTCGAACTCCTGGCTGCTGTTGGACGGCAAGAACCAGTCGGCGTCCCAGTTCGACCCGCTGCCCGCGGAGCGCTTCGCCCGCACGCGCACGACGAACTGGCCCGGCAACGGCTGCTTGGAGGTCAGGCACCCGCTGGACCACTGGTAACCGAGTGCCTGCGCCCACGCCGGTACGCCTGACTGCGCCCGTAGCTGCACGCCGCCACCGGGTTGGAGCGCGACCTGGCCATCCGTGTAGAGCGCCACGTCGTTGCTCGTCTTGGGATCGTTGCTGCCCGAGTCAGGCGAAGGATCTGCGCCCCGATCGTCCCAGCGCACGCCAGGGCCATAGAACTCGTTGAAGTTCGACAGATCGGCGAAGCGGTCGTCAAGGTGCAGCGTGTTGAACCCGAGCGTCTTGGCGATGCTGGGCTGCACCGGGCCGGTTGCCGGCGGCGGCGTGACGACGGGCGGCGCGAGATCGACACCGAGCGCGTCGGCAAAGGTCTTAGCCGCCTTCAGGTACGTGTTCATGCACGCGATGTTGGCGGCAGTCGGGCTGGCGGCGACTTCGGCCTGCCATTCCTGCGCCCACGCGAGCTGCTGGTCAAGGCTGGCTAAATCGGTCTGTGTGGTCACGGCGGTGTCTCCTCGTTGAGATGGGCGGCGGCGCCCACTTGGTATGGACACGGCTCGCCGTTGATCGATTCGTAGGTGCGATCCCAGAGGTGCCCCGTCGCCGCTACGTGGAACGTGCAGGGCTTGCACCAGATCGGGTCCGGGTCGTCCTTACGTACCTTGGCTTGGCGTCCGCAGCATCCGCAGTACGCGCTCACGTCGCTCCCTCCTCAGGATGGGCCGCGCGGAGATAGGCGGTGAGGGCTGCGCGGGTCGCGTACCGCTGGTGGGCTTTGCGTTGAGGCGGAAGCTGCGACCAGGGGATGGCCGTTTCGGGCCGCGTCTCGTAGTCGTGCGCTGGTGCCGCGGCTTCGTAGGCCGCGTGCGCTGCCTCAGCCGCGATTTCCAGCCGCCCTTCGTCTAAGGACTCGGGCGCTGTGGGGGGCGCACCGAACACATGGGTGCTGCAACAAGGGCAGATCAACGCGCCGCATTTTTCGCAGTCGGCCAGCGGCGTCTCGGGACGCGGGGTGGCGGGGTCAGCCTCCAGGTCGCCGTCCTTGAGGTACTCCGCGGAGTAGCTGGTGCAGCTACAGGACTTGGGGAACCGGCAGCACCGCGGGTCGTAGAGCCCGAAGTCGCACTCTGGCCAACGCTCGACGCACACGCGCAATCGTTGCAGGCTCACGTCGGCTCCTCCGTGGGGGTGGCGCCATGACGGCATTTTCCGTTGACGGGGATGATGCGGGCGCACGTTCGGCACAACCCGCCGGGTTGTCCGTCTGGGATCAGCCAGGACCGTTGAATCTCGTCCCAGCCCACGTCGGATTCGTCGCTCACGGGCGCTCCTCTTCGGGTGTGGGGGTGGCGGGGGGCTGGTCGAGGGCCAGGTGCTCAAGCTCGGCTTTGTACTCGGTCCAAGTCATGCCGTTGATCGTGACTTTCGCGAGCAAGGCATCGGCCATCTGCGCCGTGCTGCGCAGTCGTTCGTTCTCTCGCTGGGCTCGCGCCAGCTCGTCCAGCAGCCCTCGTTGTCCGCTCTCTCCGTCTCGGGCGTAGCGGGCGACGTGTACGAACTCCTGGCGGATGCGCTCTAACTGCCACATGGCCTCGGAGTCGGGGCTGAGCTTGATCCGCAACCGCTGGCAAGTCTCGTCCAGCTTGGTCAGCATCTCGTCCCAGTGGTCGAACACGCACGGCGACCCCGGCGGATAGTCCACCTCCACTCGCCCCGCGTCTACGGAGACGGGCGGGGGTGGCGCGGTGTTGGGGTCAGGCACGGCGCTTCGCTTTGCGAGCAGCCTCATACGGGTCCTTCATCTTCGTGAACTGCCCATAGACGCCGCTCAGGCGATCGGGCGCCATCTTCGCCAGCAGTTCCTTCGTTTGACGGCGCTCGGCTAGCAGCGCCCGCACTTCTTCGATTTCTTCGGCGCTCAGCGGCTCGGCCCCACTGTCCTGACGGGAGGGCTGGCTAGGCATCGTGCCCCACCGCCTTGATGTGCGCTTCGAGTTCGGCCTTCTTGCGCTGCCACGCCTCGCGGTCCTTGCGCTTCACCTTGGTCATGTCGTCTCCCACCGCCGCCGCGAGTTGTTTGCGCTCCTGGGCGAGCCGCAGCGCCTTCATTTCCCACGTTTCGAGCGTTTGCTGGCCGCGGGGCTCCCGACGAGAAGAGAGGGAGTCGGTCACGGGGCTACCTTTGATTCGATGTGGGCCAGGAGCTGGGCGCCTATCCAGCGGGTATATGCGGGTGGGATGGCCAACACGGCCTCGTCCCATCGCATCCAGTCGATGCCGAGTAGCTCGCGCACCAGCGGCATCTTGCGTTCAAGTCCAACGATGTCACCACCGCGGTCCCGATGGCCGTTGACGGTGCGTTGCCGAGTGCGAGCGTGGTCGCCGTAGAAGCCAATGACTGGGAGTTTGTGTCTGCAAGAAGGTTGCGGAAGCGGGACCGAGCACTCGAAGAGCCGATGGCGGCGCAGCTCGTATTGGCCATTGTTGAGGCCGAACTGCGAGCCGCAGAGCGTGACGCCTCCCGCGTTGCCGAACAGGTCCGGCGGTCCCACCTCCATTGGGGCGCCAGGGACGTTCTCCATGACCCACGGCAGCCCGGATAGATCCAACAGTTCGCGCGTCGGCGCTACGAGGTCTGGGTGGTCTGGCCGGTGGTTGGCCATCACCTTCATCGCCGTATACGCCTGGCAGGGTGGCGAAGCATGAACGGCCGCGAACTCCTCGGGGCGGTCGAAATATTTGTCCGGGTCAGCTAGAACCTCCATAGCGTCCGCCTGCACGAACTCGTCGCCGCAGTAGTGGGGTTGAGGGCGGTTGTCGACCCCGATGACGTAGAACCCCGCCTCCTGGTAGCCGCGCGTCGCTCCACCGGCGCCACAAAAAGCGTCGAGCAGGACCGGTCGGCTCACTTCTTCTCGCCCCTCTCGGTCGCGGCCGCCTCGATCAAATCTTGAAGCTCGATGGCGGCGACCGCGTCAACCAGGTCGTTCCAGATGAGGTCTTGCACCTTGTCCGCTACGGCTTCAAGGGCTTCGATTTCTCGGTCTCGCCACACGATGCGGGTCCGACCGTCGTGGCCGTGAACGGCCCTAACTGACTCGATGCCGCGGTCATGGAACACCACGCTTGTCGGCCACTCCGAGGTCCAGCGCAGCGACACCGTGCCGTCGGAGAACTCGACGCCTTCGGCCACGACACCAGTCCCCGAAACACCCGTCACGTCCTCGTCGCGCTGCAACACGAACGCCCGCGGTCGCTCACCCATCGACACCCCTCTCGGTCAGCCGCGCGGCGTTGGGGATGGGATCGTTGGCCTGCGATCGGCGCGCCACGCGTGCTTCTGCGCCTCGCTGGCGTCCGGTGTCGAGCGCCTCGCGCAACTTGGGCAGGTTCTCGGCCACGTCACGGCGCAACGGCAGTGGTGGGGCCGGTGGCCTGGTGATGTACGTCTCGGCGACCTTGGCCCGGACCTCGGCCAGACGTTCGCGCCAGTCCGGGTCCAGCAGGTCGTGTGCCGGCGACGGAGCGTTGGGCTGGGTGCGTCGTGCTCGGTCCCGAGCTCCGCTGGCGATGGACTGGCGCAGCTGGGCAGCAGCGTCGTCCCATGGGAACTCGGTCGGGGCGATGACGACGGCGACGAGGCCTTCGCTCGAGGCGTCCGGGTCCGAATCGACCATCTGGCGCAGGGCGGCGCCGTACGTGCCCTGGAGCCGGCGGCCGATTGACTGGCCCAGAGCGTGGCGGTCCTGCACGTCGGTCTTGGTCTCAAGGATGCGAGCGATGGCGAGGTGCACGGCGGCGTTGACGCGCTGGGTCGCTCTCGAACCGTTCATGAGTTATCCCCAGCCCTTACGCGCGCGTGAGCAGGTGGTAAATATCTACGCAGAACCCTCCCCTTCCGATTCCCCTTCAATTCAATTCCCCTTCCCATTCAATTCAGGGCGGAGACATTCGTGAGCCGCTCCGGAGCCGTTCAGGAATCCCGCCAGAACTTCTACGGAGGGAAGCGGGATCGTCGTCGGAAGAGCGTGGGAGACTCTCTGGTGAGTCGCCCACTCCGGTAGGACGATGTACCGACCGCCTCCGGACTCATACCGGAGAATCGAGCCGACCGCCTGAAGCTGGTTCAGCCAGCCGTCCACCCTCTTCTCGGTGACCTTGTCGTCGTGGGGGAACACGGCGCCGGCGATGCGCTTGGGGCTGTCAATCAGATAGCCCTCGTCGTCCGCCTCGCAGAACAGGCCGATGAAGAGGTAGCGCGCCTCGATGGGCACGCGCGCCATGTTGTAAGACCCGAACAGCGCAGGCTTGACCGAGCGGATTCGGGCCACTACGCGCTCACCGCCATCCCCCGCGCCATCAGAAGCCCAGCGACCTTCTCGGCGCCGTAGACGGCTCTGACGCCAGCTCGACCGCCGCCCATTTCCTCATAACGCGAGGCGAAGACACGCCCGTCGATCGACATGCGCTTGACCGTCGTCACGCACAGGCCGACCAAATCGGCCAGTTCCGTCGTGGTGAACTCGCTCGCACTCAGGCGCCCGGCGACCACGGAGCGGTCGATCTCGTCGTCGTCCAGCCACGTCTCGGGGCCGAAGAATGACAGCGGGCTCGCCGGCATGGGCCAGCAGCAGCGCTCGCGCGTCTCCGGTTTGCCGCAGTCAGGGCAGCTCACGACCGGACCGCCCTGAGGGTCTTTGTGTTGTGCGCCACGCATCCCTTCGATGCCAGGCAGGCGCGGTGCGCCGGGTCGAGGCAACCACGGGTCCACAGCCATGAACAGAACTCGGCGTGCGTGCGGCACTTGGGCAGCGGCGGCTGGTCGCTGCGCGGCTCGGTGAAGGCCCTGCGGCTCATGTAGAGGGTGCGGCTCATATCTCCCACGCCCCGCGTGCACCCTTGAGGAACCGGACGAGGGCCGAGAGCGCGTGCCTCACCAACTCCCCTGGCACCCGCCTTGATCCGGTGGATGTCCCTCGATCCTCATTCCGATCTCCACCTGCTCGGCCTGTGTCGCCTCCCCCGCTACCTGCGCAAACTCCGTGCCCCCGAAGGCCCGCCATGAAGAGGGATAGATCCCGAAGAACCCGAAGGTCGGATCGTTGCGGCCCCCCTCCTCGCACCGAGCCGTCATCTGCCAGGCCGCTACTTCCTCCGGGGAGGCACCGAGGGAAGGTGCCGGTGAGCTCGACGGGGCGGTCGTGGTAGGTGACCGTTCCGGTGCAGGTGAGCGGGCCGGTA
>Ga0134126_10003907_pt1 | contig 18649 bp, 18 predicted proteins | sample KB31752_FD_96881 | JGI IMG/M metagenome (GOLD analysis project Ga0134126, IMG submission 96881) | Terrestrial soil microbial communities with excess Nitrogen fertilizer from Kellogg Biological Station, Michigan, USA - KB3-175-2 | ecosystem: Environmental > Terrestrial > Soil > Unclassified ...
AGTTACGAACGATGCTTCCGGTAATGTATATATGACGGGGTACACCTCCAGCAAAAAAGGTATTGCAACCAGCGGGGCTTACCAGGATACGATCGGAACTGCTTCTACTAATGTTTCGTACAAAGATGCATTTCTTGCCAAATTCAATACAAGCGGCGCCCTTCAATGGGGTACCTATTACGGTGGCAAATTTGATGATGAAGGTCTGAGCGTCAACACAGACGAGCCTGGTAATGTTTATATTACCGGAACTACAAGCAGTAGTAATGCCATTGCTACCAGTGGAGCTTATCAAACTACATTATCTGGACAGGGTGCTTTTCTTGCTAAGTTCACTTCAAAAGGTGCCCTTCTGTGGGGAACCTACTATGGTGGCAGTTATTGCATTGGTGCCGGTGTTTCTACTGATATTTCAGGGAATGTATTTATTACAGGACGTTTCATGATTATGACATCGGGTTTCAGTATTAATGGCATGACAACCAGTGGGGCTTATCAGACTTCTTATTTCGGCTACAATTATGATGCATTTTTAGTCAAATTTAATTCGGGCGGCTCCATGCAATGGGCCACTTTATATGGAGGAAATAATCACGATATTGGAAATGGCATTTCTACAGACGGTTCCGGTAATGTTTATATAACCGGATATACAGGCAGCACCAGCGGTATTGCAACAAGCGGAGCCTACAGGTCTTCTTTTTCCGGTGGGACCTGGAATGTATTTCTTTCAAAATTCAACTCTGGTGGCGCATTGCAATGGGCCACTTATTATGGAGGTGGAGATGATTTTGGCTATGGAATTGCTATATCTGGCCCTAATGACATATATTTAACAGGATATACAGCCAGTAACAGCGGTATTGCCACCAGTGGTGCCTTCAGGACTTCTGGCGGAGGAACCTATGGGTCTTATGATGTTTTTCTTGCGAAATTTGATGCAAGCGGTGCAATTCAAATGGGCACGTATTTTGGCGGTAGCAGTAATGATGAAGCCTTTGGGGTTGCGGCAGATGACTCCGGACATGTTTATATTGTGGGAAATACTTTCAGTAATGGTATAGCTACCAGTGGAGCCTATCAGACAGTTTGTTCAGGTTCGTCTTTTGATGCATTTGTTGCAAAATTCAAATTAAAATATCCAAATGACGCCGGAATTTCTTACCTCACAAACCCAACAGGCGTTATTTGTATGGCAAATCAAACCATAAAAGTAAAACTGGTAAATTATGGTTCCAGCACCCTGACCAAAGTAAGTATTCCCTGGACCGTGAACAAAAAAGCGCAAACCACTTACAACTGGACCGGTTCCTTAAAGCCCGATAGCAGCATATCCGTTTCTATTGGCAGCTTTAGTTTTTCGACCGCTACGGATACCATAAAAGCCTGGACAACATCTCCTAACGGTGCAACAGATTCCATTACACTTAACGATACTTCAACTGTAACTGTATCCAAAGGCTCGTTGCCTGATGCCTCATGGATAGAAGGGAATGTATCTAAGAATTATTATTTCCACGTCATTGACAGCTCTCTAAGCAAATCTTCCTATGATTGGGATTTTGGGGACAGTTCTGCCAGTGCTACAGGGTATGATGTAAGCCATGTCTTTCCCAAAAACAAAAAATATACGGTTAAGCTGAAGGTTACCAATACTTTCGGGTGTGTTAATGAAGATGATTCTGACATTAATGTTACTGTATCGGGTATTGCGCCTTCAGCTAATGACAATATATTTAACCTGAAAATCTATCCCAACCCATTCACTGACAAAACACTGGTCTGGTTTACACTTCAGAAATCTTCCAGGGTCAAAATCAGCGTGATGGATGTGCAAGGCAAAATGTTATTTATCCCTGCCGATAAAATCATGAATTCCGGCCCGAATGCAGTTGAAATTAATGCTTCTGAAGCAGGTTTATCTCCCGGTGCCTATTTTGTGAATATTGAGATAAATGGACAGATGATCAGCAAGAAGGTCATTATAATTAAGAATTAGGAATTGGCTGGCGCACGTTTGTGGTGCAACATCGTCCAAAATCCATAAAAAATATTTGATTATCCCTCAATTACTTACAGACTTTTTTTTGCCCTTTGCCAGCCACTTGGGCATCTCACTATATATGTACATATCAGGGGTAAGTGGTAAGGGATAAGTGGTAAGTAAATACAATTGAAGAAAACCTCGCTTTTATGTATTCTGAATTGATAAATCATTGATATCTATTGATACCTGTCAACAAGTTACGTGTTAAGTATTTGATAATAAACACATTAAAAATCTAAAAAATGAAAAACATTGTTATATCAATCCGGAATGCTCAAAAAGGGCGCTTTTGGGGAAATAGCAGTAGGAAAACAATAGGAAGGCCGCTTTTGGGGTTAAGCCGCCAGATTTCTCTCCCGAACACCCGGAACCGAAATGACATTCACACGATGAAATCCCTAAATATGTTCATGCTATAAACCTCGTTATTTTCTCCCGTATCCAAGTAACTTTGCCTTTTTTTATTTGTTAGCAATTGAAACGCATTAATCAAATACCGCCATGCCATTCAAATCTATAAATCCTGCTACAGAAGAACTCATTGCAGAATATCCTTTTATTTCTGAGAATGACTTAAACCTCAAACTTGATGCTGCATACACAGCATTCCATACATGGAGTAAAACATCCTTTGTAGAAAGGGCTAAATACATTTTGGCTGTTGGAGAAGACCTTGTGAAAAACAAAGCTGAATACGGTCATACAATGACCCTTGAAATGGGAAAACCTTTGAAACAGTCCATTGCAGAGGTGGAAAAATGCGCAACCTGCTGCACCTATTATGCTGAGAACGCAGAAAAATTTCTATCTGCCCAAACTTATAAAACCGATTATAGTTTCAGCGAAGTCCATTTTGAACCATTGGGAATTATATACGCTATCATGCCCTGGAATTTTCCGCTCTGGCAGGTGTTCCGATGCGCAGTGCCTGCTATTATGGCCGGCAATACGGTTGTATTGAAACATGCGGAGAATGTGCCACAATCGGCCTTAATTATTCAAAAAGCCTTTGATGGTGCGAAGATTCCCGAGGGAGTTTTTACCAACCTTTTTATCACCCACGACCAATCCGACCAAGTAATCATCCACCCAGGCGTAAAGGGTGTTTCCCTCACGGGCAGCGAGAGGGCAGGAGGGCATGTTGCGTCACTGGCCGGGATTAATATCAAAAGATCAGTATTGGAGCTGGGAGGCAGCGATCCTTTTATTGTTCTTGCAGATGCAGACATAAATGCCGCAGCCAAAACGGGATGCCTGGCACGGATGCAGAATAACGGCCAGAGCTGCATTGCAGCGAAGAGGTTTATCGTTGTAAAGGAAGTTGCTGAAGCATTTATTGAAAAATTTGTTGCAGAAATCGGAAAATTAAAAATCGGGAACCCACTTAAGGATGAAACTTATATAGGCCCCCTGGCTCGAAAAGACCTGGTAGAAACGCTTGAAAAACAGGTTCATAAATCCGTTTCAATGGGAGCGAAAATCCTTATTGGAGGAAAAAGGATACAGGGCAAGGGATATTATTTTGAGCCAACTGTTTTGACAGATATACCCAAAGATTCGCCTGCCTATAAAGAGGAGCTTTTTGGGTCGGTTGCCTCTGTTTTTGTTGTTGAAAACGAGAGAGAAGCCATCAACCTTGCCAATGATACCGTTTTCGGACTCGGTGCTTCGCTCTGGACTTCCGATCATAAAAAGGCGCTCGAAATAGCGCCGGAAATCCAATCCGGCAGCGTTTATATCAATACAATGGTAAAATCAGATGCAAGGATTCCGTTTGGGGGGATAAAACATTCGGGTTATGGCAGGGAACTGTCTGATATAGGCATACATGAGTTTGTAAATATCAAAACAGTCTGCATTGCCTGATATAAACCGCGCCGCCCTGTTACTGGGCACTAACCTGGGTGATAGAATGGCGAACCTTGTATCCGCCAAAAACCTTATCGCAAAACTTGCCGGGGAAATCATAAAAGAATCATCAGTTTATGAAACAGCCCCATGGGGCAATACAGACCAGGATAATTTTTTAAACCAGGCGCTTCTTGTAGATACAAAACTTACCCCGCCCGATCTTTTGAAATGCTTACTTGACATTGAAAAAAAAATGGGTAGGGAACGTATTGAAAAATGGGGCCCGAGACTGATAGATATTGATATTCTCTATTACAATGTAGATGTTCTTTACAAAGATGACCTTAAAATCCCGCACCCATACATGCAGGACCGCAGGTTTGCGCTGGTGGCTTTAAACGAATTATCACCGGAATGGATACATCCATTGCTACATAAAACAGCAGCACAAATGCTTGAGGAATGTAAGGATAATGGTTGGGTAAAGACATATGCACCAGCCAATTAGCACATTAGCGCATTAACACATCAGCACATCGACACATCAGCACATTAATTTCTAAACTCCATCTCCACAGTCCTTGTATTGTTTCTGTCGTCAGTGGCAGTGAGGTCTAATTTGTGCATGCCGGGAGGGCAATGGTCATCGAATGTATAATAGATGAGCGCGCGCTTGGCGTCGTGCTGGAAAAGTACCCAATGGCCGTCAATGGTACCACGGTAGCTTTTTACACCTGACATATTATCCCTGAGCAAAAACCGAATCTGGGATTGTTTTGCCATGCTCCTGCCGTTTTTAATATTTATCGGGACTATGGTTGGTGCAATGGTATCTGCGCTTATAAAGAATTTTCCCAAGGTTCTCGTTTTAGCCTTTACCCAGCCATTGTCATACGTTCCACCAAGATAGCCCGAAGCATAAGACAATATGCAGGCTTTTGATTGCAGTCTGGCAGGCAGGTTGTCGGCCTTTATGCCAATATCAAAATAATCCTGGCAGGGTATGGCAGAATTACAAAGCCGGTACACATCTGAATATGAATGTTTTGTGGGCGGTTCATCTTTATAAGAAAATTCTACATCGTCATAAAAAATGTCCTTTGGCACATTTATATAAACATTGCCAAGGTTGATATTATGGGGTTTATCGTATGCAAGTATGGAATCATAATCTTTTTCGACGGGCGGTAGGGCAGGCTTTGTTTCGGGTGACGTTACATCAAAGGTAAGATCGGAAGAATTATTGTTGTAGTCATTGAGGTAAAAAGAGATGTGGTATTTAGTTCCTGGTTTTATGACCACAATGCCGCGGTTTTTCACAGAGTCATATATTGGCAATGCATTATTTGGGGATACATAACATTTTTCGAACCATTTACCTGTTTTTATTCTTTCGGCATAATCCACATGGGTATTTATATACCGCTTCAAGTCAAAGTCCAGTTTGTTCATAGCCTTGTGGTAAATTTCTTCTTCATTCACGCAAAGCTCAATAGAATAAACGCCTATTTTATTGAAATCATGGTCCTTATAGTCAATGGCTTCTACTGAAAAACCGATGCGGCCTTCCGCCTGGAGATGTGTGACATTTTTGAGATAATAGTTATCTCCTTTTTTATAGGCGAAAACCTTTACGTTTTGCCCGTAAGTTGCTGTAAGCGTCTTTAACAAAGTTTTTCCATTAGCATCATAAATCACCTTCACATAGCTGTTTGTATCCAACGGATAAATTTTGATGGCCTGTATGACGGGTGCAATGTCATCAGGAACATTAAAACAAAAAAGTAGTGGATTTATGGGCTTTTCAGTTGCCGTTTCCCTGATCTCGAAATGAAGGTGAGGCCCGCCTGAACTTCCGGTATTACCGGAATATGCTACAATGTCATCTTTTTTCACCGGGAATTGGTTCGAATCAAGCTTAATGTCCTGCTCGAAACTTTCGGTTTTATATTGAGTTTGGCGCAGAAATTTCTGGATTTCAGGCGCGTAGGCTGATAAATGTCCGTAAACAGTTGTATATCCATTTGGGTGGGTGATATAAAGCGCGTTACCATAACCAACAGATTGTACTGCTATCCGGCTTACATAACCATCCGCAGCCGCATGAACCTTAAGGCCTTCTTTGCCTCCCGTTTTTATATCAAGCCCCGTATGAAAATGGTTGGTCCGCAATTCTCCGAAATTGCCTGCAAGGCAAATAGGAATATCAAGCGGACAGCGAAAATATTTTTGCGGGTAGCATTGCGCCATTATGCTTCCATTGCCAACAAATAAAGATAAAAGTATGAAAAGAAGATATTTTTTTGCCTGCACTATTTTATATTAAATGAGAACATTTCCTGGTCTTCGATAAAGCCGGTAAGCCTGTCTCCAATAGAAACCGAGCCCACCCCCTGTGGAGTTCCGCTAAAAATAAGATCGCCCGTTTTTAAAGTGAAATACTCTGAGACAAAGGAAATTATTTTTGCCATGGAGAAAATCATTTCTGAAGAATGGGCATGTTGCACCGTTGTCCCGTTTTTTTCCATTCTGAATTCAATATCCTTGCCATTTTTCAAAATTTCCGGTTTTAAAAAATGGCCAATGACTGCCGAGCCGTCAAAACTCTTAGACAGTTCCCAGGGCAATCCCTTGGATTTCAGTTCGCCCTGTAGCGCCCTTTCGGTAAAATCAATACCCAGTGTCACATCGCTTATATAGCTCAAGGCATATTTTTCATCAATGTACTTGCCCACTTTTCCAATCTTATAAACCAGCTCAGTTTCGTAATCCATTTGGGTTGACCATTCAGGAATAAAGAAAGGTTTATTCCGTATGATAAGGGATGAATCCGGCTTTAAGAATATAACAGGTTTTTCAGGCAAAGGGTTGTTAAGCTCCTTCGCATGGGCTGCATAATTCCGCGCGATACATAAGATTTTCATGGAGTTACCAAAATTTAAATGGAGGACCGGTCGGGGATTTTACAGGTACGAAATTACGGTTTTCGTGGCTAAAATAATACGCTGAAGCGGAAAAATTCAGACTGTTTCGGGGATGTCTTTTTCGAGTAGTTCCAGTTCGTGTTTTAAGAATTTTGCTATCTCCCTCACGTATGAGAGTGAAAAGTCGAAAGATATCCCCGCTTCTTTATAAATTTCCGGCACACTGCGGGTGTATCCAAGTCTCAGGGCATTCTCATAGCTCGCAAGTCCTTTTACGTGGTCTTTTTTATAATTTTTCCAAACCGCGAGCGCACCAAGCTGGGCAATACCATATTCTATATAGTAGAAAGGGACTTCAAAAATATGCAACTGTTTATGCCACATGTCTGCCCGTGCATTTTCGTACCCGGTCCAGTCAACTATATCAGGGTGGAATTCTTTAAAGATTTTGACCCATTGTTCCGATCTTTCTTTTGGACTGTGTTCAGGATTGGTATAGATCCAATTCTGGAATTTGTCAATTGTTGCAATCCAGGGCAAGCTGTCAATGATTCCTTCAAGTTGTTCCCTTTGTGCTCTTGCCAGGTCTTTCGGGTTGTTAAAGAAAACATCCCATTTATCCATACTCAATAGTTCCATAGACATAGAGGCAAGCTCTGAGACTTCTGATGGGGTATGTTTAAATACCGATAGCGGCAAGCCCCTTGCCAGGAAAGAATGTATGGCGTGGCCGCCTTCGTGCATCATGGTTACCATGTCCCTGAACTTGCCTGATGCGTTCATGAAAATAAAAGGGATGCCGATTTCGTCAAGTGGATAGTTGTATCCCCCGGGCGCTTTGCCTTTCCTCGAATCAAGGTCAAGATAACCTTTTTGCCGCATGATACTCAATGATTGTCCAAGAAAAGGATCAAGTTTGCCGAATATCTCTATACCCTTCGCAATCAGTTCTTCACTGCCTTCATAAGGCCGGAGGGGCTCTTCACCTGAAGGGTCGGCGTCTATATCATACGGGCGAAGGACATCAAGCCCCAATTTTAATCTTTTCTGTTCGTGGATAAAATCTGAAAGCGGGGCGATTTCATTTCTCACGGATTCATGAAAGTGATATACTTCCTCCACCGTATAATCGAAGCGGCCCAGTTGTTTGAATTTATAATCCCTAAAGTTCTCAAACCCTGCATTCAGTGCCATCTGGTGCCTTAGTTTTACCATTTCGCCAAACAGGTCGTCCAGCTTTTTAGAATCCTGCTGCCTCCGGGCTACAATTTTATCATATACTTCTTTGCGGACATTCCTGTCTTTGCTTTTCAAATACCGGGCTGCCTGCTGCATGGTGAGCTCACTGCCATTGTATTCAATAAGCATCCCGGCTTGTATTTCTGCGTATTCCTGTGCTTTCTTTTCGCATTGAACGGTTAACTGGATATTTTCTTCCCGGTATAGCTCAATATCATTCCTGGTTGTTCTGAGGTAAACCTTGTAGCCCTCGTCTTTCAGGTCTTTTTGATACGGGCAACCGAGGAGTTTTTTATCCAGCAAATGAATAAAAGGGGAAATATTCGGCTTTATCTCATTGATATAGAATAGAAACCGGTCCCTCATGGCCGCATCTTCCGTATTCCGGGTATAGCTTATATATCTCCACGCGGCATTTTCAGCAATATAATTTTCAAGCTCGTTGCGGTCGAGCACCCATTTTTCCAATTCCTCAACAGCACCTATTTCCCTGCCATTCAATTCCTCATAAAAAGGTTTGAGGTCTGCCCATGTTTTCAATTCAAAACTGGCCGGAAGATAATTTCTCTTCGGGGCTGAAATGACCAGAGGGTCAAGGCCGGTGCTGCCGTTGTTGTGTATGGTATGGGTATTGTTCAATTTTTTAGGGCGTTAGTGATAAAATATACTAAGTTTTTTTGGGTGTTGCTTTTTTCTTTGCAGGTTTAGGTTCGGCTGCCGTTTCCGGAACCTCTGCTGTTTCTGGCTGTTTGGCTGCTTCATCTTGCTCAGCGTCAGGTTCATTTTGCTTAAAAGATGAAATTAATTCGAACCATTTCAGCATTTTCTTCATATCAGAAATATAAACCTTATCCGGGTCGTACTCCGGGGCTGCAAATTTAAAAAATTCCCTGATATCTACGGGATTATCTTTGGGGGAAGGTATAGGGCCTTCTTTCTTCCGCGCTTCCATGTTTTCAAAAATGGTTTTGAGAGGTATGTTTTCCTCTGTGGTTGTATAAACCGTTATTTCATCAAGAATTGATACCTGCTGGCTTGCATTTACCGAAAACCTGGTTTTATCTTCATCTATAGATTCAACAATAAAGTTTTTGGCCGAGCGGGCAATGACCTTGTATAGCCCGGGTTTGCCGCTGATTGATATGATTTCCTTCAGATCCACTTGTATTCCTATTTTTAGGGCAAAGTAAACAATTTGTTTTTATTAAGGTAGCCTAAAGGTAAAACTTTTTTAAAAATGATAGTTGAGAAACAGGAAAGCGGTTTCTGTTGCACCGGCATCTTTGGTGGGAATATCAGGTATTCTGGCAGCTATCCCTACATTTGCTTCAAACTAAATAACAAAAACACATGAAAAAGAACATCAAACTCATCTCATTGCTTTCCCTGTTTATAATTTCAGCCACTACCTTCTTCATTTTTGCCAAAAGGCCTGCTGATGATAAGCCGGAGACAATAATGGTGAATGAATATCACTACGGTAATGCAAATATTGCCTGGGTTGATTATGGCGGTGATAAAATCGAAAAAACTGAACTCAAATCTTATCGCACAGTTGAAGATGTACAGTCGAATCTTTCTGAGGTTTTGGCAATTATACAGAAACTTAATTCAAGAGGATATAAGGTCATTTCACATTCTGAATATTCAGCAAAGAGGGACGGAGATGTTCAGCAATGTACTTGGATTCTCACTACTAAATAATTCCATCCTTCTTGCTCTGTCCAGACAGACCCGAAGTTTTGTTGAAACTGGAGGATAATATTGCTTGTCAATGTGTTCAGGTCTGTCCGGAGACAGACCTGGGAAGTATGACTTACTAATGCTTAATGCCTGACGCCTATCGCCTGAATTACATATTCAGCACCGGCTGTCCTTTTTCTGCCATTTCCAGGAACTTTTCAGCCTGCCTCACCATATTTTCGCTGCCAATAAATAATGGAGTACGCTGATGAAGTGATTGTGGTTCAAACTCAAGCACCCTGTGCCTGCCATCTGTAGCGCGGCCTCCCGCCTGTTCTATGAGGAATCCTAGGGGGTTCACTTCGTACATTAACCGCAATTTACCTTTTGGGGCTTTGGCAGTAGGGGGATAGATGAATATACCGCCTTTGAGCAGGTTACGATGGAAATCTGCTACAAAGGAACCAATATAGCGACTGGAATATGGGCGTTTGTCTTCTTTATTTACTTCTTTGCACCATGATACATAATGTTTTACCCCTTCAGGGAAATCAGAAGTGTTACCCTCATTCAGTGAATAGATATTGCCATCTTTGGGCGTTTGGATATTTGGGTGCGAGAGGCAGAACTCCCCAATGGAAGGGTCTAAGGTAAAGCCGTTTACGCCGTTTCCTGTGGAATAAACCAGTATCGTTGAAGAACCATAAATCACGTAGCCGGCCGCTACCTGGTCAACCCCTTTCTGGAGGCAATCTTCGAGGTTACCGGGGCCGTGCCCTCCAGATTTTCTGCGATAAATGCTAAATATTGTGCCAATAGAGGCATTTACGTCAATATTTGATGAACCATCAAGTGGGTCAAAAAGCACTACATATTTAGCGCCATGCAGCCCTTCACAAGCCACTTCAATAATATTTTCATTTTCTTCAGAGCCCATCACGCACACTTCGCCGCCGGAAGTAAGTGCTGCAATCATTTGGTCGTTGGCATATATATCCAGTTTTTTTACCTCTTCGCCCTGCACGTTAATATCGCCTGTATCGCCGAGGATGTTAACCAAGCCTGCCTTGTTTACTTCCCGGTTGATGATCTTTGCGGCAGTCCCAATATCGCTCAACAGCCGCGAAAGCTCCCCTTTTGCATACGGGAAATCGTTTTCATGCTCTACAATAAACTGGCTGAGGGTTTTAACTGAATGGCTCATATATAACTTGTTTTGCTAATTTCGAGGGCGCAAAATTACCAATTATTTACCTTTGAACATACATCCCGCCACCGCTGCCGATATTCCCGGAATCTGGCAACTGATCCGTGAGCTTGCAATTTATGAAAAAGCTCCCCACGAGTTTGTCATAACCCATGAACAATTGGCTATTGACTTCGCCGACAAACAGTTTTTTGCCTTTGTTGCAGAAAAAGATGATGAAATTGTTGGAATGGCGCTGGGCTACAATATGTATTCCACCTGGAAGGGGGTATCCGTTTACTTGGAAGATATTGTAGTACGCGAAACATATCGCCGTTCAGGCATAGGCAGTAAACTCTTTGAAGCAGTCGCCAGGTACGCGAAGGAAACTAATGCAGGCAAAATGGTATGGCAGGTGCTGGACTGGAATACCCCGGCCATTAATTTCTACAAAAAATACAATGCCAATTTTGACGAAGAGTGGAAGACTTGCCGGTTCAGCAGGGAGGAACTGGAGGGTTTTAGGATAAGAAAATGAAATTATTTAAGTACTTTAAGCAGGATTGCAAGTCTATGAAAATCTTCAAATTTGGAGGAGCCTCTGTAAAGGATGCAGAAGCCGTACGAAATGTAAAAAGCATCCTTGAAAAATATGTCTCAGGGCCTGTTGTGGTGGTTATTTCTGCCATGGGAAAAACAACAAACACCTTAGAAGCCGTATTGAATGCTTACTGGAACGGAAAGGATCCGCTGGCGATGCTCGAGCTGGTAAAAAGTTACCATTTTGATATCCTGGATGAACTGATGCCCGACCATTCAAATCCAATTTGGGGAGAATTGAATAAGATATTCCTGGAGCTGGGCTTGTACCTTGAAATACCTTCCCAAAAGGCTTACGATGCTGAATATGATTATATTGTAAGCTATGGTGAAATACTTTCCACAAAAATAATCGGCGCTTATTTGAACCATGCAGGGTTTGAAAACCAATGGGTAGATGCCCGGAACTATATCATTACCAACCATCTGCACTGTGAAGCAAGGGTAGATTGGGATTTGACAAAGTCGCGGATTGGGGGTTCTATCCATGAAATAACCAGGAAAATGCCTGTCATTACCCAGGGTTTTATCGGGAGCACCCAGGATAAGGTCACCACCACACTTGGCAGGGAAGGATCTGATTTTACGGCTTCTGTTTTTGCATATTGCCTGGATGCTGAAGAACTGGTGATCTGGAAAGATGTGCCGGGAATTCTGAATGCCGATCCCAAGAAATTTCCTGAAACGGTTAAATTTAACCAATTATCATATCAGGATGCCGTGGAAATGACCTACTACGGCGCAACGGTATTGCATCCCAAAACAATAAAGCCCCTTCAAAATAAGAACATACCCCTTCGGGTTCGCTCGTTCCTGGAACCTGAACAGCCCGGTACCATCATCGGCGATATGATCCCTGCAAATGAAAGCAACCAGGCGCCAATTATCATCCTGAAAGAAAACCAGTCCCTTATTTCACTATCCACAAGGGATTATTCATTCATAGCCGAAGAAGCCATTGAGCAGATATTTGACGAAGTTGTGGCGCATGGTATCAAGGTAAATGTGATGCATAATTCGGCCATTAGCTTCCAGATATGTGTTGATGAGAGGCCCGGTGGTGGAGAAGATTTTTTACATACCCTTCAAAAAGAATTTGAAATTACAAAGGCGCCCGGATTAGAACTTTTAACTGTAAAATATCCATCGGCAAAGATATTAGAGCAACTGCTTTCAGGCAAAAAGGTACTGCTTGAAATGAGAAGCGGGGATACGGTGCAGTTTGTATTGGAATAGCTTGGGTGCTACATATATTAGCAACATAATGTCACCCCTTCGGGGTTTAAAAAATTTCCTAATAATCTTTCTTTCTATAATCATGTCATCCCTTCGGGATTGCAATCATTCATCTTAATGTTTTGGAATCTTAAAGGGGTGGAATGATTATAGAATATCAAAATAAGGGATTCATAGAACCGTGACACGGCTGGATTTTCTACAAGATCGAGGCGGATTAAAATTCTATCTTTCTTATTTATTGTTTTAAATTGCGTGCATGTGGCAAGACCTATTTTCATCAAACAGGCTCGGTATTTTTACCCCTCCGGTTGCGGGGGAAGAATCATCCAGAAACCGGACCGCTTTTCAACGGGATTATGACCGGATTATTTTTTCATCGCCTTTCCGGAGGCTTCAAACCAAAACAACTGTTTTCCCTTTGCCGGGTAATGTATTTGTCCACAACCGTTTAACCCATAGTCTTGAAGCCGCAAGCATAGGGAGGTCAATTGGTAATAGCGTTGGAAATGCCCTGGCCGATGTACCAGATAACCGCGAAATGCCGGAAATGGCAAAGGAGTTCTACCGCAACCAGTTAGGGAATGTAGTTGCCGCCGCCTGCCTGGCCCATGATATTGGTTATCCGCCTTTTGGCCGGTCTGGAGAAAACGCTATTTCGCAGTTTTTTATCGGTCACCCTGAATTCAAAACCGGGCTTTCAGATTCAGAATGGGCTGATTTTACCAATTTTGAAGGCAATGCCAATGCGCTAAGGGTAATGGCACACCGTTTCAATGGCCGGAGGGAAGGGGGCTTTTGCCTGACTTATACCACCCTCATTTCAATGATTAAATATCCAAGGGCTTCCAATGCCAATAATTTTGAAAAACCTTCGGCAAAAAACTACGGCGTATTCAAGAGTGAAGTGGATATTTTCCGCTCACTTGCAGAAATTTTCAAGTTGAAGGTGTTAAGCGATAATCCTGTATCATTTGTAAGACATCCGTTTGCGGTTTTGGTTGAGGCTGCCGATGACATCAGTACAAATATTATTGACCTGGAAGACGCGCATCGCCTTGGCATTGTAGATTATACAACTGTTGCTGGTATATTCCTGGAGCTGAATATTGCCTTGAAAGGAGGGCGCCACAACGAACGCATCCAGAAAGGTATGGCACAAGTGGCAGAATACGATAAAAATGAGCGGCTTGCCTACCTGAGGGCGATTACTATCAACAACCTTATCTCTGCCGTAACAGAAGTATTCATTTCCAACCGACATTCCATAATAGAGGGCAGACATAATGAAAGCCTTGTGAATGGGATTGTTCCTGAAGCGAAAACGGTTATAGATAAAATGGAAGCCCTTGCCAATGAGAAAATATACAATCATCCTTCCAGCATAGAGGTTGAATTGGCAGGGAATAAAGTTTTGACAGGATTATTGTCAGAATTTGTGCCTGCTGTCGCAAACCCCGAAACGAACTTTACCAAAAAGCTGCAAAAGCTCATCCCTCTGCAATATCATTATAACGGTGAAAGTCCTTACCGCAAAATACAGGTAGCCCTCGATTTTATTACCGGAATGACAGATGATTATGCATTGCAATTGTATAGAAAGTTTATGGGGATTTGAAGGGTTGAAATTAGAACCTGTATGTTTCGATATTAACAAAATCAATAAAACATCATGCGAGTAATTAAAACCATTGTTCTCTTAGTCATTTCCAACACTTTTATGACTTTCGCGTGGTATGGCCCACTGAAATTCAGGGATACTGCGATTTGGAAAGTTATCCTGGTAAGCTGGGGAATTGCTTTTTTTGAATATTGTTTCATGGCGCCCGCCAACCGAATAGGTTCTTATGCTTTATCACCTCCGCAATTAAAAATTATCCAGGAAGTTATCACACTTACGGTTTTTGCTTTCTTTTCAGTTTTTTATCTTGGTGATAATTTGAAATGGAATTACCTTGCCGCAATGGGCTGCATGGTTTTGGCGGTATATTTTATGTTTTTGAATCCAGTGGCCCTCAAATAGCTTCGGAGGCTGATTTAACCTAACTTGCAACAAATTACTCCCGTGAAACTTTTATTTAAAGAAGGCGATACGAAGTCTTTTACCCGAAAGGTAAAACCTGAGGATACTGCTATATTCGATTCCGGTCCCGTGCACCCTGTGTATGCTACTTTTGCGATAGCACGGGATGCGGAATGGGTATGCAGACTGTTTGCCCTTGAAATGAAAGAAGAAGATGAGGAAGGAATAGGCACGTATGTATCTGTAAACCATCTTTCCCCGGCCCTTGTGGCAGAGGAAGTAGTTTTTGAAGCCCTGATAAAAAAGATAGAGAAAAATGAAATAGTTTGCGGTTACAAGGCCACTTGCGGTATCCGGCTTATAGCAGAAGGGGAGAACAAGCAGAAGATTTTACAGAAGACAAGGGTTGAGCAGATTTTCAGCGATATAAAATAGAGAAAGTGCAGCAGTTAAACATCAGCAATAAAAAGGCCTATTTTGAATTCGAGATACTGGAAAAGTTTGTCGCAGGGATGGAACTGACCGGTACTGAGATTAAATCCATCCGCAACGGGAAAGCCAATATGAGTGATGCTTTTTGCTCTTTCTCCGGAACGGAGCTATTTGTGAGGAACCTGCACATTTCCGAGTATGAAATGGGTACGCACTACAACCACGAACCCAAACGTGCCAGAAGACTTCTCCTGCAAAAGAAAGAATTAAAAAAACTCCTTACCAAGGTGAAAGAAAAGGGTTTGACCATCATGCCACTCAAGATTTTTCTAAGCAGCACAGGCTATGCAAAAATGGAGATCGGCCTCGCCAAAGGCAAAAAAATCCATGATAAGCGGGACAGTATTAAGGAAAAAGATATGAAAAGGGATATGGCGAGGGAGAACAGTTGACAGTTAACAGTCATCAATCATCAGCCAACAGTCATCAGTAACGATAGTTTATCAGTGTTTTATATCCTCAATTTTAATGGATTCTGCAATGTCCTTGAATTTTTCTTTGTACGCATCAAATGTACTTTGCAATGCGGAACCGGTAATGACATAAGCGATTTTATTTTTCACAATGATATATGCTATCATTTGCATAGGAATACTATCGTAATCAAATGTATATGTTACAAATTTTGCTTTGTTCCCATTGATTGTTTCATCACCTTCGCCTACCTGGTGAAAATCCTTAACTGAAAATTTAATACGGTTTATCCGGTCTTTACAATAGCTTTTTAGGCTTTGATCAATATTTGGAGTGACTGACACAGTTATGTTCTCGAGAAAGCTATCGTCAGAACTTTCGGAAGGGCTTACTGCAACGAAACATTTGTTGCCTTTTTCATCTGATTTGTTTTCATTCCAGTTGCGCGAACAACTGATCTGGTAATGATATTTTTTATTGATGTGAGTGGCAGTATCCTGGGCTTTGGCTGTAAAACAAGATACCAGAATAAGTACAGATGCCAGCAAATTCAGTTTTTTCATAGCGATAGATAAATGGCAAAAATAAGATGATCACAATACAAAGTGTTGACTTTTGGATTAAATTTGTATTGCATTTAATATTTTATGGGTATAGTTAAAGCTAAAATCAACCTTTCAAATCCACGGGAAACCGGTCTAATGCCAGTGGAGGTGACTTGTATTGTAGATACAGGGGCTACCTATTTATGCATTCCAGAATCTGTGGCGCTTCAATTGAAACTTGAAGAATCTCAAAAAAGAGATGTGACCTTGGCTAATGGCCATATAACCGAAGTGCCTTATGTTGGCCCTGTTAAAATTGAATTTGAAAACAGGATATGCTTTGCAGGAGCCATGGTCATGGGAGATATCGTATTACTTGGCGCCATACCTATGGAAGATATGGACTTAATGGTACATCCTAAACTATTAAAGCTGAGTGTTCACCCCGAAAGGCCAAATGTGGCCGGAGGTTTGGCATTGGGTAATCTGTAATTATTTTCCCGCCTTTCTCCTTCTTTTCAATTCCTTCTCCAGCAGTTCCATTTCTTTTCCGGCCTGTCCCGCTACGGAGCTGTTTTCATCTGCGCGGCGGATAAGATATGGGGTTACAGTTTTTACCGGGCCGTAAGGGACATACTTTGCGACATTATAACCCAGATGGCCAAGTGTGAATGAGATATGGTCGCACATGCCAAGGAGCTGTGAAAACCATAGATGATGGAAATCATTTGGATGTCCTGACTGCGCTATAAGTTCTGCTGCCAGCCTGGAGCTATCTTCGTTATGGGTGCCAACAAACAAGAACATGTCATCAATATGGCCCATGCAATAGCGCACCGCGTCGTTGTAAGCCTTATCCGTTTCGGCTTTGGTATTATGAATGGGGGAGGGGTATCCTTTTTCTGCGGCCCTTGCCCGTTCTTTTTCCATATATGCACCCCTTACCAGTTTAGCGCCCAGCATATACCCTTTTTGTTTAGCCAGGGCATGACATTCCTTAATATAATTCAGGCGGTCATTCCGGTACATCTGGAAAGTATTGATAACTGTAACACGTTCTTTATTATACTTTTCCATCATCAGGTTTGCCATATCATCCATTGCTTTCTGGGTGCTGAACTCCTCTGCATCTATCATTACAGGAATATTTTCAGAATGGGCGGCCTCACAAAGCTGTTCAAACCTGCGTGCAAAGTGGTTCCATTCTTCGGTTTCACGTTTATTGAGTACGGCGCCGCTGCTTACTTTTTCGAGCAAACTATGCGCTCCGATTGCCGAAGGTTTGAATACTGTGAGCGGTATTTTTTTATGGTTGCCGGCAAAATGAATGTTTTCCAAAAGTGATAAAAAAGCATGTTCTATTTCTTTCTCGTCTGCTTTACCCTCTTCTGAAAAATCAAGGATGGCTTTCACATTATCTTTGGCAAGTTTATCTACCAGCGGCAAACATTCCTCGAGGGTTTCCCCACCTACAAAATGCTTGTACAGCGTTGCTTTAATGATGCCCTTAACCGGCAGCCCGATATTAACCGCAAACTTGAGAAGCGGTTTACCGATTCCTCCCAATATTTTGTTATTAAGCATTTTAAAGAGCCATTCAGTCTCTTTCAAGTCCTGGGTTGACCTGTTTTTGAATGCTTCCTTGGTATTATCGAAATTTATAATGGGAGAATCCATGTATTCTAAAGTTTGTGCAAAGGTAATGCAACCTGACAGTTAAAAATAGGACTTTAATCCTTATCAGGGACACCAGGTATTACATCTTTGAAATTAACCCTAAATTTGCTTTCTGAACATTTGCAAATTAAAGAATTATGAAATTTCACACAGTCGCCATTCTTGTATTGATTTCAATACCATTTTTGTCCGAAGCTCAATCTCCTATAACATTGTCCAGTACCAATGAAACCACATTACAACCAGGCATTTACCAGGGGCGGGTTGTGAATACATCTACGCTTATTCCGCCTTCTATCGGGGCGGGCAAGACATGGGATTATTCAAACCTGAAGGCCGGCCCTAAATATACAAACAGCCTGATAAAGGCAAGCAAATTTTCCAGCACCGCTGTGGCTGATACCACAGCAACCGAGACTGTAGGTAACGGGCTGGATCTACCTGTTACCGCTGTGTATGACATGGATGCTTCCGGGTTTTTTGGTGCGGGCGTCATTATTGCGAGGCAGAGTTATACTTTAGGGGCAACTACTGGCCATAACAATGACAGCCTGGTATTTCCGCTCCAGGTTCATAAATACCGGAAGAACTTATTGGCTTACCCAGCAACTTATAAAAGTAATTGGCAATCAAATACAAAAGACACCATTAAGATAATTGTAAATGCCCCATCTTATCACTTGAATAATGCGCCCGCCAGTAAAGTTTCCCACGCCATAATGATAGATTCTG
>Ga0134126_10003908_pt1 | contig 18646 bp, 18 predicted proteins | sample KB31752_FD_96881 | JGI IMG/M metagenome (GOLD analysis project Ga0134126, IMG submission 96881) | Terrestrial soil microbial communities with excess Nitrogen fertilizer from Kellogg Biological Station, Michigan, USA - KB3-175-2 | ecosystem: Environmental > Terrestrial > Soil > Unclassified ...
GGCGCGCGCGCAGCACGGCCGCGATCCGCTCGCAGTCGGCGCGGCTGCCCGCGAGGATCCGGATGTCGGCGAAGAACAGGCACCGGTGCTGGAGCTGCAGGCCGCCGCGCAGCTCCACGTCCTCGAGCAGCGATCCGCGCCGATCGAGGGCCGCCTCGCGGCTCTTGAACAGTGCTCTCGCGAGCCGTTCGACCACGCCCGGCGCCGGGGTCAGCGCGAGCTGCACGCGCGACGGCTCACGAGCGGCCGCCATCGCTCGGAGCAGGGCCTCGACCGGCGGCTGCGGGTCGCGCTCGAACGGCCAGGCGGTCGCCGTGCGCCGGATGAAGCTCGCGTGCTTGTGGAGCCTGAGCACCACCGGCGGCAGCATTTCCTCGAGCGGCTCGCTCGCCACGGTGGCGTTCGGGTAGGCCACGCGCAGCGCCGTCTCGAGCGCCGCCGCCCGGCTCGCCACGCAGGTGATCGCAAGCGATCCGCACGTTCGCGAGAGGTGGACCTCGAAGGCCGACGAGGGCTGACCCTCGAACGGGCGGCGCCACCAGCGCTCGCAGATCGCGGCATGGGCAGCCGCGAACATCCGCGTGAGCGCGTCCGCGTCGGCGTGGTCGGTGCGGTAGGGGAGCACGCGCAGGCGCACGTAGTCGCGGCGGCGCCGCGACAGCGCCCGTGCTGTCAGGAGGGCGAGCGCGGCGGTCAGGACGAGGAGCGCGAGCCCTGCGAGCGCGGCGCCCGGCGGGGCGCCCGGCTGCACCCGCAGATGCGGCGTCGCGCGGGCACGAAGGACGCGACCGATGTCGCCGTTGAGCATGCCGACGGCGAGGTGGACTGCGAGCAGCGCCGCCCCGAGGGCGAGCGCCCGCCAGAAGATCCAGCGCAGCACGGCCCCGGCTCCGACCGCCGCGCCTGCGGCGTGACGGAGCGGGGCGGGCGGGTGGGGCCATTACGCGCGCTGCAGGACCGTGCCGGTCCCGGTCACAGGCGCTGCAAGGTCACTCCGATCACACGCGCTGCAGGATCGTGCCGGTCCCGGTCCCTCCGGCCGTGCACATCGTCACGAGCCCGAGCTCCGAGTCGCTGCGCTCGAGCTCGTGCAGCAGGGTCGTGATCAGCCGCGCGCCGGAGGAGCCCAGCGGGTGGCCGAGCGCGAGCGCGCCCCCGTTGACGTTCACCCTGTCCATGTCGGGCTGGAGCTCTCGCCGCCACGCGCAGACCACCGAGGCGAACGCCTCGTTGATCTCGATCAGGTCGAGGTCGCCGATCGTCATGCCGTTGCGCTCCAGCAGCCGCTGTGTCGCCGGGATCGGGCCGGTGAGCATGATCACCGGATCGACGCCGACCGTCGTCGCGTCGAAGATCCGCGCGCGTGGCGCGAGGCCGAGCTCGTCGGCCTTGTCGCGGGCCATGAGCAGCACCGCCGCCGCGCCGTCCGAGATCTGCGAGCTGTTGCCGGCGGTCACGGTCCCGTCCTCCTTGAACGCGGGCTTCAGCGCCGCCAGCTGCTCGAGGCTGGTGTCGTAGCGGATGCCCTGGTCGGCCGCGACGGTCTCGCCGTCGATCTGCATCGGCACGATCTCCCTGTCGAAGCGTCCCTCGCTCGCGGCGCGCGCGGCGAGCCGGTGCGAGCGTAGCCCGAGCTCGTCCTGCTCGGAGCGGGGGATCTCCCACTGCTCGGCGATCAGCTCGGCGGACAGGCCCTGCGGGATCAGCTCGTAGCGGTCCATCAGCTCCTTGGGGAACGGGACGCCGAGCGACTCGTCCGAGACGTTCGCGCCCATCGGCACGCGACCCATGTGCTCGACGCCCGCGCCGATCATCACGTCGTGGATGCCGGCGGCGATCAGGCCCGCCGCGAAGCTGACCGCCTGCTGGCCCGAGCCGCACTGGCGGTCGACGGTGCTCGCGGGGGTTCCGACCGGCAGTCCCGCCTGCAGCCAGGCGTTGCGGGCGATGTTGTTCGACTGCTCGCCGACCTGCGAGACACAGCCGGCCACGACGTCCTCGACGAGCTCCGGCTCGATGCCCGCGCGCTCGATCACCGAGCGGTAGGCGGTCCCGAGCAGCTCGTTCGGGTGGACGTCCCTGAAGATCCCCTTCGCGCTGTGCCCGCGTCCGATCGGCGTCCTCGCCGCCTCGACGATCACGACCTCGCGCCCCTGCGTCTTGCGATCAGGCATGCCGGCCCCTTTCGAGTTTTGTGATGAAACTGACTAGCCCTCAGGCTATCAGGGTTGCTTCACGAAACTCCCGATCCCAGCAACGGCGCGCGTGTGCGGACCGGCGCCCGGCACATCCAAATAAAAATAAAAAAAAAGAGCCGCCGGCCGGATGGCCGACGGCTCTTTGAAGCGATTGCTGTGTGCTCTAGCGCTCGTTCGAGCGACGGCGCTGGACGCCGACGATCGCGAAGCCGCCCACCATCAGCGCGAGGCCGATCGCGAAGCTCCAGCGGAGGTCGAAGCCGGTGAAGGGAAGCGTTTTGGCTTCTTCTTTGGCCGGGGTGCTTTCCGTCGGGGCGGGTGCTTTTTCCGCGGTCGTCGCAGGCGTGCCTTCTTCTTTCGACGGCGACGTGCCCGTGCTGGGCGTGGTCGTTGTTGCCGGCGGTGTCGTCGTTGTGGTCGTCGTCGGCGGTTTCGGCGGTTCCTGGTTGTAGCCCGAGGTGCCTTCGGCGGCGAACGCCGAACCCGGGGCGAGGAGAGCCAGAGCCGTCAGGATCAGGATCGGGAGGCTCACCAGCTTCCGCCTCGTCTTGCGCGCTGCGTGTGGTGTCCGTGGCCTGCTCGAGGCCATGACATCGGTCCGAGTCATGCCAACCTCCGTTTTGGGTGGTTTTGTGATGGTTTCGGCCCTCCCCGAGGGCCTCTTGAGCGAGGGTCGAAGCCATGCAACCGGCAAGCTTCTGCCTCTGGTTCGCCATTCATCGGCGTGCGCCTGCATTCCCTACAGCGAAATGTCTATCAGTTGGCGGGGTCGGCAGGACTTCATAACCCGCCGATTATCCGCGAAAGCCGCTCCTCCAAACGTGTCAGGACACCTTCACCCGGCCTTCGAGGCTGTCTTCGGCGAGCTTTCCGCGCAGGACCTTCTTGTCGAACTTGCCGACGCTGGTCTTCGGGATCTCCTCGACGAAGGCGAACTCGTCGGGCAGCCACCACTTGGCCACGCGGCTGCTCAGGTGCTCGACCAGGTCCTCGGCGCTGGCGGCCCCCTCGCTGCTCAGCACCACACAGCACAGCGGACGCTCCGCCCAGCGCTCGTCCGGCTTGGCGATCACCGCGGCCTCCACGACCTGCGGGTGGGCCATCAGCTCGTTCTCGAGCTCGACCGAGGAGATCCACTCGCCGCCCGACTTGATCACGTCCTTTGAGCGGTCGGTGATCTGCACGTAGCCCTTCTCGTCGACCGCCGCGATGTCGCCGGTTCGCAGCCAGCCGTCGTCGAACTTGTCCGGGTCGGGGTCGCGGAAGTACTGCGAGGCGATCCACGGCCCGCGCACCTCGATCTCGCCGGTGGACTCGCCGTCCCAGGGCACCTCGCCGTCGTCCCCGACGAGCCTGAGCTCCACCCACGGCAGCGGGCGCCCCTGCTTGGCGCGCTCCTCCCAGTAGGCGTCGTCCTTGGCACCGGACTCATCCGGGCGCGAGTACGTGGCGACGGGACTCGTCTCGGTCATGCCCCACGCCTGGTACATGCGCACGCCGTGCCGTTCCTCGAAGTCCTTCATCAGCTGCTTTGGGACCGCCGAGCCGCCGCAGGCGGCGTTGTTCAGCGAGGAGAGGTCGACGTCGGGGTGCTCGTCGGCGTAGCGGAGCAGATCCTGGAAGATCGTCGGCACGCAGCCCATCAGCGTCGGGCGCTCGCCCGCGATCAGCTTCGCGAGCGGTTCGGCCCCGAGGAAGCGGTCGGGCAGGATCAGGTCGGCGCCGGCGAGCGCCGCGCCGTAGGGGAGCCCCCAGGCGTTGGCGTGGAACATCGGCACCACCGCGAGCACGCGGTCGCCCCGCGCGAGGCCGTTGCCCTCCGTCATCAGCGTCATCGAGGAGTGCAGGCTGATCGAGCGGTGCGAGTAGAGGACGCCCTTGGGGTTGCCGGTGGTGCCGCTCGTGTAGCAGAGCGCAGCCGCCTGGCGCTCGTCCAGCTCGGGGTAGTCGAAGGACCCGCCTCCGGCCTCGTCGAGAAGCTCCTCGTAGCGCAGGACGTCGGGGAGCGACCCCGCATCCCCGTCTCCCATCACCACGTAGTTGCGCACCGTCTCGAAGCTCGGCGCGAGCTTCTCGAGCACCGGCACCAGCGAGTCGTCGACGAAGATCACGCGGTCCTCGGCGTGGTTGACGATGTAGGTCAGCTGCTCCTCGAAGAGGCGGATGTTAAGCGTGTGCAGGACGGCGCCGGTGCAGGGCGCCGCCATGTAGAGCTCCATGTGCCGCTGGTTGTTCCAGGCGAAGGTGGCCACGCGGTCGCCCTGCTCGATGCCGAGCCGGCCGAGAGCGCGCGCGAGCCGGTCTGCGCGCCCGGCCAGCGCCGCGTGGCTGATGCGCGTGACCGAGCCGTCGGGCTGCAGCGTCACGACCTCGGCGCCGTCGTTGATCGTCTGCATCCGTCGCCGGATGTGGTTGAGGGTGAGCGGAAAGTCGTTCTGCATCAACCCTTCGAGCATCTCCGTCATCCCCTCGGCCTCCCCGCCGTGTGTTCGTCTATCCCCTGGGCGCGCGAATCGGGTCCCGCCCGCCCCGCCCGCCCGGCCAGCGTTGCGGTCTCATCGTAGATCGCGTGCGTGCGCTGGGCGATGTCCTCCCAGTCGAAGCGCAGCACGTACTCGGAGGCTTCGGTCACGAGCCTGTCGCGGAGCTGCTCGTCGAGCAGCAGGCGTTCCATCATCACGCCGAGGTGCTCGGGGTCGCCGCCGTTGAAGCGCAGCCCGACCCGCTCGCCCATCGGCACGACCTCGCGCAGGCCGCCGGTGTCGGCGACGATGCACGGGCAGCCGGAGGCCATCGCCTCCAGCGCGACCAGGCCGAAGGGCTCGTAGATCGACGGCACCACGCAGAGGTCGGCGATGCGGTAGAGCGAGTGCAGCACGTCATCGCCGATCCAGCCCAGGAAGGTGCCGTGCTCGTGCAGGCCGAGGCGCTCGGCCTGAGCCTTGAGCTCGTTCTCGTGCGTGCCGCTGCCGGCGACGAGGAAGCGCACGTTGCCGACCTGCTCGACCAGCCCGGGCATCGCGTCGAGGGCGTGCTGGAAGCCCTTCTCGTAGACGAGCCTGCCGACGAGCAGCACGAGCTTCTCCTCGGGTGCCGCGAACTGCGCGCGGAGCGCCTGCAGGTCCTCGACCGGCCGCAGGTCGGCGGGGTCGACGCCGTTGGGGATCACCGTGACGCGGCTCTCGTCGAGGCCGAAGATGTCAGCGACGTGACCGCGCATGTAGTAGGAGCAGACGATCACGCGGTCCGCGCGGCGCGCCATCCAGCGCTCGACGCCGTGGATGTGGGCCTGCGGCTCGTCCTGGACCCAGCCCTGGTGGCGCCCGTGCTCGGTGGCGTGGATCGTCGTCACGTAGGGGACGCCGACCCGGTCGGACAGCGTCGCGGCCGCCTTCGCCACGAGCCAGTCGTGGCCGTGGATCAAGTCGTAGGAGCGTTCCTGGCAGAGCGCTTCGCCCGCCGCGAGCATGTCCTCGTTCATCTGGTCCACCCAGGCCACGAAACGGTCGAGATCGCGGGGCCAGCCGGGCTCGGGTACGCGGTGGACGCCGACGCCGGCGATCCGCTGGAAGGCCGCTTCGTGCTCCTGCTCGCCGCGCCCGAGGCCTCGCGTGAGCACGTCGACAGCCACGCCCTGGCGGGCCAGCGCCTCCGCCAGCTTGCGCACGTGTCTGGCCAGGCCGCCCTCGATCACGGGCGGGTACTCCCAGGAGAGGATCAGGACACGATCGCTCATCCCCGGGACCCTATCGAGGAGGCGCCGCGGGGCGAGATCGCGCGAACCGTCGCACCCCGCCCGTAACGTGGCCCGGGGTGGGGGTCACTCCAACCCCGAGCAAGGAGCCTGATCCGATGCACGACATCAACCGCGTGGTCCTCGTCGGCCGCCTCACGCGCGACCCCGAGCTGCGCTCGATACCTTCCGGAGCGGCGGTCTGCGACCTGCGGATCGCCAACAACTCGAGCCACAAGGAACCCGATGGCGAGTGGGGCGAGCGTCCCAACTTCTTCGACGTGTCGGTCTTCGGCGCGCGCGGAGAGAACGTCGCGACGTACATGCGCCGCGGCAGTCGCGTGTGCGTGGACGGCCGCCTCAGCTGGCGTGAGTGGGAGACCGCCGAGGAGCAGAAACGCCAGGCCGTCAGCATCGTCGCCGACACCGTCCAGTTCATGGACCCGCCCGGCGAGCGCGACGCGGACGCGGAGGCGCTGGTGGGGGCGGGCGACGGGGCCGCGGCGGCCTTCTGAGCGCTCGCCGGTCACCCCGGCCGGCGGCGCCTCCGGGGGCCGCCGGCGGGCGGCCCGCGTGGGGCTCGCGGCTGTCGCCCCGCCCGCTCGCGCGTGTGCATAGACTCCCGCCGCGCGATGCCTGTCAACACCAAAGCGATCGGCAAGACCTACGAGCCCGTGACCTACGCCGTCGGGCGCGAGAAGATCCGCGAGTACGCGCGGGCGGTCGGCGAGAGCGATCCCGTGTGCATGGACCTGGATGCGGCTCGCGCGGCCGGCTACGCCGACCTGCTCGCGCCCCCGATGTTCGCGGTCGTCTACAGCGCGCCGGCGGTCGGGCCCCCGATCTTCGACCCCGAGATCGAGCTCAACTTCGCGATGATGGTGCACGGCGGCCAGGAGTTCGAGTGGGGCCAGCCCGTCGTGGCGGGCGACGAAGTCACCACCACCGCATCGGTGAAGGACATCTCCGAAGCCGACGGCCGCGGCTACTACGTGTTCGAGTCGGTCTCGGTCAACCAGCGCGGCGAGCAGGTCTGCCGTGGCACCTGGACCAACATCGTCAGAGGAGTCTGACCATGCCGGAGCTGAAGCCGGGCGAGCAGATCCCGGAGGTTCGCGTCACGCCCGACAAGTACCTGACGGCTCGCTACGCCGGCGCCTCGGGGGACTTCAACCCGATTCACATCGACGAGGAGTTCGCGAAAGCCGTCGGCCTGCCGGGCCGGATCCTGCACGGGCTGTGGACGATGGCCCAGGTGGCCCGGGCGCAGACCGAGGCAGCTGGCGGCGCGGCCCGCCTGAAGCGGCTGAAGGTGCAGTTCCGCGGCATGGGCCTGCCCGAGCACGAGGTGCTCGTCACGGGCACGGTGCGCGAGGAGACCGACCACTCCACGGTGCTGATCGACACCGTCGCCGAGCAGGACGGCAACCAGATCATCCGCAACGCCGAGGCCGAGGTCTCCGTCTGAGGCAAGCCGCGGCCGCGGCCGTGAGGAGGCTCTCCACGGCGGCCGAGGGCGTCAGCACCCGGCCTACAATCAGGCCGATGCTCACCGCGCGCCAGCAACACATCCTCAGCAAGGTCGTGGAGGAGCACCTGCGCACCGGCCAGCCGGTGTCCTCGCGCGCGATCGCGGCCGACCCGGCGCTCGACTGCGCGCCCTCGACCGTGCGCAACGAGCTCGCCTTCCTCGAGGAGCACGGGCTGCTCGACCATCCGCACACCTCGGCCGGTCGCGTGCCGACCGACGCCGGGCACCGCTACGTGGTCGACGAGCTGCTCAGCTCCGAGCAGCGGCTGCCGGCGGCTCCGCGCAAGCTGCGCCTCGCGCTCGCGCGCCGCGAGGTCGACGAGGCGATGCGCGCGACCTCCGAGACGCTCTCGCAGATGACCAACCTGCTGGCGGTCGTCTCGGCGCCCTCGATCAACACCGCCACGATCCGCCACATCGAGGTGCTCGAGCTGCAGCCGCGCGTCGTGCTGATCGTCGTCATCAGCTCCGCGGGCAACGTCTCGAAGATGCTCGCGACGTTCGAGCGCGACGTCGATCCGGGTCTCCTCGCCTGGGCCGGCGAGTACCTCAACGAGCGGCTCGTAGGGCTCGGGCTGGGCGCCCGGATGCTGCTCGCGCGCCTGGCGGACCCGAGCCTCTCGGCCACCGAGCTCGACTTCCTCTCGCGCTTCGCGCCCGCGTTCGGCCAGCTCGCCGTCGAGGGCGAGGACGCGATCTACCTCGACGGCACCGCACGCCTGTTCGAGGCAGGGCCGATCGAGGACGCCGGCCGCGTCAACGAGCTGATCGCGCTGCTCGAGCGCCGCGTCGCGCTGCTGCGCGTGCTCAGCGCGGCGCTCGCCGAGCCCGGCGTCTACGTGCGCATCGGCCACGAGAACGAGCTGCCTGCGATGCACTCGCTCGCCGTGGTCGCCAGCGCCTACGGCCCGCCGCGGCGCAAGCTCGGCACGGTCTCGGTGATCGGCCCGGTGCGCATGGACTACGCGGGCGCGATCGCGGGCGTGCGGGAGGCGGCGCACGAGCTCTCGCGCTTCGTCGAAGACGCGTTCGCGGAGAACTGAGTAGCCCGCCGTGCCCCGCGACCCCTACGAGGTGCTCGGCGTCGAGCGCCAGGCCTCCGAGCAGGACATCAAGAAGGCGTTCCGTTCGCTGGCGCGCGAACTGCACCCGGACGTCAACAACCACGACCCGGCGGCTGAGGAGAAGTTCAAGGAGGCAGTCGAGGCCTACGAGATCCTCTCCGACGCCGAGCGCCGCTCGACCTACGACCGCTACGGCCACGACGGCCTGCGCTCGGGGGGCTACGCGCCGAACTTCGAGGGCTTCGGCTCGATCGGCGACCTGTTCAACGCGTTCTTCGGCGGCGGCTTCGGCGGTCCCGGCTTCGCGGCGGCGCAGGGGGCCGACGTCGCGGTCGCCGTCGACATCGACCTCCTCCAGGCGGCCACCGGCGCCACCGTCGCGGTCGCCTACGACGCCGTCGACCGCTGCGAGCACTGCCACGGCAACGGCGCCGAGCCGGGCACCCCGATCGAGACGTGCGAGCGCTGCGGCGGCGCCGGGCAGCTGCAGAGCGTCAGCCAGACGCTGCTCGGCCAGATGGTCCGCACCGTCGTCTGCGATCGCTGCCACGGCGACGGCCGCGTCCCGACCGAGCCCTGCGAGACCTGTCGCGGCGCCGGTCAGGTGCAGGTCGAGCGCAGCCTGGACATCGAGATCCCGGCCGGCATCGCCGACGGTCAGCGCATCCGCATGAGCGGCCACGGGAGCGTGGGGCCCGCGGGCGCGCCGCCCGGCGACCTGTACGTGCTCGTCAGCGTGCGGGAGGACGAGCGCTTCGTGCGCGAGGGCGACGATCTGATCACCGCTCTGGACGTGCCGGCGACGGTCGCCGCGCTCGGCGCGACGCTCGAGGTCCCGACCCTTGACGGCAGCGCGCCGGTCGAGATCGCCGCCGGGACGCAACCGGGCGAGATCATCACGGTGCGCGGGCAGGGCATGCCGGCGCTGCGCCGCTCGCGCCGGGGCAACCTTCGCGTGGTCGTCAACGTCGTGGTGCCACGGCGGCTCGACGCCGCGCAGCGCGAGCTGGTCGAACAGCTCGACGGGACGCTCGGCGAGGAGAACCTGCGCTCGCAGGAGACGCTGTTCTCGAAGCTCCGCCGCGCTCTCGGCAGCCACGCCGCGTGATCCGGCTCGCCGTCCGCGTCTCGCGCTCGCAGGCGGACGTGGCGCTGGCCGAGCTGCTGGAGCTCGCGCCCGCGGGTGTCGAGGAGGTCGAGCTGAAGGACGGCCGCGTCGAGTACGCGGTCTACGGCCCGCCCGGCGAGCTGCCGGCGCTGCCGGACCTGAACGCGCTCGCCGGCGGCGCGCCCGTAGAGATCTCCACCACAGAGGTCGCCGACGACTGGCAGGAGCGCTGGCGCGAGTTCCACCGTCCCGTGCGCGTCGAGCCGCCGCGCGCCTCGGGGCTCCCAGCGCTGCGCGTGCGCCCGCCGTGGGAGCCCGCCGCCGCTCCCGACAACGCGCACCCGGCGATCGAGCTCGTGATCGACCCGGGTCAGGCGTTCGGGACCGGCGCGCACGCCTCCACGCGGCTCTGCCTCGAGCTGCTGCTCGAGCTTCGCGCGCTCGCGCCGCCGCCGGCGGCCGTGCTGGACGTGGGGACCGGCTCGGGCGTGCTCGCGATCGCCGCCGCCGAGCTCTCCTACGGGCCGCTGCTGGCGCTCGACAACGAGCGCGAGAGCGTCGACGCCGCGGCGGAGAACGCCGCCGTCAACGGCGTGTCGATCGAGACCCGCCGGTTCGACCTGCGGCGCGAGCCGCTGCCGTGGCTGGGGCCCGGCGCCCGCAGCGGCGGCGCGGAGGGGCGGCCGGTGATCGTGCTCGCGAACCTGCTCGCGCCGCTGCTCCTCGACCTCTCCCGCGCGATCGATCGCCCGCCGGCGCACCTGATCGCCGGTGGTCTCCTCGTCGAGCAGCTCGACGAGAGCGCGGCGGCCTTCGCCGCGGAGAACGGGCTGTGCGAGCGCGCGCGGCGCTTCGCGGAGGGCTGGGGCGCGCTGCTGCTGACCGCTGCCTAGGCGGGCCGGCGCGGCGCGTCGGGGATCTGCGTCGCGGCGAGCACGTTCGCCCGGTAGACGAGATCGATCGCGGGCCGGATGCCGTCCTCTTCCACGGCCAGCGTGGCGGCCGTGCGCAGCGCGCGGCCGACCGTCTCCAGCGCCTCGCCGTCCTCGCCCGGGTCCGGGTCGCGGGTCGCTGCGATCGCCATGTCGAGCATCGCGGCCGCCTGCTCGGCGACGCCGGTGAACAGCGCGGGGCCGACGAGGCTGGCGTATCCGTAGGCGCGCATCAACCGCCCCGACACCTCGATCGAGGGGCCGCGGCGCGGCGGCGTCGCCGGTGGCAGCTCTTCGCCGTCGAGCAGGGCGGCCATCGTGCCGCCCAGCACGAGCCTCGTCGTGGCCTCGTCCAGCCCGGCCTGCCCGGCGACGCGCAGCGCCATGTACAGCGTCGTCGCGGTCTGCCCGTAGGGCGGGTCCGCCGCGAACACGATCCGCTCCGCCGGCACGCGCGCGAACAGCTCGATCACGTCGAGCGGGAAGAAGCAGGACATGTCGTAGAGGACGCCGGGGTGGTCGGCCAGCCGCGTGCTCAGGATGCCCTGGTCGCAGATCGCCCCGTGGGCCAGGATCAGCACGGCGCCCGGGTGGCGCAGCGCGAGGTCGGCGAGCCCGTCGGCGAGCGGCGGCAGGCCGCGCCCGGCATGGATCAGCACGGGCACCTTCGCGTCTTCGGCGAGCTTGAACACGTCCTCGAGGTCGCCGCCGTCGAACACGAAGTCCTGCGCGCGGGGGTGGAGCTTGATGCCCTTCGCGCCGTTGGCCAGCGACCGCTCGGCCTCCGCCAGGGCGCCTTCGGCGGGGTCGAGCCGGCAGAACGGCACGAGCCGCCCGTCGCTTTCGGCGGCCCAGCCGAGCACGCGATCGTTCGGCAGCGAGTAGGCGGGGCGGCGTTCGGGGTCGTGCAGCGGGAAGACGCACGCGCGGCGGGCTTCGGCGGCGTCGAGCTGCGCGAGCAGCTGGGCGAGCGTCAGCGAGCGCCCGTCCTCGTCGAGCCCGAGATGGGTGTGAGCGTCGATCACTTCGGCGTCGGCGGGGCGCAGGCGGGCGACTTCGGCGATGAAGGGCGCGAGCGCCTCGGCGTAGAGCGCATCGTTCACGCGCGGCACCTTAGATGATCGATTGCGCGCTCCGGGGATCGGCGGGCCGCTCTCCCGGGGCGCGGATCGGGATCTTCTAGCCTTCGAGGGACTGGATGAGCAGCGGCAACGCACACCGCGTGGTGGTCGTCGGCGGCGGCTTCGGCGGCCTGCAGGCGGTCGAGCACCTGCGCCGGGCGCCGGTCGAGATAACGCTCGTCGACCAGCGGAACTTCCACCTGTTCCAGCCGCTGACCTACCAGGTCGCGACGGGCGCGCTCTCGCCGGGTGAAGTCGCCTACCCGCTGCGCGCGATCTTCAGGCACGCGCCGAACGTCGAGGTGCTGATGGCCGAGGCCCATGCGATCGATCCCGTGGCCCGCCGAGTGGAGCTCGCCTCGGTGAATGGTGTGCCCGCACTGCCGAGCGTCGACTACGACACGCTGATCGTCGCCGGCGGCTCGCACTACTCCTACTTCGGGCACGACGCGTGGAGCGAGTACGCCCACGAGGTGAAGTCGCTGGAGAGCGCGCTCGTCACCCGCTCGGCGATCCTGAGCGCCTTCGAGGCGGCCGAGATGGCGCCCTCCGACGAGCTGCGCGGCTCATGGCTCTCGTTCGTGGTCGTCGGCGCGGGGCCGACTGGCGTCGAGATGGCCGGCCAGATCGCTGAGCTCGCGCACGACAGCCTGCGGCGCAACTTCCGTGTCGCCGACCCAGGCAGCGGCCGCATCGTGCTGGTGGAGGCCGGCGAGCGGGTGCTCGCGAGCTTCCCGTCGTCGCTCTCCAGGCGGGCCGAGCGTTCGCTGCAGCGGCAGGGCGTCACGACGATGCTCTCGCGCATGGTGATCGACGTCGATGCGCGCGGCGTGACCGTACAGGCTCCCGACGGTGAGACCGAGCGCGTCCCGGCCCGCACGGTCGTCTGGGCTGCCGGCGTCACGGCCTCGCCGCTCGCGGGCCTGCTGGCGTCGGTCGCGGGCGCGCAGACCGATCGCGCCGGGCGTCTCACGGTCGAGCCCGACCTGACGCTCGCCGGGCACCCGGAGATCATCGCGCTCGGGGACATGGTCGCCGTGCGCGGCGCGGACGGCGAGCCGGTCGTCTACCCCGGCGTCGCGCCGGTCGCGATGCAACAGGGCCGCTACGCCGCGAAGCTGGTGCGCGCGCGGTTGAGCGGACGCGAGGAAGGCCCTTTCCGCTACCACGACAAGGGCAACCTCGCGACGATCGGCCGAGCCGCGGCGGTCGCCGACATCAAAGGGCTCCGGCTCAGCGGGCTGATCGCCTGGCTCACCTGGCTCGGCGTGCACCTCTTCTACCTCGTCGGCTTCGCCAACCGGCTGATCGTCTTCACGCGCTGGGCCGTCGCCTTCTTCACGCATGGCCGCGGCGCGCGCGTGATCACCGTGCCCGAGGCCTACGTCGAGGCGAGCTCGGCTCCCGCGCGACGCGGTGAGGCGGGGCTTCAGGACGCGGCAGAGCAGCGCTCGCGCGCCGAGGCCGCCGCGGCGGACGGCTGAGCGCCGCGGGCGGCGTATCCTCTGCAGAGGATGGCGATAGCCGAGCAGATCAAAACCGACCTCACGGGCGCGATGCGCGCCGGCGAAAAACAGAGGGTCGGGGCGCTGCGACTCGTCCTCTCCGAGCTGCAGAAGGCGGCCAAGGAGGGCAGCGACGACGAGGTCGCCGTGCTCCGCCGCGAGCGCAAGCGCCGGCTCGATGCCGCGGAGCAGTTCCGTGACGGCGGCCGTGAGGAGCTCGCCACCGCCGAGGAGTCCGAGGCCGAGCTGATCGACGGCTACCTGCCGGCTGAGCTCTCCGATCAGGAGCTGCAGGCGATCGTCTCGCAGGCGGTCAGCGACAGCGGCGCCGCGAGCGCCAAGGACATGGGGACGGCGATGAAGACGGCGATGGCCGCCGTCGACGGGCGCGCGGACGGCAAGCGCGTTTCCGGGATGGTGAGGGCCGCGCTGCAGGGATGAGGACGCAGATCGAGCTCTCCAACGAAGTCGCTGCCGAGCTGGCGGGCAGCCAGGACGCCGTGCTGCGTGCGCTGGAGGCGCATCTCGACTGCCGCGTGTTCCTGCGCGGCAACGTCATCACCTTCGAGGGCGACGAGAGCGAGACAGCGGTCGGCGAGCGCGTCGTGCGCGAGCTCTCGGATCTGATCGCGCGCGGCCACCAGATCGGTCCCGGCACGATCACCGCGGTGACCGGCGCGCTGGACGCGCACGAATCGCCCGCGCGGGTGCTCGAGGACGTCGTCTGGTCGCACCGGGGCCTGCGGGTCGCGCCCAAGACCGTCAACCAGAAGCGCTACGTGGACTCGATCCGGCGCAGCACGATCACCTTCGGCGTCGGCCCGGCCGGGACCGGCAAGACCTTCCTCGCGGTGGCGATGGCCGCCGCGGCGCTCTCGCGCCACGAGGTCAACCGCATCATCCTCACGCGGCCCGCCGTGGAGGCGGGGGAGCGGCTCGGCTTCCTGCCGGGGGACATGATGGCCAAGGTCGACCCCTATCTGCGGCCGCTGTTCGACGCGCTGCACGACATGCTCGACCCGGAGAAGGTCTCCGCCCACATCGACCGCGGCGTGATCGAGATCGCGCCGCTGGCCTTCATGCGCGGCCGCACGCTCAACGACTCGTTCGTGATCCTCGACGAGGCGCAGAACACGACGCCCGAGCAGATGAAGATGTTCCTGACGAGGCTCGGCTTCGGCTCGCGGATGGTCGTCACCGGCGACATCACGCAGGTCGACCTGCCGCGCGAGCAGCAATCGGGGCTGATCGTCGTCGGCGACGTCCTTCAGTCGGTGGAGGACGTCGACTTCGTGCGCTTCGGCGGCGAGGACGTCGTGCGCCACAAGCTGGTGCAGCGGATCGTCGAGGCTTACGACGCGCACTCCCAGCGCGAGGGCGGCGCGAGCACGCCGGCGCGGCCGGCGATCCGCAGCGCCTGAGCCGCGGGATGCTCGAAGTGGAGGTCCTCGGCGTGGCGGTCGAGCCGGGCGTTCCGGCGCCTGAGGAGATCGCGCGGCTGTGCGAGCTGGCCGCCGCCAGCCGTGGCGTCAAGAGGGGGCACGTCGCGGTCGAGTTCGTCGGAACCAGGCGCATCGCCGAGCTGAACCGGCGTCATCGCGGCAAAGACGAGCCCACCGACGTGCTGTCGTTCCCCGTCGACGGCATCGAGGGCGCCGACGGCTCGGATCTGGATCCCGCCCACCCGCGCGAGCTCGGCGACATCGTCATCTGCCCGCCCGAGACGGCCGACGTGCGCGAGGCCGTCGTCCACGGCATGCTGCACCTCCTCGGGATGGACCACGAGACCGACGACGGCGAGATGCTCGCGCTCCAGGACGAGCTGCTGGGACGGTCGTGACGGTGACGCGCAGCGGCTTCGTCGCGCTCGCCGGGCGTCCGAACGTCGGCAAGTCGACCTTCGTCAACGCGGTCGTCGGTGAGAAGGTCGCGATCGTCTCGGAGAAGCCGCAGACGACGCGGCGCGCGATCCGAGGCGTTCACCAGAGCGAGGACGTGCAGCTCGTGCTCGTCGACCTGCCCGGCGTGCAGCGACCGCGCGACGCGCTGACCGCGCGGATGGCCAAACGCGTCCAGCAGGAGCTGGAGGGCGCCGATGCCGCGCTCCTGATGCTCAACGGCGAGCAGGGGATAGGCCCGGGCGACCGCTTCATCGCACGGGCGCTGGCGGGCGCGGGCACCGCCACCACGATCGCCGTCAACAAGATCGACCGGCTCTCGCAGGGCGCGCTGCTCGAGGCGCTGACGGGTGCCGCCGGGCTCGAGCTCGACGCCGAGGTGTTCCCGATCTCCGCCCGCAGCGGCGTGGGGGTCGCCGAGCTGATCGCGCACCTCGGCGGGATGCTGCCGGAGGGACCGTTCATGTTCGAGGCGCAGAGCACCTCCGACCAGCCGGAGGAGCAGCTCGTCGCCGAGCTGATCCGCGAGGCGGCGATCAGGCGCACGTTCCAGGAGGTCCCGCACGCCGTCGAGGTCGTGGTCGAGGAGATCGAGCGGCCGCGGGCCGGCTCCGGGCGCGCGATCGTGGTGCGGGCGCTGGTCTGGGTGGAGACGAGCTCGCAGAAGCGGATCCTGGTCGGCGCCAAGGGCGAGATGATCAAGGCGATCGGCATCGCCGCCCGCAAGGAGCTCGAGCGCGCCCTCGGCGGGCACGTGCACCTCGAGCTGTCCGTGCGGGTGCGTCGCGACTGGCGCGCCGACGAGAGCCTGCTCGACCGGCTCGGGATCAGCTAGCGGCGAGCGTCTCGCCGGCCCGTTCGAGGCCGTGACCGAGCCGGGTCGCGAGCTGATCGAGCGCGTCGAGGTCGAGCGACGGAGTCCACACGAACGGCAGTGGCACCACCTCGAAGCCGCGGCGGCGCAGCCGCGTGACCTGACCGTGCTGGTAGCCGGCGCGCGCGTGCACCTGGCGCGCCGCGCGGGCGGCGGCCCCGATCGAGGCGCTGCCGTTGGCCGGCAGCCCCTCGATCTGCTCCAGCTCCTGCGCGCTGAAGCGCCGCGGCAGCAGCGCGTTGACGACCACGGCGTCGAGCTCGCGCCCGGTCGCCTCCACGAGGCCCTGCTGGAGCTCGATCGTCTCGGTCACCGCCATCTCGGTCCCCTGGGCCACGCCCAGGTACGCGGTGCGATCGGCGTCGGCGAGCAGCTCGCGGACGTGCCCGGTGTCGCGCACGATCGGGCCGACCCGCGCGATCGCGGAGAACGTCTGCGGCGAGCGCAGCATGCCGAGCGCGTGCCCGGTTGCGGGAGCGTCGAAGATCACGAGCTCGCCGCCGCGACGCGCGGAGCGCCCGCCGCCGGCGAGCCGCCAGATCTTGATCATCGTCACGATCTCGCGCGCGCCCGGCGCGGCGGCGGCGAAATACTGGAAGGTGCCGCTGGAGGTGAGGATGCGCCCCGGTACGCGGCCGCCCAGCGCCTGCACCCACTCGAGCAGCGCGCGGTCCGGATCGATCGAGAGCGCCGTCAGCCCCTTCTCGAGCCGGATCGGCTCGCCCGGCTCGCTTGTGCGGTGCGTGAACATGCCGGCCACGCGCGAGTGACCGCCGACCTCGACGATCGTCGCAGCTCGCCCCGCGCGCGCCGCGAGCTGCCCCAGAGCGGCGGCGACGGTCGTCTTGCCGACCCCGCCCTTCCCGGTCACGACGATCAGCCTGCGGTCGAGAAGCGCCTGCATCCGCGCGCAGTCTCGCAGGCGCGGCCGCTGGCGCCCGCCGCACGGCGGCGCCTACAATCGTCCGCATGTCCGCCGCCGCCGAGTCGATCGAGGAGCTGGTCTCCTACGACGAGAACGGGCTCGTGCCCTGCATCGTCCAGGACTGGGGCAGCGGCGAGGTGCTGACGCTCGCCTACATGAACGCGGAGGCGCTGCGGCGCACGCGCGAGTCGGGCGAGCTGCATCTCTGGAGCCGTTCGCGCTCCGAGCAGTGGCACAAGGGCGAGACGAGCGGCAACACCCAGGCCGTGCGCGCGCTGCGCGTGGACTGCGACGGCGACACGGTGCTCGCGCTCGTCGAGCCGGCCGGACCCGCCTGCCACACCGGCGAGCGCACCTGCTTTCACCGCGGCGAGCGCGAGCCGGCGGCCCCGCACGAGACGCTGCCGGGGCTCGAGCGCACGCTCGAAGAGCGGGCACGCGACCGTCCGGCGGGCTCCTACACGGTCGAGCTGCTCGACGATCCCCCGCGGATCGGGGAGAAGGTGATGGAGGAGGCAGAGGAGGTCAGCCGCGCCGCCCGCGAGGAGAGCGACGAGCGCGTCGACGAAGAGGCCGCCGACGTCCTCTACCACCTGCTCGTCCTGCTGCGCAGCCGCGGACGGTCGCTGCGCGACGCCGAGCGGGTGCTCGATGGCCGTCGCTGAAAGCTCGCTGCCGGTCGCGCCCACGCTCGCGCAGGCCCGTGAGCTGGCGGGCTCCCACAACCTGATCCCGCTCTCGGCCAGCTTCGTGGACGACTGCGAGACCCCGGTCTCCGCGTTCCTCAAGCTGCGCGCGCTGACGCCCGGCGCGCCGGCGTTCCTGCTCGAGTCCGCCGAGCAGGGGCAGCGGGTCGGGCGCTGGTCGTTCATCGGCTTCACGCCGCACGAGGTCGTGCGCTGGTCGCCGGCGGACGGCGGCGACCCCTACGCGCTCGCGGCAGAGCGCCTCGCGTGCTTCGTCCAGGCGCCGCCCGCGGACGCGGCGAACGCCCCGCCGTTCACCGGCGGGGCGGTGGGGGTCTTCGGCTACGACCTGGTGCGCACCGTCGAGCCGCTCGGTCCTGCCAACGACGATCCCGTAGGCATCCCGGACCTGGCGCTGATGCTCACCGACGGGCTCGTCGTGTTCGACCACCTCAAGCACACGATCACGATCCTCGTGAACGCGAACCTCGAGGCCGAGCCGGACGTCGAGCGCGCCTACGGCGACGCCGTCGCCCGGATCGCGGAGGTGCGCGAGGCGCTCGCCGGGCCGGTGCCGCGCTCCGAGCCGCGCCCGCCGCGCGAGATGCCCGTGTTCGCGTCGAACATGGCCCGCGAGGAGTTCGAAGCGATGGTCGCGCGGATCATCGAGTACATCTACGCGGGCGACGCCTTCCAGGTGGTGCCCTCGCAGCGCTGGTCGGCGCCGAGCCCCGTCGAGGCGTTCTCGATCTATCGCGGGCTGCGGGCCGTCAACCCGAGCCCCTATATGTACTTCCTGGACTTCGGCGACTTCCAGGTCGCCGGGGCGAGCCCCGAGCCGCTGCTGACGGTGAGCGGCAGCCACGTCTCCACCAAGCCGATCGCGGGCACCCGCCCGCGCGGAGCGAGCCCCGAGGAGGACCGGCGGATCGCGGCCGAGCTGCTCGCCGACGAGAAGGAGCGCGCGGAGCACGTGATGCTCGTCGACCTCGGGCGCAACGACCTCGGGCGCGTGTGCGAGTACGGGACCGTGAAAGTGGACGAGCTGATGGAGGTCGAGACCTACAGCCA
>Ga0134126_10003909_pt1 | contig 18643 bp, 15 predicted proteins | sample KB31752_FD_96881 | JGI IMG/M metagenome (GOLD analysis project Ga0134126, IMG submission 96881) | Terrestrial soil microbial communities with excess Nitrogen fertilizer from Kellogg Biological Station, Michigan, USA - KB3-175-2 | ecosystem: Environmental > Terrestrial > Soil > Unclassified ...
ATGATTGCCCGAAAGTTTATCTATATATCTTGAAAATTCGCGTGCCGCAAAGTTTTTTGTATCGTTACCTTTTTTAAACTGGTCAAGTTCCTCTAACACCGTAATTGGTATAACCACATCATGTTCTTTAAAATGCTTTATAGCTGTGTGGTCGTATATAATTACCGAAGTATCTAAAACAAAAATCTTTTTTACTTTACTTTGTTGCTTACTAACTGCTTTCTTAGCCATACCGTATTTTTTCTTAAAGCTATTTTTAATATATCAATATGCCAAATAAACCTTTTAATATTTTCAACAGGGTTTTGTTGAAGTAATTTTTAGGGATTTTTTAAACAGTTTCTAAATACTTTACCACTTGTTGTAGGTAAAAATCTAAGCCTTGTTGGGGGGTAGTAGCAATTAAAATATCATGCAAGGGCTCATTTTCGGGTAAATGAATGCCAACTTTGCACTTTGCTTTTGAGGAGGCTGCAATAAATTGCAGAGGTAGTTTTTGGTTAAGGTTAATGTCTATCAACAAGTCTTTTTCATCCTCTATAAATGTTTTTATGTACAGACTTTGTGGCTGATAAAAATTTTTCAACTCTTTTTTATTAAATAAATCTATATCCGTTTTTATGTAAGAATAGTTTGGCGTGAGTTTTTCATCTACATAACCAATAGCATGTACATTTTTAGTGTGCGTTTTTAACTTTTCAATAATTTTTTTAACCGTTTCAAAAGTATCATTGTTAGTAGCATCAAATAATATACCTATTGTTTTTGCGTCATTTAACTTAACAAACTTCTTATTGCGGGGCAAAGCACACAGTTTTTTTATTTGATAAGCAGCAATATATTTTATCAGGAAATTCATCTACACAATCATCTTTAAAAATTCATCCTCTGTAATTATGGCAACCCCAAGTTTTTCAGCCTTTTTTAATTTTTCTGGGCCCATGTTATCGCCCGCCAACAAGTAATTTGTTTTCCCTGAAATAGAGCCTGTGTTTTTGCCACCGTTTTTTTCAATCAAATCTTTTAACTCATCTCTGCTGTGTTTTTGAAACACGCCCGAGATTACAAAAGTTTTTCCACCCAGTTTATCAGTAGTGCTTTGTAATTGTTCTTCACTCAATTCAAATTGCAAACCATGTTTTTTTAATCGCTCCACCACAATTTTATTTTCCGCATTAGAAAAATACGCTGCTACGCTTTTTGCAATTACCCCACCTACTTCATCAATGTTTACTAAATCTTCTTCAGTGGCATTTATTAAAGCATCTATATTTTTAACTTTTCGCGCAACCTTTTTTGCTGTGGTTTCCCCCACATGTCTAATTCCAATGCCATACAACACCCTTTCAAACGGAATTTGTTTTGACGCTTCAATTCCCTCCAATAAATTGTTTACAGATTTTTCTGCCATCCTTTCTAGAGGAAGTAATTGTTCTTTTTTTAATTCATAAATATCAGCTATGTTATGAATAAGTTTTTCATTATATAGTTGCTCAATGGTTTCTCCCCCTAAGCTATCAATGTTCATAGCCTTTCGACTTACGAAATGTTCTATCTTTCCTTTTATTTGCGGTGCACATCCGTTTTCGTTTACACAGTAATGATTAGCCTCTTCTTCACGTCTTTCGAGGAGAGAACCACATTCAGGGCAATGCGTAATATATTTTACAACTTCTGCATTGGGTTTTCTTTTTGATAAATCAACGCCAACAATCTTCGGAATAATTTCCCCGCCTTTTTCTACAAAAACACTGTCCCCAATGCGCACATCTAATTTTTCTATAATATCAGCATTATGTAACGATGCTCGCTTAACAGTTGTTCCGGCAAGTAACACAGGTTTTAAATTAGCAACAGGAGTGATAGAACCCGTACGGCCAACCTGATATGTAATTTCTTCTAAAATAGTTGAAACCTGTTCTGCTTTAAATTTATAGGCAATTGCCCAGCGCGGCGATTTAGCCGTAAAACCAAGTTGCTGTTGCTGTATATAGTTATTTACTTTTATTACAATGCCATCTATATCAAAAGGCAGTTCGCTTCTTTTTTTATCCCACTCATCAATAAAGTTAAACACCTCATCAATGCTGGTGCAAAGTTTTGTATACGGAGAAATTTTAAAGCCCCAGGTTTTCGCCTTCTCTAAGTTTTCGTAATGCGTTGTTGCCGGAAGATTCTCTCCCATCATATAATATAAAAAGCAATCAAGTTTGCGTTTAGCAACCACAGATGAATCCTGCATTTTCATAGTACCTGATGCCGCATTACGTGGGTTTGCCAAAGGCGCATCGCCAATTTCTTCACGCTCCTTATTTATTTCATTAAATACATTTAGCGGTAAAAAAATCTCACCGCGTATTTCAAAAAAATCAATATAATCTCCTTTTAATGTAAGCGGAATACTGCGAATTGTTTTTACATTAGTTGTTACATCATCTCCCTGCACACCATCTCCGCGGGTTACAGCCTGCGTAAGTTTTCCGTGCTCATAAGTTAAACTGATAGATAATCCATCAAACTTTAATTCGCACACGTACTCAACACCACTACTAAACAAATCGGTTGTTGTAATGCCTAAGCCCTTTTTTACACGCTCATCAAAATCCTTTAAATCGTCTTTGCTATAACTATTAGCAAGCGATAGCATGGCATATTTATGTTTAACCGCTTTAAACTCTTTGGTAATTTGTCCACCCACCCTTTGAGAAGGTGAGTTGGGAGATATAAATTCCGGGTGTTCTTTTTCAAGCTTAATTAACTCTTCCAGCAACATATCAAAATCATAATCACTTATTATTGGCTTATCCAACACATAATAATTATAATTATGCTGCTCAATTTCTTTTGAAAGATGTTCTATGCGATCCTTAATTTGTTCGGTAGTCATTGACTAATTATCTGATTTTCTAAAGTTATACCAAAGTTAAATTTATATATTCATCCCTAATTTAATACTATTAAAAAACTTCTTTTAAAATTCGCCAATCGGCAGGATAGTAGTTGTTTATTCGATTGCCCAAATTTTTAAGCCACCCCAAGTTAAAGCCTTTATAGGTAAGTAAAGAAAATCCTTTTGTTGCATCAGGTAATAAAAAAGGTTGTTTGCGTAAATATTGTAAAGCAGTTGAAGCATCTACATCTACTTTTATAACATCACTATTCATTCTGTTTTGATACGCAAGATAAGGATGCGGAATAAAATCTTTCCCTTTTAATCGCCCAATATGCAAAGGCAGTTTTTTAATTTTTAATGCTGAGGTTATTTTATTTACTGCATAACTGCTGCCCTTATGGAAACCACAGATATCATCATAAAACTTTACAAAATCAAGGTTATCAGCATTGATGGATTTTTTCACAGCCGCATCTTCATCAGCAGAAATTTTGGTAAACAATTTGTGTTGATTTCGGTTTACATTATGTTCTTCGGTAACTTTTTTCTTAAAACATGCCAAGAAAAACCCTTCACCCTTTGTAAGATGCGGGAAAAATCGATAACCAAAAGCCTTTTGTTTGTCCGACTGAGTTTCTGTAACCCCCCATTCAGTTAAGGTTTTCAGCTTGATGGGTTCTAACGAAAATTTCTCGCATAAATAATCACACATATTTTCGTTCTCTTCAACTGAGTAAGAACAGGTGCTATAAATTAAAATACCGTCTTGCTTTAATGCAGGAAGTAAATCCGTTAAAATTCTTTGCTGGCGTAAACTACAATGGTTTACATTTTCTTCACTCCAATGCTCAATCGCATCATCTTGTTTTCTAAATAAACCCGAACCACTACAGGGTGCATCAACCACCATAACATCAAAAAAATTCGGTAATCTTGAAAAATCCTGAGGATCGTTATTGGTTACCATATTGTTTATAGAGCCCCAATTAGCCATGTTGTGAGTTAAAACAGGTACACGCGTACTTATAACCTCGTTACTGACTAATAAACTTTCTTCGCCCAACAAAGAAGCCAACAGGGTACTTTTGCCCCCCGGTGCCGCACAAGCATCTAATACAATTAATGGTTTTGATGTATCAATAGTTTGCGTAAAGGCTTGTTCTACAAACATAGAAGAGGCTTCTTGTACATAATAACACCCGGCATGGAAAAGCGGGTCGTTTGTAAAAATGGGTCTTTCAGTTAAATAAAAAGCATTGCTTGTCCAAGGCACTTGTTTATCAAATGTAAAACTACAGGCAGGTTTTAATGGGTTTAATCGTATCGATACGGGAACAGTTTGTTTATGTGATTCTTCAAACGCAGGAATATCCACACTAAAATTTTCTTTAAGCTGATTTATAATTTGGGCAGGGATTTTCATTTACTCTTCCAAATTAAATAGTTGTTTGAGAAATTAAACTCTTTTATGTCAACATCATTTTTAAAAATGCCATATACTGCACTGCCACTACCACTCATAGATGCGTATAAAGCATCTACAGAATAAAAAGTGTTTTTTATGTTTTGCAATTCAGGATGTTGCAAGAAAATAGTTTTTTCAAAATCGTTCACTAAATCTTCCTTCCAATTTTTTATTTCATCAGTAATTATTGACTGGATATTTTTTTGTGGCTTAGCGGGCACAACTCCTTTATAGGCTAAAGCTGTGTTACTGTGCACTGCGGGATAAACAACTACAATACAATACTGATTTAAATCAATTTCAACCTCCGAAAAAACATCTCCCTTTCCGCTTGCATACACAGGTTTGTTCTCTATAAAAAAAGCACAGTCGCTACCCAATTGTTTGGCAAAATTCATTTGTTCGGTAATAGATAAGTTCAATGAAAATTTATCATTTAGCAGTTTAATAAAAAAAGCCGCATCGCTGGAGCCCCCACCCAAACCGGCACCCATAGGTATAACTTTATGCAGGTGAGCTTTTACAGGAGGTAAATTATGGACAGCATTAACTAATTTATATGTTTTACTAATTAAATTATCTTGTGTGTTTCCTTCTACCACAATGCCCGAAAGAGATAAATTTATTTTTTCATTCCCTTTTTGAAACGCTTTATTTTCAATTACTTCAAGCACATCGCACCAGTTTATCGGATAAAAAACTGTTTCAATATTATGAAATCCGTCAGAACGTTTTTCTACAATATTCAAACCAAGGTTTATCTTTGCATTCGGAAAACAAATCATTGCTAAAATTTACATGTCGAAAATCGGTATAGATATTGAGAAAGCCAAACAAATCTTACAACAAGGAGGTTTGGTGGCCATTCCAACTGAAACGGTTTATGGTTTGGCGGCCAATGGTTTAGATAAAAATGCGGTTCTTAAAATTTTTGAAGCTAAAAACCGGCCTCATTTCGACCCGCTGATTATCCACACAAATTCTATCGAAAAAATTAAACTTTGGGTTAATGATTTTCCTGAATGGGCGCAACAATTAGCCGACGTTTTTTGGCCTGGTCCCCTTACACTCCTTCTTCCTAAAAAAACCATAGTTCCTGATTTAGTTACTTCTGGTTTGCCAAACGTTGCTGTTCGAATCCCTAATCACAAACTTACCTTGCAGTTACTCGAAAGCCTTGATTTCCCATTAGCAGCTCCCAGTGCCAATCCTTTTGGCTATGTTAGTCCAACAACCGCACAGCATGTTGCTGCACAATTACAAAACCAGGTAGATTATATTTTAGATGGTGGCACTTGCGATGTAGGCATAGAATCTACTATTGTTGGTTTTGAAAATAATTGCATTACTGTTTATCGCTTGGGTGGCTTAGCTGTTGAAGATATAGAACAGGTTGTTGGCAAGGTTAATGTGCAAGTAAACCAATCATCAAACCCAACTGCACCAGGTATGTTAAAAAGCCATTATGCCCCGACAAAACCTTTATTTATAGGTGATGTAGCTGATTTTATAAAAAACAATAGGTCAAAAAAAATTGGTATCATTTCTTTTTATAAAGATTTTGACGTAGAGAAAAGTCATTCAAAAACATTATCTCCTACCCATGATTTAAAAGAAGCTGCACATAATTTATTTGCCGCTATTAGGGATTTAGATGCAAGTGATGTTGAAGTAATTATTGCCGAAAAATTTCCGGATAATTTTTTAGGGAGAGCAATAAACGACAGATTACAACGAGCCGCCGCCAAATAAAAAAAGGAGCATGGCTCCCTTTCTAAATTTTACTCCGATAAATTAATTACTTAAAACTCATCCTCATTAAAGAAGAAGTCGTCTTTTGAAGGGTAATCAGGCCAAATTTCTTCGATAGTCTCGTATGACTCACCCTCGTCTTCAATTTCCTGAAGATTTTCAATAACTTCCATAGGCGCACCCGAGCGCATAGCAAAGTCAATTAATTCGTCTTTTGTAGCCGGCCAAGGTGCATCTTCAAGCCACGATGCTAATTCAAGTGTCCAATACATATTCTTATAATTTTACTAAATAAATACTCTCTTTCATGTAAAACTAGGTGCAAAACTTACTGCACGTTTATTTTGCTGCAAAGCAATAAAAAAATTTATGTTTTCAAAAATTATTTGAAAATTTTAAAATACTGTAAACCAGTTTATTAGCTTAAATTGAAGGTTTTATTTTTAGAGAAACGAAACGCTTTACGAGCGCTCCACCCAATCTCCGCCTTCTTTGATAAGACTTATCAGTTCTTGCACCGCGTTTTCAGAGGCTACATTCTTCTTAATAACCTCTTTCCCCTTGTATAAGGATATTTTACCTACACCCGTACCAACGTATCCATAATCGGCATCTGCCATCTCTCCGGGGCCATTAACAATGCAACCCATAATACCAATTTTAATGCCTTTTAAATGGTCGGTAACAGTACGTATTTTTGAGGTTGTTTCCTGTAAATCAAAAAGCGTACGTCCGCAACTTGGGCAAGAAATATATTCGGTTTTAGAAATGCGTGTACGTGCCGCCTGTAAAATGCCAAAGGCAGTTGAATTACAAATTTGTGGTGATGTGCAATTTTGTTGTTTAATCCAAACGCCATCTCCCATACCATCAATTAATAAAGCACCTATATCGGTTGAAGAGAAAAGTTGAAAATCTTGTTCAGATATGTCTTTAAAATTTCGTTTTATAATAACAGGTATGTTACAGTTTTTTTCTTGCAAATAAACTATCATACTTCTTAGTTCAGGCATGGCAAGTTCTTTAAAGCTATCTAAAACCAAAACTGCATTTTTATTTAAGAGAGTAAACTCTGCCTCCGTTACTTTCAACAAAGTATCTTTATCAAAGGCAACAAAATTTAATAGGTCCGATTTTTTTTCTGCTTTAAAAAATTCATCAGCACAAAACAAAGGGTAACATTGTTTTTGGCTTGCATTACTTTCCCAAGTATCCGAATTATAAATAACACCAAGTGTTCCCGGCAATTCAAAATCAACCACATTGCTGCCTGCAAAAACAAAATCAGCAGCTTGTTCGGTTAAATTCCACTTATCTAAGGGGACAGAATAATTATATCCACAAGCGAACAAACTGGCTGCGGTAATTTTTTCTTTAGCACTAAAATCGGCAATAACACGCGGGACATTTTTTGCCCCCATGTTTAAAACTGCATTTGTATGTCGGCGTTCGTGTTCATATGGATTATAAGGTAAGTTCCAATCCTGAGGTATAAGATTTACACTTTTAATTTTTTGATATCTATCCGCCAGTGATTTTGCTACCGGAATTTCAAACTCAGGTTCTTCGGTAAGTGATACACGAATAGTATCTCCCAAACCATCTTCTAATAAAGTGCCAATGCCCACAGCAGATTTTATACGCCCATCTTCTCCATCACCGGCCTCAGTAACACCTAAGTGCAAAGGGTAATTTCGGTTTGTTTCAATCATTTTTTGAACCAACAAACGATACGCCTCAACCATTACTTGAGTGTTACTTGCCTTCATGCTTAAAACAATATCGTAGTAGTTATTGTCTTCGCAAATGCGTAAAAACTCAAGCGCACTTTCTACCATGCCTAATGGTGTATCTCCATAGCGCGATAAAATCCTGTCACTCAACGAACCATGATTGGTGCCAATGCGCATAGCAGTACCATACTCCTTACAAATTTTTACAAGCGGTGTAAATCGTTTACGAATACGCTCCAATTCAGCCTCGTAAGCATTATCGGTATAATCAATCTCTTCAAATTTTTTCTTGTCGGCATAGTTGCCCGGATTCACCCTAACTTTTTCAATAACGCGGGCTGCAAATTCAGCGGCGTTAGGTGTAAAATGTATATCGGCACAAATGGGTATATGGTAGCCTTTAACAACCAATTGTTTTTTTATCTCTTCTAAGTTTTTTGCTTCGTTTATACTTGGTGCAGTAATGCGCACTAATTCGCAACCGGCCTCAATCATACGTATACTTTGGGCTACAGTTGCCTCTGTATCCATCGTATCTGTTGTTGTCATTGATTGTAAGCGAATAGGGTTGTTGCCTCCAATGCCCAATGTGCCTATTTTAACCTCACGGGTTAAAAAACGACTATACTTAGTAAGGCTGTTGCAATAAGGTTTTACAAGCATGCTGCAAAGGTAGCAAAAGTGTTTTTAATCAGCAGATTTTACTACTACCGAATCGGTATAAAACAAATAGTAATTTTCCTTTTCTACACGCACATCCGTTACATTTTTAAACGGAAACTCCTTTTGTGTTAAATCTTTTATGTTATATGATTTTAGTATTCCGCCTATGTAATAAAACATATTATTATCCTTTACTTGAAAACGTTGAAGGTTTTTGATAGGAATAGTTTTAAAATAGGTGCCATATATATCAAAAACATACACCCCCTCTAAAGGATTATTTAAATATAAATACCCGTTGTTTTCAATCATAAAATTTGGTTTAAAATCAGCCCCTAGCAAGCGATTTAAATTTCCGGTATTTACAACAGGTTTAAAGCTCTCATCTAAACGCACAAGCTCCATGTTTTCCCTATTAAAAAACCAAATTCCGTTGTTAAATGAAGTACAAATGGCGTCACTTTGCTCCAAACTATAATCAAGTAAGTTCATTGGGTCGCCATTTTGACTCAATAAATCATCTATAATAAGTATAGTAGCAAAATCTTTATAAAACACCAGTATTCTTAAAGGGTTTGTAGCATCTAGCGAAGTTATTTTACCTGTTGTTTTATTGCTAAATATTTTAAGCAAATCACCTGTTTGGCTATACTTTTTTATTTCTTCGCCTTTAATAAGATATGTGTTCCCTAAATTATCTGTCGTAAAAAAATCGGAAGTTGATTTTATAGTGAACAGCGTTTTAAGCTCATCATCTGCCGAAAATGAAAACGTAATAAAAGCGAAAACTAAAAATGCAACTATTTTATTTAACTTACCCATTGCTTAACTCGTAAACAATAATAAGCAATTTCTATCAATTAACGTATAACCAGTTTGCCGGTTTTTATTATTGATGCAGCTTGTGAATTAATCTGATAAAAATACATTCCACTAGTGTATCTCGATACATCAATACCCTCTGAAGTATTGCATTTTCTGGTTAAAATTAATTTACCGGTAACATCATATAAAGTAAAAGTAAAATTACCTTCGCTTTTTACTGTAACTAAATTGTTAGCAGGGTTAGGATACACACTTGTTTCTTCTTCAATATGGTTGTACTTATTAATTCCGGTAAGTGTTCCATCATGTGTTGGCCCAACAACATCATTTATAATCCAGTTTGCCGAATCAACAATAATGCCTGTAACTATTCCGGCAACATTAAAATTATACCAGGCTGTATCTGTTTGATGTAACACCCGTATAATTGTATCGCCAATGTTACGTTGTAAAGTATACTGTATAGGTGTAATAAACAAAGGTGTTACAGATGCATCACTAACTGTTTGAATGCTACGCATAATAAAATTGTTGCCTTGTTGGTTCCAATGTACATTAAAAGTTGGGTAACCCTCTCCATAAAACCATTGGGTAAAAAACTGATTTAAATTTAAACCTGTAGTAGTTTGTACAGATGCTTGAAAGTCAGCAATTGTAGCAGTTGAATGGTTAAATTGTTGCAAATAATTTTGTAACGAAAGAAAAAACAGGTTATCATTATTTATTACAAAACGTAATGTATGTATCACCGCCCCCCCTTTTTCGTAACTTAAACGAGAATCAAAAATTCTATTTTCATTTGTAGTATCCGGATTATAAACACTACCGTTATATATACTCATTATATCACTATGTGCCGCATACATATATGGTCCTTCCTGACCTGGTTCTAAATTTTCATAGGCCAAATACTCCGTATATGTGGCAAATCCTTCATTCATAGCAATATCATGCCAAGTACCACAGGTAACTTTATCGCCAAACCATTGATGTCCTAATTCATGTGCTATAGTAGCAAAATCAAAACCTCCAATGGTAGTCATAGTTTGGTGTTCCATGCCACCACCAAGTACTGTTTCACAATGTCCATATTTCTGATCTGCCCATGGATATAATCCATATAACTGACTAAGTAATTCTACTAAGTTTTTAGTTGAGTCAAGTAAGCTCTTAAAATAAGGCAATGTTGACGGGTTATTGTAAATATAGTTTTGAATTAAAATAGAGTCTGAATATCCTTGTGGATGCGCATAAATACTATAATCTATATACTGCGCCAAGGCAACCGATATTAAATAATAATCTATTGGGTGATTGTTTTTCCACTCAAAACGTTTTTGATTTCCTATTACTACTATATTAGTAAGCAATCCATTTGAGCCTACTTTGTTAGCCGAATCGGTTGTAACAAAAACCCAGGTCGAATCTATTTTATCGTGTAATTGTTGTTTAACAGGAAACCACTCATAAGCATGGTAACACTCACTAAGTGTATAGGCGGATTTGTTGCTCCATGTTGGTGATGTACCATTGTTATACCCATCGCCGGCCTGTGGGCCATTAATAGTAGGTGCTGTGCCGTGATAGTAAACCGTTACATCAATTAACGAACCCTGTGCAGCTGGTGTAGAAAAAGCTACACGAGCCTCGTCTCCATGACGACTAACAGCTGTGTTAACTCCATTTAATTTCACCGAATCAATAGTATATGTACTATAAAGTTCAAAAGCAAAACTATCAAGTGATGTTGATTTTACTGTAGCCAATGTGCGAACATTACCACTAACAATTTTATTATTTATACTTAAGCTTAAGTTAAGGTGATAAAATTTCAAATCATATTGATTTTCTAGATTTATCAAGTATGATGAGGCCAGCATAGATGCCGTTTTAGCATTATTAGCATGGCTTTTTATTTTTGTTTCGGCACACACATACTTATGCTGCGCTTGTAGTGAAACAGATATGATTGATAAAGCAACGATTATTTTTTTCATAAACAGTGTGTGGTTTTTGACAATGTAGTTTCAGGTTAGGGGTTTCTATTGTTAAAAGTTACCAACGGCAATATAGTATGATTAATGGGGTAGCACAAAATTTTGTACCTTTGAAAAGGCGTTATTCACCTATAAAATATGACTACTAATCGAGTATGGGTTTATTTAAGTAACAAACCTTTTAACGAACAAACCGAAAATGGCTTAAAAGCCGACGTGCAAAATTTTCTATTAGGTTGGAATGCACATGGCAAAGCTTTAACAGCAAGTTCTGAAATTTTACATCACCACTTTCTTATCATAAAAGCAGATGAAGAACAATATAGTGCCAGTGGTTGTAGCATTGATAAACAATTTCAGTTTATAAAAGAAACCGAAAAAAAATACAGTCTTAATTTATTAGATAGATTAATAGTTGCTTATAAAAAAGAAAACGGAGTTTTTGTAATACATTCATCCAAAATACCACAGCTTTTAAAAGACGGTGTTATAAATGAAAACACAATTGTTTTTAACACCACTTTATCAAACGATAATGAGTATAAAACATCTTTTGAAATTCCTTTAAAAGAAAGTTGGCTAAATAAATTTTTAATTACTATTAAGTAATTAAGCAGTTACTGCAATTTCTTTAGCGTTTGCCATAGCAATGGTTTGAGCCAATTTTTTTGCCGCATCCATAAATATATTAGCTTGTAATGTGTCGTTTTGTAATGCTGCAGGGCTACCCGCATCACCCGACTCACAAATGCTTTGTATAATTGGTATTTGTGCCAATAGCGGCATGTTAAACTCTTCTGATAGTTGTTGCGCACCACCTTTGCCAAAAATATAATATTTGTTGTTTGGTAATTCTGCCGGGGTAAACCAAGCCATATTTTCTATAATACCAAGTAACGGAATATTTATGTTTTCGTTTCTAAACATGGCAGCCCCTTTTCTGGCATCGCTTAAAGCAACCTGTTGTGGCGTGGTAACAATAACAGCACCCGTAAGTGGTACAGAAGCTGCCAAACTCATTGGTATATCACCTGTGCCCGGAGGCAAATCAATAAACAAGTAATCCAAATCTCCCCAAAAAGCATCAAAGCATAATTGATTAAGTGCTTTAGTGGCCATTGGCCCTCGCCATATGATGGCTTGCGATGGGTCGGCAAAAAAACCAATAGATAATATTTTTACGCCATAACTTTCAACAGGAATCATTCTGTTCTTTCCATCAATTTGTTTCATGGCTGGTTTTTCATGCAGCACATCAAACATAATTGGCATAGATGGCCCGTATATATCAGCATCAATTAAACCAACCTTTGCACCTTGCTTAGCAAGTGATACAGCTAAGTTGCTAGCCACAGTAGATTTACCTACCCCACCTTTACCCGATGCGATTGCAATAATATTTTTTACTCCCGCAAGACTATCTTTATTTTGTTTTGCCTGAGTAACGTTAGATGTCATGGTAACATCAACCACTGCTTCCTTATCAACATAATGTTTAATGGCATTAACACAAGCATTGTGTATCATATCTTTCATTGGGCAGGCAGGTGTAGTAAGCACCACCGTAAACGATACATTTTTACCTTCAACCTTTACATCCTTAATCATATTAAGGGTAACCAAATCTTTTTTTAAATCTGGGTCATCAACATATTTTAGGGCATCTATAACTTGTTCTATTGTAATCATGGTTTTTAAAATAATGAGCAAATTTACAGCTAAACAAGACTAATTAAAAATGATTTGACTTATTTCTTTATTTATATTTGCGTTTAGTATGAGGTTTTTTACTAAAATTTTGATTTTTTGTACGGTGGCTTTCCTAAGCTCTTGTGTAGGCGAGTTTAAACAGATATCTATAAGCCGCATTAACAATTTTAAAGTCACTAAAATGGATTTAAACAGTGTTGAAGGTGAAATAAATGTTACTATAAACAACCCCAATAATAAAAGTTTTAAAGTATATAAATCTAAAGCTACCGTTTTGGTTGGGGGCACAAAATTGGGGGAGGCACGCATTGTAAAAAAGGTAAAAATAGCCGCCAACTCAAGCGTTGATAACACTTTTGTTTTACATGGAGATTTTAAAGGGTTAAACCTTGGAACCATTGCCAACATTACCATGGGTAAACCCGTGGTGGAAATTAATGGTTATTTAAAAGCCGGTAAATGGTTTTATAAAAAGAAATTTCCAATAGACCAGAAACAAAAGATATCGGGACAGGATTTTAAGGGTTTACTACCTGGGTTTTAAGTCATGAAGAAAAAAGAAATTATCAATCATATTGTTACCTGGCTTAACGCTTATTCTAATCAATCAATTACACAGGGCTTTGTTATTGGTATATCAGGGGGAATAGATTCTGCACTTACTTCTACGCTTTGTGCCTTAACTAAAAAACCAGTTATTGTGATTAACATACCTATCAGGCAACACAAAGCAGAGTTTGACAGAGGGGCTGAACATATTGAGTGGCTAAAGAAGAATTTTACAAATGTTACATCCGAACTTGTAGACCTTACCAATGTTTTTGAAAAAGTTGAAGCCGATTTACCATCTACTATTCAGGATTTTTTAACCATGGCTAACACGCGTGCGCGTTTACGCATGCTTACATTATACGCTTTTGCAGGGCATCATAAAATGCTGGTTGCAGGTACAGGTAATAAAATTGAAGATTTTGGTGTAGGCTTTTTTACCAAGTATGGCGATGGCGGTGTTGATGTTAGCCCTATTGCTGATTTATTAAAGAGTCAGGTTTATGCCTTAGCTAAAGAATTGAATGTAGTTGAAAGTATTTTAAAAGCTAAACCAACCGATGGTTTATTTGCAGATGAGCGTAGCGATGAAGACCAAATAGGCGCCACCTATGATGAGCTTGAATGGGCAATGACAGCTATAGAAAACAAGGTGGATGAAAAAACTTTTTCCTCAAGGGAAAAACATGTAATGGAAATTTACTTGGGCAGAAATCGTGCTAACAAACATAAAATGGAAGCCATTCCGGTTTGTAAAATCCCTAAAGAGTTATTTAAGACAGCATAAAACTTTCTAAACTTTCTTTCGAAATATTTTTTTGTTCTAAACCAGTGCAAGCAAATTTTTCTTGCCAATATTTAGCTAGATACTCTTGTTCGCTCTGTCCGGGTGTTGGTATCAATAAAGCTTTTAAGCCAAGCGCATCTAAGTCCATAAGTGTTGAGTAACCCGATCGACAAATTATTTTACCTGATTCATTAAAGAGTTCTTGTAACTGTTTTGAGGAGGCTACATTAATTGTGTAAAAATTAGATGCCAATTTTTGTGCCTTTTCACCAAAACACCCTCGTACTAAAGCAACTTTATAGCTTGTATTTGCAAAAGCTGAAATTAGTTTTTCTTCCAGCAGTGTTCTTTGTGGTTCTGGGCCAGATAATAAAATTAAAACATCATACTTTTTTTGTTGTACTTCTTTTTTTCCAAACCGACTCAATGGCCCTATAAATACAACGTTTTTTAAGTCTTTTTTATTCAATAAAATTCCGCTTAAACGTTTTTCTTCTTCAGTATAATCTGGCACCCAACAAGCATTATACTTTTTAATAAAAGAACTATTAATGTGGTTAATCGTGTTTTGGAAAAAAGGAGCTTGTATGTTTAGTTGATGTGTAATAAATATACTTTCTACATTTTTATTATAAAACCCAAAACGATTATCACTTATTACAACATCTATTTTATTTTTCTCAAGATAGGTTTCCAGCCACTTATTTTCTTTTCGCACAACTGCAAAAAGCTTTGGCAATTGCATCGAGATTTTAAACCACAAAGGCAAGCCCTTTGCATAATGCATATTGTAACCAAACAGAGATACAAATTCACCTCCACTAATTTCTTGTTCTAAAAATTGTTGTTGCTGGCTTGTGCAAGCAATTACTAAACTGTTTTGTTGTTGTTGTAATTGCTTTATTAAAGGTACACATCGGGTAGCGTGGCCTAATCCCCAATCAAGCGGAGCAACTAGTATTTTTTTATTATATAAGTTTTTTGGTGAGCTAAGCACTTACTTTATAACCTGAACAAAGCCTTTCAGCTTAATTTCTTTTATTCCATAAAAATGGCGTTCGTTAACGGTGCAGGTATAAAAATAAACCCCATCAGGTACCGGCTGTTTCATTTGTTTCGATTTCCCATCCCAACCTAAAGCAGGGTTTGTGTTTTCATACACCACTTCGCCCCAACGATTATACAAAACAAAATCAACGCTTTGTATATATCTATTTTTTACAGGAACATATAAATCATTTACATTATCGCTATTAGGTGTAAAAATATTAGGCAGTTCATATTCCGGGCAATTATCTGTACAAGTTTCGTTAGCCAAAGGGCTTTGATTGCCAACCGAATCTACCGCCACAATTACGTAACAACCCGCAATATTTTGTGTGTTTACATTGGTTGTATAAGTTGTGTCATTAACATTTAAAATAGAATCTATTTTAGTAAGCGTACTATCTTGTCTTGGAGTATAATAAATATAATATTTAAGCACATCATTAATATTGCAAATATGATTGGGGTTCACCCAAGTAAGTTTATTTATAGATGCGTCACAATCTCCTGCAATATTTAATGTAGGCTGGCAGGGCGGCGAATCATCGATAGGTGTTACACACACCTTTTCCGAATAATTATATAGTGGACTAATAATATTAGGGTTCTCATACGTACCAACACTTTGTATTTTAAAACAGTAATTATACTTATTAGTTAGACCGGTTACAGTATAAGTTGTTTGGTGTGTGCTACCAACTAAAGTATAACCTTTATTATTAAAGTTCTGCTGAAAAACATAATACAAAGTGTCTTTCCATGGTGTTTGAGATGTCCAACTAAGCACCGCTTTTTTATCGTGCCCAACCCCCGTTGCAAATACAGAACTTGCCAGTGCGCTACTTCCTTTATTTACATTAGTAGTATCGGCATAAAAATATATTTTATACTTATACGATTTGCTTTGTGTATCAATTAGCGTGTCAACGCATGTTATATCAGATAAATCAATTAATTGCCCAAAATAGGTTTTAGGTGTTGAGCTATATATAGTGTTTGTATAAGTGCCCGCAGCATCTGCCCTTTGTACCGTAAAATGGTAAGGTCCTTTATTCCCAGCTTTTGTAGTATCAAAATTTATCGCATCTGCAATGGGCTTTTGCCATCTTATAAAAATACTGCCTGCTAATGCATCAGTAGTATCAACACTTACATTGGTTATAACGGGCACACCAAAATGCAGGGTTACACACATGTTACCATTAAATGCGGGCGCCATGTTTAAGGAGCCATCGGCAAATTTGGCTATAACTATGTATGAGTAACTATTACCCGGCGGTAAACCGAGCCCATTATTGGTATCGAAATAAGGACTTGAAGTACAAGTACCAATTGCCTGAAAGCCTGAGCTTGCCGGAACCCCTGTTTTGCAGAGAGGTGGGTTGTAAGATGTGCAACTATTTATACGATATATAACATATTCAACTATTGGGTTATCTGTATTGCTGGCACTATTTGAACACCCTAATGGCGGAGACCAGGTTAGTTGAACATTATTACCTGAGACTGCCGCTGTTAAATTTTGTACCGCAGGTGATACAACCTGCACAGCCACAGTTGTATAGGTGTAGTTTTTATTTGGTACGTTTTGATCATTAGCTTGTATAACAAAATAATATGGGTTTAAGCTAACAGCCTGACAAGAAGGGTTCCAATTTAAAGTACTTGTAACTGATGGAAAACCACTGTTTGATGGAAATGTAGCATTAGTACCAATGTTACTAGCAGTAAGTGCCAAACCTGATGCCGAAATATCTAAAGGGCCATTTGAACTTGCGGTAGCCGTAGCTACAATAGGGGGTTGTAAACTGTTCCCCACTACAACACACTCGTTAACGGGTGATGCTACAAGAGAAAGTGTTTGAGGTGGGCAATTTACTACATATAATTGCACGGCAAAAATCATAGAACCAACTTCGTATCTTGGTCCGCCGGGCGAAGTAGCACGATATTCTCTAATTAATATATCAATGTCGTACTCTCCCAATTGTTGACCACTCCATGGCGCATTCCAACATAAAGTACCCAACGCATCTATTGTAAGGTCAGGTGGGATAAAAGAGCCTGAAGCATTATAAAATCCTCCGGTGGTATCTCCGGTTTTAAAAGCAATTAACGAATAAGCAAGGCTGTCATGTTCAGTGTCAGTCATGCCCGGGTTGTAACAAAAATGTTGGTTATAACAAACATTATCAATTGGTGGGTTAGAGACTAACGGGCTGTTATTATTACCTGTGTAATTTCCTACAAATAACGTATCTAATAAAGCAAAAGCCGTGTTTTTTGAGTTACCATTACCACCACCCACATTATTTACGTTAGCATCTAAATTAGGGTCAACCATACCGAAAACATAACCGGATGCACTTGATGCACCGTTAAATGTATAGATACCTTCATAAATATTCACTTTAACACCTCCGTAGGTAGGGTTAAGGCTGCCTGGTGGATAAGGATATACTAATATTAAACCCTCACCCTGCCCACTAACGTTATAACTGCTACTTGGACAGTTTGCTAATGGTGGATTAAGTGATTGAAGATCACCGGTTGAATTACTGTTTACCCTGGTACAATTAACATAAATGTTTTGATTAGAAAGTATATTGGTAAACATAAGCGTCTCTTCGCACCTGTCTGCCGGCTGGCTAAAAGGGTTGGTATAGGTGTAAATTCTAAATTTATAGGTGTTGCCACCCAAATAAGTATAACTAATATAACCTGCACGGTTGTGGGTAGCAAAACTTTTTAAAGCAATAAACAGTATAAAAATAAACAACCTAAAACGCATTATACAAATATACGCAATTTGCCTAGTAACAGCGTTTTTTATGCTTTTTTAATACTTGTTTTTTGCATTTTCAAAACAGGCTAACCACTCTACTAATCTGTTATTCAATTAAGCTGTTGTAAACAGCATTTACGTTGAGGCTTTTTTAGTAATTTCGACAAAAACAAAGCCATGCTTTTTAAAACTTCTGATAATCTCTCTTTATATTACGAAATAACAGGTAACACCCAAAGCCAAAAAACAATCGTGTTTTTAAACGGCTTATCGCAATCAACAATTGCCTGGTTTTTTATGCTACCTCATTTTAAAGAAACTCATAAAATTATTCTGGTAGATTTTATTTTTCAGGGGCAATAATCAAAATATGCTGAGTGGCGCAATTTTGACAGGCATGCACTGAATATAAAAGAGCTTTTAGATGATTTGAAAAT
>Ga0134126_10003910_pt1 | contig 18642 bp, 13 predicted proteins | sample KB31752_FD_96881 | JGI IMG/M metagenome (GOLD analysis project Ga0134126, IMG submission 96881) | Terrestrial soil microbial communities with excess Nitrogen fertilizer from Kellogg Biological Station, Michigan, USA - KB3-175-2 | ecosystem: Environmental > Terrestrial > Soil > Unclassified ...
GCCAGCTTGCCGGGAGTCAATCCGTAGTTCTTGAAGTACTCTCCCGCGGACGGCAGCAGCGCGCCCTTCATACGCTCGCTCTGCAAACGCAACATCACGACGACGTCGCAGCCGCGAAGGCCCTCACGCATGTCGTGGTGGACATGCACGCCGAGCGCCTCGACGCGCCCCGGCAGCAGCGTGCGCGGCGCGATGACGCGCAAGTCAGCGACACCCATCGTCGTGAGACCGTGGATCAGCGAGCGCGCGACGCGCGAGTGCAGGATGTCGCCGACGATCGCGACGGTGAGCGTGCGGAAATCCTTCTTGTAATGACGGATCGTGTAGAGGTCGAGCAGGCCTTGCGTCGGGTGCGAATGACGTCCGTCGCCGGCATTGACGACGTGGATGTCGCTGCGGCCGGTTGCGGCGAGGTGCGAGGCGATCAGGTGCGGGGCGCCCGATTGCGCGTGACGCACGACGAAGAGGTCGGCATTCATCGCGCACAGGTTGTCGACGGTGTCGAGCAGCGACTCGCCCTTCGAAGCCGACGACACGCCGATGTTGAGGTTGATCACGTCGGCCGAAAGGCGCTTGGCGGCAATCTCGAAGGTCGTGCGGGTGCGCGTCGAGTTCTCGAAGAACAGGTTGAACACGCCCTTGCCGCGAAGCAGCGGCACCTTCTTCACCTCGCGCTCGGCGATCGATACGAAAGGCTCGGCGGTGTCGAGGATGTGGGTGATCACCTCGGCGGGCAGCCCCTCGAGCGAGAGCAGGTTCAGAAGCTCGCCGTTCCTGCCGAGCTGGAGGTTGCGGCCCGTGCTCGCGACGCTGCTCATGCGGGCTCGACGCCAAGCGAGAGCCGGCCCTGCGCGTCGCGCGACAGCGCGATCGAAAGATTGCGCGCCACGGCCACGCGCGCACCGCAGTAGGTGGGCTCGTAGGGAAGCTCGCGCCCGCCGCGATCGATCAGCACGGCGAGTTCGATGCGGCCGGGTCGGCCGAAGTCGAACAGCTCGTTGATCGCCGCGCGCACGCTTCGACCTGTGTAGAGCACGTCGTCGATCAGCACGATCGACGCGCCGCCGACTTCGAACGGCAGTGCCGTGCGCTTGACGTTGGGCTTCAATCCGGCGCGCGCGTAGTCGTCGCGGTAGAAGGAAACGTCGATGAAGCCGAGCGGATGCGTTCCCGGAATCATCGTCGCAAGCCGCTCGGCGATCCACGCGCCGCCCGAGTAGATGCCGACGAAGGCGGCGTCGTGCGCGACCGCCGGCCGCATCCTGGCAGCGAGCGCTTCGAGGGCGCGTTCGGCGTCCGGGACGCCCGCGTCCATCCGACCTGCCGCGTCGTCAACGGTCGTTGTGCTCGTCATCGCCGGTATCGAACCAGGCCTGCAGGATGATCCGCGCCGCCGCCTCGTCGCGCGCGGCGCGTGCGGCCCGGCCACCGCGGCCGGCCGCTGCCAGCTCGGCGCGAGCGACCTCGGTCGTATGGCGCTCGTCGACGAGCCGGACCGGCAGGCTGAAGCGCGCTTCGAGTGACGCGGCAAAGGCGCGTGCGCGCTTCGTCATCGTGTGGGGCCGGCCGTCGGCGTGCAGCGGCAGCCCGACAACCAACTGCCCCGGCTGCCACTCGCGAACGAGCGCACCGAGCGCCGCCTCGCGTGCCGTGACGCTCGCCGCGTCGAGCGTCGCAAGCGGATGCGCGATCCGGGTCAGCGTGTTCCCCACGGCAACGCCGATTCTGCGCATGCCGAAATCGAACGCGAGCACCGTCGCGTCTACTCCCGGCCGGCGTGTCGTCACGCGTGGCCAACGTGATCCGAGAGGCGCGACATGTCGACGCCGAGCAGCTTCATCGCTGCCGGCAAGCGCCGGTCGGCCGGGAGATCGAACACGACGTCGGGGTCGGCCTCGACAGTGAGCCACGCGTTCTGCGCGAGTTCCTGCTCGAGTTGACCCGGCGACCAGCCGGCGTAGCCGAGCGAGACCAGCATGTCCTTCGGACCGTCACCGCGCGCGGCCGCCTCGAGGACGTCCTTCGACGTCGTCAGACCGACGCCATCAGCGACCTCGAGCGTCGACTGCCAGGTGCCGAGCGGCCGGTGAAGCACGAAGCCGCGATCGACCTGCACCGGACCGCCGAAATGCACGGGAGCCGTTCGCAGATGGCTGTCGCCGAGAGGAATCTCCATGTGCTCGAAGAGGGCCGACAGCGTCATCTCGGTCGGCCGGTTGACGACGATGCCAAGCGCGCCCTCGTCGTTGTGCTCGCAGATCCACGCCAGCGTGCGGGCGAAATTGGGATCGGCCATCGCCGGCATTGCGATCAGGAAGTGGCGGCTGAGCTTCATTCGCGGCTTTGCCGCCATTGTATAAGGCGCGACCTTTCGGCGGGGGTCAGGTCTTGCCTTTTGCCCGCCGCGCTCAGGCAAAAGGCAAGACCTGACCCCGCCGTGCCCACCGTGGAGAAGGGGCTTGTCATAAGCTAATGCGAATCGTTATCATTCGCACCCGTACTCTCACTGGAGGTCGAACGTGCACTTCTTGCCTACCCCGCAATCGAGCCGGCCGCCGATGCCGGCCTTGGGCGCTCGACCCACCGATCCGCATGCACGCATGCCGCTCGCCGCATTCGCGCTCGCCGCGCTCGTGCTGATCGGGCTCGGCGCCACGGGGACCGCGACCGCCGCAGCAGAGCCCGAATTCATGCTGGTGCTGCGCGACCATCGCTTCGCACCCGCCGAAATCACCGTTCCCGCTGGCGCCAGGGTGCGGCTCGTCGTCGACAACCAGGACGCGGCGCCGGAGGAATTCGACAGCCACGCACTGAACCGCGAGAAGGTGATCCCGGGCCACACGAAAGCGACGATCTACATCGGCCCGCTCGCGCCGGCGCGCTACGAGTTCATCGGCGAGTTCAATGCGGCGACGGCGCACGGCGCGGTGGTGGCGAAATGACCGCGATCGCTCCCGCAGGCGCGGCGCGCACGCGTCGCTCGATGGGGCCCGCGCTGGCCCAGGAGATCGCCGCGGCCGTCGCACTCGCCGGATTCGCGGGATTCGCCAGCACCGCGACGGCGGACCCTGCCGATTACGTTTCGACCCCCGCCGTGGAGTACGGCGAGCGCGAACTCGAGTTCCGTTACGGCAGCGCGAGCGGACCCGGCGCTGCGCGCACCGACGCCGGGTCGATCGCGCTCGGTTACGGCGCGACCCAGTGGTGGTTCACCGAGGTCTACGCGAAGCTCGAGCGAGACGGTGGGGGCTCCGCCCATTTCGATGCCTTCGAATGGGAGAACAAGTTCCAGTTGACCGATCCCGGCGAGTACCCCGTCGATCTCGGCGTGCTCGTCGAGCTCGAGGTCCCACACGACCGCGACGAGGGCTACGAGCTCAAGCTCGGGCCGCTGCTGCAGAAGGACTTCGGTCTCGTGCAAGTCAACGCGAACGCGTTCCTGAAGCGTCACTACCGGGCGAGCGAGCCCGAGGTCACCGAGCTCCTGTACCAGTGGCAGGTGAAGTATCGCTGGCGCGAGGCATTCGAGTTCGGCGCCCAGGGCTTCGGCGACGTCGGCAAATGGGACGACTGGGATGCGGCCCGCGAGCAGAGTCACATTGCCGGGCCGGCGGTCTTCGGCAAGCTGCGGCTCGGCGGCCGCCAGGCGCTCGTTTGGAACGCGGGCTACCTCTTCAAGGTCTCCCACGCCGCACCCGACCATACGCTGCGCGCGCAGGTGGAGTACGAGTTCTGAACGGGAAAGACGGAGCCGGGCTGAACCGTGCGCGCGCAGCCCCGATGTGCTCGGCGCGATCGATTTCCTGCCATGCATAGCCGGCGCAATCGAAGGCGTCGATCGGAATGCCATACTCGTCGATGATCGCGCGCACCGCGAAGAAGTAGTAGTCACGCGGATCGCTGAAGCCTTGCACGATGCGGCGATCGAGGGTATCCGCGAAGGCTCGGGCAGCGCGCAGCGAGAGCTTCAGCACACCGGCGTACAGCCCCGTGTAACCGGGGAAATTCTCGTCGAAGCGGATCACCTTGCCGTCGTCGACGGCGACATTGACTTCGGCGTCGTTGCGCAGGCTGCTGTCGTAGGCCATCAGCGTTTCTGGCGCCGCAGTGAAGAGCTCGCGCGCGAGATCGTCGCCGAGCAGGAGATCGGCGTGAATCAGCGTCACCGGCTGCTCGAACGATTCCCGCGCGAGCCAGATTGATCCATTGATGCCGGTCCGGTCGAAGAACGGATTGACGATGATCCGGCAGCCCGCGATCAGCGGCACGACGGCATCGCTGCGGAAACCGACGATGACATGGATGTCGGCCCTGGGGTCGCTCGCCCGGATCTGCCGCAGCAGGCGGGCGATCAGCGTCTCTCCGTTCACTTCGATCAGACACTTCGGTGCGCCGGCGGCGGCATCGCCCATCCGCCTGCCCATTCCTGCCGCGGGAATCAGATAGCGCATCGCCGTGCACATCGAGGCGAAGACGCCCGCACCCGCTCGACGAAGGGGCGCCGCGTCACCGAAGCTTCCAGGAGAAGTCGAACGCGGGCATCGCGGCGTCGGTCGGGGACGCCGGAGCGTGCGTTCCGTAGAACTGCTCGCGGCCGCGCGGGTCGATTTTCGCGAAGCAGTCGCGATCGAGCGCATGATCGGAATTGGCGCCACGCCCGACGATGTAGTCGCGCTTTGCATCGACGCGCGCGCGCAATGCGTCGCGCAGCCACACGAACGCGCTCGCGAGATGCGCTGCCGACTGCGGATTGGCGATCCAGGCGGCGATGAAGTGCGCAGCGGTGTTCGCGAACGACCGCAGCGCCGGCCGGCCGGCCCCGTCCAGCGTGAAGAGATGGAGAAGGTTGCAGTGGTTTCCCGGGTCGAGTCGATGGGCGAACATGGCGAGACCCCGCGAGCTCACGAGCAGCGTGTACGTGTCGTCGGTGATCGCGAACGTCTTGGCGATGTCGAGCTCCGGGCTGTCGGGCTGGCCGGCCGTAAAGTTCTGCGAGTATGCAAACGGCGATGTACCGGCGAGCAAGTCGACTCCGGAGTACGGAAACGCCGGTTCGGCGTCGATGCCGAGCAGCGACAGACACGTGGGCGCGATGTCGATCGTGCTCGCAAGAACGTTGCGCACCGCGGGCGCCAGCGAAGTATCGCGAATGGCGAGCGGTGTCGCAACCATATCGGTATACGGCTCGGTGCCGTGGATCATTCCGCCCTTGTACCCGTGTGTCCAGCAGTCGTCCCCGTGGTCGCCGTACAGCACGATCGCCGTATTATCGAGCAGACCCTTGCGCTCCAGCATGGCCCGGATCGTCCCGACCGCGTGATCCGCAACCCCGCAGGCGCGCCCCACACGATCGGTCAATCCCTGCGACATCGGCGCCAGCGCCAGGCTGTGTTCGATATGCGTAATCAGATTCCATACGTAAATCGCGAAGGGCCCTGCATCGGTCAGTTCGTCGAGACGTGCGAAAAGTTGCGGAAAATCGTTGGTTTCCCAGATCGGTGGCAGATCACCGGACCATGCCGCCAGACTGATCGGTCGCGCCGGGAATCCGTTGAGGCAGACGAGGTCGGCGTGGTAGCCCGTGTCCTGCAGGACCTCGAAAAGGTTGCGGTTGTTGCGCTCGGGCCGCGCGCCGTGAAACTGCGTCGACGTGTCGAGCTCGAAATCGTTGGCGTACATGAGGTACGTCAGCACCATCACCGTCGAGGTGGCCGACGACATGTAGTTGTCGAAGCATGCCGCCTCCTGCATCAGCCGAAGCGTATGCGGAAAGACTGGCGCAAATGCCGAAAGCCTCTGCCGCGAGACGCTCTCGAGGTGCAGGATGACGAGGTTCTTCAAGGAGCGCCGCTCTGCGGGTTCCCGGGCCTACTCCTCCTCGTGGCGCCGGTGCTTCGCGTACTCGGTGGCAAGCTCCGCCTGCAGGTTCGCCGGCGCCATTTCGTAATGCGACAGCGCCATCGTCCACGCACCGTGCCCGCCGGTCATCGACTTCAACCGCGCGGCATACCCGTCGAGCTCGGAGAGTGGCGCGAGGCCGTTGACGGCGAGCATCTCGCCCTGGAGCGTCTGCGTGCCGGTCACCTGACCGCGGCGTGACGAGAGGTCTCCGGTGACGTCGCCCATCGTCGTCGCAGGGCAGTTGATCTCGACGCCGACGATCGGCTCAAGCACGATCGGCTTCGCCTTCGCGATCGCGTCGAGAAAGGCCTTGCGTCCTGCGGCGACGAACGCGACCTCCTTCGAATCGACCGGATGATACTTGCCGTCGTAGACGATCACGCGAACATCCTGCAGCGGAAAGCCCGCCACCGGGCCCGCGGCGAGCACCTGCTCGACGCCTTTCTGCACCGCCGGTATCAGCGTGTTCGGAATCGCGCCGCCCTTCACCTGATCGACGAACTCGAAGCCCGCCCCGCGTGGCAACGGCTCGATCCTGAGGTACACCTCGCCGAACTGTCCGGCGCCGCCGGTCTGCTTCTTGTGCCGGTGATGCCCTTCGGCCTTCGCCGTCACCGTCTCGCGATAAGGCACGCGCGGCGGACGCGTGTCCACCTCGAGCTTGAACTGGCTCGCCATCCGCTCGAGCACCGAGCGCAGGTGCAGGTCGCCGAGGCCGCGCAGCACCGTCTCGTTGACCGTCGGGTCGTGCGTGACGACGAGCGTCGGGTCCTCGGCGATCATCTTGTGCAGCACGTCGGAGATCCGCTGCTCGTCGCCGCGCCGCTTCGGGGTGATCGCGAAGCCGTGCATCGGTACCGGAAACTCGAGCGCGCGCATGTGGATGCGGTCCTCGTCGTGCGAGTCGTGCAGCACGCAGTCGAAGCTGACTTCGTCGATCTTCGCCACCGCAGCGAGATCGCCGGGGACCGCAGCGTCGATTTCGACGTACTTGCCCCCCTGGAGCATGAACAGGTGCCCGACCTTGATCGCCTTGCGCGAGTCACCGATGTAGAGCTGCGTGTCGCGCGACACGGTTCCCTGGTGGACGCGAAAGATCCCGAGCTTTCCGACGAATGGATCCATCACCACCTTGAACACGTGCGCGAGCACGTGTTTCGCCGGATCGGGGACCGAGCGGAACTCGGTGGCGGCGTCGCCGTCGCCCTTGACGAACAGCGGCGGATTGCCCTCGACAGGCGACGGCGCGAGCTTCACCAGGATGTCGAGAAGCTCCTTCACACCGGCACCCGTGCGCGCCGACGCGAAGCACACCGGAACGAGGTGTCCGTCGCGAAGCGCTTTCTCGAATGGCGCATGGAGCTGCTCGGGCGCGACTTCGCCCTGTTCGAGATAGAGCGACATCAGCGCCTCGTCGACCTCGACCACCTGGTCGACGAGCGCGCGGTGCGCATCGGCTACCGACGAGAAATCGGCATCGCCCGACGGATTGAAGAAGCAGTCGACGACGCGCCCGCCGCCGCCGGCAGGCAGGTTGATCGGCAGGCATTCGCGGCCGAACGCACTCTGCACGGCGGCGAGCGTACCGGGCAGGTCGACATTTTCCGCGTCGATGCGGTTGATCACGACGAGGCGGCAGAGCTTCCTCTTCGCGGCCCATTCCATCATGCGCGCCGCGATCATCTGCACGCCGGCAGTCGCATTGACCACCACCGCCGCGGTCTCGACGGCGTCGAGTGCGCCGATCGCCTGTCCGATGAAGTCGGGGAATCCCGGAGTGTCGATCAGGTGGATGCGGGTGCCGTCGGCTTCGAGGTGCACGAGCGAGGCTCGCAGCGAATGCTGGTAGGCCTTCTCGAGCGTGTCGAAATCGCTGACCGTCGTGCCGCGCTCGACGCTTCCCGCGGCCGCGATCGCGCCGGAAGTGGCGAGCAACGCCTCGGTGAGCGTCGTCTTGCCGGCGGCCCCATCACCCACCAGCGCTACAGTACGAATGTGATCCGTGGCGAACTTCGGCATGGTCATTCCTCCTCGCGTTCCGGAGGAATGTACCGCCTGCCGGGCGCCGTGTCAGCTTCGGATTGACGCCGCCGCGGCGGATTCGCCGATCATGCCGCGCAGATTGCGCAGGAGCTCGTCCTCCTGGTACGGCTTGCCGAGAAACGCGTCGACGCCGAGCTCGATGGCGCGATTCCTGTGCTTGTCGGCGGTCCGCGACGTGATCATCACGATCGGGATGCGCGCGGTCGCCGGGTTGCCCTTCGCCGATTTCGCGAATTCGAACCCGTCCATCCGCGGCATTTCGATATCGAGCAGGATCACGTCGGGATTGCGCTCGGCGAGAACCTGCAGCCCTTCGACGCCGTCGCGTGCGGAGACGACCTCGAAGCCCTCACGCGTCAGGAAGCGCGTGGTGAACTTGCGCACGGTGAGCGAGTCGTCGACCACCATCACGAGCTTGCGTCCCGGCTTCGCCTGTGCCACCGCGGCGGGGGGTGGTGCGAGGAGCTCGTCCGCGCTCGCCGGCCGGAACATCGGCACGACGGTACGCTGGGCGAGCTGCACGGGATTCAGGATCAGCACGATCTCGCCGGTGCCGAGCACGGTGGCGCCGCTGATCCCCGGCACGCGCGCAAGCTGCTGGCCGATGTGCTTCACGACAACTTCCTGGTTGCCGACCATCTCGTCGACGTGGATCGCGACGCTGCCCTGACCGTTGCGGGCGATCAGCACGGGGTTGTAGCGTCCGGGTGTCGGGCGCGCTTCGGCGTCGCCGAGCAGCCGCGCAAGGTAGTGGAACGGATAGACGCGGTCGCGCCAGGTGAGGGATCCCTCGACGTAGAGCGAAGCGAGCGCGTCGGGCTTCGTCTGCTGCACCTGGTCGATCATCGCGGCCGGCAGCGCCCACAGCCGGCCGAGCGCACGGACCAGCACCGCCTGCGTCACGGCGAGCGTCAGCGGGAGGAACAGGTTGAAGCGGGTGCCGCGACCGGCGATAGCGTGTACTTCGATGCGTCCGCCGAGCGAGACGATTTCGTTGCGCACCACGTCCATGCCGATGCCGCGTCCCGAGATCTGCGTCAACTCGTGCGCGGTGGAGAAGCCGGGCTGGAACAGGCACTCGACGAGCTGGGCTTCCGAAGGCTCGGCGTCGGCCGCGAAGAGGCCCGCCGCGACCGCGTGGCTGCGCACGCGTGCGAAGTCGATGCCGCGCCCGTCGTCAGCGAGCTCGATCGCAATCTCGTTGCCGGCCTGGTGGACCGCAATGCGGATCTCGCCGGTCTCGCGCTTGCCCGCAGCGATCCGCTGGTCTCGCGTCTCGATGCCATGGTCGAGCGCGTTGCGCAGCAGATGCTCGATTGGACCGGCGAGCTTCTCGAGCACGGAGCGATCGAGCTCGGTCTGCGCGCCGTCAATCTCGAGGTTGGCGCGCTTGCCGAGCTCGCGCGCCGTCTTGCGCAACGTCCGGTAAAGCCGCTCGGTGAGACTGTTGAACGGCACCGTGCGCACCGCGAGGAGCCGCTGCTGCACATCGCGAGACAGGCGTGACTGCGCGAGAAGCGCCATGTCGGCGTCGTCGAGGTTCTTCAACAGCGACTGCTGCACCGTCGAAACGTCATTGATGCCTTCGGCGAGCGAGCGCGTCAGCTCCTGGAAGCGCGTGTAGCGGTCGAGCTCGAGGGGATCGAAGCCCTCCTCGGCCGGGTTCACCGCCGACATCCGAGACTGGATCTGCGTCTCCGCAGCGAGCTCGATTTCGCGCACCTGGCCGCGCAAGCCGATCACGCTGTTCGTGAGTTCGAGGAGGTTCGCCTTCAGCGCGCGCAACTCGCTTTCGATCCGTGCGCGCGCAATCGAGACTTCTCCCGCCTCGTTCACCAGGCGGTCGAGGATGTCGGCGCGCACGCGCAACATCGCGCGGGCACCGAGCTCGGGCTCGTGGGCGCGTGGCGCGCGCCGGCGCTCGCGAAAGCCGGCCGGAACACGGTCGGGCCCCGCAGCCTGCGCCGGTGCATCGCCGACCGATCCCTCCGCGGCCGGCGCCTCCTCCCGTTGCGGGTGCGCGACGACTTCATCGGTGCGGCCCGGCGCTTCATCGCGGTCGGCGTCGACCGTACGCTCGTCAATGGAAGGAACGTCGCGCAGATCCGCCGCTGCCGCGGTGACGGTCGCTTCGTCGATCGCCGGCGCGAGCCATGGAAGCGCGACGTTCGAGCGTCCCTCGCGCAGCGCGTCGAGCACGAATCCGATGCGGTCGAGATCCGTATCGAGCGCTTCGAAGACATCGTGACCTGCGCTGGGCACCGACTCATCGGTCGAGAGGCGCGACTCCATCCGGTGCGCGAGCTCGCCGAGGCGCATCGCCCCCGCCATCCGCGCGCTTCCCTTCAGCGTGTGAAGCGAGCGGCGCAACTCGCCGACAACCTCGTGGTCGTCGGGGTTGCGACGCCAGAGTCGCAGCTCGTTGCCTGCACGCGGAAGCAGCTCGCCCGCCTCTTCGAGAAAGATCGGCAGTACGAGCTCGTCGACCTCGTCGGTGACGTCGAGGAGCGTCTCGTCGGGTGGAATCGGCGCCACGACACCCGCAGGCGGGACCGATTCGGGCGGAGGCGTCCACCATGCACGATCGCCATCCGCGGCGACGCGCTCCGCCGGTGCAGCGGGCTCCGGTGCAGCGGGCTCCGGCGCAACGGCATCGGACATCGCTGGCGCGATGTCGACGGCGGGTTCGGCAAGCTCGGCCGCAGGCTCCGGCTCTGCGTCGACACTTGCCGACACCGGCTCGACGTGCGCATCGGGTGCCTCGTCGGAGGCTTGCGTGAATTCGTCTTCGCCGAGAAGGAGGTCAATCTCCGGCGCGTGCGCACTTACCTCCTGGCGCAACTCGTCGAGCTCGGTACGAACGGCTTCGGCCTCGTGTTCGTCGCGCGCGTCGAAGCTTTCGCGCTCCTTGAGCCGGCCGACGAGCTGTGCCAGCGCCGCCGTCGCGCGTGCGAGCACCGGCTGAGTACGGCCCGGATACGGCGGCCCGTGCCGCTCGAGCGCGATCAGCGCGTGCTCGAGGCATTGCGCGGTACCCGCGGTGAGCTCGATGCCGCCGGTACGGTGGATCCCGCAGAGCGTGTGGCTCGCACGCAGCATCGGCGTCAGCGGCATGTGATCGGGATCGAACTGCAGCAGCGAAACCTCGTGCTCGAGCACGTCGACGTGCTGGCGCGCCTCCTCGGCGAGGATCCGCCACAGCGGCTCCGAGAGCACGGCCTCGCCGATCGACACGTCGTTGGGGAACGCGGCTGCGTCGTCGTGACTTGCCGTCTCGTCGTCAGTAAGCAGCGTGAGGTCGGGCGCTGCGGATTCATGGCTGCGCGTGCGCAGGTCGGCGAACGACGGTGGAGACGCCGTGTTGTCGGCGACGACGCGCAACAGCGGCCGATCCTTCGTCCGCGATTCGGGAGGCACGCCGATGTCGATCGTCTCGGCGACAGGCTCCCCGAGGCCCGCGACGACCGGCGCATGATTCGCCGGGACCGGCGCGCCGACTTCGGGCAGATCGATCGGCGGCGGCAACGCGTGCGGGTCGAGCGACACCGGCGGCTCGTCCGCGGCGGCGGCGTCGAGCGCGTGCGCATCGTACGTCTCGGTCTGCGCCTCGGACTGTTCGGGCGCTTCGGGCCCTTCGCGCACGTCGGCCATCGACGCCACTTCGGCCGCGGGCGCGGACGTCTGCGCCGTTGCGGGAACCGGCCGAGCCGGGCTCGGCTGGACCGGCGGGAGCTCGGTCTCGACCGCCGCGACCGCGCGGTCGAGCGCGGTGGGCTCGGTGGCAATGCGGCCGGTCGCACGCAGCTCGGAAACCCATTTGCCGAACGAAAGCTGCGCGATCCTGATCAGCTCGAGGATCGTCGGAGTGACGCGCCGGTCGTCTTCGAGTACGCGGTTCAACACCCGCTCGACGCCCCACGCCTGCTCGCCAAGCTCGGTCAGGCCGACCATGCGGCCGCTGCCCTTCAGCGTGTGGAACTGGCGCCGCACGCTCACCAGCGCGTCGCGGTCGGCGCTATTGTGGGCAAGCGCGCGGTGACCGTCGTCGACGGTTCCGAGGACCTCGACCGCTTCGGTGAGGTAGATGTCGAGAAGCTCGGCGTCGAGGCCGCCCGCGTCGGTTGCGAGGAGGCGCTGCGTTTCCTCGGAAATCTCAGGCGTCGGAGCGGCGGCAGCATCGGCGATCCGTTCGACGCTCGCCGGAACCGCCGCCTCGGCGGGACCGGCATCGAGGTCACGCAGGGCGGCGCGCACCTCGACTGCGAGCTCGGCGTCGCCGATGAGCTCGGCGTCATCGCGCAGGCTCGCGAACTTCGCACGCAGCGCGGCGCGCGCGACGGGATCGGCCGGCGCTGCGCGCACTTCGTCGACGAGGCGCGGCAGCGCCGCACGCAGCTCGGAGATCGAATGCTCGACCGAGGCGCGCTCGACGGGCGCCGCCTCCGGTGCGGTGCCGAGCCGTTTCGCGATCAGTGGCGCGATCATCTGCGCGGCACCGGGGCGCTGCTGCAGCACGGCGTCGACGTAGAAGCCCAGACCCGAAAGCGATTCGGCAAGGAGCTCGAGCTCGTCGTTGCCGATCGGCGCGTCCTGCTGCGCCAATGCATCGATCTCCTTCTCGCAGAGCGCGAGCAGATGCTCGGCGTCGTCGAGGTCGAGCATCCGCAGCGCGCCGCGAACCTGCTGGCTGTCGCGGGCGAGCCCGGCGAGGTCGGTGCGCTTCGAGCGATCGCGGAAGAAGGCGTCGAGGACCTGCTCCATGCGGCGCAGGTTGACCTGCACCTCGTGCATCACCTGCGTCAGCAGCGCGCGGTCCTGCGCGCGCTTCGACATCTCGTCGAGCATCGCAGCACCGCCGGCGGCGACTTCACGTCCCGCGCGGGCAGCGTCGAGCCGCGCGATCATCGTATCGACCTGCGCAGTGAAGTCCGGCGCGAGGTGGCTGCGGTTTTCGAGCGCGTTCTCGACGAGCAGCAGCGCAGTCGCGAACTCGATCGCGACCGTCTCCGGCACGCCGCTATCGGGGATCTCGTCAAGCCGCAGCGAGAGCGCGGCGGTCAGCGTAACGAGCGCAGGTGGTCCGACCTCGGTCGACTTGGCGTTGATCGAAGCGACGAGCTGGCGCAACCGCGCGAGCAGGTCGGGACGGCCCGAAGCCGCCTTCAACCATGCGTCCTTGGCGGAGGCGATCTGCTCGCGTGCTTCGCGAAGGATCGGCTGCAGCCGCACCACGTCGGCGCCCTGCGCAGCGCGCGACGGAATCAGCTCGCGCAGGCGAAACGCGCGCTGCACGGCATCGATCCCGGGGGCCCCGGGATGGGCGATCGCGACGTGATAGAGAACTTCGCGACGCAGCCGATCGGACACCTTCGCGCCGCCCTCGGCGACCCGCCTGATCTGCATGTCGATGCGCGCCACCAGCTGCTTGGCGCCGAAGCTCGCCTCGATGGCACCGCTTTCGAGACCCTCGAGGAACGCGCTCACGGTCCACCAGAACGCATGCAGCGCGGGCGGCGTCGCGATTTCGTCGATCCCGCCGATCGCCCGGCGCATCGTGCCGAGGCCCGCTGCATTGCCGCGCAGCCAGTCGAGCAGGCCGTGCTGGTAATCGCGTCGCTGCTGCAGGAGCTGCGGGAGGAGGCTCGCCGCGGGAGCGATCTCGTGCGCGTTGAGGCGCGGCGCGCGCACGTCGAGATCCGGATAGAAGAGCTCGGCCGGCGACACCACGGTGACGCCGCGGCCGCGTTGCATCGCCTCGAACTCGGGGAAGAGCTCGAGCGGCACCGGGGCGGCGCCGTTAGCCACCTCGTCGAGAAATACCTGCAGCCTGCGGCACGCGCGATCGACGCGCTCGATCAGTTCGGGGGCGTCGACCACCGGGCGCTCGTCGATCGACGCGAGCTGGCGCTCGATCTCGTCGGTGTAGGCGGTGACCGCGTCGAGACCAACCATCTGCAGCGCGCCCGCCGCCTGGTGCACGTGTGCGCGCGCGTGCTTGAGCGACGCGGGGTCCGAGAAATCGGCGCGGAACGCGGCGAGCGCCTCGAGGCCGCGCGTCAGCGACTGGTCGATCTCGCCCTGCACCCACGACAACGGGCCGACGTCGAATTCGCGTGTGGACTCGGTAAGCACGATGCGCCCGCTCGGCAATCCTGCGCGCTAAACCTTGAAGCCCGCGACCGAGCTCCGCAGCTCGGCGGCGAGGCGCGTCAACTGGCCGATCGACACGTTGGTCTGCTTTGATCCTTCGGTCGCCTCCTCGGACACGCGCAGGATCGCCTGCATGCCGCGCGTCACTTCGGAGACGGATTCGGCCTGCGTCTGCGTGCGCGCCGAGATCTGGCCGATCAGCTCGGCGAGCTCGCGCGACACGCGCTGGATGTCGGCAAGCGCCTGGCCCGCCGCGTCGGAGAGCTTTGCGCCCTCGACGACACCGACGGTCGACTTCTCCATCGCCGCCACCGCATCCTGGGTGTCGGCCTGGATGGTCTTCACGATCGCCTCGATCTGCTTCGTCGCCTCGCCCGAGCGCTCGGCGAGCCGCTGCACTTCCTCGGCGACGACGGTGAAGCCGCGCCCGGCCTCGCCTGCCGAGGCCGCCTGGATCGCGGCGTTCAGCGCGAGTACGTTGGTCTGCTCGGTGATGTCCGAGATGAGCTCGACGATCTCGCCGATTTCGAGCGACGATTCGCCGAGCCGTTTGATCCGCTTCGAGGTGTCCTGGATCTGCGTGCGGATGTCGTTCATGCCGGCGATCTGGTTCTGCACCGCGCGGCCGCCCTGTTCTGCGGCGCCGAGCTGCGTCTGCGCGACTTTCGCCGACTGGTTCGCATGCGTCGCGACTTCGCTGATCGAGTGCGCCATCGAAAGCACCGAAGCCGACGCCTGCTGGATCTCACGATTCTGGTGCTGCGAGGCCTCGTACAGGCGGTTGGAGATCGCCTGCGTCTCCTGCGTCGCCTTGGTCACCTGGTCGGTCGCCGAATTGATCCCGCGCACCAGCGTGCGCAGTTCGTCGATCGTGAAGTTGATCGAGTCGGCGATTGCGCCGGTGACGTCCTCGGTGACCGAAGCCTGGACGGTGAGATCGCCGTCGGCGAGGTTGCCCATCTCGTTCAGGAGCCGCAGGATCGCCTCCTGGTTGCGCTTGTTCTCGTGCTCGCTCTCCTGCGAGCGCGTACGCGCCTCGGCGAGCAGCACCTTCGCGGAGAGCGCGAGGCACCCGAGCGAGACCAGGGCAAGCACGGCAGCCAGCACGAGGTTCGGCAGGCGCCAATGAGCGCCCGCTTCGTACAGGCCGGCGAGCGCCGCAGCGTCGCCGAGCAGCGGCTCCGCCTCGGCGTCGATGCTGCGTGCGAGCCCGGTCATCGCCGTGCGCGCCGCGAGGCCGGCGTCGGGTGCGACCGCTGCGGCCGCGGGCGCAGCCGCCGCTGGAGCAGCGTCGCGCTCATGGCCGAGAAGCTGGACCGTCGCCGCATCGATCTTCTGCCAGCGCGTTTTCACTTCAGCGAGCTTCGCAACCATCGCCGCCGAGGGCACGGCGGCAAGCCAGCTCGGTCCGGTGGCAACCGCCTCAGGCAGCGTGCCGAGATCGGCAGCGAAGCGCTGCCGGCTGTCGCGTACGACCGCGAACGCCTGCCGCTCCCCCTGGGCGGCCTGCGCGGCCGCGCGTGCGAGGCGCTGCGACATCGTCTGCATGTCGGAGACCGTCCGCACGCTCTGCGCGAAGCGCGTGGCCGCACCGTTGTCGAAATAGACGACGAGCACGGCGAGCACGACGAACAGCAGCGCGAGCGCACCGAGGGTCTGGAACTGCCGCAGGACCGGGAGTCCGCCGATGAGCGGGAGGCGCGACGGCACCGGAGCGGCGTTCGCGGCGACGCGGATCTGCTCGATCCCCGACGCCGGCGTCAACGGATCGAACGGCTCCGCGGGGCTCGCGACCATGCGCACCTGAGTCGTCGGCGGGTCGAAATCGATGCTCTCGCCAGCGGATGCATCCGCACCGCGCATCTTCGACATTCTCAGTGCCATGCTTCCTCCGGATTCCGGCGCATCACGCAAGCGGGGCGCGCGCACCGTCTCATGTTCCCACCTGCAGGAACGACGGATCGCGCGTGAGGGCGACGAGGTCGATCTCCTGCCACGTATTGCCGTCGGCGTCGGAACAGCGCTGGGCGTACCAGTCAGGCGCACCCGGGGGTGGCGCGTGCCCCGCGAGCTCGGCGATGTTGCGCAGCCCGGTGACCCGCTCGACGACCAGCCCCGCGTTGAGGTCGCCCGAGCGCGACGCGAACAGCAGCAGCCTTGCCGCGGGTCCGCCAGGGACCGGCGCCGCACCGGTGAACGCGGCGAAATCGACGATGCTGTACAGATTGCCGCGGATGTTGGCGAGCCCGAGAAACCAGTCGCGAGTGAGCGGTACGCGCGCGATCGGCGGTACCGCGATCACCTCGCCGGCGTCGGCGAGGCGAACGAGCCACTGCGTGCCTGCGCAGACGAACGACAGCCGCGACGATTCGACCTGCGCCGCCGTGCGCGTGGCGAGGCGCGCCGCGAGCTCCTGCTGGAACGAGCGCAGATCGAGGCGCGCGGCGCGCGTCATGGCGCCGCCTCGAGCGACTGGATCTTCGCGAGCAGCTCGGCACGCACGACGGGCTTCACGACGTAATCGCGTGCCCCCTGGCGCAGCCCCCAGATGCGGTCGGTTTCCTGGCTCTTCGACGTGCACATGATCACGGGAATCGCCCGCGTCTCCGGGTCGCGGCTGATGGCGCGCGTCGCCTGGAAGCCGTTGAGGCCCGGCATGACGACGTCCATCAGGATGAGGTCGGGACGCAGCGCCCGCGCCTTCGCGATCGCATCCTCGCCGCTGTCGCTCTCCACCACCTCGTAGCCGGCGCGCGAAAGCAGGTCCTGCAGCATGTGCCGCTCGGTCGGCGAATCATCGACGACAAGAATCCTGCGGATCGAATTCATGTGGGCCGCCTTGCGCTCCGCCTCCGAGCGAACCTGCGCGACGACGGCGCGTGCGGTCGGATGTCCGCCACCGCTCATCAGGCCGCCTCGGCGCGCGTGTGTGCGGCGACGGCCTTCAGCAGACTGTCCTTGGTGAACGGCTTGGTCAGGTACTGGTCCGAGCCGACCATGCGACCGCGCGCGCGGTCGAACAGGCCATCCTTCGACGACAGCATTACCACCGGCGTCCGGCGAAAGCGCGGATTGCGCTTGATCAGCGCGCAGGTCTGGTAGCCGTCGAGGCGAGGCATCATGATGTCGACGAAAACGAGGTCAGGCTGATGGTCGGCAACCTTGGCGAGCGCATCGAAGCCGTCTTCGGCGAGGATCACCGTGCACCCGGCCTGCAGCAGGAAGATTTCCGCGCTGCGGCGAATGGTGTTCGAATCGTCGATCACCATCACCTTCGCGCCATGCAACGGACTTCGCCCCTGCGTCTCGGTTGCCATCTGTTCCTCGTGGCCGAATCGGGCGGCAGCACTCCGCCGCCGGACAGCACGGTCCAGTCTGCCACGGACCGCGCGGGTTGACCAGAGCATAAAGCTTGCCGGAATCGGCCGCGAAAGCCGATTCTGACGCCAATGCAACAGGAAGGACAAATATCCCCGCCGGAACTGCCGCGCCGCGGCAGGGACTGCCGTCTGGGGAAGCACCACAGACCGGCACCGACCCCATTTCACGGATGTGCGGCGCCGGGTAGCGGTGGGGGATGCTCGGGCGCGCGAGTTCGACCGCGGAGGCCGAGGGAGTGGGATACCGTGACGCGCTCTACACCGGCCGCGTTTCGCGGCCGAACTCGCGCGTCACGGTATCCCACTCCCTCGGCCTCCGCGGGCGAACTCGCGCGCCCGAGCATCCCCCACCGCTACCCGGCGCCGCGCGTCCGTGAAATCGGGTCCTTCGCGCCCTTGCCGAGCTTCCCCAGCGGTCAGCGGCCGAGAAAGAGGCGGTAGGCGGGATTGGCCGACTCGTCGACGCAGTCGTAGCCGAGGCGATCGAGAAAGCGCTTGAATTGCGCCTTGTCCTGCGGCGGGACCTGCATCCCGACCAGCACGCGACCGTAGTCGGCGCCGTGATTGCGGTAATGAAAGAGGCTGATGTTCCAACCCGCGCTCATGCTCGACAGGAAGCGCATCAGCGCCCCCGGCCGCTCGGGAAACTCGAAGCGATAGAGGATTTCGTGCTCGGCGCTCGGCGCGTGGCCGCCGACGAGGTGGCGCACGTGGAGCTTCGCCATCTCGTTGTCGGAGAGATCGAGCGCGCGGATGCGCCGGCGCGCGAGCGCGGCCAGCAGCCGGTCGGTCTCGCGCCGGTCGGCGACTTCGACGCCGACGAAGAGGTGCGCGACCTTCGGGTCGGCGTAGCGGTAATTGAATTCGGTGACAGAGCGCTTGCCGAGCAGGCCGCAGAACTCGCGGAAGCTCCCCGGGCGCTCGGGAATCGACACGGCGAGAATCGCTTCGCGCTGCTCGCCGAGCTCGGCACGCTCGGCGACGAAGCGCAAGCGATCGAAGTTCATGTTGGCGCCGCAGGCGACCGCTGCCACCGTGCGCCCTTTCGCGTTCTCGCGCGCCGCCCAGACCTTGACGCCCGCGACCGAGAGCGCGCCCGAGGGCTCGAGAATCGCCCGCGTATCCTCGAACACGTCCTTCAGCGCCGCGCAAATCGCGTCGGTGTCGA
>Ga0134126_10003912_pt1 | contig 18638 bp, 21 predicted proteins | sample KB31752_FD_96881 | JGI IMG/M metagenome (GOLD analysis project Ga0134126, IMG submission 96881) | Terrestrial soil microbial communities with excess Nitrogen fertilizer from Kellogg Biological Station, Michigan, USA - KB3-175-2 | ecosystem: Environmental > Terrestrial > Soil > Unclassified ...
ATTAAAAAATATGGTGATATTTCAAAGCTTGAAGATACCGAAAAATTTCTTTAATTAAATTATTTATATTATATATTAATTTTTAATGTTAAATTATGAAGGGTATGAAATAGAAAAAGAAGATGATTAATATTCTTTCTTTTTTTTTCGGTATTTTTTACATATTACATAAACTTCGCTGCTTTGCTTTCTGCTTGCATCAGGTTTTGTTATAATAACATTTATAAAAAATTCTCTCAATTCTTTTATAAAATCTGAAGAATTTTCTCCTTGAAAAACTTTAAACAATGCGGAGCCATTTTCTCTTAATACTACTTTTGTAAATTCTAAAGCTTTTTTTGAAAGATCTATTTGTTTTAATTGATCCATTTCCCATAAACCAGAAACGTTAGGAGATAAATCTGAAAGTACCACATCCACTTTTCCATCTATGATTTTAAGCAAATTGATGATATCTTCTTTGTTTTCTATACTGCCTACAATTGTAATGACATTTGAAATTGGTTCTATTTTTTTTAAATCTATTCCTATAATTGTTCCATGTGGGCCTGTTATTTTTGAAGCAATTTGTAACCAACCTCCTGGAGCAGCCCCAATGTCTACAACTTTCATTCCTTCCTTTAGAATATGATGGGATTTATTTATCTGAGATAATTTGTAGACTGCACGACTTCTATACATATTTTCTTTTGCAAGTTTTCGATAGTGATCTTTTCGTGCATCAGATAATTTCATATCAGGTCTCTTGTTAACCTATAATTTATCTGATTAATATTGCTTAATATTATCTTTTTCCAGCAAGTTTTTAATGGGTATTTATATTAAAAGTTTTGCATATGGATAAAAATCATATTCAAAGTTTGATTAAAAATTACCCTAATTTTCCAAAACCTGGAATATTGTTTAGGGATATTACACCTGTATTTAAAGATAATCGATCGTTAAACTTTTTAGGTGATTATTTTTATGATAAATTTAAAAACCATCATATTGATTATGTTGCTGGAATTGAAGCTCGCGGTTTTATTTTATCTACTATTCTAGGATTAAAGTTTAATCTTGGCGTTCTTATGATAAGAAAACAAGGAAAATTACCTGGCAGCACTATAAAACAAAAGTATGATATTGAGTATGGTAATGCAATAATGGAAATACAATCAGAATCAATAAAAAATAATGAAAATGTTTTGATTGCTGATGACCTAATTGCAACTGGTGGTACTGCTTTAGCTGCTGCAAAACTTGTAGAAGAACTTGGAGGCAATGTAATTGGATTTGCAATTATGGTCGAACTGTCTTCACTTGGCGGCAGTAAATTACTACAAAATAAAGGGTATCCTGTCCATTCGATGGTGAGCTATTAACATGAATAAAAACAGTAGCAGTAATGATTTAATTGATATTGCAATAATAGGTGGAACAGGCATATATGATAATAACTTATTCCATCAAGAACAAATTATAAAACCTCATACGCCATACGGACCTACCTCTGATTTTATAGTGATAGGTAGGCTTAACGATAAAAAAATTGCCTTTCTTCCTAGACATGGCAAAGGTCATAGAATTCCCCCCCATATGATAAATTATAGAGCAAATATTTGGGCATTAAAGGAGCTTGGAGTAAAACGAATAATTGCACCATCTGCAGTTGGTAGTCTGAACTATGATTATAAACCTGGTGATATTATGTTACCCGATCAATTTATTGATTTTACTAAAAAAAGAAATTATTCTTTCTTCGATGGTCCTCGTGTATGTCATATATCTATGGCTGATCCTTTTTGCACTGATTTAAGAAATGTTGCTATTAAATGCATTAATGATCTTGATGTTCGATTTCATAGTAAAGGAACCTATATTTGCATTGAAGGTCCTCGATTTTCTACAAGAGCCGAGTCTAAACTGTTTAGAGATTTATATCATGCAGACATAATTGGGATGACTTTAATACCTGAATGTATACTTGCAAGAGAAAGTGAAATTTGTTATCTATCTATTTCCACAATAACAGATTATGATGTTTGGGCTGAGCAACCAGTATCTTCTAAAGATATAGTCGAAACGTTACATAAAAATGTAGAAACAATCAGAACAATAATTTCTAAATTAATTCCGTTAATATCTTCCGAGAGGACATATTGTTCTTGTGCTAATGCATTAGATGAGGCATTGCTATAACAATAAAATATATATACAAATGCTGCTCGTGTATCTAACCTATTCCATGGCTTCTCTTGCCTTCAAATTTTTTTCATCAAAAATCATGTCTCCTTCGATTATCTTTTTTTGAACCAAACTTATTATTATCTCTGGATCCATTCCCATTTTTTTAATATCATTGCATTTGGTTTCAGATATATTTAGATTTATATTTTGCCCTCCAATTCTTCCAAATGCTACTGCTTTAAAATTAAAAATGATATTATTGATATAAAAATATCCTGATAACTTACTAGCTAATGGCCCTTCAGATACTTTTTTAACATGTATTCTAAAATCAATATTGTTGTATTTATCAGGAATGTCTGATATCATTTCTGTAATAGCTCTTTGGATATTTCAATGCTTTTGTTGATATTTTTAGAAACCAAAAAACTCCACCAATCAGGATCTTTAATGCTCAAGTTTTCGACATTTGCAGATATCTTTGTTTCATCATCAGTATCTAAAAAATTAACTTGTTTTTCACCCTCTTTTATTTTTATCAACTTCCATCTATCTTTTCCATTTCTATGTCTATTGACAGCTATCGCCCAAACCTCTTTATCATTTATAGTTGGCATTCCAATTTCTTCCGTTATATCTAAAATTCCTAATCTTTTTTCTTCACATAATATTTTTTTTGTAATTACGCTTCTCCACGCGTCTACTGCTCCTATATTTCTACCATTTTCATTGATATTTATCACACCAAAATATACTACCTTGTCTTTATCATTTGAGGAGGAAGAAGTTGAAGATTGCATAATAAATAATATTTTGAGATTTCCCTTATTTAGCCCTTGCATTAATTATTTATACTTTGATATTTCTCAAGCATTATTCCAATATTATCAATTTTAATGTTTTTTTTAAACTGAACGTTTTTTTCTTCACATATTCTCCTGTATCTATTTACTATTGCAAATCTTGGATGGAGCACTTGAAATTCGTTTTTATTAATTTCAATTACCATTCCTTTTTGTTCGAGATTTTTACAAATTCCTATTGTTTTTTCTTTTGTAAATTTAGGATGGATTTTGAAACTACTTGAAGATGTCTTTTCTGATTTTATCATGGCTAAAAATATTTCTGCTTCATCTTCACATAATCCAAGATCTTCAGTCAAATTTTTCTTAAGCTGATTTATATGATTCAAATATTGTTTTTAAAGTAATCTGGTAACAATATATTATTTCTTATTTTTTTATTGAAATTGTAATATATTTATCATCTTTAAAAAATCTTATATTGTATATGCATATAGATAATACATTTAATTTATAATACAATTAGTATGTGATTATAACTTTTTTAGTTGTTATATGTTGTAGTAAAAATGATCTTATATATTTTATATGGCATCATCATTATTGTTTTAATAATTAGGCTGTCCTAATGTTTTATACGAATATTCAAATAATATATCTTGTATAATGTATTATATGCCAATTAAAAATGGGTTGGAATATATTGAAAGTTTAAGAAATAGAAATCTACAGGTTTATCTTTTTGGAGAATTAGTAAAAGAACCCGTCGATCATCCAATGATCAGGCCATCTATCAATGCTGTTGCTGAAACATATGATTTAGCAGTTGATGATCCTGATCTGGGTTCTGCAAAATCTTCTTTAACTGGATTACAAGTTAATCGCTTTTTACATATCGTAGAAAATCCCCAAGACCTAGTAAATCAAAATCGTATGCAAAGAAAATTAGGTCAGAAGACTGGTACATGTTTTCAACGTTGTGTAGGGATGGATGCATTAAATTCTTTATATTCTACAACTTTTGACATTGATAAAAAATATGACAAAGAGTATCATAAAAGATTAGTTGATTTTATTAAAATGATTCAATATGAAAACGTCGTTATTGGTGGAACAATGACTGATGTCAAAGGAGATCGTAGTCTTTCTCCTTCTCAACAAGATGATCCAGATATGTTCGTCCATATTGTAAAAAGAGATAATAATGGTGTTTATATAAAAGGAGCAAAAGCTCATCAAACGGGGTGTATTAATTCTCATTGGTTAGTTGTTATGCCTACAATGCGTCTAAGGCCTGAAGATAAAGATTATGCGATAGTTGGAGCTATTCCAGTAGATGCAAAGGGCATTACTTATATTTATGGACGACAGTCTTGTGATACTCGTAGTATGGAATCAGGAGATCTAGATGCTGGTAACTCTCAATTTTCAGGCCAAGAAGCACTAATTATTTTTGATAATGTTTTCATTCCAAATGAATTGATCTTTATGAATGGAGAAGTAGAATTTGCATCTACTTTGGTTGAACGATTTACATGTTATCATAGACGAAGCTATGTATGTAAGACTGGATTGGGCGATGTATTAATTGGTGCAGCTGCAGCGGCTGCAGACTACAATGGAATATCAAATGCTTCTCATATCAAAGATAAATTAATTGAAATGACTCATCTTAATGAAACTATTTTTGCTGCAGGCATTGCATCATCTCACCAGGCTTATAAAACACCATCTGGCAATTACATTAATGATGATATGCTTGCTAATGTTTGTAAGCATAATGTTACTCGTTTCCCATATGAAATTGGACGACTAGCTCAGGATATAGCAGGTGGTCTGATGGTCACAATGCCCTCTGAAAAAGATTTTAGAAGTTCCGTAACCGGCCCTCTATTAGAAAAATATCTAAAAGGTAAAAAAGGCGTTGCCACAGAAGATAAAGTTAGAATTGCTAGGCTTATTGAAAATATGACTTTGGGAAGAAATGCAGTGGGTTATTTGACTGAATCTATGCATGGTGCAGGATCACCTCAAGCTCAACGTATTCAGATTGCCAGACAAATGCAGTTAGAATATAAAAAAGATTTAGCAAGAAATCTAGCAAAAATTAAGAAAGGTGAAAATAATTCTGCGGACTTAATATCTGAATCATCAGAATATTTTGATAGAATTTTTGGAATAAAGAATAAAAAATAACTTTTTTTTATATCTTAATATATTATTTTAAAAATTGTTGACATAGATATATTATATTAATGTATATTTAAAAAATTTGTCAAGTATTGATTTAAACTTTGTGTTAATATTGATATTATTGATTTATAAAAAAGTATATTATTTTAAAATTCTTCTTCAAGTATCTTTCGTTTCTTTTTGATGTTAAATACCTTATCTGTTTGTTTCAAAGCTTCAGTTTTTGATTTTTTAAAAAGCATTGATTGTATAAGCATATAGTTTTCTGGTATCACCATTCCTGTTTGGTCATCAGAATAGGTTATTTTTACAGTATCATCTTGGACTTTTAAAACTTCTTTATGAATGTGAATCATACCAGTGTCGCCATGCTCAAATTGTAATTCTATGGCTTTTTTTCTTATATCTGCAGTACCCTTTGCTTTATTGATTATTGCAACGCCAAACTCTTTATCAAAAATTTCCAAAATTTCATCTTTAGTAGGGGGTTTATTTTTAAATCTAATTGACATCTGATGGAGATGCATCATTCTTGACGGAACTTTTATTGAATCAACGTATAAATTTATTGATGGGATAAAATCTTTTACGTCGTCTTGATGATGAGGATGCTTATCCCATTCAATAGAATCTTTTACTTCTCTTATGTCTTCTAAATCAGCTGATCTTCTCACAAGAGTTACATCATATCTTTTAATTAATTCACTATATTTTTCTAATAGAGGCTGAATTATTCTGCCCATTCCAGTTACGTTGCAACTTCCTTGAATTACATACTCTTTATCAAAAGTTTCATTATAATTTACCCTCGAATTATGAATTATATCTGCCACAGAAAATTTACCAATTCTGTCTTCTCCTCCTTGAAAAATAGCTTTTTTCTTTAATGGGATGTAATATTTTTGTTTATTTTGGAATCCTCTACCTTCTTTTGCTGCGTCTATGATTAAGTCTGCTTGTTTAATTGCATCTTCAATATTGCCTGTAACATCGTAATTTTTACTTTTAAATTCTTTTTCCGTCTCTTTTGGAACAAAAACCTTATATCCGTTCTTTAATGCTTTTTCGGTTTCAACATCCGGTGAATATTTTGCAATTCCTATTAGTTCCATAGATTTGTCTTTTGAAAAAGCAGTTGCTAAACGTCTCCCTATATTTCCATATCCATTAAGGAAAATTTGTACCACTGGTGATTTTTACAATTGACAATATTATATATTTTTGTCAAATGGGTTTTTCTTATTTTAGAAACCTAAGGTAAATTATATCATCTAGTAATTAGGTTTATTATAATTTGTTAAAAAGCATGTATTTCTTATTATAAATATATTAAAGTTTTCTTGACTAGTATATACGATCTGTTGAAAGTTTTTTATTTTGTTTAAAAGAATAATTTTATATCTTTTCTAAAATTGCAAAATAATTTATCTGCATAAAATATGCTTAATTAAAGTATTGTTCAAAATAATTTTTATTAAATTGAATCTAAATTATTGTTTTTTCATTTGTGAATCATATTATTAATCTAATGTTGTTGTGGTTTTTGATCATTTTTAATTGGTAATAAATTTAGTTATATTTTAATGGTTACACAAAAGTTACTTTTTTTAATATCAAAAAAGTGATGAATAACAATTATTTTTTTTTATTTAGAGCCTATCCCAAAATTGTCTTTCTATATATAATGATACTGCATGATAGCTGTATCAGTCCAAGGTAGTTCTCCGCTTTCTTTTCATACATTGTAAACAATTTTCTGAACCTATCATGCCATCGTGAATTTGTTCTCTCTTTCTATAACCCCATCTTTTATCTTTAGAAGAAGGATTCCTTTTTTGGTGTGACTTCTCTTATTTCGTCTGTCCTCTTTTTCTTTTATATGGTATATGAAGAACATAACCCCGTTTGATTATTTCTTTTTCTATGAATTTTGATTTATATATGCTCTATATCAAGACATTAGACGATAATGCACCATCTTTCTTTTTTTCTTTATGAAAGATGATTCAGTAGGTCGCTTGAGAACTACGGCATTATCAAGAACGCCTGTAACTACTTTTATATCATGAGTGCTTGCTGATGTTGTAATAGTAGATAATGGTATTCCTTTTTTATCTGTTAAAATATGCCTTTTTGCTTGGCCAAGTTTGCTCCTATCTGTAGAGGATTATTGCCCTCAGTTATGTGGTCCTCCTCCTAAAGGAGACTTTATAGATATACTATCTATGAATTGCCATCATGCCCATTTGATAACTTCTTTGTCATCATATAGTGTCAGTAATCTAACCCTTATTTTTCTAAAAATGTCTAACTGAACCCATTTCTGGAATCGCCTATGACATGTAGAACCAGAACTATATTCTCTGGGCAGCAGCATCTTCCATTGATATTCAGTTCCTAGAATATGCATGATGCCATCCATTACCTTTCTAAAGGGAACTATAGAACGACCTATTGTATTATTTTATTTTTCTGTTGGCAATATGGGACTAATTTCATCTCATAGACTATCTGAAATATTTGTAATGGCATGTTTATCCTTTTTCTGCTCCTGCTGTTGATGAGTGCAGGATACATTTGAATAGTGATGGAAATAAGCTATAATTATATCGGTTTTTGGGATAGGCTCTCAATTCTTGCAAATTTATAATTTAAATTTTAACCTAATTTTTTTTATTCTTTTAAAACAGTTCGTTAAATTTGAAATTTTACTCTTTAATTTGAAATGTGATAATATTATTAACTTTAAATTATACTGTCTAATTATTAAATAAATTTATTCTTTTTTGAGAGAAAGAAACATATTGCATTTATATTTTAACGATTAGCAAAATACATGAGTACAAAAAAATCAGATAAAACTGAAGATAAAAAAGATAAATCTGCAATAACCGAAATAAATAACATTGAAAAGACATTAAAGACGTTGTCATCAAATGTAAACAAACTAAAATCCTTATTTAAAACAAAAAGTGATACAAAAAAGAAAAACGATTAAAATAACTTGTTTTATTTAATTTTAGTTTTATGAACTTTATTTATTTTTTTTACTTTGTGAATTACTGTAAAAATGTACTTTTTCATTTATTTTTAAATGTAATTTGAAGGATCGGGATATTGATGATATTATTAATAGTTGTTGTAACTTAAGTTAGAGCCAAAGTTCTAATATGGTATTTTAATTATTTATGTTATGGCAAGAACGGGTATAGAAAATAATCAAGGCAATATGACAGAACATTCTATTAACGAGATGATACAAGAGTCAAAATTACTTGAATCTTATTATAATGATATTATATCTAAAGAGTCTTTGTTGCATAGATTATTAGAAGAATCTACTAATTCTTTTGAAGCGCTAAAAAATTTATCTTTGGACTCTGATACCTTGTCACTTGTTCCACTTGGTATAGGAGTTTATGTCAAAAGCGCCATTTCCCCTATAAATAAAGTTCTTGTAAATGTAGGTGCGGGTGTTATAATTGAAAAGAATAAAGATGATGCTGTTAATTTTATTGAACATAGGATAAAAGAATTTGAAACAGCTGCAAAGCAATTATCTACTCAAAAGCAACAGATATCTTATCGTATGATGGAAATTCAGAATACTGTTAATTCATATGTTGGTCAGATGCAGGGACGTGACAATAGCGTTGGTCATCACTTGCATTAAATTGATTAATTATTAACTTGATTGTCTAAATACATGTTATTTCAGTTGGTAAATCTATATGTTTGACAAATTAAAACGAGCGTTTACTAATGCTGCAAAGAGTATTAGTCAAAAACAACTTTCTGAAAAGGATTTAGATAATAGTCTTTTTGATCTACAAATTGCTCTTTTAGAAAGTGATGTTTCACAAGAAGTAATTGATGATTTATCTTCTCAAATTAAAAAAAATTTATTGGGCATAAAGATTCAAAGAAATGAAACGTCTGATCAAATTATTCTGTCAACTTTAAAAAATAATTTTATGGAAATATTATCAAAGGCTGGATCAATCGACCTATTGAATTTGATACAAGAAAAAAAACAAAGGAAATCTGGGCCATTTGTAATAGTTTTTCTTGGTATTAATGGAACTGGTAAAACAACTACAGTAGCTAAAGTTGCAAATTTATTAAAAAAGACTGGTTATTCTGTAGTTATTGCTGCAGCAGATACTCATAGAGCTGGTGCAATTGAACAAATAACTGAACATGCAGAAAGACTGTCTATTAAAGTAATCTCTCAAAGATACGGTGCAGACCCATCATCTGTTTCTAGAGATGCTTTAGAATATGCTAAAAAGCATTATGTGGATGTAGTTTTAATTGATACGGCAGGAAGAATGCAAACTGCAAAAAACCTTATGTATGAAATAGGTAAAATTGTTAAAGTTATAAAACCAGATATAAAATTATTTGTTGGTGATTCACTTTCAGGAAATGATACTATAAATCAATCACGGGAATTTTTTTCTTTTACTGAATTTGATGGTGCAATTTTAACAAAAGCTGATGCTGATGCTAAGGGTGGTGCTGCAATATCTATTTCATATATAACATCTAAACCTATACTATATCTTGGAATGGGTCAAGGATATGATGATTTGGTTCCTTTTGATAAGGATAAGTTTGTAAATACAATTTTCAACGATGAATCATTATCTATTTCTAGTACAAATTCCTCAAACAAGATTCCTAAAAACGAAAGAAATAATGAATCGTATATTTCTGTAGAACAGAAATCAATTTCCACATCTAGTGCTGAGAATGATTTTAAAGGTATTGATAACAATATAGATTTGATTATTAATAGCGATATAGTAAAAGATAAACAAAATAGTGATAATATTGAAAAATTAACAACAAATAATTTAACTTCAGAACTAGAATCCCAAAAAGAATACAATAGCTTCAAACCAAAAGATGATTTTATTGATACTACAATAAAATCTGATAAATATATAGAAGATAATGATCCCAAAATGGATGAAAAAATACAGGGTAATAATGAACAAGACATAGTAAATATGGAGAATAAAATAGAAAGTGGTGAAAAAAAAGGATTATTTGGTTGGTTTAAGAAAAAGAAATAATTTTTTCTTTTTGAAAACATTAAATTAAAGAATTTTTTCATTTTTATTATTGAATAAAAATATTTTAAGCATTTGTGATTTATCCTCAGAAGAAATTTTATCTATATTAGATCTAGCAACTTATATCAAAGATCCTTTCAATTTCTCAGATTCAAAAACACAATTAAGAGGTAAAATTCTCGGTATGATTTTCCAAAAGCCTTCTACAAGAACAAGAGTTAGTTTCGAAACTGCCATACTGCAGTTAGGAGGCAATGCTATTAATCTTTCTTTTAATGATTTACAATTATCCAGAGGTGAATCGATTGAAGATACATCTAGAACACTTTCTTTATATCTTGATTGTATTGTAGCAAGAGTATTTTCTCACAATGACATTGAAAAGTTGTCTAGACATTCTACTGTTCCTGTTATAAATGGTCTTTCTGATTTGTTTCATCCTTGTCAAATCCTATCAGATATGTTAACAATTTTGGAACATAAAAATAAACTTCGTGATATTACTCTGGCATACATTGGGGATGGTAATAATGTTTGTAATGATTTGCTACTGGCTTGTTCTAAATTAGGAATTAATATTAGAGTGGCAACACCACGGGGCTTTGAACCTTTAAATTGGGTAATTGATGTTGCAAAAGATGAATGTAAAAAAAATAAAAGTACTGTGTTGATAACTACAGATCCATTTGAAGCAATAAAAGAAGTAGATGTTATTTATACGGACACCTTTATATCTATTGGAAAAGAAGAAGAAAAAGAAAAAAGGGATTATATTTTTCTACCAAATTATCAGATTAATGATAGACTGGTAGAACATGCCAAAAGCGATTATATTTTTATGCACTGCCTTCCAGCTAAACGTGGAAAAGAGGTAACAGCTGAAATAATTGATGGACCTCATTCTGTTGTATGGACTCAAGCTGAAAATAGACTACATGTTCAGAAAGCATTATTAGTAAAATTACTTGATAAAGAATTTATTGAGTAGATCTCTATCGATTTTAATAAAAATAAATTGTATATATTCTCTTTAATTTTAGTGGTTAATTTGTTAAAATTGAATTTTTAAATAGCTATACGGATATTTGTATTATTGAAATTATTTTAAAAAATTTTTATGCAGTTTTGTTATTAAATTACCTTTTAATCTATTAATATCCACATATTTATATCATCTTATCATCAAAATATTTCTAATAATGGAATGTTAAATTTTTACTATCTAAATTATTTTATTTATTATTTTTCTAAATATGTCACTATTTTATAAAGCTAAAATAACATAGTTGGTTTGAATAATTAAAATACTTTAATTCTTATTTAATTTGTATGACGAAATTTTTGGTCGATACTGTTGAAAATCTTCCTATTGGTGCTGTAAAAAATATTACTGCCGGTGGAAAAGAAATTATGATAGTAAATGTAAAAGGAAATTATTATGCTATAAATAATATTTGTAATCATTCTGGAGCCGAATTACATGAGGGCACCATTGTTAATGATAAGGAGTTAATCTGCCCATGGCATTCAGCAAAATGGAATATTCAAACAGGCGAATTAATTTGGTTCCCACAGAAGCTAAAGAATCAAGAAACATATCCAGTTGTTGTTGAAAATAATAATGTATATGTTGAAACCTGATTGAAATTTTGTGTTTTTTAAATTTTTTAATATCATTTTAAAATTAAAATTACTTTTTATATGATTTAAAAATAGTTATTTCATTGAACATTGATGATTTTATGTCAACTCTTCCTACGTCTATTCTTTCTGGAGATGATATTATAATTCCAGATGTGTTTTTTAGAAAACTGTTTTCTTTTTCAGAATTAAATCAGAATGATGTTTTTTATTATCTAGGCATTGGTAATAATTATTCATCTCTTTTGATTGCAAAAAGAGAATTTTGTGTTAAAAAAGCTGTTGGTATTGAAATAAATGCCAATGTTGTCAGTTCAATTGAATCAAAAATAAGTGATTTGTCTGAAGAAATTTATGTAATAAATGATGATGTAGTTAAATCGTCTCTTTCTGAAGCCACTGCTATATTTTCATGGTTTACTGATGAACAAATTAACCAAAGATTATCTGATAAATTTAAAGAAGAACTAAGAGATGGTACCAAAATAATATCTATATGGTCTCCACCGGATTTATTTATTCCTGATAAGGTGGACTTTCCCCTTATCTTGTGTAAAAAGCCTTTTAGAAATGGCAATGATGTAAAAGATCAATTAAAGAGCATATATGGAAATAGTTGTATTGATTTTACAGCGTCTTGGAGATTGGCTGAAAAATATATTCAATCACTTGGTGTAGTAGAAAGTCAACATGTCAGATTTCTTAATATTTTACAAAGTGTATTAATATGGTTTAACGCTCGGGATCTTGATATGGTGTGCGAGGATGACATACCTCCACCTATCAAAAGTTATGTAGGTATTTTAAAATATTTCTTTAATATTGATCTTTCGGATTTATTGGATAAATGATATATCAATTTTTCACATTTTTATTAAATAGACAATGTTTTTTTTATAAATTTTTTTTGTAATAAAATTTTTAAATTTTCTATATTGTATTATAATAATTAATTAAAATTACTCTAACAAAAACATTTTTTATAATTTATACTGTATATCTTTGATAACAATTTACCCCAAAGATTATAACTATTGGTATTGTGAAGCAACCATAGAAGATGGATTTGGCAATTAATGAGGGGCGCAAAAATTTATCTGTTCCTCACTTAGTTGAATCAGTTATTTTAAATCATGAAGGTGAGTTATCTTTTACAGGTTCTTTATCTGTAAAAACTGGCAGATTTACTGGACGATCCCCTGAGGATAAATTTATTGTAAAGGATGACATCACATTAAATTCCGTTGACTGGGGTAAGATTAATCATCCGATATCTGAAGAAAATTTTGAAAAAATTTTAAATAAAATGAAAAATTTTATTTATCAAAATAATTTAAACGGAAATTTATATGTTTTCGATGGTTATGTTGGTGCTGACCCATTGTCCCGATTATCTATTAGAGTAATAACCGACAAAGCTTGGCATAGCTTATTTTCTAATCAAATTTTTATAAAACCTGCCAAAGAAGAACTTGTAAATTTTATACCAGAATTTACTCTTTTATCTATAAATGATTTTGCCGCAAATCCTGAAATAGATGGAACAAAATCTGAAACCTTTATTATCACAAGTTTTAAAAAAAAATTAGTTCTAATGGGTTCTACATCTTATGCTGGCGAGATAAAGAAATCTATGTTTTCTATTATGAACTTTATTTTGCCTCAAAAAGGTGTTTTCCCAATGCATTGTTCTGCCAATTTAGGACAGGATGGTCGATCCACCTTATTTTTTGGTCTTTCTGGAACAGGAAAAACAACTCTTTCTGCAGATGAAGATCGTAGATTGGTTGGAGATGATGAGCATGGATGGTCAGATACAGGTGTTTTTAATTTCGAGGGTGGCTGTTATGCTAAATGTATTAATCTAAATAAGGATAAAGAACCACAAATATGGAATGCAATTAAATTTGGATCAGTTATGGAAAATGTAATAATTGATTCTTATACTCGAGAGCCTGATTTTTCCGATAGCAGTTTAACAGAGAATACACGTGTAGTTTATCCTATTGATTTTATTCCAAACGCAGTTATACCAAGTATTTGTGGTCATCCATCTGTTATTATTTTTTTAACTGCTGATGCTTTTGGTGTATTACCTCCAATTTCAAAGCTATCAAAAGAAGGAGCTATGTATCATTTTATGTCAGGTTACACAAGCAAATTAGCAGGTACTGAGAGAGGAATTACTGAACCCAAAGAAACTTTTTCACAATGTTTTGGAGCACCTTTTATGCCATTGAAGGCAACAGAATATGCTAAATTATTAGGGGATAAAATAGATAAACATGGTTCTAAAGTTTATCTTATCAATACTGGCTGGTCTGGTGGTCCGTATGGTATTGGAAAGCGTATAGATTTAAAATATACCCGTTTAATGGTGTCAGCTGCTATTAAAGGGCTCTTAAATGACATAGACTATGACCATCATAGCATTTTTAACCTCGATTATCCAAACTCCTGTCCTAATGTTCCTTCGGTAATTTTAAATCCTAAAAACACCTGGAATGATAAGGAAAAATATGATTTTTCAGCAAAAAGACTATCTAATTTATTTATTAATAATTTCAAAAAATTTGAACCTGTGGCAGAAGAAATTATCAAAGCAGGCCCTTACACTTAATTTTTTTAAAATATTACTTGAAAGTCATTTTTTTTCATTATAGTTAAGTAGCCCGGAGCAGATTCGAACTGCTGTCTCCAGGTTTCTTTTCTTACTATAAGATCCAGAGCCTGAAATCCTTAGTCCTACTTGGAGTTTGACCGCTAGATTCGGCATCAACTTGTTTTGTTGATTCGACCGGGCTTCGCGAGCTACTTTTCTAATGTTGTTTTTTCTAATATTTTATTCTATCTTTTGAATAAATTATTTATTTATTATTTAACTATTACTTTATTTTTTGGTGTTGGTTTCTCGAATTACAGTACCATAATCTAAATTAACTCTTTTTCTCATATATGGAATAATCTTATAATGTATTGAGTATATGTTTTTTTCGCGAATTAAAATTCCTTTCACAAGTAGTGATACAAATCCACCGGCAATCCTTGATGGCAGGATATTTTTTTCTTTGCATACAGTATCTCTTTTTGTATGATATTCTTTTAATGTAAAATAATTTCTATTGACATCCAATATAAGTGGCCAAATTACATGTTCCCAAACTAATCTACGATTTTCAGTAGAAGAAGCATGTTTGCCTTTTTTCCCTCCATCTGATTCGCGACTTTCTAATGCCATGTTCCTTTTATTTGTTTTTCCATCTTTTTGATTAATATCACAGTCACATTTAAACAGCGGGTTTTATAATTCTACTATTATGACTTTTGATTCAGAGATAAATGGAACAGATCATATTTCTTTATCTCTTGACATGCTTTCAAAAAAATGGAATATTCATCCAATTATTAGGGAATTACATTTAGGAAAACGAACTGATTTACAAGATTATTCTTTTAGAATAAATCAAGTTACATTCCATATTCCATATCTTAATGATCTTTCTCTTTTTCTTCTTTGGCAGTGTCTATGGCCTGATTGTCATAATTGTTGTACTCGACAGGGGCGGTTACCTTTAACTGTTGATGATGTATCAAAAATTTCAAAAAATCTAGGTTATAGAAAAAAATCTGATTTTTTAAAAGCGGAAACATACATAGCTACCTGGGATAACAAATCCGATTATGACTCCAATAATGATAGTCTTATATCTACATTGACCATGATTAATTTAAAAAGAAAAAATGATGAGAATGATATGGATAATGGAAAACCTGTTTCTTGCAGATTTTTAAATGATCATGGATCTTGTGTTCTACATCCAAATAAACCTGGCGTGTGCTGGTTGTATCCGTTTTTTTCTTGGACTCAATCCGAGAATAGTCAGATTGCAGTTCATGCATCTTTTCAGCTTACCGGTGATTGCCCTGGATTTTATCTTTGCTCTACTATTAATAAATCAATGATGGATATTTTCAATGACTATTCCAAAAAGATCTATGATTATACTATGAATATTAATACTACAATGAGAGAAGGGTTTGCACGAATTGATTTGGTTAAATGATGACTTTAATAATTAAAAAATATTTATTAAACTAGATATGTAAAAATTGTTTAAAAGTATTTTAGTTATTTTTTAACTTCTTCAAACCTCCTGTTTATATCATCCCAATTGATTACGTTCCACCATGAGTTAACATAATCTGGTCTTTTGTTCTGATATTTTAGATAATACGCATGTTCCCATACATCACATCCTAAAAGAGGAATTAATCCTTCTGTTCTGGGACTGGTTTGGTTAGGCATTGCTTTGTATTCTACTTTTTGATTCATTGGATTATATACAAGCCATCCCCAACCGCTACCTTGAATTGCTATTGTAGAAGAAGAAAACTTTTCTTTAAATTTAGCAAAACTTTCAAAAGAGTTGTTTATTGCATCAGAAATGGAACCTTGTGGCTCTCCTCCACCATTAGGAGACATATTATTCCAAAAAATGCGATGATTATCAAATCCTCCTCCATTGAAATTTATTGCTCCTTTTACCTCACTTGGAACTTGATCAAGGTTAGCTAAAATATCTGTTATGTCTTTGTTCTGAATTTCCTCAGAGCATTTTTCAAGAGCTACATTAAGATTATTAGTATATGTTTGATGATGCTTTGTATGATGGATCTCCATAGTTTTTGCATCAATATGGGGCTCTAGTGCATCATAACTGTATGGAACCGGTGGTAATTCATATTTTTTCATTAGATTATACATATTATTAAAACCTTTTAATCCTTTTACTTGTTAATTTTCAATTCTCATAATTTTTTATTTTGATTCATGGGTGTCTAATATAATGAAATGGATCATATTTGCATTAATATATTGGAGAATAATTAGGAACATATTTATTTATTTGTGGAAAAATAAAACCGTATATTATGGTAATCAATAAAGATCTCCTTGAGCAACGTAAAAAGATATCTGATCGTCGTCCAAAATTTAAACGACAAGAAAGTTGGAGATATGATAGATTAGCAGTGAATTGGAGAAAACCCGATGGAATAGATAACAAAATGAGAAAGCAGTTTTCAGGTTATCCTCCGTTAGTAAAGATTGGTTATGGAGGTCCAAAGATTTCTCGTGGTTTACATCCATCAGGATTTAGTGATAATTTGGTTTACAATGTAAATGATTTATCTTTGCTTGATAAAAATAAAGATTCAGCTAGGATTGCTCATACTGTTGGAAATAAAAAACGATTAGAAATAATTGCAAAAGCTGAATCTCTCGGGATAAAATTACTAAATGGTAGAAAAAATGACATAAAAGAAACAAATCAGCCGGAAACAAAAACATCGGATGAAAAAGAACCGCAATAGTTGTGATATTTATGGTTGTTAATATTCGTAAAAAAAGAGAATTAGTTTCAAGAATTCTAGGGGTTGGAGTACATAGAGTTAGATTTGAACCTGATAAATTAGATGATGTAGCTGATTCAATTACTCGAGAAAACATCAGATCCCTTGTAAATAATGGATCTATATGGACTTCAAAAGTAAAGGGTACATCAAGGGGTAGAACTAGAGCAAAACTACAAATTAAGAAAAAACACGGAACTGGCCCAGGATCAAAGAAAGGAAAAAAAAGTGCTCGTGTAGGTAAAAAAGAAATATATGTTATAAAAATACGCTCTATGAGACGTCATTTAAAAATATTAAAAGAAAGAAAAGATCTTACAAACGAACAGTTTTGGACTTTATATAAAAAAGTAAATGGTGCTCAGGTGCGTTCTCTTTCTCATTTGCATGAATTAGTTAGATCCATAAGAACTCATTAATCAATATTCTAAATTTTAATATTTTTTCTGTTTTCTTAATATTTCGAGACGTATTTTGTTGTAATGCAATTCCATTATTATTATTTTTTTCTCTTTGTATATTTAAAATCATTTAGCGGATTTATAAATAACTAAATGGATTTATTGGCTCTGTTCACTTAACGTTCCATGCCTTGTTCTGAAAACCACAAATAATTTTAACCATTTGATCACATGTTTTAGTTTGCATTTCTTTCTTTTGAATGGGAGAAAATAGCCATCAAAGCATTCTTCTGTAGTTTTATCCTTTATGTGTTGTATCGGTCTTTCAATAATGATGCTTTTTTCAAAAGGAGAATGTAAATAATGATCTACTTTCAAAAAATGATAGGCCTGCGGTGGATACCATCATGTGCCCCCGTCTGCTGTCGATACTGCGGATATTTGCCATATCAATTTATCAAAAAGATGCAACAATAAAACGCTCTCATCTACAATCAGCATATTGTTCTTTCAAAAGATATGTCAATCTGAAAAATTATTTGTCTGTGCATTGGTTCTATAGCTATCCGTCAGAGCCACACTAGTTCTTGAAAACCAATCTTTATCACTATGTGTTTGATCTTATGACAAACTCATTAATCTTCTTTCTCTTTTTGATGATATCTTTTGTGGTTTGAATTTTTGAATCCATCAGTTTCAGATTGAAACGTGATTTCTTTTGATAAAACATTATGCCTACCATTACAGCTGTTCTTCGTCTTAATGATAAACCTGAAAAATAGAAATATAGAACCTATTCTCTATATACACAAAGACCGTCTTTTGTTTCTCAAGGTCACTATGAAATAGATAGAGCATCTTTCAATCTATAGGCTTTTGTTAAATGAACAATCTGGAATAGATGTGTGTATTGTTGTTTATATTTCTTCAATGTCAAT
>Ga0134126_10003914_pt1 | contig 18636 bp, 11 predicted proteins | sample KB31752_FD_96881 | JGI IMG/M metagenome (GOLD analysis project Ga0134126, IMG submission 96881) | Terrestrial soil microbial communities with excess Nitrogen fertilizer from Kellogg Biological Station, Michigan, USA - KB3-175-2 | ecosystem: Environmental > Terrestrial > Soil > Unclassified ...
AAGAATTTTAACTAACGCTACACTTGCTCAGCCCACGGATGGTCTTACTGTGGCTGCTTCACGCTTCTCTAGCACTCAGATGGATTGCCCTAGCTTCTTGAATCCCACGGTGTGCCCATGAAATCCGCTTCCTCATTAGCCGCAACGAAACCAAATCCTGGAGTTTCTCACATTGCGGCTCATGTGCGGTGGTGTCACCTCACGCGACCGCCGACCAGCCTTTCATTTTTGCCGAGTGAATTGAAGCGGTCAGATGCGGCTAACTGCGCTTATGTGCTCACCCGTTATTACCTCCAACGTCCCTGACTCTCATGAAGCCTATTAAAAAAACAGCCAAGAGTTCAACACGTCGTGAGCGACGGACGTCGGAGCCGCGGTCTAAATACGAGCCGTCTATCAAATCAATCGGCGAGGGCCGCGCTAAGTCACCAGCATCAAGCGGATTCAGAGCCTTCGACGCAATTTCCCAAATGCCGGTCATGATGTGGGTTGCCGACTTATCAGGCGCGCGCACATTCAACAAGGCCTGGTTCACGTTTACCGGCCGAACTCCGGATCAAGAGGACGGCGACGGCTGGCGCCAGCACATCCACCCTGACGACGAGCGACACTGCGTCGGAACATACCTTGCGGCGCTCGCATCGCGAAGACGGTTTCGAACCGAGTACAGAGTAAAGGCTCGTACCGGCAATTACCGGTGGATTCTTGAGACTGGCGTGCCCCAGTCCGTTCGCGGAAGGTTGGCAGCCTACGTCGGATCGGCCATCGAGATCACGGATCGCAGACGAGCAAAAGAACTCGACGTTGCTCAGATTAAATTCTGGGCAATGGTCGCTACGCAGGAACCTATTAGTCAGATCTTCGAGTTCCTGGCAAAGGTAATCGAAGCGTTATCTGACAAGGCGTTGTCATGTTTGATGCTGTTGGAGGAAAACAGCCAGCATCTGAAATTAGGCATGGCTCCAAACCTGCCGAAGAGTTTCATCCGTGAAATAGATCGCCTTGAGATCCGACGCGGCAATGGATCTTGTGCAACGGCGGCAATTCGGCGCCGGCCGGTAGTCGTTACAAGTATTACTGACAATCCTCTATGGACAAATGTCAAAGAGATAGCGCTGGCGCACGGACTCAACGCGTGCGCCTCAGTTCCGATCTTATCAAAAGGCGGACTATTGGGAACGTTCGCGTTTTACTACGCCGACGTCAGAAAACCCGGTGGTTACGACATGAGGCTTCTTCGTCTCGCGAGCCAGTTGTTGGCAGTAGCCATTGATCACGACAATCATCAGACCGCACTTCAGAATGCAGAGCAAAAATATCGAAGCATCTTTGAAAATGCGGTCGAGGGAATTTTTCAAACCACTCCTGATGGCGGTTTCACAGCGGCGAATCCAGCGATGGCGAGAATTTTGGGTTTCTCATCTCCCGAGGAGCTGATAACCAGTCGAATTGATATCAAGGGCCAACATTACGTACAGCCGGAGCGCCGCGCGCAATTCCAGAGGCTGATCGACACACACGGGAAAGTCGAAGGTTTCGAGATAGAGGTCTACCGAAAGGACGGGAGCACGATCTGGACATCTGAAAACGTTCGGGTTGTACGCGACGAGAACGGCAAGCCCCTCTATTACGAAGGGACCCTTGAAGATATTACCGAGCGCAAAGTCGCGCAAGAGGCGCGCCGTGAACTACTTCTTCGCATTGTGACAGCGCAGGAAGACGAGCAGCGACGTCTCTCCCGCGAACTGCACGATCAAATGGCGCAACACTTGACCGCGGTAACGCTGGGATTGAAATCGCTGGAAATTCAAACTAGTGGCGATTCAGTTGACCTGGTGAAACGTCTACAGAACTTTGCAAACAAGATGGCGCGCGAGGTGCGCACCATTGCCACTCAACTTCGGCCGCTGGTACTTGAAGACCTTGGCCTGGATGCCGCCCTTAGCGATTATGTTGAAGAATGGTCGAAACAATCTGACATAACGGTAGATTTGCACTGCAACGGATTACTTAGGCGTCGCCTCCCCGTTGATGCAGAAACAGCTGTTTACCGGATTGTCCAAGAAGCTCTCACCAATATCTCGAAACACTCTGAAGCAGAACGCGCGAGCATTATCGTAGACACTCAGTCTAATCACATCCGCGCCATCATCGAAGATGACGGGTGCGGTTTTGATTTTGCACAAAAGATGCGAACCCTGGCGCGAGATCGGCGGCTGGGCCTGATTAACATGCAGGAACGCGCTGCTGTAGTGGGTGGCACCCTTAACATTGAATCAACGCCTGGCATCGGCACGACGGTGATTCTGAAGGTACCAGTCTGAAGGAGAAGCGACTTTGTCTAAGCTGAAGATTCTGCTGGCTGACGATCACGCCGTTGTCCGCGACGGCCTCAAGCTGCTGATAAATGCAGAGCCTGATATGGAAGTGATTGGAGAAGCGAAGGATGGGCGAGCAGCCGTGCAAAAGATTTTTGAGCTTCGTCCCGATATCGCAATCATCGATATCTCGATGCCTGAGCTGAACGGCATTCAAGCAACTGAGCGAATCAAGCAACAGTGTCCTGAAGTAAAGGTGCTGGCTTTGACGGTACACCAGGAGAAAGGTTATCTCGATCAACTGTTGAGGATCGGAGCCTCGGGTTACATTCTAAAGCTTGCGGCTGCCGACGAGTTGATAGAAGCAATCCGCAGTGTGGCTGATGGCAAGACCTACGTCGATCGCGAAATGGCGAGTCGCATCACTACTGACTATCTGCGTAAGCAGTCAGCGAGCGGCGCCCCAAGCGCAAAAGAACTAACCGATCGTGAAGAACAAGTTTTGCGGTTGGTGGCTCAGGGGCACAGCAATAAAGAGATCGCCAATCAACTGAATATTAGTGTTAAGACGGTCGAGACACACAAAGCAAACTTCATGGAAAAACTTGAGTTCAAAAGTCGAACCGAAGTGGTTCGGTATGCAATTCAGCAAGGGTGGCTCCAGGACAGCTGAGCTCTCTTGATTCCTTGCTAACTCAAAAGATCCTGCCTTGTCAGGGAATCTCCCCACCGTGCCGTAGCTTTCCCCGATAGTCATACCATTCCCAAAAACCGCATAAATGTATTGCGACCTTGCGCAAGCAAGAGTCCTAGCCGAGCCGCAGTTAGCTCGTGCCGTCTCTTTGGTTTGGTCATGTGACCACGACTCTTGAAACCTACTCCCGTCCTTCGTTGTGCCGGAACGAATTTCTGGAGGACAGATCTATGTTCTAACGATCCTGGTGGGCTATTGATTTGGCAAGCGATCTTGTTGTTTGGCGTGCTCTTCTCGACCGCCAGTCCAAAGCCTAAAGAGATGAGGGCTATGGTTTTCAACGCGGTGTGGCCGATGGCGGAGCATTGAGCGTTTGGCGGCAACACCTCAAGGAGACAGGAGGAATTATGAAGGCTTTTTTGTTGCTTCTAGCGATGGCGACTTTTTCTGCCGCACAACAAGTTCCCCGTTGGTCATTGCCGACACACCTCCGCGTATTTGTGTCACCCATCTTCTCTGCAAACGAACGGTCACAAATCAATTCTGCAATCGAGTCGTGGCAGCTACTCTTGCCTGAGGGCTTAACGATGGAATTCGCCGGTCAAGCTGAAACGGCTCAAACCTGCCAAGGTTGCATTACCGTGTTGCGGGCGAGGCTGCCCAACACCAAAGAGCGTGGCGAGTGCGAAGCGAACCATCACGACTGGATTAGTGACTACGCAATCGTCCGCCTCGACGCACACGGCGGCGACTTCCTCATCGCCATGGAACATGAACTAGGCCACGCTCTGGGGTTAAGCCACTATCTAGATTCCGTTATGGCGCCCAAGATATCGCATCGTCGCCCAGCCGCTCAAGACGCCGCAGCATTGCGCGTTATCTACGGGATCGTGCCGAAGCTGACGCGATACACTTTCGATCGCGTTGTCATTATCACAGACCAAGACAAGACGCTGACGCGCCAATCTAGTTTTACATTCGATGACCGCGGCGAACGTATCGAGACGCAGATCACGCAGACGGGAACGCTAAAAGGCGTCAATGAAAAATTCTGGCGCGAGTTACCCGAATTCCCAATCGGTGATGATGTTACCGCTCAGTGGGCCAAGTCATCGGCACTGAAACAATTCACAGTTGCCTGGACTGACGAACAAGGCACGGCCGGTGGACTGCCATGGTTCGCTGAAACTGAGCAGCCGAGTGGCATGTCCTTCCCCATAGAGGCAATCAAAGTCGACAAGTCACGGACGATCACAGTCCGCTTTTACAACTATCGGTTATTTCGGGTAAGTGTCGCCATCAAAGAATTGGAGTTTTGAAAGGGCAGGCTTGGGACTTGCTGAATTGTGCCAGGATTCTGGAGACCTTCTGTGGATACGGCAAGATTTAAGTCGTCGCCGTCCCACACGGCAATGCCTATGACGACTAGCGGGACTGCGTCCCGATTACTTCGACTCAACTTTTGAAGTGAAGTTTCTCCACGAAGTTTGCTTTGTGAGCCTCGACCGTCGTGACACTTATATTAAGTCCATTGGCCGATCTCCCTATTGCTATACCCTAAGCAACAGTCCGTCCAAAGACCATTTGCTTCGTCGCGACGTCGCAACCACCGATAGCTCGACGCCCGAGCTAAACGGCATTCAAGCGAATGAAGCGAAAATGTCCGTAAGTAGACGTGCTGTGACAGTGCGACCCACAGCAGTTCCGTCCGCCCCGCTGATTACACCCCGATGGTATTCCGTCCAAAGGTTTTTGATGCGACTCTCATTGCTGTCTTTGATCAAATAGGAAGTTGCTAAGCTCAGGGAATCTCCCGACGCGGCTGTCGCTTTCCCCGATAGTCACCTTCTCTTAAAAACCGCATAAAGGTATTGCGACCTTGCGCAAGCAAGAGTCCCCCGCCCGAGCCGCAGTTAGCTCGTGCCGCCTATCTGGTCGGGTCACGTAACTACGACCCTTGAGACTTACTCTCATCTTTCGTTGTGCGGAACGATTTTGGAGGTAGATATGTTCTATACCGATCCGGGTTCAGGTCTGTTGATTTGGCAATTGTTGCTGTCTGGTTTTCTGGGCTTCGCGTTCACCTTCAGCAGACTAAGGTCTTGGATCAGCTCGAAACTAAGGCACCACGGAAAGACGTCGGATGGCCACACAGCGGAAGCTTCCAGAGAATAATTCAAGTCTAGGGATAACCAATGCAAATGTCGTTTCGAGATCCTGGCGGCCAGACCTGCATCTTTGACAAGCGTGTCCTGCGTATTGTCAACAGTGACGGCTTGCACGAGCTGACAGCCTTCCTTCGCTGTCCGGTATTCGAGGAGTTTGTCGAGTCAAACCAACTGGTCAACAGCTCAGTATTGGATGCGGACGCTACTGGGGAACTGCTCGTGCAACCGAGCGTGCGCGATCTCTACCAGGAGTGCGAGGGCGTTTCGATAGTCGAACACGAACGCGTGGAGTTTCAGAGTTTTCCTTATGAATGGTCACCGGAGATGCTCCATGCTGCAGCGACGCTTACCCTCGATCTTGCCGAAAGTCTCTTTGAAGAAGGATGGGGATTGAAAGATGCCTCGCCTTACAACGTGCTGTTTCGAGGTCCGAACCCGATCTTCGTTGACCTTCTTTCGTTCGAGCGCCGCAACCTGTATGACCCGACGTGGACTCCTTTGGCGCAGTTCACACGAACGTTTCTCTTGCCATTGCTGGTCAATAAATATTTTGGCATAGACTTGGCGCAGCAACTGACAACCCATCGCGATGGGATCGAACCGGACGTCGTCTACCGGTTGGCCGGACCGTTGCAAAAGTGTCTCTCGCCGTTCCTGTCGATGGTTTCGGTCCCGACCTGGTTAACATCGGCGCGCCCGGAAAATATTCGAAGCATCTACCGAAAGCATGCGTACAAAGATCTGAAGAAGGCTGCCTTCGTTTTTCGGAGGGTGTTAAAGAGTGCACGCAGACATCTCGACGCTCTGGCACCTTCATCGCAGCGAGCCTCGCGCTGGTCTGATTATGCCGAAGAAAGCAACTACTCGCCCCGTTATCAAGCAATTAAGCGAGATCTCATACTTGACATCTTTGGCACGCACAAACCAAAGCGCGTTCTGGACATTGGTTGCAACACGGGAGTCTTCAGTGTTCTGGCTGCTCAGTTCGGCGCCAAAGTAATCGCAATTGATTCTGACCCAATCGTCGTTGGCAAACTGTGGCGCCGGGCGGCGACTGAGAAGCTCGACATTCTTCCACTCGTAGTCGATGTGACTCGTCCTTCCGCAAGCATCGGATGGCGCAATCGTGAATGCCCTTCATTCCTCGATCGAGCGCGCGATGAATTCGACCTCGTGCTGATGCTCGGCATTATTCATCATCTGCTCGTCACCGAACGTATTCCCTTGTCGCAAATCATAGAACTCGCGGCGGAATTGACTAAAAACCTGCTCGTGATCGAGTTTGTCGCACCGGACGATCAAATGTTCGGCTGTATTACTCGCGGGCGCGAGGATTTGCATCGCGAACTCACTCGAAATGCTTTCGACAAGGCCTGCAGTGTTCATTTCGAAGTCCTGGATTGTAAGCGACTGGATCAAACGAGCCGATGGCTATACCTGATGCGGAAAAAGGAAACGCTGATCGAATGCTTAGAGACGCAACAATAAGTTTGTCCCTCGCGAACCTGTGCTTTGTGAAGGTCTGGGGCCGCGTCCTTAGTGGCACGGGCAGCTACTTCAACGAGTTTCCCGTTGCCTACGCCGGCATTCTCCTGGATGTGTTGGTTTTGGCAGGTCTGTTCTTCGCGGCGGCGACAATTGTCCGCCTTAGCCGTAAACAATCGTTGCGGAAGCTGGCTCGCGGCGCCTTTTTGCTGGTAACGATGACCATTGTAAACGGCGTTGTCTCTCTGATTGTCACCCTGAGCCCGATCAATTTTCAATCGTTGCTGGGTCGAACCGCGATTTACCTGGCGACCGTAGGGTTCGCCGTATGCTTAATTCTCGCCTCTCTCTCTTTTCAAAAACATATCCTCTACATCGGTCCGCGAATAGCGCTGATCCTCATGCCGTTCGTAATTGTGACCTTCGCGCAAACTCTATGGAGGCTGACGGAACAATCAGCGGTGGCGCACGCCGAAGATAAACCATTTTCCGTGCTAGCCGGAAGACATGAACCGGCGACGCGGGTGGTGTGGCTTATTTTTGACGAGATGGACCAGCAGGTGAGCTTTGATGGCCGACCGCCTGGTCTCGAACTTCCGGAACTGGATCGGTTACGTAGCCAATCCGTCTATGCGGCGAATGCGTACCCGCCTTCCCCGCTGACCTACATGTCAATGCCGGCGCTTATTGACGGAAGACTGGTTGCTCAGGTCATACCCATGCAATCCGATCAGTTAATGGTCAAGTTCGACGGAGAAGATCGACCCGTCTCCTGGAACAATCAGCCGAGTGTGTTTTCGCGGGCGCATCAATTGGGATTTACCACCGCTGTCGCAGGCTGGTGCCATCCATATTGCGAGATCCTCGGAAGCAGCCTGTCCAAGTGTGACGAGGTTAAGGGAAAGAACAATGACGAGGTCACGCTGAAGGCGACCATGGTGATTCAGTTTCAGCGACTGGTTGCAACTGTGCCACTGGTTCCCCAGTTCGCGATTCCTGCCATTCAACGCGTTGGCTTCATCAACCAGTTCGTAACCTCTGGTGAACGTCAAAAGTACATCGCGCGTTACAAACGTGTATTCGAAGCAAGTTCGAAAGCCGCCACAGATGCGAAACTTGATCTGGTTTTTGTCCATTACCCGATTCCGCATCCGCCAGGTATTTACGATCGCGTACAGAATGATTTTTCGTCGCAGAGCGGGACCGGATATATCGATAACCTTAAGCTGGTTGACCGGACGATCGGCGAATTGCGACAAGAGTTGGAAGTGTCGGGCCTGTGGGAATCAACCACGCTAATTGTAAGCGCGGACCACTGGTGGCGAACCGAGATGTGGCGGGCCGGCCCATTTTGGACACCTCAGGACGAGGCGATAGCCGCCGACAAAATGGATCATCGCGTGCCGTTCATAGTGAAGCTTGCCGGCCAACATGATCAGCTGACCTACACCAACAGTTTCAATACTGTCGTGACTCAGGAGCTTGTTCTTGCCCTGATGAAAGGCGATGTCGTCGATTCCAATGGTGTCGCCAACTGGCTAGACAAGCATCGCTCAATCAGCGACAGCCCCTACAACCGTGACGAACTACTGCCATGAAGAATCAAAATTCAACAACGAACATATTTGCTCGATTTGGCCTGGTTGCATTCGCGGTCGTGCTTTCGGCGGTTGTGGCCTCTGGCCAAACACAAGACGACAACAGCGCAACCCCCCAATCACTCGAACGGCCTGAAAATCGGCCTGAAGATTTATATCGAATCGGCGTTGGCGATGTGTTGGATGTTCGCGTTTACAATCGGCCGCAGCTCTCACGCGAGGTCGCGCGCGTCGATAATCGCGGGTTTATTCGGATGCCGCTCATTGAAAGCGAAATCGAAGCCGGATGCCGCACCGAAGTTGAATTAGCCCATCAAATTGAGGAGTTGTACCTCAAGTACCTTAAGCGTCCGCATGTCGACGTCTTCATCAAAGAGTACAACTCCAAGCCTGTGGCTGTGATCGGCGCAGTCTCAAAACCAGGGCAGTTCCAACTTCAGCGTCGGGTAACAGTGCTGGAGCTGATCTCGTTGGCCGGCGGCCCCACAGAGCGCGCCGGTGAACGCATATTCGTCAGCCACGCGAACGATTCTTTCGGATGTCGCCAACCCGGCGAAAGCGACTCCGAAACCGAATTTGCTTCTTACAGTTTTTCCTCACTGGTCAGGGATGGAAAGGCGAACTCTTACGTTTTTCCGGGTGACGTCATAACGATTCCCGAAGCCGAGCAGGTATTTGTCGTCGGCGAAGTGTTCAAGCCGGCTGTCATTCCTTTGAAAGACCGAATCACGCTGTCGCAGGCAATCGCGATGGCTGGAGGCACGCTGGCAGATGCTCAGAAGAGTCGCGTCCGGCTGCTACGACAATCGCCGGGGGGTGTCGAAAAAGTGGACCTCGTTTTTGATCTCGACTCGATCAACAAGCACCAGGCAAGCGACCCAGTTCTCCAGGCCAACGACGTAGTTGAAGTTCCGACTTCGAAAGGCAAGCGCATGATCCGCGGACTACTCTCTGCGGTCGCGCCAGGTTTTTCCACCATACCGCTGCGCGTAGTTCGCTGACCTTCAAATCAAACGATCAAAGGTACAACCCCTATGAGAGAAACTATCGAAAATGCGCTCGCGTTACGCGAATCCGAAACGAACATCAGCGCGCCTTTGCCTGAGTACCCCAATTTCTGGCCCAACGAGGATGAGGAGCGCACGCGCCTTCGTGATTATTGGCGAGCCATTCGAAAGCGTCTTTGGCTTGTGGCCGGCCTCGCGCTCATCACAGGCGTTGTTAGCACGATTGTGATGCTGCGTCGCCACAACTTGTACGAAGCCGTTGCCCGCGTTCAGGTCGACCTCGAAACGAGCAGCCCGCTGTTGGGTTCCTCAAAAAACAATTCGGTAGTTGTAAATAACCAGACGAACGATCCTGCTTATTTCAACACACAGCTTCAAGTGCTCGCCGGCCAGGAACTGCTCCGGCGCACGGTCAAGGCTTTGGACTTGGAACATGACGCGACCTTCATTGCGAAAACCAGGTATCAACCGTTTTGGAAACGGCTACAGACGTCGCTGGGCCTCGGCGGGCGTCGGATCAGTCCAGCTGTATCTGACGCAAGAGCAACTACGACTGACCCGGAAGAGGTGGCCGACCGAGCGCGGTTGGCGCCGTTCGTCGATACGTTAAGGCGCGACTTGTCTATAGAGCCGGTCAAAGAATCGCGATTAACGACCAAGGAGACTCGGCTAATCGAAATCAGTTACGTCAGCAGCGATCCGAAACTCGCTGTGCGAATAGTAAATGGACTGGCCGATGAATTCGCCGCGGCTAATCTCGAGAAAAAAACTCGCACGGGCACAAGTTCGGGAGATTTTCTTACTAAGCGCATCGCGGAATTGCAATCGCAAATACGCGAAGGCGAAGAGCGGCTGATTAACTATGGCAACCGCAATCAGATTCTGTCGCTCGATCCAACGCAAAATACGATCGTCGATCGACTGGTTGGGCTTAACAAGCAATTGCTCGAAGCCGAAAACGAGCGAAAGCTCAACGAAGCTGCTTATTACGCGGCGCAAGCTCCCGGCGCTGCGTTCGCACTCGCTCAGGAAACCGCCAGGAATGTTCAAGACGCCGAGCAGAAATTAACCGATCTGCAGCAAAAACGCGCGCAACTTTTGGTTGATGCCACGGAAGAATGGCCGGAAGTCAAAGAAGTCGACCAACAAATTGGCACGCTCAAAAACAAGATAGTCGACATGAAGAATCAGGCGGCGGCAGTGGTGCTCACAAACCTCAAGACGCGTTACGAGCAGTCAGTGACGACAGAGAACGCTTTACGAGCATCATTTAATCAGCAGCGCGGTGAAACGTTGGCCCAAAACGAAGCGGCCATCAGTTACCGCATTATTCAACAGGAGATCGAAACGAATAAGAACCTGCTTGATGGTTTGTTGCAACGAGCCAAAGAAAACGACGTAGCAATCGCGGGTACGCCGAACAACGTCACCGTGGTCGATCGAGCGTTTCCGCCTCAAGAGCCCATTGGGCCGCAAAGATTGTTGAGTATTTTTCTCGCCGTGATCATCGCCATCGCTGTGAGCATCTGTCTCGCGATCCTAATGGAATACCTGGACAACACGTTGCGCACAGCCGAGGACGTGGAAGTCGCACTACAGTTGCCGGCGATAGCCATCATTCCAGCGGTTGGCACCGGCGTCCGGAATCGCTCGGCAAGGCTCAAAGCTGGCGGTAAGTCTACCGGACCGCAATCGATGTTGGCCTTTGACGAGATGCCGGCCGTCGCCGAAAGTTATAAGCAGCTTCGTACCGCAATACTTCTGTCCACGGCAGGCCATGCCCCCAAGAGCCTGCTCATAACTTCAGCCCAGCCAGGCGAAGGCAAGACGACCACCGCTGTCAATACGGCCACAAGCCTGGCGCAAACCGGCGCGCGAGTTGTGCTCATCGATGCAGACCTGCGGCGGCCGACCGTGCACCGAGTTTTTGACACGGCGAACGATAGCGGCCTTAGCACATTGCTCTCGCGCAATGTCAATGCGCAGGCAATATTGGAGTCAATTGAGTTTAGAGCCGATAAAGGTGTCCATCTCTTAACATCCGGTCCTATCCCGCCAAATCCCGCGGAACTTTTGGGTTCGCCGCAGATGAAAGAAATGCTGGAGATTTTGGCTGCGCAGTTCGATCACATAGTCCTGGACTCGCCTCCAATCATCAGTGTCACTGATGGCGTCTGGCTGGCTTCGTTAGTCGAGGGCGTCATCTTGGTTGTTCACAGCGGCGAATCAACCCGCGAGCGCGTGCGACGAACTCGCCAGATTCTGCGCAGCGTTGGGGCACGAATCTTTGGTGTCGTACTCAATAACGTGAAGCAACGTGAAAACGAATACTACTACCACCCTTACTACGAAACCGGACACGCAATGACCAAGGCTAGTCCTGCCGCTCTGCTTTCAATCACCAAGTGAGCAACGAAAAACTCGATGATCTCAGCAACCCGAACAAACTGGATCAGATACAGCGGCTGGGCGATTGCCGATCAAGCCCTGTTTGCGCTAACCAACGTGATCTTGAATGTACTGCTGGCGCGATGGCTTTCGCCGGCTCATTACGGGGCTTTCGCCGTTGCTTATTCGTTATTTCTTCTGATTGGGGCTTGTCATGCGGCGCTTCTGATCGAGCCGATGCTCGTTTTCGGCTCAAGCAAATATGCAAGCCAATGGAAAGCTTATTTAGACCTGCTTCTAAAAGGTAATCACCTGCTCGCGACCGTTGCGAGTTTGGGACTGGCCGTTGCCGGAGTCTGCTCCTGGCTCCTTGGATCGCGCGCCCTTGGCGGGGCGTTGCTCGGGATGGCAGCGGCCAGTCCATTTGTTCTCTTCATTTGGTTGACAAAACGGGCTTGTTACGTGAACCACGAAGCACGGTTCGGGACAGGTCAGAGTGGGATTTACTTTGCCGTAACTCTCGCCGGGTTGCTATTTCTGAAGGCAGCGCAACTCCTCTCCTTATTCTCCGCAATGTTGGTTATCGCCGTCGCGAGTGGATTCGCCGGAGCGTGGGTACTGAGTAAGTTGCGTGCGGCAGATAGAAGGAATCAACCGCAGCTGGACCGGCAAGACATCACGCGCGTTCATTGGCAATACGGACGATGGGCGCTTATGACGAACATCATTCTGTGGCTGTCAACGAACTTTTATGTACTCGCATTATCAACCTGGACCAGTCTTGAAATCGGCGGACGTTTGAAGGCCATAACTACCCTGGCTTTTCCGTTAATGCAGGCCAATGCGGCCTTGTCCGCAGCCGTCCTTCCCGTCTTCGTGGTGAGTTCCCGAAACGCTTCAGAGTTTCGCCGTGTTTTGTATCGCGCGATCGGTTTTTTTGGCGGACTTGGCGCCGCCTACGGAATTGCAATTGGAATATTTGGAGCTCCCTCTATCCAGCTACTTTACCGCGGCAAATATGACGCCCCAATTAAGCTTATGTGGTTACTCGCGCTGGTTCCGGTATTCGACGGTTTGAATACAGTTTTTTCCGCGATGTTGCGATCGCTCGAACAACCACGGCGGGTATTTCTCGCTCAAGTCATCGCCGCCGTAGGCGGCGTGAGCTTCGGCATCGTGGCCACACGCGCGTGGGCAGTAGTTGGCGCGATCGGCGCAATGGTCCTGACGAGTGGATTAGCAGTTCTCGTGCTGGTGCTTTCCACATGGAGATCTCTTGCCACGGATATTAATACGTTGGATGAACAGACTAGTCCGCGAAATGAGGTGCAACCTTACTGCGATCTCTGTCGACGGACCGGAATCCTTTATGGCAAGGCGAAAGGCTATGATCTGCTTTCCTGCCCGACATGCAAACTGCTTTGGACCAGTCCACTGACCACCAGTCAGCCATCTGACGAGTGTAGTTACCCAGGAGAAGAAGTTTACGTATCGAATGCCATCGCACAGAAACAAAGATTCTATTCACAGTTACAAACCTTCTTCGACGTTTGCGGCGTGACGGAGCCGAAATCGTTGAGAGTCCTGGAGGTCGGATCGGGACTCGGTTTCTTCCTCGACACGTGCGAGCAGTTCGGGATTCCCGCGGAGGGCTGCGACATCGCCGCGCGAGCGGTTGAACTCACACATGAGAAACAACGCCGTATTCGACTGGGAACGCTGGACGACTCGTACCTGGCCGAAAGTTTTGATGCCATCTTTGCTTTCAATCTGATCGAGCATCTCGCGCATCCGAAGGAATTCCTGAATCACGCTCATCGAATTCTAAAGCCCGGTGGAACCCTGGTTTTAGAGACCCCGATCCAGGAAGGTCTGTTTCACCGCGTCGCGCGATTTGGCGATCGGTTCTCGTCCGGCCGTCTCAATTATTACGGAATGAGACCGAGCGGTCACATTTACAAATTCAGCAAGAAAACATTTGCGATCGACAACGGGTTCCGCCGCATTTACCAGCGGAACATTGAATCTCCGTTTCACGAAATTTGGGGGAACAGTTCGATCTTCACTTTTGACAATAGGCTTCTCTATCGATGCGCACTCCCAATTGTGTGGCTAGTCGCGAAACTGACGAGCCAGGGCAACCGATTGTTCGTGATACTCAGAAAAAATCCCGAACCTCGACATGGGCTGCTCGATTCTTTCCCAACAGGAGGTGCGCCTTGTCGCTGACGACCACGGCAGCTTACGCATGGCCTCGCTCGAGTTATGCATCGATGCCCTCGCTCACATTGGGTCGACGGCGCGGTTCCGCGATTTTTATTGGCGCGCTGATGCTGACGATGGCGCTGAGTGTAGTGGCGTTTGTTGAGCCGTCTCCGGGCGATGTTGGGATCGCCATCCTCTTCACATTTGGCACTCTCTTCGGAAAGTTGGTTTGGCATCGCATTCCAACTGTGCCAGTCCTGCTTCTGTCCTTATTTGTATTCGCTAATTTTGTGTCGGCGTTTTACGCCACCGACCTGGCATTTGCAATGTCGTTTTCCGCAATCACTTCGTTCATGCTGATCTTATGGCTGTTCACAATAGGATTTGTAAGCAAGTACGAAGAGGCCGGTATTCGCGCTCTCCTGACCGGCTTCACGGCTGGCGGTGTTTTGTCCGCCAGTGTCTCGTTGTTGGCTTACTTTGGGATTCTCATAAAATTGTCTTCCGTTTTACCTATCCTCAACTCGCTTCAGCTGAACGATACGGTACTGTTTTTTGGCGAGCGCATTCGCGGACTCTTTAAAGATCCAAACGTCTTCGGTCCCTATCTTGTAATCGTGGCCGCTTATGCGACGATCAAGCTTCGCGAGGGAGATGGTTTCGCACGAAGGGTATTCTGGATTTCCACGTGCGCGATTTGCAGTGTTGGCATACTCCTGTGTTTCTCCCGGGCCGCGTGGGCCAATTGCATCGTCACCATGGCGGTGCTTCTCACATTAAACGCAATTACGAAACGTGATCGAACGACGCCACGTCGCAAGCTCGGTTATCTGCTGATCGTCGCAATGGTCGCGGCCGCAGCGGTCCTCTATGCGTTGAAGAATCCCCGCGTGAATGAGTTTGCATCAGGACGAAGTGAGATTCAGGACTATGACGAGGGCCGCTTCGCCAAACAAGCCGAAGCCCTACAGTTAGGTCTTCGAAACCCACTCGGAATTGGAGCGGGACAAGCTCACATCATCCTTGGTTACAGTCCGCACAGTTTGCCTTTGGGACTCTTTGCTGAAAACGGCGTGATCGGCTTATTCGCATTCATGGCTTTTACGGTGGCTACGTTAACACGTTCGCTAGTGCTGGCGCACAGAGTTCGAAACCCGTTTCAGCGACAAATATTTGCGCTGATCGCGGCGGCGTTAACCGGAACTTTGGTCAACAGTCTGGTGATCGATCCGATCCATTGGCGCCACTTCTGGATGCTGCTCGCGCTTGGCTGGATGCCACTCTTTAGCGGCACTCGAGCGAGCTCCGGTTCCCACCGCAGCATGATTTCGCAGCGGAGCTCCGGTCTTCTAAGGGAGGAACGATGTCGATAATCATTGATGATTGCGAACTGAAGGTTCCCACACCAGGACCGGTGCGCTTGCTCCACGTGGTGGGCGACTCGAAGTTTGGCGGTGGCGGCGTAATCATCTGCCGCCTCGCCGCGATGGCCCAGAAGAGTGGCTGGCAAGTAGACGTGCTTACTACCGATCCAACCTTTCAGAACCAACTGAGAAATCAAGGCACGACGGTTGTAAGTCTTGATGTAGTCCGCCGCAAAATCAATCCACTTACTGACCTTATTGGAATCATACGTTTGTGGTTATTCCTGCGAAAGAACAAGTACGACATTGTTCACACTCATACGTCCAAGGCAGGGTTCGTTGGCAGGCTAGCGGCGAAAGCTGCCGGCGTCTCCGCGATCGTTCACACAGCGCACGGCTTTGCATTCCACGAAGAGTCGTCGCGTCTTACGGTGTGCATCTGTGCCCTACTCGAGCGTATCGCAAGTTATGCGTGCGATCGCATCGTGACCGTCAGTGATTTTCATCGTACTTGGGCGTTGCGCCTCGGGATCGCCAAAGCAGACAAAATCATGTCTATTCCCAACGGCATTTCATCTATCAGAGCGCTGCCCAGACGCAACCGCGAAACTATTAGGACGGAGTTGGAAGTTGGTAAGGACGACCTGCTGTTGCTTTCAACCGGGCGTCTCGCTGACGGCAAGGGATTGGAATACCTGTTCGACGCGATAAGGCTTCTTTGCGACCAGGGCGCTTCAATTCGTCTAGTGTGCGCCGGCGGAGGGCCGCTTCAAGTTTTGCTCGAGAAGAAGACCGTTGAGGTAGGCATTCGAGATCGCGTGAAATTTCTCGGCTTCCGCGAGGACATCGCGGATCTTCTGTCGGCTAGTGACATCGTTGTGCTTCCCACTTTACGTGAGGGTTTGTCAATCGCTCTGCTGGAAGCTATGGCCGCAAGCAAGCCAATAATCACGACCAGCATTGGAAGCAATATCGAAGCCACCGGAAACGGGATAGGAGCTGTCCTTGTACCTATACGAGATCCGCAGGCGTTGGCTAGGGCAATTACCGAGCTCTCGAGAAGCGAGTTGCGACGGCAATTAATTGGAAGCCGAGCAAAACAGATCTTTAGTCGTCACTACATGGAAGAACGAATGTTTGCGGGCTATCGAACCGAATACAACAAACTCTTGCACAACACGAACTCGGTGCGGCGACAGAAAGAGATGCTATTCAGACACACTTACGGACGGGGAAATTCTGTTATGAGCACATCACAAACCTTTGCCAAGAGAGCGATCGATATCGGCATCGCTGCTATCGCATTGCTTCTTCTTAGTCCGCTCTTTGCTTTGATTGCGATCGCTATTCGCCTTGAGTCCGCCGGGCCGGTTCTCTTTCGTCAAAAGCGAATAGGACGCGGAACCGCGCACTTCACGCTGTTCAAGTTTCGCACCATGGTCGCGAACGCTCCTGACATTCGTAATTCCAATGGTTCAACCTACAACGCTCCGAATGATCCGCGCTGCACACGAGTCGGCAGACTCCTGCGTCTCTTCAGTCTCGATGAGTTGCCCCAATTACTGAACGTGCTGACAGGCACTATGAGTCTGGTGGGTCCGCGGCCAGACCTGGTCGATCAGACGCGTTTCTATGGCGAGGACGAATGGTTTCGGCTGATGGTCAAACCCGGCATTACCGGCCTGGCCCAAATTAGCGGTCGCAACGCGATTTCCTGGCCGGCGCGCACGCGATTGGATCTGGAATATATCGCCCAGCAGTCGGTGTTATTCGACCTAAGTATTCTTTGGCGCACGCTCAGTTATGTAATCAACTGCAAAGATGTTTTTGTGACTCATGCGCACGCGCCGGCAGTCGCGCACAATGCTGAGGTAATCAAATGAACAATCTTCAAATCCAATCTTATCAACCTGAACACTGGCCGCAGTTGAGTCAGCTTCTCGAGCGTTGGCCATTCAAGCCAATGGCCGGTTTCAGCAATAGCGACCATTCAAGATTCGTTCTCGCGCGCGAGCGGGTACGCGCCATGCTCAACAGCGGCGATGGGCCCAACGCCAGACTAATCACTTCACGGGACCAAGTCGTTGGATTTGCTTCCTTGCGGGCTCTGACGTGGGACAGTGAACAACTCGGCGTTCCCGCGACGCGCGTGGAGTATCTGATTGCTGATGGATCTTATGTCGAGCAGCTCGAAATCAAGAATCAGCTATTGATCGATCTGTTGCCGAATGCTTTTTCGCGCGGCCGGACGCACATCAGCGCGCGCGTTGACGCATCAGACTTTTCTAGTCTGCACACTCTTGAAAGGTCTGGTTTTGTAACGGTGGACACGATACTTCATTTCGCCGTCGATTTTGCAAAACGAGAATTATCCAAACCGCAGCATGATTTCGAGATTCGACTGGCTGGACATGCCGACGCCGAGACTGTGTCAAAGTTAGCAAAGACGGCATTCGTCTACGATCGGTTTCACTCTGATCCCTTCGTCTCCAAGAAACGCGCCGACGACCTTCACGAATCATGGCTTCGTAATTCGTGCGCCGAGAATTCACGCGATAACGTTTTGTTGGCAGAGAGCGAGAACGAGCTCCTTGGTTTCGTTTCGTGCACGGTACAGGAAGATACGGCGCGTTGGCTTGGGCGAAGCGTTGGCACCATCATCTTAGTTGCTTGCGCTCAAGCAGCGCGCCGTCGCGGAGTAGGGCGCGCGCTGATGTTGGCGGCGAGTGAATGGTTGCGACAGCAGGGATGCGAAATCGTCGAAGGCGGCACTCAGGTTCGTAACGTTCCTTCAGCACGAATGTTTCGTCAATGCGGGTTCGACTATGTCGGAGCTTCGATTTCGCTGCGGCACTCGTTCGCACTGGCACAACCGACAGTTATTCCATTAGACCCATCCATTGTGGCAATTCACCGCCATGACAGTCCCGACCAGGTGTTACCAGCAAACTAGAGCCGATGAAGGAGAACTTCTGATGCACTCGACAATACAAACGATGATCCCCGCTCGAAAAGGTTTTCTGCCCTATGCGTTGCCATCAATTGGTGAAGAAGAGATAGCTGAAGTAGTTGATACGCTTAGGTCGGGGTGGCTCACGACTGGCCCGAAAGCAACGGTGTTTGAGAATGATTTCGCCGCCTATTCGAATGCGCGAAATGCGATCGCTGTCAGCTCATGTACCGCCGGGCTCTTGACTGCTTTAACAGCGCTTGGAATTGGGCCCGGTGATGAAGTGATAGTCCCGACCCTCACTTTCTGCGCAACCGCGAATGTCGTAGTGCAACTTGGAGCGACGCCAGTGCTAATAGACGTCGGTTCCGATATGGAGATTGATGCTGCGGCGGCGCAGGCGGCCATCACACCATTCACCAAAGCGATTATGCCGGTGCATTTTGCCGGGCAACCCTG
>Ga0134126_10003915_pt1 | contig 18635 bp, 21 predicted proteins | sample KB31752_FD_96881 | JGI IMG/M metagenome (GOLD analysis project Ga0134126, IMG submission 96881) | Terrestrial soil microbial communities with excess Nitrogen fertilizer from Kellogg Biological Station, Michigan, USA - KB3-175-2 | ecosystem: Environmental > Terrestrial > Soil > Unclassified ...
ATTGTCAAAGGCGCTAATCAAGGCAGGCATCTCAATTCCAGAAGACGAGTTCAACAAGACACTTCTCAACCTAGAGATTTATGGCCTGATAAAGGTGACATGGCTTACAAAAGACGACCGTAGGATAGAGATTGCTGAAAAAGAAGAAGACGAAGACGAGATTGAAAAACAAAACATGGAGAATCTGGAAAAAGAATATGAATCAGGATTTCCAGGTGTCGGACAAGAAGAAGAAATTCCAGAATAATTATAAGGTTTTCCAGCATTTCTCACTCGTACAATGTCCGATTCAGCCTGACATTACCCCTGACATTAGACAAATAACCAATTTTAAACTGGTGCACGCATGGGTTCAAAACAGTCTGCTGTGAACCGTTTCTTTTGATGCCAGTTTAAACTAGTTCAAATGCACGCACGAATTTAGTTCACGGAAACATCCCATGAGTAGAAAATTAGTTTATTTTAGTTCACGGTATCTTTTGTGCGTGCAAAATCAGTTAATTTACGAGTGAGAATAAACTTGGAAAAGGTATTGCTTGAAAATCATTTGATGCCAGTTCATGAACTACATCTGAACTGATTTTAAACCAGTTACAATTTTTGAACCAGTTTAAACTTGTATCAGTGAACAAACTGCAAGTTTTAGGATTTCTGGATTAAACTGATCTAACATTTGGTTATCATAGACTAGCTGCAAGACCGCAATATTCACAAGTCACAGTATGACTGATGGAAACCTTCAATGTCGCACCACATCCTTTGCATCTTGGAGTCGTTGTAAGTTTTCTATGTTGAAGATCTTTTGATGCCTTTTTTATGTCAGTAAGAGTGATGACTCCGATCATGGCATCAGTTCCAGAGACAACTGGAAGCCTCATTATACTCATCTTTGACATTTTTTCAAGTGCTACTGATACCTTTTCGTGAGGAGAAATTGTTACGACTTGTTTTGTCATGACATCTTTGACCTTGGTTTTTCCTCTCTTTTCAGGTTTAATGTCGCTCACTTCTTTCAAGGTGATTATGCCAACTAGTCTTTTATCATCCACTACTGGAAGCCCGCCAAAATGCTTTCTATGCATCAAGTTTGAGGCATCCTCAACTGTCTTATCTGAGGAAATCGAGAATACTTTGATAGACATTACTTCAGATACAGGTATGTCTTTTAGGACTGATGACATTTAGCATGTATTGACAACTTGATCTATAAAACAAATACTAATCAAATATTGATTCAAATCAAATCTAATACTTTTTTGGGCACAACGTACGTACTATGGCAATATTCGCACACTACCTCAGTTGATTTGTCCTTTTGAGGTTTGGAAGCTCCGCAGCTTGGACATTTCAGTGAGATTGTGCCATCTTGACCGAATTCAAAGCTAGTAGCAACCTGATATTGTATGATTTCTGTTTTTTGCTGGTATGCGACCTTGTGCACAAATAGCCTGTTTTTTCTGTCTATGAAGCCTTCTACTTTATCCGTGGAGATTATTTTCATCAGGATCTCTTCAATTTTTACATCTATTTTATCCGGGCTAATCCCCTCAATCACATATGCTTGTAGATAGAACGATTTCTTGCATATCTCAAAAACCTCATCAAATGATGTTCTCTCATGTGATTTTAAAATGCCTGTGAGTATCTCTAGTGATTTTTGTTTGTTTTGGGAATGAGCATTTTGAATTGCATCAACCCATTTGCCCGGCATTGTATTTTTGAAATGACTGTAAATTATTTTACTGTGGGATTTGCTATCTATGAGTTTAATTGACAAGGCAAGTTTTTTACTCAAAAAACTGTTCACTAGTGTAACTGATGCACTGTCAACATCATCTACAGAATATTCATGCTCAATTTTATATCTAGAATTCTGTATTTTTGTTAAAAAGACTAGTCTTTGTTGACTGGTTAAAACCAATCTTCCAGACGTTTTGGTATTGCTGTCAATATAGTTAAAATCACATTCATCAGAAAATACGTCTTGTTCGTTGTCCTTTAATACACTACGGTACATTGTTTTTTCATTCAAACTCGTTGTAATTTAGTCTTCGTAGGTAGAATCATATCATTTCAGTAAAAAAAACATGCGATAGATATCGTGCAGGGAATCCTTAAGTTTTATAGTTCATACCCAGCAACATGGCAGAAAACTCGCCTGACATTAGAAAAGTAGTGGAAGAAAACAGAGGCACTTTAAAGAAACTACAATTGAAAATTCCAGGCCTCAAAGAATATCGTAAACTCGAAGACATACGTGCAGCAGATCAGATCCTTCGAAAGCAGATATCTGACAGGTTAAACGATTCCAAAGCAAAAATCGAAGATTTGAGGCATGCCATGACAACAAAAAATGATTTTAACAGTATCACTCTAGCCGGAAGTACGATATCTAAAATCCAACAGATATCTGGATTGGTAAAACATGCTCAACAAGGTTCTGCTGGGATTTCTCCAAATATTAGAATAGATGAAAATGTTCTCAACAAGTTGTATGAATATGATCTTGATTCAGTTGATGCATCAGAGCAAATTTTTACATTATGTTCAAATTCCGTATCAGAATATAATTCTGGAAAATCTGTACAAGAAATGGTGACAAAGATTGTATCTATACTAGATGATTTTAGTCGGGTGTGGAAACGCAGGCTCGACTCGGTGCAGAATATCATTGTCACAAAATAATAATGAAGATTATGAATTTCAACTAGAATTGGGATTCTATTTGAAACCTTATGATAATTTGATTATTCCTTGTTGAACTAGAAATTTTATTGCGCTAATTAGTTCATCCTCAGATATGTTTCCTTGTGCATAATGACTGAAAATAGATTTCACCCAGCTTGGAATTTTAGATGGCGTAGTAGATGGAATATGAGTTGTAGGAACTGGAGTTGGAGCCACTGGGGCAGTTGAAGATGGAGTAGATTGAGTTGTTGTAGGATGGGACGTAGTGGATAGCCTGGTTGTCGAATTTGAAGTGTCAGAGTTTGAAGAATAGCTGCTAAATGAGATGGGCTGTCCTGCCTTGCAATAGTTATTGTCTGGACATTCTGAGCAATATCCTGTGTCGCCACATGTGTAGCTTCCAGTGTCTGAAGGGCAGCTATGCCACCTATGGCATCCATCTCTGTGAGCAAATACAGGGGTCTGATAAATTGAGACTGCAATGATCACAATTAGTAAAATTATCATAACTTTGTATTGCATCTCAATTTGGACCGGACTTGGTACGATATAGGATTTTGCCCTTCTGTAAAAATTCTAAATACTGGTATGGTATGAATTGTAAAGTGTTGGGGCACAGGTTTGCGGCAGTATTGTTTCTAGTATTTCTTGTATTTGGTATTGCAGGCCAAGGTTTTGTTCCTGTATCTAATGCACAGATGGCAACAAAAAGCACCACCTCGGTAGGATTTGTACAAATTGATAGGTCCGAGTATGATGTGTCCTATATTGACACTGCAACTGTCAAGGTAAATGGAACTGTCCTGTCTCCTATTTCAGGGGACTCGAAAATAACTATCCTCTTCAAGCTTCCTGATGGATCCACCAAAGGCTCTGAGGTTGCAATGCTTTCAAATGGATACTTTGAGACTAGTCTTGGTCTTGATTCTAATTCCCAAAAAGGGACCTATTCTGTCTTGGTATCTTATGCAAATAGCATGGTAGGCTCGATATACTTTTCAGTAAAACAAGTCCCTGCCAAATCTATTCTAAATGATATCGCAAATCAAAAGTCTGTTACAAATCAAAAAAATACTACAATACCAATACCGCCTGTGTCTTCAGTTACTTCTACAACTGTGCAACCGTCAAGTACAATTGATGTTACAAAACCATCCAAGATACCTGCCTGGGTCAAGAAGATCTTTGTATGGTATGGACAGGGACAGGTATCAGAAGATGAACTTCTCAATGCTGTCCAGTATTTGGCACAGAGTAAACTAATCCAGATAACTGTTCCTCAAAATGATTCTCCTCAAACTGTTGCCAAACCTACACCACAAAATAGTACACCTACGCAAACGCCAAGCACTACTCAGCCTACAAATCTTAATCCTGAGATTACAACATCGTCTACAAACACTACTGTTGATAATTTCAATTTTGCATCAATCTATGCCAATCCTGACAATTACAAAAATAATTGGACCGTATTTGTTGGCAAGGTAGGTCATTTACAAGCTGATCAGAATACAATTCAATTTGATCTTGATCCAAATGGTTCAGACCTCACTCGCCAAGTGTATGTAGCACTTGCACACGGTTCTGTATCTCAGTATAAAATAGGCGACTGTCTCAAGATAGAAGGCCACATAATTGGCTCCGACAAGTATGAGTATAGAAGCGGTGACTCGACCTCAAACCTTCAAATGACTGGGGAGAAGATATCTTCAATTTCTTGCTTGGATGCAGTATATCCTGCCATGAAAACAGTCATCACGAACATATCTCAAACAATTGGAAATGTGGAAGTTACCATACAAAAAGTAGAATTTGCAAAAGAGCACACTAGAGTTTTTGCAACAATCCATAATCTCAGCACTAATCGAGAGGACTATTTTTACGCATTTAGTTCCAATATAGTTCAAGGACAATCCCAATATGCACGAACTTTCAGTTATGGAACGGACCAAAAAGATTTTGATTCCACAATACTTCCAGGAATTGTTGAATCTGGATATCTTTTCTTTGATCCAGTACCACAAAATTCCTTCAAGGTATTATTGGAAGTAGATGAGCAAACTCTTTCCAGTGATTACACCATGGATTATGTCGTAGGTTCTTTTGATCACAAGTTTACATTTGATGTACTAGTGAAATAGAGAATTTATTTGTGAAAATGTGCCTGAATGCTTGGACCTACAATTGCTAGTATGATTGCAGCTATGAGCGGAGCACAGAAAACTAGAACATATGCCACCTTTTTTTCTATGGTAACATAGTAAAGTTGTTGCCCAGTTCTATCCATGAACTCGTTGAACTTTCTTGTTTCATTTCGTGCGTCAAAAATTTGCCAAATAAAAAGCGCCAAGTACGCAATAGGAGCTATAACAAGTAGTACGATATACAAAATAATTGAATTGGTGACACCTAGGCTATTTGCCATTGCCATCATGGGCATGATGTCTGTGTAGTAACCTGAGTATTCAGGATTGATTGATTTTGCGATGGAACTAGCTATCATTGGGCCGTATGCCAAAAAAGACATGAAGAAAAGTGTCCAACCTGCATATAGGAATCCCAGACTTTTTCCAATTGTTCCGACATATCTATGACCTATACCCAGAAAACCAAATAATCCAAAGAAGAGTGATAGAACCAGACTTGTTCCCTCGCTTTTGTATTTTGTAGAACCGCGATATCCTGGAGTGGGAGTAGCAACAAGTATGTCAAGATACACTCTGTCAAATCTTGGGAGTGGTCTTTCTTTTTTTAATAAATTCAGGATGTGGCGTAGTTCAGCAGAGTTTCCCCTACCGTCTGCCAGGAGCTCCTCTACTGTCTTGATTAGTTTCTCATCCAATGTACGGTATGTGCTGGAATGGTGGTTAAAAACAATATGCTATGTATTGAAATTACATTGTACTTGTTTTTGGTTTAGCAGAAATCTTCAGTTATAAGCACCTTGTCGTCACTTGAGATTGCAATTCCAATTCCTTGGCTGTAATATGCAGGAGTCAAAATGTTTTCTCTGTGTCCGGTGCTACCCATCCATGTTTCCACAATAGAGTTTGACAGTTGGTCTTCTGAGAGCCAATGATAGATAGGTATTCCATCAATGTATTCTATCGAATCATAGAGGTTGTTTTGTTCAATATTTTCTGGAAATCCCAAAAATATCATTCCATTGTTAGTTTCTGCCGTAACCTTGGCGTACAGTGTCTGTATCTGGTTATAGAGAGCCTGGTCTGTGTTTCCAGTTGCTTCAAACTGCTTTGTCAGTCTATCGTATTCTTGACCGTCACGTATTGCTTGCCTGTCTCCACAGTCGTGATATCCCGCATCAATTCCTCTCTGAGAGGCAGATATGCCATCAGGAGTGTCATGGGCAAAATAGTTCCTAGTTATCATGTCTTGGCTGTGTTCTCGTGCTATTGCAGCAATTTTATCATCATAGACTAACGGCGATAATCCATGGCTTTGCCTTTGTGCGTTTATTCCATTATGGACTTTGAGCTCTAGATCTGAGATGATTATAGTAGGTTTGTTTACTTGAGGCATGGATTTTGGTGCATCAGAAACGGTTTTGATGATTTGTGGTGCGACGCTCTGTATTGGAGTAGAGATCTGCTTTGTGATATTTGGAATTTGTTTTACAATGATCTGTTCTGTATGGAGTGCATTGTTTTGTATTGTTCCAAAGTTTTGATATGCAAAAAATGATGCAATTGTTATAGCAACAACTGCAATGCCAATTTTGATCATGTTCTTTTTCTTGCGATTTCTAACTCGGTTTCTGCCAATACATTCCCCACAGACTCCGCTAATCGTATCTACATTACTTCTGTGACAAATAAGACAAGTTGGCAACTGTATCTGGTAGACAGGGTATTAGATAAAATATGCTTTGATAATGATACTCGGTTATTCCGGTTTATTTGTATCAATCAGAAACAAATTCTTTTCAAAACTTCCCCTTTTACTGTTTTTTGTGATTCTTATTTTTTCCAACTCTTCTTTTGAGACTCCCTTTAGTTTGGCGATTTTATAGATTACCTCGAGAATGTCAGCAAGTTCGGTCACATCTTTGCCTTTTTGGTATTCACTGACTTCTTCTGCAAGTTTTTTCTCAATCTCTATTAGAAACTCTTCATCTGATAGGATTTTCAGATTACACGAGTATCCTGAATCTTTTATGATTTCTGGAATTTTGTCACGAATTGCTTTGTTATATGATACCAAGCGCATTCACCAATTTTTTATAAGATTCGATTCTCTGCGGATCAAACTTCTCATTTCCTCTCCAAATACGCACGATTTTACGCTTTGCAAAGTCATATTGTTTTTCTACCTTGTCTCGCCTTTCAAGATATGTTTTTCCAAGCACTTTTTTTAATTCCTCTTTTAGCGGAAGATCACTCCTCAAGACAAATTCATTTCTTGCAATCAAGCTTTCAATGAATTGTTTGGGTGGCAAATTGTCCGATTTGTCTTCATTGCAGAATTCATGAGAAAGTACAAGATTCCATATCTCGTTGTGCTTGATTGCCTGATATGGTATGACATGATCAACATGGATTGGTGAATAGAGTTCTTGCCCACAGTAGAAACATGTGTTTTGTTGATACCCTTGCAAGACAGGAATTAGTCTAGTAAGATTAGTCCTCTGTTCTTTATTTCTCACATATTCTAGTGCCTCATCAACTTCAAGCGACTCGCCTTTTCTTGCATCAGAAAATCCGTGTTCTAAAAGCGACCATCTGGAATCTAGTTCCTCACCAAGTTCTTTGTTTTGGTTGTCAGAAAACAGATTCAGCAAGTTGTCATTAAGATGTAGGTATTTTTGGTCGTCTGAAAGTGTGTAAAATGGTCTTGCTATCTTTTTCTTGTTAAGGGTATGAAATTTTTGCAAAACCATGTTTTTCAAAGCATTTGTCTTGATATTGTCTAGTGCTTTTTCCGTTGTAATTTTTCCAACGCTTACTTCGTCTAGAACCTGTTCAACAGTTGTTTTTCTTCCCTGTGTAAGCATCTGAGGCTTGCCGTTTTTTAGGCGAGTTTGGTATGTGTTAAAGAAATCTTCTGCCAATTCATCCAGTTGTATTTTTTTATCTGAATTTGTCTTGGAGTATTTTATCAGAGAATTTCCTAATGCCATCTTGTAAGTAGACTGGTTTTTTCCATATAAGATGAGAAATCGCCAATAATCCTTGTCAGTTAATTCTATCATCAGGTTGAATCTAACGACTGTCTCTCAAAAGTATACTGTTTTTCTCAGCTTTGGGAGTCATTGCTGATTAAATTCTTCGAGCCATTCTTTTCCAGATCTAATATCCCATGAAATTTCTATGCGTTGTGGTGGAACAAGAACATTTTCAATATGAAATACTGCAAGTGGTAATTTTATCAGAGATAACATTTCGATTTGATTTTTTGAAAAGTCTCCTTTTCCTGTTTTTATCTCTGCCCAACAAAGTTGAGGTTTTTCAATAATTGTGTCATATTTTTCTTTTGTGCCTACCTTACAGGCAAGAAAATCAAATACAAAGCTTGGATTCTCAACAGACTCATTTGTTGGGTGTGATACTAGTTCCATTTCTTTATTCAACGATTCTGGAATCCTTACTCGAATTCTGTGAAAACCTTTCTTGAATACAAAAATTCCATCAGCAGATCCACTGTTAAGGCTCTCAACTGAAAGGTATGCCCAACCTTTTTGATCACAGCCTTCCTTGTAGTATAATTCTCCTAAAGCTCCTTTTAGTGCATTTGTAACATCAAGACTCATACACGATAACTGATCTTCTAATCCTAAAAGATTATGACTAAGAAGTTACAGATAGTGCACTTTGGAGAGTCGATAGGGAGAAGGATTGAAAGATATCTTAACCCCAGAAAATCTAGGTGTCTTGTGAACTAAACTTAAAACCTACAAGAATTATAATTTGTGCCTAACGTAACCACCAAAACCATTGAGCATAGGGATTGTATTTACTGGTAGATTCTTTCTTTTTGCTAGATTTTATTGAATTAACATATTCAAAAATTCTTTCGATTGCTTCTAATTCTTTTGATAATTGAATCTTTGAATTTTCACTTAATTTTTCTTTTCTATAATCCATGATGTATTTTAAACAGTTTGCCATATCTGTTAAAATATCGTATGTAGAATGTTTGTAATTATCAAAACTCTCATCCGAATTCCAGATATACTCCCTAGTATCTGAATGCGTTGTAACTAGTTGAGAAAATTTATCTCTCAGACGACTTTCTATCGTTCTAACTAAATTAATTACTGCACTTATTTTTTCATTTTCTCGCAGATTGATATTTGAGAAAATTTTATTCACCAATTTCTTTATAATATAAAGCTCTGAAGAAGAATGCCATACAAATTTTGTAGTTTCAAATAGCTTGTTTATTAAAAGAAAATTATAAGATAATGCTAAATCAATGAAAGTTTCAAATAGTTTGAGCTGTTGTCTGGCACTTAAACTACTAGATTCAAAATATTCGAATATGAGAGGGTGAAGTTCTTTTAATTCCACAAAAGCTCTTAAAAATTCTTCTTGGTATAATGAACGTGAGAGTATTATTTCTCCCAATAGCCCTTTCTTCCGAATTTCTTCTTTTCTTTTTTTAAAGATTTTTTTTAGAAACATGACACGTACGTCAGAATCAGTATCACGGAAGTTATACAGAATTTTTTCTAATAGAGGTACATTAATCGAACTTTTATTGAGCGACTCGGTAAACCTACCAGTTTCCACCTGTTCTAACAATTCATTGGATTTTAATTCCTTGGAGTATTTTTCTGCCCTATCTAGATATTTGGACATTAAATCGGGAGCAATTTTTTGTACTGCATTTGCACACTCCAAGTAATACCGTGCTTTCTTTTCAATATCACGTGTTTGTTCCGCCAGTAAATCAAATAATAAAAACCTCATTTTTTCTAGATTTGCATCACCATTCAAAGTTTCAAAGGATTGGTGTATTTTTGATATTGTTTTCATATCCTCATTTTGTATGAGATGCGCCAAGTATTCAAAATCCGGTCTCTTTGAATCTTCTGCTCCCATGATGTCGGAAGATGGTTCTATGACCTTCCAAGATCGGTCTAATTTGTAAACAGAATTTTCAGGAATCTGTATTAGATCAAATTCTCCCTGCTTTTCAGGTTCATTTACCAAAGTTGAAAAAGGAATTATCCTAAGTGATGGTGGAAGTATTGTAAGCATATTTTGAATTAAGTCGTTATGTGTACCTTGTATTGTAATGGCAACTTTTCGTTTAAGTGTTAAAAACCAAAGGCTATTCTGAATGATGTTTGAATTCATACTCTTTAGATCTGTGAACTCTATCTGATCAGGTTCTTCGTCTATTACCATTTTATCGAGATTGCCTCTTATGTCGTAATCGAATATGAAGTATTTATCAAATAGTTTTGTATTGCATTTTATTTTTACAAAATCCTTTTTGTCAATCACAAAGGTATGATTGTACAATGTACCTTTACGTGCATCATATCCTCGTCCGATATTCTTTATTATGCTGTATACAATTTTGTTTCCCTTCAGAACTAGCATTGATCTGGACTCATTAAATTTTTCCAAGTCTAAACCTACAGGATAGTAATATCCCATTAAATCAGAAATCATGTCATCAGATATGCCGCTACTTTTAGCTACTATTTGGTATCCTTCATTAAGACTAGTTTTGGCAGATGTGTAAATGAAATGATCACATGTTAACATGATCGATTATTTGATACTTTGATCAATCCACAAAATAAATCTAGCATACTCAGCATCACTATATGAAAGAGGAATTTTTACTTTGTATCGGTGAACAATTTGAGGTTCTACAGAAGTTGGTTCGGCTATTGTTTCTGATGGAGCGATGGGTTCTGTTGCTGCTGCTTGTACAGAATTTGGATCTGGTGAAGTACTGCCATCTACTGAAGGTTGTTGAGCAGGAGTAGCAATTTGTGACGCAGTACTTTGAGTAGTTTTTTCAGGTGTAATAGGAGCATCAATTATGACGGGTTTATTATCAGAACCACGTTCCACATTTATGTGAAATTTGAAAAATTCAACTTTACCATTGGCAACAGATTTCAACTGATGAAAAAAGTCAGGCATGTGTTTCTTAAGTAGATCTTCAACATTCGCTAGCCGCTCCGTCTCGGGAAGCAAATCAGTCTTGGTTAGTATTACTGCTATTGGTTCATTTATGTTGTCATCTGTAGCCTTTGATATGGCGCGCTTCCATTGTAAAATCGCATTTAGAATCTTTACATTTTCATACGAAATAGCATCCCAATTTTCAAATTGTTCACAATCAATAAGAAATACATACATCCTACAAAAAATTACGAAACTCATTGGTCCAAATGCTTCAGTTTTTACTTTTTCATGAGTAAGAGTCCTATACAATAATTCTGGCGTAGGTAATTCATTTTTGAATAATTTTTCATAAACCTCGCCTGCAATATCATAGAGTTTTAATTCTGTGGGTTTTCCACTTGCAACTTCTTGTGTTAGAATCATTTCAACTTTATTTATCTCTGATTCTGGAGTCTTCTCGGGAAATTCTCCTTTTTTTAGACTAAGAGTTGTTTTTTTCAGAAAATCAACCCCGGAATTTATTCGTAAACGATAAGTTTCATGCTCTGGTAAAAACTTGGTGACTATGGAATGATGAAGTAATGCAGCTATCACAGTTTTTCCTGATTTTGGAAGTCCCAATATTGCTATAAGACGTTGGGGTTCGTAAACCTTAGTTGCTTCTGCTAATAATGGAGTAGGATCTCTTGCACTCAAGTAATACTACTCCCGTTCACTATTTTATAAGGATTAGAATCCCCATTGGAAATAATTTTCCTATATTTTGGTAAATCATCTACATAGTAGCTAAGACTAGGTTTATTCCGAATATCCGCAATAGCAATACAAATTCTCAAGGCGCCGATTCCATCAAGTTTTGTTCCAGGCATTCCCTTCGGTGGGTTATCACTTTCATATTGTAATAATGCAGGAGTGGCTTTTTTTACTAATTTGTCGATTTCTTCCAGTGTTTTGTAATTTAGCTCATTAAGTTCTGATGTCAGTTCCACACATGCAGAATCCTTGAACTCTGGTCTTGAACTAAATTGTTGTTTTACATATTCTGATAGAGTATCACTTGAAATTTGCCGTGTCAAATCAATTTTAATTCCCTCTTCTTTAGAAGTAGAAACCTGCTTCTCATCCTGTCTCAATATTCGGTATGAATCAAAGCGTTGATCCGCAAAAAAGAACAGACTACTAAGTGCATACATTTCTCTTTCATAATCTTTCCCTAATCCCATCGCTTGTTTGTAATTTACATCATGAGAAACTGTAGCCCATGCATCCATTAAGATGGTTCTAACTTGTATTTCACATTTAGCCCTCAAAATATTTTCATCAAAAAAAGGGTCTAATCTATTAGCCATTTTCTCAGGCAGTTTAATAATATAATGATCAGATTGATATCCTGAATCATCTACTCGGTGATTGAATGTTTTGTTCTGATGTTTAATAACGTCGAAGTTATTACTGATTATTTTTCCAGTGTTTTCCAGATCAGAATAGTACGGGCATACTACTCGTACAGCTGCTACATCTTCAATATGATCAAGATAGTCAGAACGTATTCTATACCTAACTATTTTATCATAAAATGAATCCAGTTTTTTTATCCTATATAGAACATTGGTAGTTTTAATTTTCTGCTCTAATAGACCAGATAAGAGAGTGTCTCTAACTGTTATTGCAAGATTCTCATGAATTGTATAATTAGTCTTCCAGATGGTTTCTATGCCTTTCCTATCAGGAGCAACAAATGACGACATCTTGTTTTGTATTGGGTCTATACTATTTCTGAATTTGGGTATGAATTAGCCAGATGTTGTATTTTTTAGAACAAATTTTGAATCAAAATATCATTAAGTAAAGTATAACTATTTTTCCAAATTAAGGCTCATGTGGAAGAAGTAGTAGATTTCCAGAATAAAAAAAGAAGTCCTGCTGCGGTTAGTCTTGAAATACTTCGTAAATTTCGCGAAAAGGGGTGGATGAATAGATCAATGCTATCCATGGAAGTAAAGTATGATCTGAATAGATTATCAAAAATAATTAGTGATTTTGAAGAAATGGAATTAGTGGAGAGATGGGAAAAACTACCACAGGAAAGAAAAAACAGAATAAAGGAAACTCAAGTAAACATAGGAGACGACATGTACAATATTTCACAACGAGGAATTACCAAGTTAGAAACACTCGAGAAAGATTGTATTGACGATCTTGAAAGAATTTTAAGGGTAAAAACTAGATAATTTAATCTATCCAGATTGTAGAGTATCCAAGCTTATTCTCTTCTCGTACTATATCTAGACTAAAAGTCCTGTGTAATTCCTTAGTTTTTTCTTCTAATTCATCACTATCAAAAGAATTATCTTTATTTTTCAAAACAAGAATAACTCTGTCGATTTTTAAATCTACTAGAATTTTCAAGGAAGTTTGTGAACGATTCAATGCTTTGATTATATTATCAAATTCTACCAAGGTTAATTTGTTTTCAATAATCTTGACAATAAATAAACCAGTAGTGGTTTTCAATATAAGATCATAATCGCGTAATCCAAGAATCCTTCTGCCGAAACTTTTTTTCTTTTTCTCCATTGATTTGAGTATTTTCGTTTTTTTCTTTTTTAATTCATATATTTGAGGAAATACCAGAATAAGATGGTTCCATATTTTTTCAATCGAAGTTTCTCCTTCTGGTTTTACAATTTCGAAAGTTGTCAGATAGGATTTTCGAATTATTTTGGATTCAACTAATCGCAATTTCCTCTTTTTCGATCTAGCCCTTATTACAAACCAATACAAAATAGGAATACTTACAATTGTAATCCACCACGATAATCCGAATACAAAGGCCCAAAGAGATTCCGCTCTGTAAAATAACAAAGAATTTTGTGCAGTCCAGAATTTCTTTGAGATTAAATCACTTGTAGTCATTAGATGTAACAGATTTTTTCCTGTGTCAAGAGCTACAAATGAAATGAGACTAAGTAGTAGGCCGGAAAAGAATAACGTATATCCCAAAAGTTTCAGTTTATCATACAACTTAAACTGCTCAAGTATAATGCCCAAAACAGGATCAAAAGGAATTTCTTCGGAAGACACAGGAATCCAACTTATCATGTTATTTAAGTAAATTGTACATCATTGACTATACATCATTGTACAATTTCATTATAAATCAAAAAATGAAATATAAGTCATGAATCAAATTCAAAACAAAAAACAAGAAATTAACAAGAATCAAGATAAGACAAAGTCCCTTCGTCTTGAAGTGAAAAAATCAAATGGCAGACATGTTTGATTTCCTCAATACAGAAAAACCCATTCGAGCTAATGCAAGAAAAGGAAAAGTTGCAGAAGACATGATCAGAAGCAAATACGAAATGTCTGGGTATAACGTTACAAGAACTGGAAGAGGTCACGATTTCAGGGTTTCAAGATTAGATCCTTGGACAGGCGAAAAGGAAATTCGTTATGTTGAGGCCAAATCTGGCAATGCAAAACTGTCACCTCTACAAAGAAAAAAACAGAGACAATATGGTGGAAAATATGTTGTGGATAGAACCGATCCTTGGTTTTACTAGGATGCGATACTAATGATTAATAGAAATTGGCCTGTTGTAGTCACATCCAGCGATAGATATGAGTTTACTGGTATCGTGGATTTTGCAATTGAGCATTTGAAACAGGGTGGAATAAAGAGACCCACCATAATTGATGTGGGGTGTTCTTTTGGAATAGCAATGAAAAAAGCCTCTGAAATTATGAAAATATCAGGAATTGATCCTTTTACAATTGGAATTGACACATCAAAGAGTGTAAAATCAAAAGCAGAAAAAAATCTTGATCAATTTATTGATAGAGATGTCCTGGAGGTGTACAATCAAGAAGGTATAGCAGACATAGTCATTTGTAGTAAAGCTGCCTTATACATACTTGGAACCCGAAGGGCAGACATAATAAGAAAATGTGCAAGTTTTTTGAAAGATGACGGCATATTGATTACTGATGTAGATTGCTATCCGCCTAGAACAGTTGGTGAAAATACAACAAGATTCTTAAAACTTTGTTTGTCTACAATTCCAACAGTTGGATGCTTCAAACATGGCATAAAAAACTTCAACAGAGAATATGGAAGAAGTTCTAATGTCATAATTCGAGAGGATGTATTCAAGAAGACAAAAAATGAAGCAATGTCTTATGCTGATGAGATAATACAAGGATGGGAAGCAAGATCTCCAAAATGGAAACATTGGTGGGAATTCAGGATTCTCATTTCAGGATTAGCTTTTTCAAAATAGTGTACGACACTATGTTGTAGTGGTTTTTTCTACCTTTTAGAGTCATTTAATTTAAGCGGAAATTGTGTTTGAGCTTCATTCACTATTTTTTGACTTCATTGAGAAATACTTGACAAGCTTCTTCCATGTCAAATATTTTATTTCCAAAATTTCCACTTTGGTTTTTTAATGCGTTCTAATGTTACTTGGAACCCCACCAGCGCGTATGGATTATTTGGTTCTATCGCTAGTACCCGTTTGTAGCATTCGATAGCATCACCATATTTTTTTAAAATGTTAAATGCATTTGCTTTGTTAATGAATGCAGTAATGTTTTTTGGTTCTATGGACAATACCTTGTTAAAACACAATATTGCTTCATCAGGTTTACCAATTTGCTCCAATACAATTCCTTTACTGATTAATGCCTCAGTATTGTTTTGATCAATATCGAGTGCCTTATCTAAATACAATAAAGCTTTATCAAAATTCTGTAATTTACTAAGGATGGTACCCTTATGCGTTATCGAATCTAGGTGATTAGAATTTATTGCTAGTGCTAAATCTAAATAATGTAGTGCATCTTTATTTTTATTCATAATTCCAAGAATCATGCCTATTCCGCTTAAAGATCGTATAGATCCTGGATCTTTACGTAATGCATTTTTGTACCATTTCATTGCTTCTTCATAATCTTTTGATATCACAAAAGAATCTGCTATGTCAGTTAAAGTGTCAGAATCATCTGTAACGAATTCATCAGGCTTATTATTTTTTGTTAATATTTTTTTATTATGTAGAAGTTCTATATCATTAGGATCAATTTTTAATGCTTCATCGAGAATTTGCATTGCATCCTTGTCTTTTCCAAGCATGTAAAGTAATGCGCTCTTATTTTTTAATGCTAATACATCTCTAGGATTATTATTTAATATTTTATCATAGCAGATTAATGCATCATGATAATAATTCTGGTCGTTTTTCTCTTTACCAATTATTGTAAATACAAAACCTTTATTGAGTAATGCACCATGATGTGATGAATCCATGACTAATGTTTTATCAAAACATTCTAGAGATTGTTCCATTTTTTTCATATACATTAGTGCACAACCTTTGTTATACCACGTTTTTACATCCTTTGGATTAATTTCTAAATTTTTGTCATAATATTCTAATGCTTCATCAAATCGAGATAGTTTTACAAGAGCATTACCTTTCCCAAGTAAAGCCGGAGAAAAAGTAGATTCTACACCAAGGGCTTTGTCATACCACGATATTGCTTCATCATATCGTCCTTGTTGTGCAAATGTTACTCCCTTATTGCTTAAAGTTCCAACACTTTTAGGTTCTAGATCTAATGCTTTATCATACCACGATATTGCTTCATCATATCGTCCTAATTGTGCTAATACATTGCCGGTATTGTTGAATACTCCACTAGCGGTAGTTGGTGATAAAGGAATTAATTCTTGAGATGGTAATGTGGTAAACTGTCCAGATAGTGACCTGAAACATTCGGTAATTATCTTTGCTCGTAAATCATCCAAGTTGTCATAAAATACAGCTGTATGTTTTTTACAAAGTGTATTTTTGAATTTCTGTAATTTTTTGATTTTCTTTGGATTAATGTCTTTATGTTGATTTTCAGGAATGTATTTATCACTTGATTTAAAAATCCAGATATTTTTTATTTTATTTTTTTTATGCAAATCTAATGCATGTTCATACTCACGTTCAGTAAATGATTTACCAGTTTCTTCATCAATAGTCCCATAAGATTCGCCAATTATTCCTACATACATTTTACACTGTTCTAATTTCTTAAAACAGACATCTAGAGGAGGATTTGCTGAAGCACCAAAATGTTCCATTGCCTCAACTTTTATGTTAAGATCCTGAAAACTTGACAGGATCTTCGTTCTCACTGCTTCAAAATCGCGAAAAGTCGAACTTAGAAATATTTTATCTTCAAGAATATTGAATTCATCACTCATGCTTGGAAAAATACTATTACTTGAGAATTAAAAGATTTTACGATGACTAGCAGATTTTTACGAGTAAATTAGTTGGATTCTATTTTTACTTGCTGTCAATGAACTCATTTGATACGATCATCTAATCTCAAAAAAGCACTTTGGCACATCTTAAACTAAGTTCTTTTTTCTTCTTTTCTGAAGTCTTGGTATACCATGTACTCACAATCTGAGATGTTTTCCAGCCAAACGAGTCTGCAATCTCTTCATTAGTCAGACCCGCATCCTTCATTTGCTGTGCTAATGTATGGCGCATGAGATGTGTTGGTCTCTTCATCATGTATTCCCTTGTGCGATGGTCTACCTTTGATGAGACCTGTTCATAGTATGACTTTAGTCTCTTGATCATCATTCGTTTAACCCTGTCTGCGTTTTTCCGGTTCTGAGCATCAGAGCCTCCATCTTCGAACCACAAGAACCGTGAATCAACTGCATGGGACTTCCACTCTAGTAGTAGTTTCTTTAGGTCAAGTGGCGGATACTTTGTCTTCCACTCTCCATTCTCACCCAAGAACCAGTGCCCACGTGGATCCTTGGTCTCGTGTTGCTCTAGCTTGAAAGATTCAGTTCCATCATCATTTTTTTCGTCAAAGTAAATGTGGTCCCATGTCATCTTTGCAATTGCCCTTGACCTTGCAGCTGTTCTAAGACCAATTCTCCACCAGGTGTAAGTCTCAATATCTTTTGCTTTCAACATTAAATCTCCAATCTCTTCTGTTATGGAACCATCAAGGCAGACCCCTGCATATGCTCCATAGTTGTCATGTGCTGATGACAACCCGTACATCTTGCCCATCCTTGTTGGAAATACAATTTCATAGCTTGCAAGAAAATTTCTGTAACTGACACGAAGGTTGTGAGTTCCTCTTGATGGGTTTTGTTTTCTGTATTCTACAATAAATTTGGTCCAGAATTCTATTGCTGTACCTTTTGAGGATATGACATTTTTTGGATTTGCTCGAATCGTTCCAAAGATGTACTTGATGGAACTCACGTATTGTTTTAGAGTACCTGGTGCAACTTGGCGAGCAATACAATCGTCTACCCATTTTGCAATCTCTGGAATCTGGACAAACTTGTCTTGTGATATTTTTCTATAATTGATCCCTTCTTTTAGTAGCCTACCTGATTTTTGGTCTAGTTTTACCATGCGAAAGCGGGCCATCTTTTTGAGGTATCTCCGGGTTTGCCTTGTTGACTTGCCAAGCCTTGAGGCAAGTTCGTTTGTAGATGTAACTCCCTCATTGACGAGGTCTTTAATTTTGAAGTAGACTAGCTCCTTTTCGATTCTTTTACCATGGAATCTTATTCGTTTGCTGTTCTGGGAAAAAGGGTATTTTAAAAAATTATCATGTCCGATTTGGGCAAAATTTTGGCTTTTTTTGACATTATTTTGTTCCAATAATGTCAGGTTAGTAGATGATAATTATTTTATCACTGGAAAGTGAAACGCAGCATCAAGTGCAATTCCTACAAATATAATAGTAAGATATGGTGCAGTAACCTTGTATGCCTTCCATGCAAAGTCCGAAGTCGGAGTC
>Ga0134126_10003917_pt1 | contig 18632 bp, 16 predicted proteins | sample KB31752_FD_96881 | JGI IMG/M metagenome (GOLD analysis project Ga0134126, IMG submission 96881) | Terrestrial soil microbial communities with excess Nitrogen fertilizer from Kellogg Biological Station, Michigan, USA - KB3-175-2 | ecosystem: Environmental > Terrestrial > Soil > Unclassified ...
CCCGGCGTTGACCCGCTCCGCCGGCCCTCCCTGTACGCACGCGGCGCAGGCCCAGTTCTGCAACCCGTTGCAGAAAACGCTGGCCGTGGCCTCGCCGCAGAACCGAGGCGCGCCCGGCGTGGACCCTCAAGGGGGGCGATGCTCGAATGGTGCTCGTCGGCGGTTCCTGCTCCGACAGATGTGAACGTGCGTCGGGTCGCCTCGCGCCGCAACAGTGGTTCGCTGCAGGTGGGGCGAGTTCGGCGAGGGTTAGGGTTCAGCTTGGGGCGGGCGCGAGCTTCGGCTACGGGCTCGCGTGACACCAAGCTGTGACGCTTTACGTGTCGATGTGCCCATTAAGTAGCTGTTTATTATGAGGAACTAAGAGTCATGGTTCGGGTCCTGCCGGTCCTACGGGCGGATGAGAAACACCTTCCCCGGCCCAAAACAGCTCGAAACAAGTGGCTTTCGCGGCGGCGATGACCGGGTCTCAGGTCTCTGCGGGCGCTAAGCAGTCTAGGGACCGGATGTGGCTAGCAGCGTACCTACCGCACGTGCGTCCTGCGAGGTGCGGCCGTTCCATCATGCCTGGCTTGAGGCGTCGGCAGCTCGCTGGAGCCTCACATTGTTCATCCACGGTCCCGATGCCCGCTACCTCAGTGGTAGCGCAGTGTTGTTCTCGAAGGACGTCGCTGCTTTCGCTGCGGGGCTGGAGAGCGCGGGAGATGTACCTTCAAACGACCCGCGCCGGCTGAGCGGTGCGGTTCGCGAACACGAAATCGGTCGGTACGGCTCGCCTGCAGTGCGCCTTGAGCTGAAAATATCCGGCGTTCAGGGCGTCACGGATCACTTTGTGGTTCTATGCCCGACAGATACCGGAAACGTCTTTCGGCGACTGCTGGCGATGACGGACGTGCCCCAGGTTATCGCTGATCTGAGGGCGGCAGCCGAACTGGGGGAACGCCTCCGCGCGACCATCTGAGGAACATAGGGATGATCCGGTGCTACAAGGTCCGCTACAAAGAGGTCGATGGACGTTCCAAGTAGCCCTTGTTTCTATTCATTAATCTCCAGGCGGCGTATTGTCCCCCCTCTCCGCCATTCGACCACAGCCCGTCCAGCCAGCCGGCGAACGCTCCGGCCCATCGGCCCGCTCCGAGCTTGCGATCAGCCGCCCGCGCTGGCCGGCGCCGCTGCTGGCGGCTGCGGGAGGCGGGGCGGCGGGGGCTCCGCAGGCTCTCCCTTCGCCTGCCGCGCCTTGGCCATCACCTCCGCCGTGTAGGCGTCGGCCTCGCCGACGGTCTTGATCGCGGCGACGCGCTGCTGGATCGCGGCGACCTTGGCCGGATCACCGCCGGCCAGCTCGGCGTCGGTCTTGGCCACGATCCCCAGGAACCCCTGGGCATTGCCTGTCGCCGGCAGCGGCGAGGCCGCCCGCGCCGCCGCATCCGGCGCCGCTGCACCCAGCGTCGCTTGGGGCGGCGGCGTTCCTGTGCCGGGCCCTGGCGCCGGATTGTGCAGAGTGGTCGGGCAGTTGGTGCGCAGCGTCGTCGGCGACAGCAGGTGCAGCACGTTGTTGGCGTTCGAGTCCCGCTGCGTCAGGGCGTCGAAGTTTCGGTAGATTCCCTTCAGCGTCGCGGCCACCGACGCGTGGTCGTAGACGGTGTGGTCGACCGTGCCCTCGGCGATCCGTGGCGAGACGATCACCGCCGGCACCCGCACGCCATACCAGTCGAACAGGAAGCCGCCCAGATTGCTGAAGACGCTCTGCGGATCGCCGTCTTCCGGCGCGGGGGCCGCCGGCGGCGGCACGGAATCGTAGAATCCGCCGTGCTCGTCGTAGATGACGATGAGCAGGCTGCGCTCCCACAGCGGCGAGTTGCGGATCGCCTCGTAGGTCGCCTTGATCAGCGCCTCGCCGGCCCCGGTGAAGTCGTTCGGATGCTGGGATGATCCGCCTACGTACGAGCCCGAGAAGGTGTCGCCGTAGTTGGGCTCGATGAAGGTGTAGACGAAGGGGTACGGCCCCTGCACGTCGTCGGCGAAGGAACCGAAGCTGCTGACCTTGTCCGACCCGATGCCGGCCAGGGCCGACACCTGTGCGACGGAGCCGGAGAGCGCCCCGGTCGGGTCCTGGTAGATGCGCCAGTGCATGCCGGCCCCCGTGAGCCGGTCGAACAGCGAGTCGCCGCAGGGATAGGTGAATCCAAGCGTCTTCATCTCGCCGATCTGCAGGGCCGTGGGCGAATCGGACCAGCCGCCGGACGAGGCGCCGTGGACGAAGAACCGGTTGGGCCAGGTCGGACCGGGAATCGACGAGAACCAGTGGTCGCAGACCGCGAAGGTGGTCGCCAGCTGGTAGATCACCGGCAGGTCGCTCGGCGTGTCGAAGCACTGCATGATGTCGCCCCACTGCGCCGGCTTCGGCAGGCTCGGATTGCCCGGCGACACGATCTCGGTGGTGGAGGTGGCGTAGTTGGCGACGAAGCCCGAGTTGGTCGGGAAGTTCGGACTGCCGGGGTTCGGGTTGTAGGGCCGCCCCATCGGCAGCGACGCCCCCTGGCCGCAGAGCTGCTCGCGCACGTCGGCGAACTCGTGGCCGGGATCGGTGGGCATGGCGGCCGGCGCCGACGAGCCGACCGGGTAGGTCGTTGTCAGGTAGACGTTGTTGTTCGCCGGGGTGGCGACGGTCAGGCCCTTGATCTTCGAGAAGGCGAAGATGTTGTCGAACGAGTGGTTCTCCAGCATCAGCACGAAGACGTTGTCGACCAGGGGCGCGGACGGCGTGACCTCGGGGTTGGATGGCGCGACGTTGTTCATCGCCACCGACGTCCCGCCCGAGACCAGCCCGACGTTGAAACTGCTCGTCGTGACGGCGAACTGCAGGTCCTTGCCGACGTCCGCCTGCTGCAGCTGGCATTCGGTCCAGAGGTTCGGCTGGCCGTTGCTGGCCGAGACGGCGTAGCTGGCGTAGACGCCCGGCGCGGACCCGTCCGGCGCCACCAGCTTGAGGGCCCAGTAGTCGGGCTGCAGCATCGCGGCGAATCCCACCCGGAAATAGACCGTCAGCGGCCCGACCTTCTGGCCCGGCGCGGCGGTCCAGGTGGCGGTCTGCAGGCCGTCGGTGGCGTTGCTATGCCAGAGCGTGATGGTCGCGTGGCTGTTGGTGCTGTTGGTCACGTAGGCCTTCGCGGACGAGCGGCTGACCGCGTTCATCTGCGTCGAGGTCCCACCCGACGGCATGTTGATGGTGAAGGTCTTGGTGTTGACCTGGAAGGTCAGCGTCTGGCCGGCGTCGCTGCTCTGCAGCTGGCACTCCTTCCATTTGCTGTACTGGGTGACGCCGGTGCTCTCGAACGCGCTGACGGTCGATCCGCCGATCGCTTCGATCTCGCAGGCCCAGTAGTCCCTGACGATCAGCGAGCCGAGGCCGGTGTTGAAGCGCACGGCGAGCGGTCCGACGGTCTGGTTCGGCTGGACGTTGTTCCAGGTCGCCGTGTCGGCGCTGTAGTCGGCGTTCTGGTGCCACAGCGAGATGTTCACCGCGCCGGCGCTGGTGTTGGTGATCATCACCTGGGCGGATTGAGGCGTCGACATGGCGGTCCCTCGCTGGCGGCTAAGCTTCCCGGACGAAGCGCCTCGGCCGGCGCGCGAGTCAACGGGTGATTGAAGCGTCGGCAATGCAACGACCGAGCCGCTCGCGGCCGCGCGCTCTGGCGATCTGCGCCGTTCACCAACGCTGAACCGCGCGCCGGCTATGTGACCCCATGGCCAAGCCGGCTCAGCCACGTCTGCTCGCCCTCGATGGCCTGCGCGGGTTCGCGGCGCTGGCGGTGATGGAGCTGCATGCGACGCGCGGCGCGTTCCCGGCGCACGGCGGGCTGGCGGTCGATCTCTTCTTCCTGATGTCCGGCTTCGTGCTGGCGGGCGCGTACGAGCCGCGGCTGCGCGAGGGCCTGGCGTTCCGCGCCTTCATGGCCGAGCGGATCGCCCGGCTCTATCCGGTCTACCTGCTTGGCCTGGTGGTCGGGGTGGCGCTGCTCGGGCATCAGTTCGGCGGCGAGACGTGGGCCGCGTTCGCCGCCGGCCTCGTCTTCGCGCCGAGCTTCGGCGGCCCGCACGAGGCGGCGTTCTGGCTCGACGGGCCGCTGTGGTCGCTCTCGCTGGAGATCGTGGCCAACGGGCTGTTCGCGGCGGGGCTCTGGCGGCTCTCGAACCGGGCGCTGGCCGCCATCGCCGCCATCGCCGCCCTGGCGCTCGCCGTCGCGGCCTTCCGCTACGGCCAGGCGGAGTTCGGCTACTTCCGGGCCGGGTGGGACTACTGGCTGGGCTACGCGCGCGTCTGCTTCAGCTTTCCGCTCGGCTGGCTGATCTGGCGATGCCGGGCGGCGCTGGCGCCGGGCTGCACGCGGCGGGCCTCGGGCATCGCGGTCGCGGCCGTGGCCGTCTCGTTTGTCGCGGTGGCCGGGCAGGGCGCGCTCGTCGCGATCCTGCTGCTGTTTCCGGTCGTGGTGACGGCGCTGGCGCTCGGCCCGCAGCCGGCCGGCTGGCCGGGACGCCTGGCGACGACGGCCGGGATGCTGTCCTACCCGCTCTACGTCCTCCATGCGCACGTGGTCATTCTCGCCAACAGCCTGGCGCCGCCGCCCTGGCGGCCCTGGCTGATCGTGGCGGGGTCGCTGGCCGTCGCCTGGCTGGCGGCGCGCTCGGTCGACCCGCTCGGTCGCCGGCTGCTGACCCGCGCGTTCGCCGGGGCCGGCGCGCGCCAGCTGCGCGGCGCCGCAACGCAGCCGGTTTGAGCGCCTAGGTCGGGCCCACGTCGGGCGCCAACACCGCGCCCGGGCGGCCGGCCTGGACGTCGAACATCAGGTCGAACCACAGCACGCCGATCAGGAAGCTGGCCTCGGCGGCATGGCCGGCGCGTTCGTGCTCGGGCAGCAGCACCTGCAGCGACAGGGTGGGCGAGGCTGCGTAGCCGACGTTGAGCGTCACGAAGTTGTGGGCCGATCGTGTCGACGCCGGCGTCCGACCTGCGAAATTCACAGGTCGCTAGCCCACTGCCTCGACACGGGGGGCGGCGTCCGCCCGCTAGCCCCAGAGCTGCACGGCGGTCATCACCAGGGCGAAGATCCAGGCGGTTTCAATCACCATCGCGGCGACGGGGCGCCAGCCCACGGCGACCAGGGCCTTGAACGAGGTCTTCATGCCGAGCGCGGCGATCGCCGCGACCAGGCACCAGCTGGAGACCTGGTTGGCGGCTGCGCCGACGGGCTTTGGTATGAAGCCGAAGCTGTTGAGCGCCACCAGCGCGGCGAAGCCGGCCAGGAACAGCGGGAACGGCGGGCGCGGCTCGGCCTTGCCCTGGCCCCCGGCGCGCGCCGCGACGAAGGCGATGGCGATCACCACCGGCATCAGCGTCGTCACCCGCAGCAGCTTGACATAGGTGGCGATGTCGCCGGTCTGCTGCGAGATGGTGTAGCCGGCGCCCACCACCTGGGCGACGTCGTGGATGGTGCCGCCCAGGAAGACGCCGGCGCGCACGTGGCTGAGGCCGATGCTGGTGGCGATGATTGGGTAGAGGATCATCGCGGTGGTCGAGAGCGCGGTCACCGTGACGACGGCCAGGATGGTGTCGCGCTCGCTGTCCTTGTGGCGCGGCAGCACCGACGCGATCGCCAGCGCGGCCGAGGCCCCGCAGATGCCGACCGCGCCGCCCGACAGGATGCCGAACGAGCGCGAGAGACCGAGCGCGCGCGCCGCCAGGTAGCCGGCGGCGATCGTGGTGGTGACGCCCACGACCACGGTGGCGATCGGCATGACGCCAAGCCCCATGATCTGCGCGGCGGTGATGCGCGCGCCCAGGAGCGCGACGCCCAGGCGCAGCACCGCCTTCGACGAGAACTCGATGCCGGCGATGCAGCGGCCCTCCTCGTGCAGGAAGTGGAAGGCCATGCCGAACAGCAGTGCGAACAGCATCACCGGCGCGCCGTAGTGCTGCGAGAGCCAGGTGGAGGCGAGCGCGATGGTGGCGGCCGCCAGGAACCCCGGCCAGACCTTGCGCGCGGTGCGGACCCCGGGCCAGGCGGCGAGCCCGGCGGCCTTGGCGGCCGGCGGCGGTGGGCCGGCCAGGCCCTCCATCGCGTCGAGCGAATGGAAGATCTCGAACGCCGCCTGCGCGTCCGTCTCGATGTCGCTCATGCGAGCGGCCCGCCCTCCAGCCGCTCCAGCAGCGTGCGGCCCATCGGCCAAGGGCCATAGCCGCCGGCGGGGTTCAAGTGCCCGATCGCGCCGAGGTTCTCGAACTCGGCGCCCCAATCGCGCGCCAGCCCGGCGATGCGGTCGGCTCCGGCGAGCGCATCGGTGTCACTGCCGATGACGAGGGCCGGGAACGGCAGCCGCACGCGCGGGATCGGCAGCCAGCCGCCGGCGCTCAGCTCCTGCGGCCGCGGATAGGCGGGCGGCAGCGGTGTCTCGAGGTCGGCCGGCGTCGCCAGCAGCGCCGCCTTGATCGGCCGCGAATGGCGGCGCGCCCAGTGGACCACGGTCATCACGCCGGCGCTGTGGGCGGCCAGGATGACCGGGCCGTGGATCTTGGCCAGCGCAGCCGCCAGCGCGCCGACCCGTGCGGCGCAGCTGAGCTTGTTCTCGGTCAGCGGCGGCACGGTCGCCGAGCCGGGCAGCCCGGCGGCCATCAGGGTCTGCCAATGGTCGTCGACATGGTCGCGCAGACCCGGGACGAACAGGACGGTCGAAGGCAACGAGGATCCCTTCATTGCGAGGCTGCGGAAGCTAGGCGCGCGGGCTCGGTCGGCGTACCGGCCCGAACCCTGACGCCACGGTCGGGCGTTGCTACGCGTGCTGCAGGAAGCCCTTCTGGCCGGCCTTGCGGTTGGGTGCGAAGCCGTTCTTCGCCAGCGTCTCGTCGGCGTTCTGGTAGAACTCGCCGATCCGGTAGATGCGACGCGCCGCGTTGCCGCCGGCGATGTCGCGGCCGAACTCGCGCGAGATCCGCACCAGTTGCTCGACCTGGCGCACCGAGCTCATCTTCTCCGACGCGTCCTGGGTCCAGAGGTTGTCCTCGTTGCCGCAGCGCACGTGCAGCCCCATTGCGATCGCCATCATGTTCAGCGGCAGCACATGGCGCATGGAGGATTCCAGCGTCAGGACGGCGCCGTCGGGCACGTGGCGGATGAAGTTCATCATCGTGTAGGGGTTCGGCGCGTCGAAGCCGCCGCCGATCGCCACCCAGGTCAGGATCAGCGGCACGTTCGCCTTGCCGCGCCGCATCATGCGCTCCAGCGTCTCCAGCTGGCTGATCTGCGCCAGCTGGAAGTGGCTTTGTATGCCCTTCGCCGACAGCCGCTTCACGTGCTCCTCGACCCAGCCGGGGCCAGCCGGCACGGTCATCTCGCGATAGGCCTCGTAGAGCGACGGCTCGGCGAGCGAGGTGCCGTTCAGGTCCTTCTCGTCCATCAGCTCGACGATGTTGAACTGGCTGGTGTTGACGGCCACGGTCACCTGGTCGGGCGTCGGCAGCAGTTCGGCCAGCATGTGGCGGGCGTCGTCGCTCAGCCACTTGGCCGCCTCGCCCTCGCTCTCCGGCGCGAACGAGATCGAGCCGCCGACCTGCAGGATCATGCCGGGCACGGCCACGCGCAGCTCACCCAGCAGCTCGTTGAACTTGGAGAGGCGCTTGGAGCCGGTCCCGTCCTCCTCGCGGACGTGCAGGTGCAGCACGGTGGCGCCGGCGTTCCAGCAGTCGACCGCCTTCTGTACGTGCTCCTTCATGGTGATCGGCAGGTCTTCCGGAAAATCCTTCGGCATCCACTCGGGGCCATAGGGCGCGACCGTTATGACCAGGTCTTCCTGGTTCTCCGGCAACAGCGAGTCGTCGAGGAAGTTCATGGCGTCGCGTCCTTGGTCGTCGTGAAGAGCAAACTCAGTACGGGCGATCGCCGACGATGCCGGCGCGCTCCATCTTGCGGACCGCCGGCCAATAGTCCTGGACCGCGTAGTGCTGGGTGGCGCGGTTGTCCCAGATGGCGACGCTCATCGGCCGCCAGCGCCAGCGCACCTGGTATTCGGGGATCGCCGCGCGGCCGATCAGGTAGTTCAGCAGGTGCGAGGCGCCCGGCGCGAAGTCGGTCCCGTAGCGGACGTTGCCGGGCGTGTGGAAGTTGGTGAAGTGGGTCGCGAAGCCGCTGACGAACAGCACCTTCTCGCCGGTCTCCGGATGGGTGCGCACCACCGGATGCTCGGCGTCGGGATAGCGGGCCTTCAGCGCATGGCGCTGCTCGATCGGCATCGCCGCGCCGAACGTCGCCTCGATCGAGTGGCGGGCGCGCAGGGGAGCGATCTGTGTCTTGATGTGGTCGGGCAGGTCCTCATAGGCCTTGACCATGTTCGACCAGACGGTGTCGCCGCCGACTTCGGGGCACGCGACGCAGCGCAGCACCGCGCCCATCGGCGGGATGTCGCGCCAGGTGGCGTCGCAGTGCCAGCCGTTCTCGTAGTGCTCGGGCGGCGAGGCGAGGTCCTTGTAGATCCGCACCAGGCCGGGGTTCTCGGGGTCACTGCCCAGCACCGGGTGGTCCTCGAGCGGCCCGAAGCGGCGGGCGAAGGCGACGTGCTCGGCGCGGCTGATGTCCTGGTCCTGCAGGAACAGCACCCGGTGCTTCAAGAGCAGCGCCCTGATCTCGGCGAACAGGTCGGCGTCGCGGGCCGCCGCGCCGAGATTGACGTTCCTCAGCTCGGCGCCGATCCAGCAGGTGAGCGGTTCGGCCTGCACCGAGCCCAGCGAGGCGCGGCTGACGATGGCCGGGCCTGGGGCGGGGGCGGCGATGCTCTCGGTCATGGCGGGCTGCCTTTCCGTTCGAGCTTCAGATGACGAAGACCGACGATCCGGTGGTGCGGCGGCCTTCCAGGTCGCGGTGCGCCTGCACGGCGTCGGCCAGCGCATAGCGCTGGTTGACCTCGATCTTGATGCGGCCGGCGGCCACATGGCCGAACAGCTCGCCGGCCAGCTCGGCCCGCTCGGCTGGGTCGGCGATGTAGTCGGCGAGCGCCGGGCGGGTCAGGTACGGCGAGCCGTGGATCGCCAACTGCAGCAGGTCGAAGTTCTGCACCGGCCCGGACGACGTGCCGAAGTTGACCACCAGGCCACGGCGCTTCACGGCGCCCAGCGAGCCCATGATGGTGTCCGCGCCGACGCTGTCGAACACCACCGACGCGCCGACGCCGTCGGTCAGCTCACGCACGCGCTTTGCGACATCCTCGGTACGGTAGAGGATCACGTGGTCGGCGCCGTGGGCGCGGGCGAGCGCGGCCTTCTCCTCCGATCCGGCCGTGCCGATCACCGTGAGGCCCAGGAGCTTGGCCCACTGGCAGACGATCAGGCCGACGCCGCCGGCCGCAGCGTGCAGCAGGATGACGTCGCCCGCCTTGAGCGGCCAGATCCGCCGCATCAGGTAGGCGCTGGTGAGGCCGCGCATCATCATCGCCGCCGCGGTCTCGAAGCCGATCGCCTCGGGCAGCTTCACCAGCGAGCCCACCGGCATGACGCGCTCGGTCGAATAGGCGCCCAGCGGGCTGCCGGTGTAGGCGACCCGGTCGCCGGCGGCGAAGCCGGTGACGTCGGGCCCCACCGCCTCGATCACGCCCGCGCCTTCCATGCCGATGCCGCAGGGCGGCGCGACCGGGTAGAGGCCGGTGCGGAAGTAGGTGTCGGCGAAGTTGAGGCCAACCGCGGCGTGGCGCACCCGCGCCTCGCCCGGCCCCGGATCGCCGACCTCGGCGTCCTCCAGGGTCAGGACCTCGGGACCGCCGGTCCTCTGAAAGCGGACCACCTTCGCCACGCGCTCAAGCTCCTTGGGGTGCTGGTTCTGCCTGTTTAGGAGTCAAGCACGGGGCCGCGCCCCGTGCTTGACAGGCGGCGACACGGGCTTGCCATTTCGCGACAGGCGCCCGCCGCCCCCCTCGCCGCCGTCCTAGAACTTCGCCGCGATGCGCCCGCCGAAGGTGATCGGCGCGCCCATGAAGCCGCGCAGCAGCGTCGCGCCGGTGGCCGGCACGCGCACGCCGAACAGCGAGTCGAGCGTCTGCGGGAACTTGATGGTGAAGTAGTGCTGGTTGGTCAGGTTGTCGCCGTAGAGCGCAACGCTCCAGCGCTGGTCTGGGCTGGTGAGCGTCGCTCGCGCGCCGATCAGCGTCACGTCGCCGGCCAGCGACTGCGGATTGTCGTCGTTGGTGGTGAAGTAGCGCGAAGTGTAGTTCAGCGAGCCGCGCAGCTGGGCCGTCCAGCCGCCCGCGAACGGGGCGGTGGCGTACTCGAGGCCGAGGTCCGTGGTCCACTTCGGCGCGAAGGTGGTGGTGCGGCCGGTGAGGTCCTGCACCAGCGGGCACGACCCTGGCAGCCCCGTGCACCCGGGCAGGCCAGGCGCGGCGTGGTTGGCGGTGAAGATGCTGTCGAGGTAGGCGACGCCGAAGTCGATCGAGACATGGTCGATCGGCTTGAGCACGCCTTCCACTTCCGCGCCGCGCGCCCGCACGTCGCCGGCGTTGCGCACGATGAAGGTCAGGCCGTTGAACGAGCGGTCCTGGAAGTTCATCAGGTTGGTCTGGTAGAGGTCGGCGTCGATCAGCAGCCGGCGCTCGAAGAAGGTCGACTTCATGCCCAGCTCGACGTCGTCCGAGGTCTCCGACTGGAAGGTGCGGTTGCCCGAGCCGAGCGCCACGGCGCCGCCGCCGTTGTTGAAGCCGCCCGACTTGTAGCCGGTCGAGTAGCTGACGAAGGTCATCACGTCCGGATTGATCTTCCAGCTGAGGTTGACCCGCCAGTTGGGGCGCGAGTCGCTGAACGACAGCGCATCCTTCTCCGGCGCGCGAAGCACTCCCGCGCCGACGAATGGGTTGGCGACGGTCTGGACGAACGAGCCCGACTTGGAGTCGTGCGTGTAGCGGCCGCCCAGGGTCAGGGTCAGCGCCTCGGTCAGCTTGTAGTCGGCCTGCGCGTAGGCCGCGTAGCTGGTGGCGTCCTGGTGGAAGACGCCGTTGGTGGCGCCGATCGCCGGCGCGGCCTGGCAGCGCCCGATGAAGGCCGGCTTCAGCACGCCGTAGACGAAGCTGCAGAGCTGGCTGCCGACGTCGAACACCTCGGTCGTGCCGTACGACTCGCTGAAATAGTAGAGGCCGGCCACGTACTGCAGATGGCCGTCCAGCAGCTTGTCCTTCGGCGAGATCAGCTGCAGTTCGTGGCTCTGGCTGTCGCTGGTGAACGAGCCGTGACGGTTCAAGAGGTCGAGCGGCGTGAACACCACGTCACCGTCGGTCTGCGCGTCGCGCCACCAGTGGAAGCCGTCGATCAGGCGCAGCTCGTAGCCGTTCGCCACGTCCCACTTCAGGTCGCTGGTCAGGCCCGTCTGGTGGTCGGTGAGCGTCGGGTTGTCGAAGCGCTGGATGGTGTCGAAGCTCGGCCCGTTCAGCATCGACAGCGGGATCGTGCTGCGCGCCGAGAAGTGCGCCAGCTGCGCAGCCGTGGCGGTGGCGGCGTCCGGCTGGCTGAGGTTGATGCCGTCGCCGGTCGTGCTGGCGTAGTCGACCCGGCCGGTCCACTCGAGATCGTCGGTGAGACGGGCGCGCAGCGAGCCGCGGACGCCGTAGGTGTCGGCGCGGCCGTAGGTCTGGCCATTCGCGGTGTCGTCGTAGTAGCCGTCGGTGTGCTGGCCGAACGCGGCGACGCGGGCCGCGAACTTGTCGTTCACCGCGAGGTTGCCGATCCCCTCGAATTTGTAGGTCCCGTAGTTGCCGCCCTCGGCGGAGACCTCGGCGCTATCGCCGGCGAACGAGGGCGCGACGGTGGTGATCGAGATCGCGCCGACGGTGGCGTTGCGGCCGAACAGGGTGCCTTGCGGGCCGCGCAGCACCTCGACATGGTCGACGTCGAGGAAGCTCGACAGCATCGCGCCGGGACGCGGGATGTAGACCCCGTCGATGTAGGGCGCGACGCTCGGGTCGATGGCGGCGTTGGAGCCGGCGCCGATGCCGCGGATGCGGAAATAGACGCCCGCCGACTGCGCGGTGGTCGAGAAGCTGAGGTTGGGCGCCAGCTTCTGCAGGTCGGTCACGTTGGTGACGCCTTTGGCCTGCATCTGCGCGCCGGAGACCGCCACGATCGACAGCGGCACGTCCTGGACGTTCTCGGCGCGCTTCTGGGCGGTGACCACGACGACGTCCGACGTGGCCGCCGCCGAGACGTCGGCTTGCGCCGTGCTGGTGGCGTCGGCGGCGAAGGCAAGCCCTGGCGCGCCGGCCAGCACGGTCATGGAAAGCAGGGCGAGCTTGCGGCTCGCGCGGCCGCGGGCGCCCGGAACCGGGCGCAGGATCGAAGAAGGCAAGGCGTTCCCCCAAAGCAGCGCGGCTCTAAGCATCGGCGGCGCTTTCGGGCGGGAAGCTAGGGAGTGAGCCTGTCCCGCGCTTTTCATTTGACGACAGAGCCTTGCCATTTCATGACAAGGCCGCCGCCACGGAAGGCGTGCGCCTTGAGAGGCAGCGTCGGATGGTCGCAATCGTGCGCGCCGCCGCGCTTTCGAACTTCGTCGAGGTCGCCCGCGAGCTCGGCCTCGATCCGATCGCTGCGGTTCGCGCCGCCGGCATCGATCCGCGCGCGCTGACCGAACCGGAGATGCGCCTGCCGACCGCCGACGTCGCGCGGCTGCTCGAGCGGTCGGCGGAGGCGTCGGGCTGCCCGACCTTCGCGCTGCGCATGGCGCGCTCGCGCCAGCTCTCGCAATTCGGCGCGATCAGCCTCCTGATCACCCATCAGGCGACGTTGCGCGAGGGGCTGGCGACCATCATCGAGTACCGCAACCTGCTCAACGAGTCGCTCGCCCTGTCTCTGGAGGAGCACGGCGACCTGGTGATCCTGCGCGAGGAGCTGGTGGTGGCAGAGGGCGGGCCGATGCCGCAGGCCTACGAGCTGGCGATCGGGGCGATCTTCCGGGTCTGCCACGCGCTCCTGGGCGGGCGCTGGCGGCCCTACAGCGTGCACTTCACCCACGCGGCGCCGGCCGATTTGTCGGTGCACCGCAGCGTGTTCGGCGCCGACGTCGAGTTCGGCAGCGAGTTCAACGGCATCGTGTTCAGCGCGGCCGACCTCGACCGGCCGAACCCCACGGCTGACCCGGCGCTGGCCGAGTACGCCCGCACCTTCGTCGAGAGCCTGCCGAAGGCCCCAAGCAGTGCAGGGGGAAGCTCGGTGGCGCGCGAGGTCTCCAAGGCGGTCTACCTGTTGCTGCCGGTGGGGCGCGCCTCGATCGTGCAGGTGGCGCAGGGGGTGGGCCTGAACCCGCGCACGCTGCAGCGGCGTCTGGCGGCCGAGGGCGAGGAGTTCTCGCTGCTGGTGGACCGCGTGCGCCGCGACCTCGCCATCCGCTACATCGCCAACCCGGCCTATTCGCTCGCGCAGATCGCCCGGATGCTGGGCTACGGCCAACACTCGTCGTTCACCCGCTGGTTCGCGACCGCGTTCGGCGCGCCGCCGGCCGCCTGGCGCGCCGGACATGGGCCGCCGCGGCTGACCGACACCGCCGCGGAGGCGAGGCCGTAACCGCGGGCGGCGGATGAACGTATAAGCGGTGTCGGCGCTCCTTGCCGATATCAGGAGGAGGCCATGGCCTCTCGCTTTTCAGATCTCGTCCGCCGCGCGTGGCAGCCGCTGTTGATCGGCGCGGCGGCGGGCGCGCTCTTCATCGGCTTTGCGCCGTGGCGTGCGGCCACCGGCGCGACCTTCCTGGCGCCGCCGAGCCAGCTGCCGGCGGCCGCCTACGACGCACCGGCCGGCGATGTGGCGGTGCTGTCAGGCGGCTGCTTCTGGGGCATGCAGGGCGTCTTCCAGCACGTGAAGGGCGTCAGGCAGGTGCTGGCGGGCTACGCCGGCGGCAAGGCGGGGACGGCGAACTACGAGCTGGTCTCGACCGGGACCACCGGCCACGCCGAATCGATCAAGATCAGCTTCGACCCGGCCCAGATCTCCTACGCCGAGATCCTGCGCATCTATTTCTCGGTCGCCACCGACCCGACCCAGGTCGGCGGCCAGTTCCCGGACGAGGGGACGCAGTATCGTGGCGAGATCTGGTACCAGAACGCGGCGCAAAAGCTCATCGCCGAGCGCTACATCGCCCAGCTGAACGCGGCCAAGCGGTTCCACCACCCGATCACCACACGGGTCGACGCCTATTCGGGGTTCTACCCGGCCGAGGCCTATCACCAGGACTACCTCGTGCATAACCCGGGCTCGCCGTACATCGCGACCTACGACATGCCGAAGGTGGAGGCGCTGAAGAAGTACTTTCCGACCGAGTGGCGCCCGGCGCCCGTGCTGGCGCTCGCCTCGCGCTAGGGCCTCATTTCCGTGGGGGGCGTGCGGAAATCGGTCGGGTGTTAGCCGCCGTAGAGCCTGAGGGCCGCGAGCACCGCGCCGATCAGGACCACGTAGGCGGCGGTGCAGCCGCCGACGAACAGGTTGTCCAGCAGCCTGCGGCGGGGGGCGGCGCGGTTGGCGTTCCAGGTCGACATCTTACGCACACTCCTCGGCGCCTCGCCCGGATCGCGCCCGAATCGCGTCTGGCGCGAAGCCTCCCTGCCATCGGCCGGCGGCTTTGCCAGACTATGGCGGTGTGGTGGCGAGACCGTTACGAAGCGGTATTGGTTCGTTCCCTCACGCGAATGTGCAACCCTGGCCCAGAGCCGATCTCGGGCCCATCGGGAGAAACCCTGATGTCTGACGAGGACAGCCTCGCCGCGTTCCAGCGATTCGACTTCACCGATCCCGAGGGTCGCTGGACCCGGCCGGTCTACCGGCGCGGATCGGGGCCGGCGGTGATCGTCATCCACGAGATGCCCGGCCTGCACCCGCTGGTGCTGCGCTTCGCCTCGCGGGTCGCCGAGGCCGGCATGACGGTGTTCTGCCCGCACCTGTTCGGCCGCGCCGGCGAGCCGGTGCAGCCGCTGAACGCCGCTCTGACGATGGTCAGCGGCATGTGCATCCGCCGCGAGTTCGCGGCCTGGGCGACCGACCGCTCCAGCCCGATCGTCGACTGGCTGCGGGCGCTGGCCAGGCAGGTGCACGGCGAGTGCGGCGGGCGCGGCGTCGGCGCCGTGGGCATGTGCTTCACCGGCAACTTCGCGCTGGCGATGATGACCGAGCCGTCGGTGGTCGCGCCGGTGCTCTCGCAGCCGTCGCTGCCGCTGCCGATGGGGCCGGGCGGCAAGAAGCGCGGCGCGGCGATCGGCGCTTCGCCGGCCGAGATCGCCTGCGCGCGCAAGCGCCTGGAGGACGAGGACCTGACGATGCTGGGCCTGCGCTTCCATGGCGACACCTACGTGCCGGACGCGCGCTTCCGCGCCTACGAGGCGGCGCTCGGGCCGCGGTTCATCCCGGTCGAGCTCGACCCGAAGGACGCGGCGCAAAACCCGCTGATGGCGATGCCGCACTCGGTGCTGACCATGCACCTGAAGGACGGGGATCCGACCGGCCCGACCAAGCTGACCGAACAGCGGGTGATCGCCTTCTTCAAGCAGATGACCGCCGCCCCGGCTGCGCCGACGACCGCGCCTGCGCCAGACGCCGCACCCGCCGCGCCTTGAGCTTGCCACGCCGGGAAGGCACAAGGCGCGCATGTCGACGGCGCGCGCCAACCTGAAGCGGACGATTTCAGCCTTGGGACTTGCAGCCCTGGCCGGACTGGCGGCCTGCGCGACCACCCAGCGGATCACCGCCGCCAACGACGTGCACGCGCTGCTGGTCGCCATCCGCGACGACGACGAGGCCGCCTTCGCCGCGCGCATCGACAAGCCCGCGCTCGAGCACGAGGTGGAAGGGCGCATCCTGGAGCAGACCCAGACCAACAATTCCAACGACGCGGTGCGCGCGCTGGGCGCGATGTTCGCCCATCCGATGGCGCAGCTGGCCGGCGAGTCGCTGCTGCATCCGTCCGTCTTCCGCGCCGTCGCCGAGTACTACGGCTACAAGCCGGGCAGGCCGATCCCGAACCAGCTGGAGATCGCCGGGGCGCTGCGGGCGCTGCCGGACGGCCGCGTCTGCGCCGCGAAAAGCCACGATGGTCCGTGCCTGATCACCTTCGCCAACGAGGGCGGAACCTGGAAGCTGGTGAGTTTCGACGGCGACATCAAACAGTTGCGCCTGCGGGGGTAGAAGGCCGCATGTTCCGCTTCAGCTTGGCGCCTCGCGCGTCCCTTATGCTGGCTGTCACGTTCGGCGCCGGCCTGACGCTTGGCGCGCTGGCGCTCGGCGCGGGCCCCGCCGCCGCCGCGGTCCGCATCTTTTCCTACGATCCGGCCAACGATTCGACCCGCAGCATCGCCGGCGACCTCACCTTCGAGTTCAAGCAGCGGCTGATCTTCACCACGGTGCTGAACATCCACTCCACCGAGGGCCAGGCCAGCGCCGATCTGAAGCCGGCCGACGAGCACCTGCTGGGGCCTGGCGGCCTGACACGGCTGATCGGCGCCAACGCCCAGGAGCGCGACCTCTACGAGGTCGAGCCGAGCGACGAAGGGGCCGAGCTGATCCGCGCCTTCTGCCCGGGCTCGCACCGCGCCTGGCTGGCGTTCGGGCGGCTCGTCGAGGCGCGGCCGCTGCGCGTCCAGGTGATCGGCGACAACCCCTCCGGCGGCCCGGCCCGGCTCTGCCACACCTTCGACTTCGCCTACCGCGGCGAGTGGAAGCTGCCCGGCGCCAACGGCGTGCCTATGCGCGACCTGCACATCCCGGACGAAGGGCCGCAGCGCTAGCGGCGCAAAGCCCTACTTCGTCAGCGCGACCTTGCCGCTGTGGTAGTTGTTCCCGGCGCCGGCGGGGACCGGGACGTTGGAGCCGGCGTAGTTGGCGTTGATCACCAGGTCGGGGCTGCCCTCCAGCTCCAGGCTCTTGGCCACCACCACGGTCCAGGCCGACTGGTCGGCCACCCGGTTGCCGGTTCCGGTCACCTGCAGCGTCGCGTTCGGGATGTAGACCGCGCCCTCGAGTCGGCGCGCGCTGTCGGACGAGATGGTGAAGGTGTTGGTGTTGTCCCGCGTGGTGGCGATGACAAAGCCCGCGTACGATCCGCTCTGGGCGCCAGAGAGATCGATCGACGAGGTGTCCGTGAAATTGAAGGACGCGTCCTGATCGAAGATCAGCACGACGTTCGACCCTTTCAGCACCGCGTTGTCCTTGATCGTCAGGGTCCCGCCTTTGAAATAGTGGACGCCTGGCAGCAGCTCCATGGTCTGCCCCTGGCCGACCGTGATCGTGCCGCAGTGGACGCCGGGGAGGACGGTCAGCACGATCTGCGTCAGGTCCAGCACGCTGCCGAGGCATGCCAGTGGCGAGGGCGCCGGGATGCTGAGCGAGGCGAACGGGTCGTCGATCGAAGGCGCGCCGGATTGCGGCGCGGGCGTGATCGGGCCGGTCGCCGTTCCGGCCGCCTGGGCCAGCCCGGCTGTCACCGTGGTCCCGTTGTCGGCGGTGATGTTCTGGTTCGACTGCACCAGGCAGTTGCCGGCGGTCAGCAGCGAGGTGTCCTGCACCAGCAGATTGTCCGCGCCGCTGGTTCCCGAGCTCAGCACGCACAGCGGCAGCTCGCCGACGCTGGAGGCAGTGGCCTGCGCCGAGAGGCTCCAGCCGCCGGGCGGGAACAGGTTGCCGAAGAACGAGGGTCGCTTGCCGCTGATCGCCACGGTCACGCTGGACTGGGCGACGCTCGTCGTCACCGTCACCTGGTCGGCCCTGGAGATCTGGCCGAGCTGGGCGGTCGCATAGTCCTGCGCCCGCGCGGTGATGCCGGCGGTGCTGGCGACGCCGAGCTGCTTGGCCATGGCGAGCGCGGTGGCGTCGGCGGCGTCCTGCAGGGCGTGCTGGTCGGCGTTGACCGCGGCCAGGTCGATCGCGCCGCAAGTCAGCAGCGCCAGCACCGGGATGACCAGCGCGATGATCACCGCCATGCCGCCGCGCGCGTCGGCCCAGAACGACGTCCGGCGGCGGCTCGCGCCCCCACCCGTGCGGCTAGGCGGCCTTGACCTGGTCATCGCTTCTGAGCGCCGCGTCGACCGTCCGGGCGAAGGCGACTGCGGCCGGCTTCAGGGCGGGGTCGCGGGCGAGCGCGGTGGCGACGAAGCGCGTCCCGTGGGCCGCGAGCCGCGCGACCATGGCGGTGGCGTTGGCGCGCTCGGCGGCCAGCGTCCTCTCGTTCATGGCGCTGCGGTGCACGTAGCGCAGCTGGTGGCTGAGCAGGCGCCAGTTCAGCGGCTTGACCACGAACGAGGTGGCGCCGACAGCGAAGGCGCGGTCGACCGCCTCGACGTCCTCGCGCCCGGTGACCACGATCACCGGCAGGTCGCGGAACTTCGGATCGGCGCGCAGCGATTCCAGCACCTGGAAGCCGTCCATCTCCGGCATGTCGAGGTCGAGCAGCACGAGATCCGGAGGCTCGCCGGAGATCGCGGCGAGCGCGGCGCGCCCGTCGGCGGCCGTCTCCACGCTGGCGCGGTCGGTCGCCAGATTGACCACCGCAAACTCCCGCAGGATCGGGTCGTCGTCGACGTAGAGGATGCGGACGGCCTCGCGGAGCACGTAGAAGAACGCCCCGGCGTCATCC
>Ga0134126_10003918_pt1 | contig 18631 bp, 17 predicted proteins | sample KB31752_FD_96881 | JGI IMG/M metagenome (GOLD analysis project Ga0134126, IMG submission 96881) | Terrestrial soil microbial communities with excess Nitrogen fertilizer from Kellogg Biological Station, Michigan, USA - KB3-175-2 | ecosystem: Environmental > Terrestrial > Soil > Unclassified ...
CGTAAGCGGGTTGGCGGGGGTACGGCCGTCGAGCGCGCCATAGGTATTTTCTACGCCCACGGTGGTGCCGAGGATGGGCGCGTTGCTGATCTGGATATCGGGTAAAAACGATTTGGCCCAGTTACCGCAATGAAAAAGGACGCATTTCGTGTCGTCGTCGGCATAGTTGTTATTCCAGTCGACAAGGGCGCTGGGCGAGCCCGAGGCCAGCTGCATGGCATACATGCTGAGGGTGCCGGTGACATCGACCTCGCAGGCGCTGGGCAGCATGTTCTCGCTCATCATGCTCATGCTGGTGCAGACATTGCAGCCATAATTTTGTTGAAGCGACGTCCAGCATTGGATGGCGGTCGCATCGAGATAGTTCTCTTCCATGAACTGGTTGAGTACTACGTCGAGCTTGGCGATCTGGGTCATCGCTTCCGTGGGTGTCTTGCCTTTTGGCGCGTAGGCCGGGATCTTGTCGAGATGCGCCTTTACCGGTGCATCGTCTTTCGTCAGCTTGTTCGCGCGACCGAGGATCTCGGAGAGATCGACGGTGGTCACGGAGATGCCATTGCGCTGCAGGATCTTTTCACTGTACCTAACGGTGTTGAAAGCACCGGGGCGTGCACCCACGGCGCCGATTCGGACTTTACACAGCCCGCGGACGACACGGCACACGGCGACGAAGTCTTTGAGCTCGGTTTCGAATGCCGGGTCTTTCGGATGGATCACGTGTTTACCGGTGAGCGTATACCTGATACCGAATTGATACAGGTTATTGCAAACGGAGATCTTGCCGCACCAGGAATCGCGGCGACGGGCCACGTCGAGCTTGTTGAGCTCGTCGGGATAGGCCTGGATGAGCACCGGGACGTTGAGACCCGAAAGCTTAATGGTCTCGGCGACGCCTTTTTCATCACCAAAATTGGGGAGGATGACGAGGATGCCGACGATGTCCGCGGCGTGTTTGCTGAAAAGCGCGGCGCATTTACGGGCATCGCCAAACGTTTCCACGCCGCCTAATTTAGAATCGGATTCGTCGAGGAGGACGGCGTTTAGCCCTGATTTTTCAAATTGTGCGAGGACATCCGCGCGGGCTTCCGATACTAATTTGTCGGGGAAGAAATCGCGGTTGCCGATGATGACTCCTAAGCTTATCTTTTCTTTCATATTAGATTTTTTAACCGGCGAGGATCAGTTCGATCTCGTTGTCTTCAAAAATGCGTTTATCGCGTTCGCTGATGCCGGGGTCGGTGATGACGTAGTTGATCAGCGACAACGCGCCCAGGCTGGCAAAGGAGCTTTTCCCGATCTTGGTGGAATCGGCCACGAGATAGGTGGTCTCGGCGGCTTCGATCATTGCCTTTTTGACGACGATATCGCTGATGCTCGGGTAGGTGAGACCTGCCTTGAGGCTCAATCCGGCGGTGGCGAGAAACAGTTTTTGTACGTTGATGCCGGTGAAGAAATCCGCGGCTTTCTGACCGGTGAGGGACAGGGTAGGCGGTTTGAACTCGCCGCCGGTGACGATGAGGTTGATGCCGGGTTCGGTGCCGAGCATCATGGCGATGTTCAGCGCATTGGTGATCACGGTGAGATTTTTAAAGCCTTTGAGTTTTTTCGCGATCTCCGTGGTCGTCGAGCCGCTGTCGAGGATGATGCTGTCGCCGCTTTCGATGTATTCGAGACATTTGGTGGCGATGCGTTCTTTTTTGTCGAGGTTGTCCCGGTGGCTGAGCTCGAAGCTTTTGACCTGGGCTTCGATATTCTTCAGATAGGCGCCGCCATGTTCGCGGGTGAGCATGCCGTCCCTTTCCATCTTTTCGAGGTCCTGGCGGATGGTGACTTCGGTGACTTTGAAGAGTTTCGCGAGATCGGCCACTTTCGCCGAGCCGTCCTCCTTCAAAAGTTCTAAGATCTTGTCTCTCCGATGGTTTGGTAACATTGAGCGAAAATAAACGATGGTAAACGAAGCTTTGTTTGCTTTCGAAAGATCGAAAATAAGAAGAAAAACGAAAATAAACGAAAATTTTTGGGGCGAGGTGGCGGGCCGCGGTGATTAGCGAATCCCCATGGCGGCCAGCGGCACGCGGAAGGCCTTCGGCCGATAATAATCGGGGTTCATGCGGTTGTCATGGCAAATGGGAACGCAGCTGCCATAGCCATTGATGCAGTACGTGAACAACAGGGCATGGCTGTCGGGGGCGTGGTTGTTTTGTCGCAGGCCGGCAAGGAATTCGGGGTGGGCGACAACGGAATAAAAGAAGGGATAATGCCCCTGCAGGGTGTCGTCGATGGTATAAATGCGCAGAGGAGAGGTGAAGGGTCCGGTGAGGCTGGCGCTCGTGGCCGTATAGATCGACTTTCCGCCATCGCAACCCATGCTGAGATCAGAGCTCACGAGGAGGATGGTGCTTTTGACCTGGCTTATCTGGAAGGTGCCGGACATGCCGTTTTGAGCGGCGATAGGTTGTATCTCCTTGCTATTGTCCGACCAGCCGGTGCCGGTATAAAACTGCCAGGGACCGCCGGGATGCGTCTCGGGGAAACGGGCGACATAAAGCTTGTTCGTGAGACCCGCGAGCTTTTGGCCATAGATATAGACCCAATGACCTTTTTTGATAAAGCCGATGCCGAAGCCGATCTCGTCGAAGCTTTGCAGCGTGTCATAGCCAACGATGGTGAGATCGGGGACGGTAAGCTTGGCCATATAGTCATTGCCGGCATGGGCAAAGCCAAAACCTTCCACGGACGACTGGGCATTTTTCATATTGGCGCAATAGACATATACCGTGTCCCTGAGCTGGATGCCGGCGCCGGGCCAGATGAAGTATTGGTCGTTGGGGTTATTCTTTAAAAAGCTTCTGATACCGGGGCCGTTGCCGATGAGGGTGCGGGTGTGTTGCCATTCCCAGTCGTTTCGCGGCTGGATCAACGCGGCATTGCGGACCTGGAAGAGACAATTAACGGTGGCCGTGGCGGGGTCATAGTCGTCGATATGGCTATCGCCCATGAGCCAGAGCGTGCGCCCGTCGGCTAACGGAACGGTGATGGCGCCGTCGCTGGAGACCCAGCCGGTGGTGCGGCGGAAGAAATTCGTAACAGTCGTATCTTTGGAGGCGGACTGGCCGGCGACGGAGAGTGTCAACCCGAAGAGTGCAATCGTTAGAAGGTGTTTCATCTTCCGAATATTATTAAAGCGGTAATTCGATGCGGAACGTGGTGCCCTCTTTTTCCTTACTCTCGACACTGATGGTGCCCCCATGCGCCTGTACGATCTGCCGGACGATAACCAGTCCGAGCCCGAAAGAGGTCTCTCCGGCCGTCCCTTTGCGTTTGGCCTGGTTGTCGACGGTGAAGAGCTTGGTGATAAGTGTCGGGGGGATGCCGATACCCTTATCCGCCACGGTGATGATCGCCCTGTTCATCTGCCGGAAAGAGGTCACTTCGATTTCGACGCCTTCGGGGCTGAATTTGATGGCATTGTCGAGCAGGTTGATGAAGACCCGCCAGATCTTTTCCTGATCGATGGGCACCGCCATGGTCTCGGCGTGGAGCTGTATCGACTGCTTTTTCTCCGACGCCCGGAACTGAAGGGTGCTTACGCAGGATTCCAGCAACGGCGCCAGCGCCACCGGTTCTTTTTTCAGCGTCCCGAGCGGGAGGTCCAGCTGCATGATATCTTCTACGATCTTCAGCGATTGCTCGGAGCCTTTTTTTATGAGCCGGAGCCAGTTTCGCGCGTCATCGCTGAGATCGGTGTGCTGTTCGAGGATTCCCACGGCGGACGAGATCGCCCCTACGGGGTTGCGCAGGTCATGGGCAACCACTTTGAGGGTCTGCAGATAGCTGGCCTGGCTTTCATGGAGGGCATTGATGGCGAGCTGGGTCTGGGTGTTCTCGACTTTCAGGGAATTGTTGAGCTGGTTGAGCTGCCCGATATACGACCGGGTCTTTTGGGCATTCCGGCGGATGAGGAACAAGATGACGACCAGCAGCACGACGATAAAGATGGCCAGCAGGAGATAGTCCGTTTTGACCTTGTCCTTTTCCTCCAGCGATTGGATGGTATAATGATCCTGCAGATGCTGGAGCTCGCTGGGGAAATTGATGGAGGAGGTTTGATCGGCGGTGCTGTTGAGTGAATCGCGGGTATGGATCCAACGATCGAGGGCCCGGTAAGCATTAGCGGGATCACCCGTTCGTTCGAGCCATAAGGCATGAAGCCGTTGCCAGGAAAGCTCTACATCGGGGTCATTCCGGCTGTCGAGCGCCGCGCGGGCCTTGTCGAGATCCTGGTGAGCCTGTTGCAGCTGATATTGCCCCATATGAAGACCGGCGAGCTTGACCAGGACGATCAGGGCATTGTCGGAGTCGTGGCGGGCGCGGAGATCGATGTCGATGCTCTTTTGGTACATCTCCGCGGCCTTGGCGGAGTCACCCCGGGCCAGGAAGCAATCGCCCTGGTTGCCATAAACGACGCCCCGGGCGGTCTCGATATAGACGATATGGTTGGAATCATCGAGATAGTGGCGACCCGTATTGTTGATAAAAGTCAAAGTGCTGTCGTAAAAGTAACCGGCGCTGTCGAAGCGGTTCATCGCGGCATAGCTTTCGCCGATGTTGTCCAGGTTGGACTGCTGATAGGCGAAGGCCCGGAAATCGGAACCGCAGGTCCCATATTCATGAAAGGCCTGTTCAAAGAAATGGCGGGCATCTGCAAAACGCGCTTGCTGGAAGCTGGCCATGGCGATCCGCTGCGTATATTCCGCCATGGTGCAACTGTCGCTGAGCGGGAGGATCGCCTGCCGGCCCTTATAGTAGTAGAAAAGCGCGTTCTCGTACTTCTTTTGGTATTGGTAGATCTCGCCTTTGTTCAGCAGGACCTTGGCATATTGCTGGGGGTAACGGGCCCGGACCTCCGGTGTGGACAGGACTTGGAGGCTGCTGTCGACATAAAGCATGTCGCGGGAGAGATCATGGGCCTGGTAGAAGTAATAAAATCCTTTGTAATCATATCGCCGGAGCCGGTCGTTGATACCGGGCGCGCCGATCGCATAGTAGCTGGAATCGAGGAAGCGAAAAGCCTGCGCGGGCGGGAGATTGAGGCTGTCCAGCGCATGATAGACATTATCGAAGTAGGCATTGTGATCCGCCGGGAAGGAGGACGGCCGGCGGCACGATAGAACCATCAGCATCGCGATAGCCGCGGCAATGGTAGAGTGGTAAACAAGGGTTTGACTAGGTTTCAAAGGCATGAATGGACTTCAATAGTGGTTGTGCCCTTCAAAGATAAGGGAAAAGGACAGCCGTTTTTGTCGACTGCCCTTTTTCTTTATGGCAGGGCTTTCTCTCTAAAAACCCTGCGTGACCTTCAGTTGTCGTCCTGACGTTTACCGCTACCCATTTCATCCGAGTCGTCTTCGTTCATTTTGGTAGGGCCGGATTTGCTGTTCCGGTCCTGCTTGTGTGCACGATTGGCGGCGTTGCCCATGGCTTTGTTGGGATTGGGTTGTTTACCGGTGACGTCTTCGGGCGAAGAACCCTTCCAGGCGGATTGCTTTTTAGCACCCTGCTGCTGGGTTTGCTCATTGGATTGATTAGACTTTTCCATAACAATGGCTTTTGATATACTATGCAATTCTTCTGCCAGCGATGCCCCCGCATCCCACGGCGGAATGCTTTATCTTGCTTGCACATAGCTTCATTGAGATTTCGCCAAATCCAACCGACAAATACAACCTATATGCCCCGAACACCATTATCATTGCTCTGGCTAGCGGCAGTCTGCCTTGGCAGCTGCTCCGTCATTCAAAAAAGTTCGTACTGGAAAGCTGCCGAGCCCATGGGCAGCTGGCAGTTCATTGAGGGTAAAACCTGGGCGCCTTATTACACAGGGGGCCAGGCGTCTGCTACTACCCCTCCGTACTATTTATTCTGCAGCAGCGAAGCAACACTAACGTTATCCTTCCGGCCTACGGACAAATGCGTTTTCTGGGGGCCGCCGCTCGTCCCTTTTATACCCGGCAAAAATGTGATATTTCCCAACGACAACCGAAACTTACAGGTTGAGATAACAATACAATCAAAAACTTCCATTGATGCTATTGCATTATCCAGGAACGTCCATCTTTTCCTCAATGACTCATCCGTGGAATGCCCTCTAATACCCGATACAGCGCAAATGACTCAGGGCTCCCCGAGCCACGCCAACATCGCCCGATTGGTTGCGAGCACAAACACCAAAGCGACCGCCGTGAACACGATCCGCGTAGAATTCGGTAACACACTTACCCATCCGTCAAAAGTGAACCTTCAACCCTTATACCTTAAGAGGAAGAACAGGTTGCACTATTTTGCATTGCAAGTGCCGGTGCACTAGCCCGTCCAGTCCCGTTGAACTGATAGTTGTATCCTCCACTGAAGTATCCCTTCATTTTGCTACTGAATTATCTGTATTTCGCTGCAAAATCGCCACCGCAGCGCCATTTCATTGTTACTGTTCTCATAAGTAATAACCTTTACTAAAAACAGTTACCATGAAAAAAGTACAAAGCATTTCCGAAAAGGCTTTTTCGACGATGACCAAAATTCGTAGAGCCTATGAGCAAAGGATTGCCGGCGAGCCTGTTTCGCTGGAGGCGCTCTTTTCAACGGACGGGTTCCGGTTCGACCAATTTTGCAAGGAGTTCAGCATGCATCCCGACAGCGAGATGCTGAAAGAACGTATCCGGGAATTCGGCGAGGCCAATGGCTGTTGGCTGCCGGGCGCAAAACACCACATCAGCTGCGCCTTGTATCTGTATCCCGGGGCAGATACCTACCGGATGTTCTGCATGATGAAGAACCTCACGCTGGGTTTCTATCTCAATGATGTCATGGGGCGGGATACCTTTTGTCATCTCCCGGCGGAAAGACAGGCTTCTGCCCGGGCGATGACCCTGCGGATGTCGCGGCTCGATGCGGAGCTGCGTGTAGCAGCAGATGCCGAGCCGCTGGAAGTGGTCAACGCGGAGATCCTGCGCGAATTCAGGGATCATTCCCCCGAGTGGTGGTTCGGGCAATTCCTCGAGGTCTACAGGTATCATATCGGCATCACCCATACCGATGGGAATGTCGTCGCGCAGGGGCGGGTACCCGGGATCACGGAATACATGGACTACCGGTGTCATCTGGGCGGCGTCCATCACATCCTGATGTGGATCGAATTCAGCGACGGGGCCTTTCTCGATTGGGAGAAATTGCGCCTGTACGGGCTGGCGCAGTCGTTAAAGCGGCTCCATTGGGTGGTGGCGGCGTTTGCGGGATTGTCCAATGACCTCTTCTCCTTCGAGAAAGAGGTGATCGATAACGGATCGGATTCCAACCTCGTGATGATCGTCGCGTTAAATGAGAACGGGTATACCCTGGAAGACGCGATCGGCCGGGCAGCAGGAATCGTCAAAGGGCTGTTGCTGGAGCTGCTGTCTTTGCTGGACTTTCTTGCCGTAGAGACAGGAAAATTAATGGAGACGGACCGGCCCCTGGGCATGCAGCTGCGGACGCATCGCGAGGGGATCGTTCGCTGTGTGCAGGCCGTTTGGTTGTGGCATTGTTATTCGGGGCGATACAAGCGGGCGGAAAGTTTGTGGGTCGAGACGACCTTGGCGAAGTCCACGGCGGCTAGTTCTGCGGCAGCTTTTTCAGGTAGAGGCTGATGGCTTTGCGCAGGGCCAGGTGATCGATGGGTTTTTTGAGATAGGTACTGGCCCCCGCTTCCAACAGCCGTTCGATATTGGCGGAGAAGATGTCGCCAGTAGTGATGATCACGGGGATATGAGCCGTTGCAGGATCTTGTTTTAGCCGGCGGATCGTTTCTTCGCCATTCAGGTTCGGCATATGACAGTCCAGCAGGATGATGTCCGGGCTCTGGTCCGGACATTCTCTTATCGTCTCCAGCAACTGTTGTCCATCGCTGACGATGGTATAGGCGCAATGCATGTCACGCAGGAACTGGGCGAGCAGGAAGGAGGTGAGCTTGTTGTCTTCGGCGACGAGGATAAAGGCCTTTTGGAAATCTTCGGCTTCAGGATCGGAGCCTGTGCCGTCCGGCAGGTCGCGCAGCTTTCCTTCGCGGAGCGGCAGGGCGACGGTGAAACGTGTTTCGCCATCGGGCGTGCTGTCGACGGTGATCGCGCCGCCCATAGCCTGTACTTTCGACCTGACGATATATAGACCTAACCCCGAGCCCTGGATATGGCCCGTTTTGCCGGTATAGAACAATTCGAAGATGGAGGCGATCCTTTCGGGGGGAATGCCGGGGCCGTCGTTGGATACGCTCAGGAGCCATTGAAAGCCGGAGCGTTTGACCGTCACTTTCACCGTGGATTGTCTGGCGCCATATTTAAACGCATTGGTCAGCAGGTTGGTGAGGACCTGGTTGACGGTCAGGGGATCGCTGATGATCACCTGGGGCATCAGCGGATCGATCTCCATTTCTAGGGTGAAAAGTTCTCTCCGGGCCATGATCTTATGGACCTCGATGATCTTGTCGAAATAGGCGGCCACCCTGAAGGCCTCGTTGACGATGGTATAGGTCTTGCCGGCTTCGATCTCCGCCATGTCGAGCACATTGTTGACGATGGCGATCGCACCCGAGCTCACGGACCAGGCCGCATCGACGAGCGGTTCTACATGCTTCAGGTTCCTGTCCTTGCGGACGGCTGTCCGCAGCAGTTGCGCGAGGTATTGGATATTGTCTAATGCACCGCGGAGCTCGTGGGTCAGCTGGGCGGCGAATAATTTGATCAGCTTGTTAGCCCGTTGCAGGTCGTATTTGAGGTCGTTGCTTTTTACATAGGGGACACTGATCATGGTCGTGATGGTAATGATGGAACAAATGACGAGGAAATTGATCAGGAAGACGGCTGCGAAGGGCACGTTTTCGATGTGCCGGTACCCATTGTGGAAATAGGCGAACTCCAGCGAGAGGAAAACGACGGTGGCGGCTCCCAGGGCGATCAGCCGCACGCTGCGTTTTTTAAAGATCAAAAAGATGACGGCGAACAGCAGGATGATCACATATTCGAGATGAAAGACCTGGACCAGCAGGATACCGAAATAGATGATCGCAGTGCATTGCGTGAAATAAAGCAAAAGGGCGGCGGCGGAGTGCCGGCCTTTTTGATTGAGCGGAAACACCAGGGCATTCAGAAGGAATTCGATGACGAGAGGTATTACGACATCGAGCTGTCCATGGAGATAGATCGACATGACAGTTCCTACGACAAGGACCGCGCCTGCTACTCCCACACAGATCTTATTGACGAGAACCACCCTGTTGATGTCCTCTTCGTCACGAAGACCTGCCGTGCCAATGGATAAAAGTTTTGACAGTTTCATACCTCTGTGCCGGCGGCATGCTAGCAACTGTTAAGATACATAAAATTATGGCATTGCGGAATAGGTACTTTGCAGCCAGCTCACACGGGTGGTAAGCCAGGTTTTCAGGTTCTGTATTTCGCCGGGATATGTGCCCGCTACGACCGGGTTGCTTCCAATATATTTGCCGAGGGTCTGCCATACGTTGTTGTTCGCTGCAACCGACAAGCTGAGAAGGGATGCATTGCTATCGATGTTTTGGAGAAAATTGTTCACCCGGGAGTTGAAGTAATTAAAACGTTGTTGTACCTGGTGGACGAAGAATGTGTCCTGGAACAGCCGGACCATCCAGGAAGACTGGGACACCCAAAGGCCGGTGGGATCAAAGTCATTGTTATAGCTGACATTGCCAAGGGCGATATCAAAATCCCATATCGGTCCCATTTTAAGCTTTCCTCCCGGGGCCATGTTCATATAACAACTGGCATAAAAAATAGCGTCGTTGTTTTTGATGATCTCGTTGATGAGGCACCAATCGACAAAGCTTGGTACATCGAGATAGTGCCGGTAGCCGATGGCGGTGTCGGTAAAATTCGCTCCGAAAAGCGCGGTCTCCGCTGCGTTAAGATAGTTCTGGATGAAGGTGTACTGGGCGTCGTTGGGAGACACGTTCGGGTTCTTGATGTCGAAGAGTAAACCCGTTTGGGCGGTACCAGTTGTATAGTGTCGCTAATGACACCGGGGTTTTTAGCCGGATCGAACCAAAAGGCGGTAAATGCGACGGAATCGCCTTTAAAGAATACATTCGCAGTATGGCTGCTGGTTTTGTTACATGCAGGATGTAGTACAATCGAAGACAAGAGTACAAGGATAAGCAAGGGTCTGGCGGGGCCGTATGGATAAGGATGGTTCATGAATCTGTGTATAATCTGGATTTTTCGCATTATACGACGAGTACGAGCACCGTAGCGGCTTATGGGGGTTAAAAATCGATTAAATTGCAGTCTAATAAAGCCATATGAAAAAAAGAACATTCTTAAAACTTTCGTCCGTTATGATGGCTGGTACCGCAATCACTCCGCTCGTCGATTTTGCACAAGGTGAGAAGATCACTAACTGGGCAGGCAATATTACCTATAGCACTACGGCCCTGCACAAGGCGATATCCCTCGACGAGATCCGTAACTGGGTACGAAAACAACCACGATTCAAGGTCGTGGGGACCAGGCATTGTTTTAATGATATCGCCGATACGCGGGATGAATTCCTGAGTCTGGCGTCATTGAACCGGGCGGTTGCGCTCAACAAGGAGGCGGCTACGGTGACGGCGGAGGCGGGGATGCGGTATGGCGAGCTGGCGGTGTTCCTGAACGACAATGGCTATGCGTTGCATAACCTGGCGTCGTTGCCGCATATTTCGATCGCAGGGGGCTGTGCGACGGCTACGCATGGGTCGGGAGTGCACAATGGAAATCTGTCCAGTGCCGTGATGGGGATGGAGCTGGTGACGGCCTCGGGTGAGACGGTGCATCTTTCCCGGCACAGAGATGGCGGCCAGTTCCTGGGATCGGTGGTGCATCTGGGCGGGCTGGGTGTGGTCACCAGGCTGGAGCTTGCGATACAACCCACCTACAATGTCCGTCAGTATGTCTTTGAGAACCTGCCCATGGCGGCGTTGCAGCAACATTTCGGAGCCATTATGTCGGCGGGGTATAGTGTCAGTTTGTTTACCGACTGGCGGAACAAAAATATCAATGAAGTGTGGGTCAAGAGCAGGGTAGGGGGAACGGATGGGTTTACCGCCGTGCCGGAGTTCTTTGGTGCGCGCGCCGCTACGCGCGATCTGCATCCCATCAGGGCGCTGGATGCGGTGAACTGTACGCCGCAGATGGGGGTGCCCGGCCCCTGGCATGAGCGCTTGCCGCATTTTAAAATGGGCTTTACGCCCAGCGCCGGGAAGGAGCTGCAGACGGAATATTTTGTCCCTTATGAGCATTCCTACGAGGCCATTATGGCGGTGGAGAAATTACACGAACGCATTTCGCCGCATCTGCAGATCACGGAGGTCCGGTGTATTGCGGCTGATGATCTGTGGATGAGTCCGTGCGGGCACCGGGCTTCGACGACCATTCATTTCACCTGGAAGCCCGAATGGCCGGCTGTGCATGCGTTGTTGCCGCTCATCGAGGAAGCGTTGGCACCGTATCGCGCACGGCCGCATTGGGGCAAGCTTAATACGATTTCACATGCGCGGCTGCGGGATCTGTATCCGCGGATGGGTGAATTCCAGGAGCTGCTGCGGCATTATGATCCTACGGGGAAATTTCGCAATGCCTATTTGAATCGTGTTATTTGGGGAGTGTAAGCTTGCGGCTCGCATCCTTTTCGCGGCTGGCTTTTGCCTGTGATCGGATGTGTTCGCGGTGCTTTTCGCCCCAGCTGCGGAGCGCGTTGAGGACGGGCTTCAGCGTGCGGCTGTATTCTGTGAGCCGGTATTCCACCGTTACGGGTGTGGTGTCATAGACCGAGCGGACGATAAAGGCATTTAATTCCAACTCTTTTAATTCTTTCGACAGCACTTTGGGGGTAATGCCTTCGAGCGAGCGTTGCAATTCGCGGAAGCGCTGCGGACCTTCCAGGAGGGCGATGATGATGGGCAGCTTCCATTTGCCGCCGATGACGTAGAGCGAGTCGCGCACCGCTGCGAGCGAGCGGTTGCACGCGGCGCTGTCCTGGTGCCAGCAAGGATTCGATGGTCTTTTTATTTCGGGTGACATAATTGTTCGTTTTCGCGCCTCCGCGGGGCGCTATCCTTTTGGATACCGCTATCCTTTGGGAAACTGGTATCTTTTAGATAGCGAAGGTAGGTAGCTTTGCGGTATGAAAAAAATATTAAACATCACGTCGAGCCCCAGAGGGGCGGCGTCCAGCAGTATCCAGTTGGCCAATGTAGTGATCGATAAATTGAAGGTGGCACATCCCGATGCGGTCGTGGAGACGATCGATCTGGTCAGCTTGCACTGGCCCCATTTAGAGGAGTCGCATCTTACCTCTTTTTTTACGCCCGCCGAGAAGCATTCGGCGCAGGACAAGGCTGCGATCCGCCATTCCGATGATATGATCCGGGCCATCCGGGAGACGGATATCCTCGTGATCGGCGCGCCGATGTACAATTTCAGCATTCACAGCACCCTCAAAGCGTGGCTCGATCATATCGTGCGTTCAGGCGTGACGTTCAGGAAGGGCGACGCTGGCGCCGAAGGTTTGATCAAGGGGAAAAAGGTTTACCTGGTGATCTCTTCGGGCGGCGTTTATTCCGATGGGCCGATGAGATCCTATGACTTTATCGAGCCGTATCTACGGTTTATACTTGGGTTTATCGGGTTGACGGATATTACCGTCTTCCGTGCGGAAGGTTTCTCGGTGCCGGGGCTCAGGGAGACGGCGATGGAAAAGGCCGTGGCGGCGGTTACGATTTTGGCATAACTGCAAAACAACTATGTTTGCAGTGCCAATCCATGGAGTATTCTGCTAAAATATATTCGAGAATAGGTGAGCTGATGCAGGGGGTGTTGCCCGACGCATCGGCTTTTTTAGTTGGCGGGCTGCCTTCGCGGCGGTGGTTTTCGGAGGCCGTGCTGCGAAGCGGGGCTGCCACGGGTGAGCCGGTGACAATGTCCGCAAATCTCCCTCCCAAGACGCGAGCCGCTTTGAACCTGCTGGAGCGCCAGATGGGGCTGCGGCTGCCGGAGGAAGTGCGGATCGAACTGCGGTCCAACATTCCCTGGGGCAAGGGATTATCCTCCAGCTCCACCGATATCCTCAGCGTTCTATGCGTCGCGAACGCTTTTTTGAGGGCACAGTTAAGCCCCGGCGACCTGTACCGGATTGCGGCGCAGGTAGAGCCCACGGACCCCTGCCTGTGTGACGACATTTCCGTTTTTTACCAACATACCGGCAGCCGTGGCGCCTCCATCGATCTGCCCCCGGTGACGCTGCTCTATTTCGACGCGGCGCCCGGGACGAGTGTGGATACGCAGGCAATGCCGGACCGCTGGCATCCGGGGGCGGGGCGATTCTTTTCCTGGCTGTTGCGGCGGTTGATTGGAGCCGCGGCGGACGCGGATTATGAGCGGCTGTTCGACGCCATCACCTATAGCGCCGAATACAACCAGCAGCTGCTCCCACTGCCTGGTTTTGCTGAGCTGTACAGGCTGGCGGAGGAGAGTCATGCGGGACTTATGGTGGCCCATAGCGGCACCGTCGCGGGATTGCTGACGACACCGGACAGGGCGGCCGAACTGCTGCCGGGAGTAGAGGCGTTGGCCGAAAGCCGGCGGAGCGCTCCAACGCCCACGCCCACAGTATACCTCGAACACTATAATTCACCCTATCATCAAACCCTATGCACCGTTTTCCCCGCCCGCTGATGTTCGTCGGGACGGCTTCCGACGTCGGCAAGAGCATGATCACCACCGGTTTTTGTCGTATCCTGCGACAGGATGGGTATCATCCTGCCCCCTTCAAGGCGCAGAATATGAGTCTCAACAGCTATGTGACGCCGGAAGGACTGGAGATCGGCCGGGCGCAGGCCGTGCAGGCCGAAGCGGCGGGCATCCCCTGTAACAGCGATATGAACCCCGTGCTGCTGAAGCCTACCGGCGACATGCATTCGCAGCTGGTGCTTAACGGTAAACCCGCGGGCAACCAGAGCGCCTATGACTATTTCATGGGCAAAGACAAGGCGGCCTTGTGGGATGAGGTCAAATGCGCCTATGACCGGCTTGCCAAACAATATAACCCCGTGGTGCTCGAAGGGGCAGGCAGCATCGCGGAGCTGAATCTCAAAAAACGCGATATCACGAACATGCGGATGGCGCTTCATGCCCGGGCCGATGTCTATCTCATCGCCGACATCGATCGCGGCGGGGTCTTTGCCAGTGTCTATGGCACGCTGGCATTGTTGCCGCCGGAAGAGAAGGCGCTGATCCGCGGGGTGATCATCAACAAATTCCGCGGCGATGCGCGATTGTTCGAAAAGGGAAAAGAGCTGCTGGAATCGCTCACGGGCGTGCCGGTGACTGGCGTGCTGCCCTTCTTCCGGGATATCCATATCGAAGAAGAGGACTCGGTGGCCTTGCGTCATCGTCCCAGGGAACACAGGCCGGGGGCGGAAAACATCGCCGTGGTCCATCTCCCCCATCTGTCGAACTTTACCGATTTCGCCGCGCTGGAGCGATCCGGCCTGCACGTATATTATACCGATGACCCGGCCGAGCTGCGGCAGGCGGGGATCATCATCCTGCCGGGCAGCAAGAATACCATCGGGGATCTGTTGTATATCCGCGAACGCGGGCTGGACCGGGTGATCCTGGCGGCAGAGGCCGCCGGGGTGGTCGTCGTAGGCATCTGCGGCGGCTACCAGATGATGGGGCTTACGATAGCCGATCCCTATGGCATGGAAGGCGAGCCGCGGACGACGGACGGACTGGGTTTGTTGCCGGTGCACACCGTACTTTCGAAAGAAAAAAAGACCGTGCGGCGGCGGATGCGGTATGGATCAGCCGGTGGGCCGCTCATCGATGGCTATGAGATCCACATGGGGCACACCGAAACGGGGAACACAGTAGAACATCCGCTGAACCATCCGCAATATCGCGCGGACAAAACAGATGGCTACCGTCTTTCTGCCAAATGCTGGGGTACCTATCTGCATGGCATCCTCGACAACAAGACGGTGGTAGAAGACCTTCTCCATCAGGCAGGCATCACCCATACGCCGCTGCCCGATTACCGGGCCTTTAAAGAACGACAATACGACAAGCTCGCCGAACAGCTGCGGCAGCACCTCGATCTGGCATCCATTTATAAGCAACTGGCAAAATGATATGATCAACGGACATGGCGATGACGCCTGGAATTACAATATCCCCATAAAGGCGGATTTCAGCAGCAATGTGCTCTATGGACCGCTGGATGCGGGATTGCTGGATCACCTGCGCAACAAGCTTGCCGATGTCACGCATTATCCCGAGACCGGCGCCCAGTCGTTGCAGACGGCGGCGGCGAAAGCCTATGATGTGGATGAGGATAGGATAGTGGTGACCAATGGCGTCACGGAGGCCATCTACCTGATCGCGCAGACCTTTCGCGACCGCGAGGCCGTCATCTATACCCCTGCGTTTGCGGAATATCAAGATGCCTGTGCAGCACATGGGCTGAAGATCACCTTTCGTAAATGGGAGGATCTCCGAACAGCCAACCTGCCAAAGAACGGACTGGTCTTCTTATGCAATCCCAATAATCCTACGGGGTGGGCAGTCACCCTCGGGGCGCTCCGCGAATACCCGGATGCGTTATTCGTCGTCGATGAATCCTATATCGAATTTGCTCCTGCCGCGACGAGCGCGCTGAGACATGGCCCCGGCAATGTCCTGGTCTTGCGTTCGCTCACCAAGAGCTGCCGCATTCCAGGGTTGCGGGTAGGTTTTATGATCGGAGCGCAGCCGCTGATCACGCAGGTGCGCAATGGGAAGATGCCATGGTCGGTGAACCGGCTCGCGATCGAGGCGGGGTTGTATATCTTCTCCCATCCGGAAGACTTTAAAGTTCCCATGGAGCGGCTCAGGGCGGAGACCAAAGCATGGCAGGAGGAACTGCGAGCGGCGACAGGCTGGAAGGTGTGGGATACCGATACACATTATTTTTTGATCGAAACGCCGGCGCCTATGAAGATGAAATTGTTGCAGGAATATGGATTGCTGGTACGCGATGCGTCGAACTTCCAGGATCTGGGGCCGAACTTGATTCGCGTCGCCTGCGGGTCCCCTGAACACAATCGATTACTAACCGAAGCTTTGGGCGAATGCGCGAAGGCTGGACGATAATCGTGCCATTGGGGTTGGGCTATCTGGCCGACCTGCTGCTGGGCGACCCCCAGGGCTGGCCGCATCCGGTGCGGGCGTTCGGAGCTGCGATCGCAATGGGCGATCGCATCCTCAACCGGGGGCGCGGACGGCTGATAAAAGGCACGATACTCGTCGTCGTGCTGTGCGTTGCAGTCTTTGCAGGAAGCTATTGGGGACTAAAGCTATTGCAAGCCTGGTGGCTGCCGGCTTATTATAGTGTCGCCAGCGTCGGCGTGTTCTACTGTCTGGCGAACCGGAGTTTGCTCCATGAAGGACAGGCGGTATTGGACGCGCTACAAAAAGAAGGTTTGGACGCAGGCCGGTGCAGGCTTTCCTGGATCGTGGGCCGGGATACGGCGCAGCTAAGCGAGCAGCAGATACGGACGGCGGTGCTGGAGTCGATGTCGGAGAACCTGAGCGACGGAGTGGTCGGGCCGCTGCTGTTCTATCTCGCAGGCGGGTTGGCGGCGATGCTGCTGTACAAAATGATCAACACGCTGGACTCGATGATCGGGTATAAACGCGAGCCCTACCGGCTGTTTGGCCGCGCGGCGGCAAGGCTGGACGATATCGCTAACTTTTTCCCGGCGCGGTTCACGGCCCTCGTGATGGTGCTCGTCACGGGCAGCCGGCGCGGACTTCGGTATGTCATCCGGTATGGACGGGCGCATGCGAGCCCCAATTCCGGTTATCCCGAAGCGGCGCTGGCAGGTATCCTGAACTGCCGGTTTGGCGGGCCAAATCGCTACAAAGGCATTCTTGTCGAAAAACCCTATATCGGGGAAAACGAAAAGGTCCTGACGGATAGCGATTTTCGATATGTCAAATATATTAATCACGCCGTGACGCTGGTCACGGTGATCTATGTAATTTTATGCGTTTTGCCTACAGTATGGAAGCTCTAGATGGAAAATTATTTACGCCCGAAGAGGCAGCGGTGCTGCAGGAGGTCATCCTGCACCGTAGGGACGTCCGTGGAAACCGGTTTGTCGACCGGCTGCTTGAACCTGCAGCCATCGACCAGATCATCACGGCGGGGCTGCATGCTCCTTCGGTGGGGTTCTCACAGCCCTGGGAATTCGTGATCATAACGGATAGGGGTGTTCGCGGGAAAGTCCGCGACAGCTTTGACGAGGCCAACGCGGCGGCGACACAAATCTTTTCGGAACGGGACCAGGAATATTGCCGGTTAAAGCTGGAAGGTATCCTGGAATCGGCAGTAAATATTGCTGTCTTTTATAAGCCCAATAAAAACGGCACCGTTCTGGGACAGACCAGCATGCCGGAAGTAGGCTTGTATAGCGTGGTATGTGCGGTACAGAATATGTGGCTGATGGCCCGGGCGCTTAACATTGGACTCGGATGGGTGAGCATCCTCGATCCGGAGAAGGTGAAAGGGATCGTGGGCGCCGCGGCGGAGTCGAAGCTGGTGGCGTATCTGTGTGTGGGGTATACGGATGGGTTCTATGCAAGCCCCGAACTCGAGCTGCTGGAATGGGAACGGCGGAAAGACCGTGATTCGGTAATAAGAAAGATATGAAGATATATACCAGGAAAGGTGACGCGGGCATGACAGGCCTTTTCGGCGGCAAACGCGTGTACAAAGACGACGTGCGGGTAGATTGTTATGGCACGCTGGATGAGGTCAACAGCACCATCGGGCTATTGCGCGTCAAGCTGGGCGCGGAGCACGAGTGGCAGCCCAATCTCCACCGGATACAAAAAGATATGATGGACATGATGTCGCATCTGGCCCGGCCTTCGGACTGCAAGAAAGAGAACAGCAATCCGCGGCCGGTAGAAGGCGCACAATTTTGTGAGCGATGGATCGACGAACTGGAAGCGGCCATGACGAGCCCCAGCGATTATTTTCTCCTGCCCGGCGGCAACGAGGTCTCGGCCTTGTGTCATATGGTCCGGACACAAATGCGCCGGGGCGAGCGGCTCCTGGTGACATTGATGAAGGAGGATACGGTCGAAGACTATATCTCTGCGTATATCAATAGACTATCGGATCTTTTTTTCACTTTGGCGCGCGCCGAAATGGATAAAGCCGGTGTGGCCGAAGAAAAATGGCAGTTGTTTTTATACAAACGTAAGACGGCGACTTTGCCGCCGACGCCGCCAGCCGATTAAACAAAAATAAAAACGCAACGGCGCGCGCGGCGTATATTCGCGAAATGAAGTATTCTCAATGGATCGGCATCGTGGCGGTATTGGTGATCATAGCCGGCTGTTATTTGCCCTGGGCTTATTTTCCCGACCTGAACAAGGATTTTACGGGATTCTTTTCCGAGCAGAACCGGTATGGCCGGCCGGGTAAGGTGTTGGTCTTCTTTGGGGTGCTTGTGATCATTTGTTTTCTTATCCCTAAGATC
>Ga0134126_10003919_pt1 | contig 18631 bp, 15 predicted proteins | sample KB31752_FD_96881 | JGI IMG/M metagenome (GOLD analysis project Ga0134126, IMG submission 96881) | Terrestrial soil microbial communities with excess Nitrogen fertilizer from Kellogg Biological Station, Michigan, USA - KB3-175-2 | ecosystem: Environmental > Terrestrial > Soil > Unclassified ...
GGACGTGGCCGATTGCAGCCGCGAGGAGAATCTGTCTGAAGTGAAGGGCAAGGGCGGCGTTTTCAAAGTCACGGCGGGCTTGCAGATCGAATTCGGTGCGCAGCGCGCGTTCAACACGCCGCTGGCGGAGGCATCTATCGTGGGCCGCGCCATCGGGATGGCGACGCGCGGCTTGAAGCCGGTGCCGGAGATCCAGTTCTTCGATTACATCTGGCCGGCCATGATGCAGCTTCGCGACGAACTGGCCACCCTGCGGTGGCGCAGCAACGGGAATTTCTCCTGTCCCGCGGTAATTCGCGTGCCCGTGGGCGGCTACCTGAATGGCGGCGCGATTTATCACAGCCAGTGCGGCGAGGTCGAGTTCACCCACATTCCGGGGCTGCGCGTGGTGATGCCATCCAACGCGCTGGACGCCTGCGGCTTGCTGCGAACGGCGATCCGCTGCGACGACCCTGTCATGTTCTTCGAGCACAAGCGGCTCTATCGCGAGACCTATGGACGCGCGCCGTATCCGGGACCCGATTTCGCCATTCCGTTTGGCAAGGCGCGGACCGTGCGCGCGGGAACCGACATCACGCTGATCACCTATGGCGCGGTGGTGCCGCGCGCGCTGCAGGCTGCGCAGTTGGCCGAGCGCAAGCACGACATTTCAGTAGAGATCATCGACCTGCGGACGCTGGCTCCCTACGATTGGGAGGCGATTGCCGAAAGCGTGCGCAAGACCAGCCGCGTGATCGTGGCCCACGAAGACATGATCAGCTGGGGCTATGGCGCGGAACTCGCCGCACGCATCGGCGATGAGTTGTTTGAGGAACTGGATGCGCCGGTGAAGCGCGTGGCAGGAATGGACACGTTTGTCGCATATCAGCCGCTTCTGGAAGACGTGATCCTGCCGCAGCCGGAAAAAATCCTGAAGGCTATTGTGGACATTCGGGCCTACTGATCCAGGCTCCTGGAATCTGTCATCCCGACCGAAGTGGAGGGATCTGCGGTTGCTTCCCAACGGTCGCGGGTCCACGAGGATGGTTATCCCTCTCCATGACCTCCGTTCACTCGGAATCGGAGATCGAAATCCAGATCACTTTGCCGTGGCTGAGGCCGAACTGCGCAACGCGAAGGTCGTCACAGCCGTTCTTTTCGTCGATCATGCAGCTGTAGATGTAGGTCCAGTCTCCGAAATCAATAGGGGCGACATCGGAGTCCTTGAGCCCGACGATTTCTCCACGAGCAGATCCTGCAGGTAGCATCTGACTGAACGTCGGAAGCGGATATGCGTGCAGTATCTCTTGCCGTGAACTGCCGATTCCGATTCCCTCGGGAGTCTTCCATGTTTGCCGCTCGATGGTGGTTGCCGCCACTGCCACATGCCTGCAGTTCGGAAACGAACTCAGGAACAACGAAACGACCCGCCCTCGATCATGTTCGTCGTCGATCTTTGCGTGCAAATACAGACCGTGTACCTTGTCCGTGAAACAGTAGGCATACTTGCCCGTGGGCTTCGCTCCAAATTGAGCAAGGAAAGCCTGAAGCGAAACGCGGCGTTCATGGGTGTAAGTGCCGAGCGATCTTGGTCCGTAATACTTTCCGAACCGTTTCTGCTGCGCGAACGACACACTGGTCGCGATAAGGCACAGGCAGAGCAACGATGGAATTCCTTGACCGAACTTGCGCTTCATCACAGCAATCATAGCTGCGATAACCCCAGAGCCTACGCCGTCTCGTTCCTCACATACACCGAATACCGCTCATCCATAATCAGGTTCAGCGGTACCAGCGTGTGGATCGGCGCCTGTCCTTTGGTGTGAAACACCAGCGGATACTCGCGCGTGCCTTCGTCCACCTTCTCGAACCAGATGGCGTCCTTGTCGACCGGGGCCGCCGCAGGAGGTTTCTCCCACGGGTGCGGCTTGGGCTGGCTGAGGTCCACTGCGGGCATGGGATAGCCGCGCTCGTTGCGCGCCGGCCCTTCGGATCCGTTGATCCTGGACTTGGTCAGGTCCTCCGTGCCCATGCGCACCGCCAGCACCAGCGGACCATACATCGCCGCCTGGACCTTTGCATCATCGGGCGCCCGATTGACGTGCAGCGTCAGCGGAAGATCGAGCGTGACCACATCGCCGGCCTTCCAATCGTGAGTGACAGTGACATAGCTTGAGGGCGCGGCCTCGGCCTGAACCGGCTCGCCGTTCACCGCGAGGGCGACGCCCTTCGTTGCCCAGTACGGAACGCGCAGCTTGATCGCCGTCTTCGACGACGGAGCGTTCTCCACCGTGAATGTGATGCGCTCTTCGTAGGGGAATTTCGATGTCTGCTTCAGCCGCAGCCCGCGTTCCTTCCACTCCAGCGTGGACGGCAGATACAGGTTCACGAACAGCGCATCTTCATCGTGCCAGTAGATGGAGTCGTTCAGCTTGGTGTACTCTTCGCTGCCGGTGCCGGTGCAGCACCAGAACGAATCGAGCGGCGTCCCGAAGGTCTTGTAAAGGCCGGGCTGCAGCGACACGTAATACATCAGCATGCCGTCGGGGTCCTGCGTGCCGTAGCGCACGTTGTAGAGCAGGCGCTCGTAGTAGTCGAAGTGTGCGGCATTCGGCTCGCGGCCGAACAGGTGCCGCGAGAGCTTCATCATGTTGTAGCTGCAGCAGCATTCTTCGGCAGCGGGGCCAAGCTCGCTGGCAATGGCGTCGGGCGCGCGCCATCCCTCGTAGTTGCTCGTGCCGCCGGTGCAGTAGACGTGGTGTTCCGTGACGAAACGATAGAAATTCTCGCTGATCGTGCGCAGCCGCTCGTCGCCCGTGAGCTCATATCCGCGCGCGGCGCCAATCATTTTGGGAATATTGGTGTTGGCATGGTTGTCGGCGAGCTTGTCTTCGCCCGCCGCCAGCGGATCGAAAATCTTGTGGTGCTCGAACCGGTACGCCAGGTCGCGGTACTTCGCGTTACCCGTGATCGCATACAGGTTGAACGCCGACTCCATCATGCCGCCGTGCTCGACCAGAAGAACCTTCTGCCATTCATCGGGTGAGAACGTGCGGGAGTAGGCATCGGCCCAGTGGGCCATCTTGACCGCCACGTCCAGCGCCTGCTTGTTGCCGGTGTGCTCGTACATGTCGATCATGCCGGCCAGGATCTTGTGGTACGTGTAGAACGGCGCCCACACTTCCTTGTGTTCGCGCAGACGATCGTAGAACTCCGTCGGATACGCGCTGAGATAGCCGTCTTTCGCCTGGCATTCTGCAAGCGTCGCCACAAGTTCGTCGGCCTTGCGCCGGATGAACTCGTCGCCGGTACTCGCATACAGCATGGCGCACGCAGAGAGGTAATGGCCCACGTAGTGGCCGCGCAACTCGCCCTTCGGATCCTCCCAGCCGCCCAGCGGATCGGCATCGGAAGGCAGGCCGGCGGTCAGGCGGAAGGTGTGCGCCAGCCGGTCGTTGGGAAGGGAATAGAGGTAGCTCCGATTGCGCTCCATCGTGTCTTTCCAGAAGCTGGGCAGCAGGCGCACATCGGTCATGGGGAAAGGCTCGGCCTTCCACTTCACCTTGGCGATAGCCGCATGCGTCAGATTCCTCGTGGCGATGTCCGCACCGGCTTTCGCCTCCGCATTGCCGGCTAGCGACAACCCTTTACGGGGAAGGAGCGTGGCCGCACCCGCGCTGGCCGCGGCGTTGCGAAGGAATTTTCTGCGATTGAGTTTTGTGGGCATAGGGAAACCTCGCGCGCGATGGATGAACGGATGTGCGTCTGAGAGAAATTGTAGCGCGGCGCGCTGAAAGCGTTTACCACGCTCCAAACGCGGTCGCGCGCACCGCTTCCCCGTAAGCTCTACTTTCCGCCGCCGTTGTCTTCCCGCGCGAACTCTTCGTTGAAGGTGTGCTTCGTCCGTGCGATCGGCAGCAACGTGGGGTAGAACTGCACAAACGTCGTATCCACCGCTCCGTGCTGCGCGTGGCAACTATAGCAGGGAGCGCCCGCGGGGATCAGGGTGCCGTTCTTATCCGGCGCGTCGAAATCGAAGAACCCCCACTTGCCGGGGAAGCGTGCTTCATCCTTCACATGAACTTCGAATCCCCTCACGCCTTCGCCCTGGAAATGTCCGCGGTGATTGATCGATCCCTTATCGCGGGCTTCGCGTACTTCGAGCACCATCACCGTCTTGTCCGGCCAGGTTCCCGTGGCCAAAAAGCTGCGGTAAGCTTCAGGATTCACGAAGACATTGTCGAACATCGAGTGATCCGCCGCCATGGCTTTGGGGTTGTAGCTCATGTCAATGCCGGTGGTCAGGTAGACCCATTCGCGGTAATTCGTCAGGGGCAGCAGATTGGCATTCGCCGCATAGGCCGGGGCGGCAGCAGGCGCGGCCTGCGCAACGCGAACCGGGTGCAGGCAGACGAAAACAGCGGCAAGCGCGCACACCAGGCACACTGCAGACAGAAGGACTTTCAGGCGCACGGGGACCTCCGATGCAGAGAGTACGGACCGCAGTGTACCGCGGTTCCGGATAAGAGCGCCTTTAAGAAGTTGCGAAGCGGCAGGACCCAGGACGGCAGCTAGAAAATATGCAGCTTGATCGACAGATATTTCTTGGGGTTTTCGCGGATGCCCTTGAGCAACTGTCCCGCCTGGTTCATTGCCTCGTCGGCATGGTCGTAGGCCGCGCGGTTTACCATCAACTGCCCCAGCGTCCCCTTGCCCTCGTTGAGCCCCTTCACGATCGCGTCGAGATTGGTGATCGTCTCATCGAGCTTCTGCGCGAAGGCCGGATCCTGCGTCAGCTTGCCCATCGCGCCTTTGCCGTTGTTAATGCCTTCCACCAGCTTGTTGGTGTTGACCACCGCGGCGTTCAGGTTGTTATAGAGCTCCTCGTCGTGCACGAGCTTGCCCACCGAACCGTGTCCCTCCGCAATGGACTGGGAGATCGTATCAAGGCGATCGACCGTCGCGTTCAGCTTGTTGTACATATTTTCGTCGGTCATCAGCTTGCCCAGGGTTCCCTTGCCTTCGCCGATCTGCCGCGTGATGGTCTCCATGTTGCTGGCAACTGCGGTTACCTTTTTGTAGAAGCCGGGGTCATTGAGGAACATTCCCATGCTGCCGCGCTTCGAGTTCATCGTATCGAGCACCGCGGTCAGCTTGGTCATCACCTCGGTGGCTTTCGCGAGCGCCTGCTGGCTGGTGTCCACCACCGCCTGGATGCTGGGCACATTGCGGGCCTTTAGCTCGGTGTTTTGACCCGGTTGCGGGCCGTGCGCGTTTTCCGAGTTGATGTCGATATAGCTGTCGCCGAGCACGCCCGCTGATTGGATGGAGGATGTCGAGTCGGTGTGCAGGCCATATGCCGCCTCAGCGCCAACCTGCATCGTGACCTCGACCGGCGTCGGGTTGCGTGAGGGCACGATCCGGATATGCCTCACGTTGCCGATGGTCACGCCTTCAAGAGTCACGGGCGCGCCGTTCTTCAATCCTGAGGCGTTCTGGAAGTACGACCGCAAAACCAGCTTCTTCGCAAATAGGCCGCCCGTCGATCCTGACATGAGAAAGATCAGGGCAATGAGGATGGCGACGCCGACCAGCACAAGGGCGCCGACTTTCAGTTGCGACCACTGAATTTCCTTGCGGCTGGGCACTGGAATCCTCTTTACGGACTTGCCGACGCTAACTGCTTCGCGGTGAGGCTCTTCGCCTATTGAGGATAGCAGATTTTCCGGGATTCACCGGCCGTCCTCCAGGGCCACGCTGGCCATGGCAATCTGGTTGCTGTGGGTGAGCGAGAGCGCCGCATTCCGCACCCCCATTCGCTCGGCCCGCTCTGCGGCGCGTCCGTGGAAGCGCAGCGTCGGCCTGCCCCCGGGCTGGCGCACGACTTCGATCTCGCGCCAGGCGACTCCACGGCTGATGCCTGTGCCCAGCGCCTTGGCCGCGGCTTCCTTCGCGGCAAAGCGCGCCGCCAGGCTCTCCGCGGAATTGCGCTTGCGCAGGCAGTATGCCTTCTCATCCGCCGTATAGATGCGGTCGAGAAAGCGCGCGCCGAACCGGTCCATCGAGTGTTGAATGCGCGGAATCTCCGTGATATCGATGCCCGTACCTACGATCATGCTGATTATCAAAGTACACCATCGCCGGTGTGGTTCACGGCTCCGGCGCTCATCCCGGGTCCCGATTTGCACAGCCTGACGCGATGCGCGCCAGTTTCCGTCTCGGCCATAAATTACCAACGCATTTCCGCGTTTGTGCGGCGCATCCGCAATGTTTTCCACCACCTGTTTCAATCCCGGTCAGCCAGCGTTCGACTCCTGCACAGCCATCAAGGCGCTGTCCTCAATGCCCGATAACCCCGGTGTGAGGTTCAATGTGTTGGCGCGCGATTGGGGAAAATCAATCGAACCGTGGGCGCTGGAGATGAAGGCTGTCTCTGAGGTAGAACCCTCGCGCCTGGTCGGCATCCTCACCGGGGGCATCCTCGGATGCGGTGGTTGGGTGCTCAGCCGGGGCGCCAGCGATACCGGAATCGTGAATATGCTGTTCGAGTTCGAGCGCCAGGCCTGCGTCGATATCTACAGCGTCCTCATCGCCGCCGGAATCGAGCTCAGCCAGTCCGGCCATCTGCGCTTCACCGAACTGTGCCAGTGCACCCGCAACCAAAAGCGCGAATGCGGAGCGGAAATCGCCAGCGTCGATCTGGAAATTCAGACGCTTCCCGCCGCAATCGCCCAGCGCTCCCATTCCGTCCGCACCATCTAACCCATCCCTCGACCGAAGAAGCACCGCTGATCTCGACCACTCGATCACGGGGCACTGGCTACCCGGCTTCGACCAGCCCATACCGCCGCTGCCACGCTTCCTTCAGGCGCTCGCGCACGCGGGCCTTTTCCGGTTCGGTCACGTCGGATCCAGGGTTCGTAACGAACCGCGCCGCTTCCTGCTTTGCCAACTCCAGCAGTTGCCGGTCGCGCACCAGGCTGGCTACGCGGAACTCCGGCATGCCCGCTTGCCGCGTGCCGAAGAACTCGCCAGGTCCCCGCATCTGCAGGTCCAGCTCGGCCAGCTCGAATCCGTCCTGCGTCCGCACCATGGCGTTCAGGCGCTCCTCGCCCTGCTCGCTCACCCGCTCGCCGGTCATAAGAATGCAATAGCTCTTCGCGGCGCCGCGGCCCACCCGGCCGCGCAACTGGTGCAATTGCGCGAGACCAAAGCGCTCGGCGTGCTCAACCACCATCACCGTCGCATTGGGAACGTCCACGCCCACTTCAATCACCGTGGTCGCAACCAGCACGTCAATCTCGCCGCGCTGAAAGCGCCGCATCGTCACTTCCTTCTCGTCCGCATCGAGCCGCCCGTGCAGAAGACCGATGCGCAAACCCGCCAGCGGACCGGTGCGCAGTTTCTCATGCATCTCAATCGCCGACTTGAGGCCCGATTTCGCCTGCGGATTGGCCTCTTTCGCCATCTTCGGAAACAGCTCGGCTGTTTTGCCCTTCTTCAAAGTGGGTGCCCTCGGTCTCGATTTTGAGACCGGGGAAAGAGGCTCCGATCCGGAACCATCCCGGGGCTCCTCATCATGCGCAAAATCGAACTCCGGCTGGTCGTCCTTTGCGCCCTCAATCACGGGGTACACGACGTACGCCTGCCGGCCCAGCGCAACCTGCTTGCGCACGAAGTCCCAAACATCGGCTGCGCGCTCGTCGGGCACGCGCCGCGTCACGATGGGCGTGCGCCCGGGCGGCAACTCGTCCAGCACGCTCACGTCGAGGTCGCCGTAGAGCGACAGCGCCAGCATCCGCGGTATCGGCGTCGCGGTCATTACCAGCACGTCCGGCTCGGCCCGCTCTGCGCCAGGCACACCGGGTTTCTTCATCAGCGTGAAGCGCTGCATCACGCCGAAGCGGTGCTGCTCGTCCACCACCACCAGGCCCAGGCGGTCGAACTCCACCTTCTCCTCGATCAGCGCGTGTGTGCCGATCACCAGGTGCGCTTCGCCGCGGTTGATCAGTCCCCGATTCGCGCGCTTGCGGTCTTCGTCGAGCGACCCCGTCAGCAGCACGACGCGATATTTGCGGCTCGACCGCTCCAGCAGCTTGCGCGCGGCCAGATAATGCTGCGTGGCCAGGATCTCGGTAGGCGCCATCAGCGCCGCCTGGTAGCCGTTTTCCATGGCCACCAGCATGGCCTGCAGCGCCACAATCGTCTTGCCCGACCCCACATCGCCCTGCAGCAGCCGGCGCATAGGCGAGGGTTGACGCATGTCGCCCACAATCTCGCCAAGGGTGCGCTTCTGCGCGGCCGTGGGATGAAACGGCAGCACCTCGCGAATCGCTTCGCGCACCTTGTCCGTGGTGGCGAAGCCGATTCCTGCCCGCTCGCGCATGCGCCGGCGCTTGAGCTCGAGTCCCAGTTCGAGAAAGAACAGCTCCTCGAAGATGAGCCGCCGATGCGCCGGGGTGGCCCAGGCCTGCAGCGCGTCCATTTGGGTACCCTCCGGCGGGAAGTGCACCTGGCACAGCGCGGTTTCGCAATCGGGCGCACCCAGGCGCTCGAGCATGGAACGCGGCAGGCAGTCGGGAATGGCACCGCGCAGGCTTTCGAGCAGGTGGAAGATGACCTTGCGCTGCCAGCGCGAGGCCAGCCGCGCGCCGCCCAGCGACTCGTAGACCGGCGTGATCCTGCCCACTTCTAGCATCCGCGTTTCGGCGTCTTCGCTCGCGTCGGGCAGAATCTCGTATTGCGGGTTGATCATCTTGAAGTTGCTGCTCGACCGCGACGGCTCGACCTTTCCAAAGACCGCGACCGTCTGCCCGGCGTGAAATTTGCCTTCCAGATAGCCGCCGTGGAACCACAGGCACTTCATCGCCAGGCGGCCCTGTCCCAGGGTGAGCTCGAATATAGGCATCTTCCGGGTGCGCAGCAGCGCCGCCCCGCGCACCTCGGCAATCACGCTGGCCATCTCGCCCGGCTTCAACTCGTCGAGCGAACGCGGGTTCTGCCGATCTTCATAGCGGAAAGGAAGATGGTAGAGCAGGTCCTCGGCGGTGCGAATGCCCTTTGCGGCCAGCATCTCCGCCAGCCGCGGCCCTACGCCGCGCACCCATTTCACTTCGTCGTCTAATCCGGGCACATGATGGATGGTAATTGATCGGTGGCTGTGGGACGTGTGGTCGGGTGGTCAGGTGGTCGAGGTGATCGGGTGCACGGAGGGACGCTTGATCGGAGACTCAAGTTGGAGCCGATTGGGCCTTTTGTGATCCCGGATTTCTGACTCCTGGCCCCAGCCCCGAAACCGTCATCCTGGACCAGAAACCTGACCCTGCACCCTGCCCTCAGCCTTTGCAAGCCGCGATCCGCGCCGTCCGCACTTCGGCAGCGAGCACTTTCAAAATCAGCACTGCCAGCCCGGGTTCGGTCAGCATCAGCTTGGAGAACTCCTCGCGCGGCACGAAGCTGACCTCCGCGCCCGCCAGCGCAGTGGCGGAAAGCGAATAGGCGATGTTGCTGATGGCCCCGGGTAATCCCAGCAGCGATCCGGGTCGGAGGCGGAGTTCGAACGCAGGCTCCCCCTCTTGATCGAACATCGATACGGCGCATTCTCCGGCGTGCAGGATATAGACACCCGCTGGAAGATCTCCCTGGCAAAAAAGAACGCGTTCCTGACTGCAGTCGACGGGTCGCGAACGGCCCTTCAGCGCCTGAACAAGCGCCGGATCGGCAATAAAAGCGGAGGCATCGAGGTTCATGAAACGGATTGTTCCACGTGCGAAATCGAAACCGCAGTGAGCCACGTCACAATTCGGTGTTCATGACCCCAAATCGAGCCTGACTCCTGCGGTGTGCGCCTGTTCTCAGTCGCATACGAGTTCGGCCGCACCGGCAAACCCGTCAGCAGTGCCCGGTTCTGATTCAGGCTCGGCCTCATCCGTAGATTGCGCCGTAAAGAACGCGTCCACCTGCTCCAGCACCGCCGCCCCCGTCTTCGCCTGGTAAATTTGGGCGCGCAGCTTCGCTCCGCCGGGTACGCCGTGGGTGAACCATGAGGCGAACTGCTTCATTTTCCCGGCCACTTCCCGCACCGCGGCGTTCTTGTCTCCCGCCGACGCTTCTGATTCGTCCAAAAGCATTTGAAAATAGGCGCGGATCATGCGATAGCGGTCTTCGACCGCCGGTCTGTCGTATCTGCCTGTGGCCGTGTATTGCGCAATCTGGCGAAAGATCCACGGATTGGCCGGCGCCGCGCGCCCGATCATGACCGCGTCGCAACCCGTCTTCGCAATCATTGCGGCCGCGTCCTCCGGCGTGCGGATATCACCGTTGCCGATCACAGGAATGGAACCCACCTGCTTGATGGCGGCGATCCATTCCCAGCGCGCCTGCCCCGTGTAAGCCTGCTCGCGGGTGCGGGCGTGCAGGGCTACGGCGTTCAGGCCCTCGCTCTCGGCCATGCGCGCCAGCTCCACGCAGATGATGTTGGCATCGTTCCAGCCCAGGCGATACTTCACGGTGAAGGGAATCGTTACCGCCTTGCGTACCGTGCGGAAGATCTCGCCGATCTTGGGTAGATCGCGCAGCAGGCCCGATCCGCCGTTGCATCCGACGACGCGTTTGGCCGGGCAGCCCAGGTTCAGGTCGACAGTGTCGAAGCCCGTGTCCTCCACGATGCGTGCCGCTTCCGCCAGCGTCTCGGGGTTCGACCCGAAGAGCTGCGCCCCGATGGGGTGCTCGTCGTCGTAGAAGGTCAGGTAGCGCTTGCGCTTTGACTCCCGCATGCGGGAAAGCCCGTCCGCCGAGGTGAACTCCGTCATCAGCAGGCCGCAGCCCGATTGGGTATTCGTTACCGTCTGGTCAATCGATGTTTCGTCCGGGGCGGGATGAGTCGAGAACAAACTCGCATGGCGAATGAACCGCCGAAACACTGTATCCGTGACACCCGCCATCGGTGCAAGCACCGTCGCCGGAGCCACCAGGACGTTCCCGATGCGCATCTCTGCCGGGACGCGCGCCTCCGCGGGCATCTCGTGCTCGACCGGGTTGTCCCAGTGCTTCTTCACCGTGAATCCTCGGCCAGCCATCTCACAGCTCACAGTCGACAGCTAACAGTTGAAAGTCGCCGGCTTGCCGAGTGCAACTGTTAGCTGTCAGCTGCAAGCTGGTTCCGGCCCCAAACACGCTAAGGCCTCCGCCGCGGCGGAGGCCCTGAGCCAAATCGCTGATGCGGCGCTGGTTACTTCGTTTCCGCCTTGGCATACTTGCGGCGGAACCGCTCCACGCGGCCGGCCGTGTCCACCAGGCGCTGTTTGCCCGTGAAAAACGGGTGGCAAACGGAGCAGATTTCCACGTGAATGTCGCCCTTGTGGGTCGAACGCGTCTCGAAGTTGCTTCCGCAGGCGCACAGAACCCGCACCGGCGCATAGTTGGGATGGATCTTTTCCTTGGGCATCTCTTTGTGAAAACTACCTTTCCTGCAGTCCTTCTATTGTACCGGGAACGGAAAGGGTTCGCAATTCCTCACATCACGTAGCAACCTGCAAATTCTGGCCTATAATTATGCCGCAATTGAAAACCAGCTACCGATGCCGCTTCCTCCCGACACCGGCAACTGAGGAGAGACCACCATGAAACCCCTGCTCCTCTCGCCCGCTGTTCTGCTGTTGGCGCTCTTGCCCGCCCTCGGCCCGCAGCAGAAGCCCGCCCATAAAACCGCACCCGCCCACGCCGCTGAAGAACCCGCCACTCCCAAGACCATCAATGTGGAACCGCCCAGGCCCGAAGTGAAACAGATCTATAAGTTCGATTGCGCGGTGTGCCACGGCGACAGCGGCAATGGGAAAACAGACCTGGCCACGAGCATGAGCCTTACCCTGGATGATTGGTCCAATCCGACCAGCCTCGCCGGCAAGAGCGACGACGATCTCTTCAAGATCATCCGCAACGGCAAGGACAAGATGCCGCCGGAAGACGCTTCCCGTGCCAAGGATGACGAGATCCGCGGCCTGGTGAAGTACATTCGGTCCTTCGGCAAGAACGGGCCTGCTGCGGAACCGGCTGCGGAGCCTGCTTCTCAGCCTGCTGCTCCCGCTGCACCCGCGGCAACGCCCTCTTCACCCACGGCAAACTGATTTACGCCGTCGCTCCACGGCCGTTTAGAACTCCCTGCGCTCGCCTGCGCCGCAGGGAGGACGCTCGGGCGGCAGAACTTTCGGGGCAAGGTCCTGATCCCTGATCCCTGATGCCTGCTCTTACTCCGCAAGCGCCTTCAGGATCGCCGTTTCCGCCAGCGGCGCCATGATGGCGTACCCGGCAGGGTTGGGATGTACCCCGTCCTTGCTCAGGTTCGCCGGCAGGCCATCGCGCTGGTCCTTCATGGCCGAGTAGTAATCCACGTAGACATATCCCTTTGATACTGCATATTCCTTCAGCCAGCCGTTCACGCGGTCGATCTTCGGCGCCGGTTCCAGCCCCGGGCTCCAGGGAAAGTCATACGACGGCGTAATCGAGCACAGAACAACCTTGATGTGGTTGGCAGTGGCCAGGTCGGCCATGGACTCGATGTTCTCCGCGGTCTGCTCGAGGGTCATGGGCCCGGTATTGCCGGCGATGTCGTTGGTGCCCGCCAGAATAACCACCACGGCTGGCCGCAGATCGATGACGTCTTGCCGGAACCGCACCAGCATCTGGGGCGACGTCTGGCCGCTGATGCCGCGATTAATGTACGGCTTGCCGGGAAAGGACTGGTCGAGGTGCCAACCCTCCGTGATCGAGTCGCCCATGAAGACCACGCGGTTTTCGCCAGCAGCAGGAGGCCCTAGCTTCTCGTCGGCGTCGTGGAAGCGCGCGAGCCAGCCGAAATCATTCAGCAACTGTTTATCGTGGGCCGTCCAGTAGGCGTTTGCCGGGTGTCCCGAAGCCGTAGTCTGAGGAACGGCTTTCTCCGCGGCGGGCGCATGTGTCTCCGGCTTGGTGGGAGCCTGCTGCACCTGCGCGGCGGGCGCGGTGCTTTGCGTGGTGGTGGGCTGCTGCTGCCCGCCGGCTTGGGAAAGACTCGCTATAACAAAGGCTGAACTCGCCAGGAAACTAAGAATTGGTTTCACCTGTACCCCCGTCTGCGTGTGCGCTTCCGATTGTAAGCAACGGGACCATCAGGGCGGGGAGCACAGACTTCGGACGCGGAAATTGCGATGCCCCGGTTCTTGAGGGCACAACAGCAGCGGCCCCCGCGAATCCAGCATGGATTCGCGGGGGCCGCATTCTAAGTTGCCGGGCGTTGCTCGCGTGTGCTCCCGAATGGGGAGCACGATGCGCTTACTGGGCGACCGGACCTCCGATCGCACCCACGGGCGGCGTCTGGCCGCCGCTGCACGATCCGACAGCCGGAACCGTTACCATCACGGGAGCAGACGTGGACGCCAGGTGCAGGCTGTCTCCGCCATAGCTGGCAACAAACGAGTGGGCGCCCGCAGAGAGCACGCCCGCAGAAAGGGTGGCGGTATTGTTGCTCAGAGCCGCGGATGTAATCACAGAACTCCCGCTCTTCAATTGAACCGTGCCGGTAGGTGTGCCTCCCAAAGACGAGGAGACCTGGACGGAAAAAGTCTGCGCCCCGCAGCCCGACATTGGTTTTGGATTCGGAGTGAGGTGCACCTGCACTGGTAGCTTGACCGTGGTGACAATAAGGCTCTCCGAAACGGTGACGGTTGCGTAATTTGCGTCGCCGCTGTAGATGGCAGAGAGGGTGTAGGTGTTCGCCGACGGCTCGCTGAACGTGGTCGACGCAGTTCCCGCTGAAGATAATGTGACGGGGCTGCCGATGGTTGCGCCATTGGCCTTGAAGGTCACGGTCCCCGTGGGTTTGGTGGTTGCCGTGGTGGTTACGCTGACCGAGAAGGTCACGGTCACTCCAGTCTTCACCGACGAACCGGGGGCCGGGGAAGTGATCTTCATCGTTGGGGTGGGCAAGGTGCCGGTCCCCCCCAGATAGATGTTGTTGGAGCCGGTGACCGTGTTGTCGGTGATCAGAAGGCGTGCCTGGCGAGTGCCGGCACCCGACGGCTTGAAGACGATGCCGATGTTGCAACTGCGGCCGGCGGCGAGAACGGAGCCCGTGGCGAGCACGCAACTGGTGTTTGTGGAATCAATGGCGAAATCGCCGGCGTTGGCGCCGAGGAAGAGCGGCGCTGCGGAAAGAGTGAGCGCGGAGTTGCCGGTATTTGCAACGTTGAATACCTTGGCGGCGCTGGTGGTTCCCTTGATTTGGGAAGGGAAGGTCCAATTGCCGTAGGGGGTGACTCTGCGCAGAGCTTGTGTGGGTCCGGCCGTGGGCGCATTGCTCAGAATGTAAACCTGCCCCTGCGAATCAACGGCAACGCCGGTTGGGTTACTCAGGGTAGCGTTGGTTGCAGGGCCGCCATCGCCTGTGTACCCTGCTGTGCCATTGCCCGCAATGGTGCTGATGATGCCCGTGGAGGCGTCAATGCGGCGGACGCGCTGATTGCCCGCGTCGGCGAAGTAGAGGTTCCCGGCAACGTCGAAGGCGATCTGGCCGATGGTGGAACTGATGAGGGCGCTGCGCGCCTGCCCCCCGTCGCCTGCGAATCCGCATCCGACCCCGCCGGCAACGCGGTTCGCGGTCGGCGAGTACTCCGCGTTGTAAAGCGACTCCTCCAGCAGATAACAGGTGGTCGACGAAAAGCTGTACTTCGTGTAGAGGTTTCCGTTCGCATCGACCGCGAAAGAGCCGGGCGATCCGGACGAATAAGAAAACTGATCGCTGAGGTGCCACAAACTGAGCGTGCCCGAACCGCCTGAGATGCTCGATACCGGCATCTCGGCCGCGCCCCCGGTCCCCTCCTCGAAGAAGAGGTTATCGTAGTTGTCGATGCTCATGTTGGCCGGGTAGTTCATGCCGACTGCCGAGAAATCGCAGGGAGCGCTCGGCGTGCAGGTGCTTGAGGTGTAAGCGTAGCCGTACGCCGTCTGCGATCCCCACGGATAGAAGATGCTGAAGTAATACGTGCTGCCATGGGTGTTGGCGGTATACACAATGCCAAAACTGTCGGCGGCAACCGACGCCGGGGTGGCAATAGGGCCAAGCGCCGTCGGGGTGATGTTCCCGGTGGAGTCCATCTCCTTTAACTTGTTGTTTCCCGTATCGGCGATATAGAGAATATCGCCGCCGTCGATCGAAATGTTGGTTGCGCTCTTGATGGTTCCCGTCCCGGCGGAGACGGAAGTCGGGACTGTGACGATCGCCGACGGCGTAAAGCTGACCACTGGCGAGTAGCCATTGCCGACCAGGCCGAAGCTCATGGGCTTGGCCTCAGCGGAGTTGGAAACGGCAATGAAGCCCAGGCGGTGCCCCGGACCCTGGGGATTGAAGCGCACGAGCAGTGTGCAACTGCCGCCGCGGGCGTAGGCGTTGCCTTCATGACAGGTGCCGCCGGGCTCGACCACGAAATCCCTGTTCTTCGACTGGATTCCGGTGAGCCTCGTATCGGCGGCGAAATTCAGAGTGAGCGCCTCCACGCCGGCGTCATTGCCTACTGAGGCAGCAGCGAAGACGTGGTAATGCGCGGGGGCGTGCACAAAGGTTGCGTCGCCCGGCTGGCGCGCCAAAAGATCCCCCTGCGGTCGGGGAGACGGGGCCAGGGAGATGATCGACGGCGGCGCTCCCACCGAACGAACGGAGCTGGGGATGGTTTGCGCTTGGATTGTGGTGACGGCGAGCAGGACCGCACACACGTGCATTCCTGCGTACAGGGGGCCAAACTGAGTACGGGACATGGGGACTGCCTTTCTCAGGGGGGAGATGGGGGCCCGGCGTGCAGTAGTGATGCTAGCGAGATGTACCTTACTTAAGTGGGAAAAGCAATAGTTTCATGACAGACAAAATAATTCTGGTTGAGGAGAGTGAGCTGAAAGGGATGATCGGGTCCGGACCGGGGCTGCCGGACCCAACTCGTCGATTCCCTCAATTGGTGACCTGGTCCCCGAATTCGCTTGACCGGCGATCACGCGAAGCGTATTCATCGAACACTCTTGTTTCCTCTGGAGAGGACAGAATGCACTGGCATGCTGTTGCACGATCGCTCCTGTGTGCGGCCGCGACGCTGTCGGTGTCCTCCATGCGCTCGCCCGCTCAAACCAATGCCGATGTTGGCAGCGAATACACGATTACAACTTTGCAGCCACCCAAAGGAGCCACTTTCGGTACTGGCGACGGGAAACTGTGGTTCCTGAGGAAACGCGAACTCATCAGGCTTGACCAGGATCAAAATCGCCTCGTTACCACTCCCATCGACGACATACAGGTGCGGACCTGGATAGTGAGCGGAGGATCTCTCTGGATTTTCGGAAAATCCGAAAGCGGTTGGAATATCCGTCGCATCGATCCGCAGAGCGGAAAGCTGGTAAGCACCATCCCGCTGGAGAATAACCGGGACCAGCAGTTCCTCTATGCGTACGGTTCCATCTGGGTGTGGACCGGCTTCGTCCTTGCCAGGGACAAACCCGTGTTGCGTATCGATCCGGAAACTAAGAAGGTGATCGAAATACGGGACAAGTTCAAGGGACAGGTCCTGGCCGGCGATGGCAAAATCTGGATGCTCGGGGTGGAAGACGGGGATGTCCAATGCCTCGACCCGCAATCGAACAAAATCGTGGATGGATTCTCCGTGGGTCGCGGGCACGACAACGGCGTACTCAAGGGTGCGTTCAAAGGCGGATCCTACTCCTACGTCATCGGCGATGGCGTGCTTTGGGTCGGCGAAACACGGGGGCAGAATGGCGGGAAGTATGTTCTGTCCGGTTACGATCTGAAGACTCACCAGCAAGTCGCGACACTGGAGCAGGACGCATCCCTGTTTCCTCCCGTGGCGTGGAGCGGCTATGTCTGGCTTTCCTCGCGCGGCGATCCCAAATCAGGGCATTACATCACCAGAGTCGATCCCAGGGCCCATGACAGCGTCGGCCAGATCTTCATTCCCATTTCGCCCAATGCCGCGCGCGACGCCGAATTTCTCCCCCCAATGCTGCTTCCGTCAGAAGACTCTCTCTGGGCGGTGAGCGGCCGCTGGTTCTCGAACGACCACGCCATGATCGTTCGCCGCATTCAGGCAAAACAGGGTGCCGCCGATCGTTAGCAGGCATTCACACACAGCGCATGAGATGTCAGCGGCTGCTGGATGACTCAGGACAGATCAGCCTTCGCGCGGGATGTCGCGGTGGATGGCTTTCACCTGGTAGCCGTGCTCGCGCAGCCGGTCGGCGATGTCCTCGGCCATCATCACGCTGCGATGCTGGCCGCCCGTGCAGCCGAACCCGACCGTGAGGTAGCTCTTGCCTTCCTGCACGTAGTGGGGCAGCAGGTAGAGCATGAGGTCGATAACCCGGCCGAGGAATTCGCGCGTCTGGGGAAAGCTGCGCACGTATTCGGCCACGCGCTCGTCCTTGCCGGTCTTCTTGCGGAACTCAGGGACAAAATGGGGATTGGGCAAGAACCGGACGTCGAAGACAAGGTCGGCATCGAGAGGGACGCCGTTTTTAAATCCGAAGCTGAGGCAGGAAATCAGAAGGCGCGTGCTTTGCTCCTCCTGCCCGAAGCGCTGCTGGATGTCGGCGCGGAGTTCGTGGACGTTGAAGTTGGATGTATCGATGAGGGTGTCGGCGACATTGCGGATGGGGTCCAGGAGCTGGCGTTCTTCCACGATGGAGCGCCACACGGTTTCCTGCTTGCGCAGCGGGTGCGGACGGCGCGTTTCGGAATAGCGGCGGACGAGCACGGCATCCTGCGCGTCGAGAAAAACAACGCGGGTGGGCAGGATCATCCGGACGCTCTTCAGGATCTCAGGCAGTCGGTCGAGCGTCTGCCCCTCGCGCACATCGATGACGATGGCGGCGCTCTCGAATTCAGGCGACTTGTCCACCAGCCCGGCAAAATCCCTCAACAGCTCGAGCGGCAGATTGTCGACGGCATGGAAGCCCAGGTCTTCGAATGCTTTCAGCGCCGAGGCCTTGCCGGCGCCGGAGATGCCGGTAACGATGACAAGCTCTTTTTTGCGGGGTGTTCCGTCGGCAGAAAGATTGTCGGATTGTTGTGAGGGCTCTTCCGGCATGGGCCCATCCTACACTGAGTCGCCGCGGCGTTACACGCCCGCGGGCGGGTTCGCTGGGCTGTTTTGCGAGGCGAGATAGAAGGCCTGCGCGGCATCAAGGGGAGGAGCGAGAAAAAATCCCTGGCCGAGCGGACAGCCGAGGTCCTGCAGGGCGCGCAGGTGGCCGCTGGTCTCAATGCCGTGGGCGAGCAGTTGCACTCCGCATGCGCTGCAAACGTTGACGAGCGACTGGAGCACCGCCAGCTGGCGGCCCGTGCCGGTGGCGGAGGCGGTGAGCCGGATGTCGAGCTTGACCATGTCAATCGGGAGCCGGATAAGGAGGTTGAGCGGCGCGAGCGTGGCCCCGAAGTTGTCCATCGCGAGGCGGACGCCGCAGTCGGCGATGCGCTGGAGGATGGCGACGGCGCGGTCTGGGTTTTCGTGCAGGGTATCTTCTGAGATTTCCAGCAGCAGGCGGGCGGGATCGACTCGCGCGGCGGCAAGAGCTCTGCGGAGCTGGGGCACAAGGTCGTCGTGGAAGAACTGGCGGCGGCTGA
>Ga0134126_10003921_pt1 | contig 18617 bp, 15 predicted proteins | sample KB31752_FD_96881 | JGI IMG/M metagenome (GOLD analysis project Ga0134126, IMG submission 96881) | Terrestrial soil microbial communities with excess Nitrogen fertilizer from Kellogg Biological Station, Michigan, USA - KB3-175-2 | ecosystem: Environmental > Terrestrial > Soil > Unclassified ...
AACCAGGGCGGGGCGCATCCTGGCGATACCCTATGTTAGGCCGACCAACGACCTGCCGATGATGCATCGCTACCAGGTCACCCCGGAACAATATGCAAATATTCTGATCGATCAGTTCGATGAAATGCTGGTGCAGTCCAAGAGCGCGCCAGTGGTCTTCTGCCTTTCGTTTCACCCATATTTTGCTGGACACGCATTTCGACTTAGGCAGTTGCGGCGCGTGTACCGGCACATTCGAGCACACGCAAATGAGGTCTGGTTCGCAAGAACCGGTGAGATAACCAAACACGTCCTGAGCCTTTCGCCTGGGATCGTGCCGGGAAGCATCTGAGTAAGGAACACTTAAAAGACGGAGAGCGATGATGTGGCGCAGACGGTTCTTGAAATGCGTTTTCGCTTTGCTTGCCGCGATGGCGATTCAAATCTCGCTAGTTTCTGCTGAGGACTATCCGGCCCGGCCGGTCACAATTCTCGTGCCGTTCGCACCCGGCGGATACACAGATCTGCTTGCGCGCCTGATCGCTCAGAAAATGACCGAGAAATTAGGCAAGCCGTTCGTCGTCGAAAACCGGCCAGGCGGTGGCACCCTTGTTGCGGCCGTCGCGACCGCACGAGCCGCACCCGACGGCTACACACTTCTGATGGCGCCCAACGGGACTGTCGCCACGAATCCGACGCTCTACAAGTCACTGCCATACGATCCACTCAAGGATTTCGCCCCGGTATCGCTGGTCGCATCTGGGCCCCTGGTACTACTGGTCAACCCCACCGTACCGGCAAAAAATCTTGCTGAACTGATCAAGCTCGCGAAAGAAAAACCGGGCGGGCTCAACTATGGATCGCCTTCCGGCGGGGCAAACATCGCCGTGTTTATGAGCATGCTCCAGAGTCTTGCCGGAATAAAGCTGACGGAAATTCCATATCGGGGCGTGGTACCGATGCTCTCTGACGCGATCGCCGGACGCATCCAGGTACTTTTTGCGGATCTTGCTTCCTCGAAGGGTTTCATCGCTGAGGGCAAGCTGCGCGCTTTGGCAATCAGCACTCGCGAGCGGTTTAAAGGCGCGCCGGAGATTCCGACGATCGCTGAATCCGGTGTGCCCAATTTTGATGCAGGTGCGTGGCAGATGCTTCTCGCGCCCGCGAATACCCCGAAGGAGATTGTCACCCTTCTCAACACTAACATCAACAGCGTCGTGCAATCACCTGAAATCAACGATTCGATAACGAGGTTTGGCCTCATAGCCGATGGAAAAGGTACTCCTGATGAGCTTCGCAAATTTTGTGAGGCGGAGATCGCCCGGTGGGGTGAAGTTTTGCGACAAGCGGGAATGGCTGGTACCCAGTGAGCCCCGGAGGCCAAAGATGCCGGTGACTGCGGAAATCCAATCCGTAGACGACAAATCAGCCGTCTCACTCACAACGCAAGCTTACGAAACGCTGCGACAGGATATCTTAGCGGGTGTTTTGCCTCCCGGGAAAAAACTTCGCATCGAAGAATTGAAGGATACATACGGTATTGGTGCGAGCGCCATTCGTGAAGCGCTCAGCATGCTCATATCTGATATTCTGGTCCAACGCATTGATCACCGCGGATTTCGCGTCGCCGAGGTCAGTTTGTCTGGATTTGATGAGCTGTTGAAGACCCGATCATGGCTCGAGGAGCAGGCGCTACGAGAATCAATTCGCTTGGGTGGCATTTCTTGGGAAGAGGCTCTCGTGCTGGCGAATTTCCATTTGTCGCGCGTCCATCGAACCGATTCGGACGATCGATTCCTCGCGAACGACCTTTGGGAAGAGCACCATAAATCTTTGCACAAAGCACTGATAAGCGCCTGCGGCTCCGGTCTGTTGCTGCATTTTTGTGAGCAGATGTACGATCTCAATATTCGCTATCGGCGGGTCGTCGGCTCGCCCGTCGAGAATGCACGCGACGTCAAGGACGAACATGATGCGATTGTGCAGGCGACTTTGACGCGTGACAGTGACCGAGCTGTATGCCTCCTATTGCAGCACTACAGTAGAACTGCCGAGCTGGTCAGAATCAAACTTAAGTGACAAGCTGAAACGGAGGCGATCAGAAAAGAAAAATAGATCGCGGCGGCACCCCCCGGGCTATGCCGATACCGAACGCGGTCGCCCACGCCGGACATTGGTATCGCCTTCTGGCGCGAAGATAGTCAACCGTCCTGATTTGGACGCCGGAACCACACAATTAGTACAACCAATCCACATCCGATGATGGCGGTCCCGAACACCGTAGCAAACGCCATATTGCCCAATACCATTTTCAGTTTCCTCCACCATATCAATATGAGCTTTACGTGTAGCACGGATCGACATCGAGCGAGGTCCAACCCGGACGCTCCCTGGGAAATTCGTATCGAGCGGCGTTCTGACGCGATAGAACCATTCAACCATTTACGGTCGCAAGTGAATTGAAATAGGCTTTGAGTACCGGTCCTTGCCAAGGAGTTTGCGATGCAGCCGCCGAAAGCCTTTGTCGTCGAAGCGCAGGGCGCAAGAATGCCCGCAATCGGGTTCGGCACCATGGAGCTTCCCCACCGGCCGGCCGAACTCGTCTCCGCAGCGATCGAGGCCGGCTATCGGCACATCGATACCGCACGCAAATACGGCACCGAGGAGCGTGTCGGCGAGGGTATCCGTGCGAGTGGCATTGACCGCAGCGAACTGTTCGTCACGACAAAGGTGACGGAAGAAAATGCGCGTGAGGGAGACTTTCTGCGTTCGGCGGAAACCAGTCTGAAGGCGCTTCGTCTGGATTACGTGGACCTGCTGCTGGTGCATTGGCCGCAACCCAAGGTGCCGTTCAGCGAAACGCTTGGGGCGCTCGCCAAAGCCAAGCGCAGCGGCCTGACGCGGCACATCGGCGTGTCAAATTTCACCCTGGCGATGCTTGATGAGGCGGTGCGGGTCTGCCCTGAGCCGCTGGTCACTAACCAGATCGAATACCACGCCTATTTGCCGCAGGATCGCATGATCGCCGCGCTCAAGAAACACGGTATGATTCTGACGGCCTATTGCCCGGTGGCACGGGGCAAACTCCTCGATGACCCTGTGGTCGGCGAGATCGCGAAGGCGCGCGGAAAGACGCACGCGCAGATCTGCCTTCGCTGGCTTGTCCAGCAGCCGATGGTCACCGCGGTGCCCCGTGCCCTTGAAGAAAAACACATCGTCGAAAACCTCGATGTATTCGATTTTTCGCTCACGCCGGAAGAGATGCGAAAGATGTCCGCGCTGCGAAAATCGAACATCCGCATCGCCGATCCGCCTGAGCGGGCACCGAAGTGGGACGTTGAGACCGTTTCCTGACGTTTTTGCCGCGGCAGCGTTGGACCGCCTGCTTGCGACGTGACGGCCCTTTTCGTCCCGCGAAACAACCGTGGCCGCGAAGTATGTTGCGGATTGAAATCCATCAACATACGATGAGTTGAAACATCGTCCGCGAAATCAACGCGGGCGTCTGGGGAGCTTAAACGCACTGATTGCACCGGGCCGACTTGACGCGCCATGGCCGTGGACCGGCTGAACGCGACGGGCCAGAGTTACGGGAGGCCTTTTGGGTTTTTCCTCTCGCGAACGACGGGTTGAAAGTTTGCGTGTTCCCTGCTCCGCGCAGGCAACAATAGTCCTTCCATTGTCGATGCTCGACAACTTCGGCTGCGTGAAATCGCAGCGCGATGCACTCATGCGGCGGAGCACGCTCTGCCGGAACAGTCCACACAACGATACATAAGACCAACACAGGCGAGGAGGAAGTCATGTCCAGATCGGGATTTTCGCGGCGTACGTTCCTGCAAGGCAGTGCCGGGCTCACCGTGGCCAATTTCGTGCCGGGGACAACGCCCTTCGCCCACGCGGCAACGATGGAGGAGCAAACGATCGCGGCCGCAAAAGCGGCCGGAAAGGCGGACGTCAACGGGATGATCTGGTCGCCCTACCTGGTGCCGATGAAGCCCGTCATCGCCGAATTCACCAAGGAGACGGGAATCGGCATCGGCGCGGTACAGGACATATCGATTTTTGACGCTCCGCAACGTGCGATGGCCGAGGCTCTGTCTCATTCGCCGCAATTCGATTTCATCCATATCGATTCGAACATGATCCCGTCTCTCTCCTCGGCCGGGTATCTCGAACCGCTCGACGAATATATCAAGAAGGCCGGCTTTCATCTCGATGCCGTGGCCGACTACGGCAACTTCATGAAGTACAACGGACAGACATTCGGCGTTCCGACCGACGGCAACGTGCATATTCAGTACACGCGCAAGGATCTGATCGACAATCCCGACAACAAGAAACGCTTCTCCGACAAATTCGGCACCGAGCTGAAAGTGCCGGAGACCTGGGAAGATAACCTGCGTCTGCAGGAATTCCTGATGGATCCATCGAAGGACCTCTACGGGTCAGGCAACCTCCGCAATCGTGCGAACGGCGTGACGTGGTGGTACATGATCTTCTATAGCGCCGGCGGGTTCCCCTTCGACGACGACATGAAGCCGACGCTCGACACGCCGGCCGGTCAATACGCGGTGGACCTCTATCTGCAGGACAAGAAGGTGAATCATCCGGAGGCGGCCAACTGGGGCACGCCTCAGATGATCCCACGCATCGCTCAGGGACACGTGGTCAGCTGCCAGTATTGGGACGGGACTTGCAAGACGATCGCGAACCCGAAGCAATCGAAAACGGTGGGGCAATTTTATTTCAGCCTCGTGCCAGGCTCTAAATTCACCGGCAAGATGATCCACCGGTCGATCTCGTCACCATTGGCGGCAATCCTCGTCAACAAGTACTCGCCGCGCAAGGCGCAGGCGGCCTACATGGCACTGTGGCTCGGCTCTGGAAAAAACAGCATTCCGATCGTTTCGGATCCGGTCAATGCGTTCAATGACGCCTGGGCCAAGGAGCATATGAAGGCCCAACCGGTGCTCAATGCCTATACGCCCGAAGGCATCAAAGCTGTCGAGACGAATTTCCAGGTGGTTGCACCGCCGATCTACCTGACCGGCTATCTCGAATTCCAGGACGCTCTCGGCAAAAATCTTTCGGAAGCCTATGTCGGCCAACTGCCCGCAAAGGAAGTGCTGAAGAGGACCGAAAACGAGTGGAACGCGATCATCGGGCGCATCGGTCGCAGCAAGCTCAAGAAGGATCTCGCGAGCTACAAGGCCGTGATGCCGACAAAAGCCATGCCGACCTGATCCGACGCGCCCGGCCATGGATGGGCTACACCGGCCCATCCATGCCCCTCTCCTGCGAAGAGCCAGAACATGGCCGTTCAAACTCTCTCAGCCGGCAAAGCACAGCTCCCGAGCAAGACCCGCGTTCAGTCGCGCCGGCTTGCCGTGCGGCATTTCAAGCTCTCGCTGCTGCTCCCGCTGATTGCGCTCTTCCTGTTTCTGCTGATGCCGGTCCTGCTGCTGCAACTCTACTTTTCCGTCCATCAATGGACGGTATATCTCGGCTCGTGGTGGGATGCGGAATTCGTCGGCCTTGACTTGTTTCAGGAGGTGCTGACCGACCCTAGGTTCGGCTGGGCCGTTCTGCGCTCGCTCGCTTTCGCAACCAGTTCGACGCTGGGTTGTTTCGTATTCGGCTTTCTGCTCGCCTATCTCATGTACAAGCCGTTTCGCGGTCAGGCATTCTATTACATCATTTTTATATTGCCGATGCTGACCGTCCCCGTCGTCGTCGCCTATACGGCCGAGATGATTCTTTACCAGAGCGGTCCGCTCAACGACATTATCTCGAGGATTATCGGCGTCGATTTCAAACCGGCTTGGCTGAGCAATCCGAACATCGCGCTCGCGACCGTCGCAATGCTGGAAATCTGGAATTGGACACCGTTCTCGTTCATCATTTTGCTTGCCGGCCTCTCAGCTATCCCGAAGGAGCCGATCGAAGCCGCCGAAATACTCGGCGCATCGAAATGGCGCATCTTCTGGGAAGTGCAGTTGCCGCTGCTGCGCCCCGTCATCCTGCTCGCGCTTGTCCTGCGCTTTCTTGAAGCCATGGCGGAATTCCCAAAGACCTGGGCACTGTTTCAGGGCGGCCCCGGATCGGCGACAGAAACTCTGCCCGTCTACATCTTCATGACGACATGGCAATACTTCCAGATCTCGAAAGGCGCGGCGATGTCTTACATCGTCATGGTGATGATGATCGTCATCGTGCTGATCGCCATTCACCTTCTGCGGCGCGAGAAGCGCTCGCTCGATCAGATCTACGAGATGCGCGCGAAGGGCGCGGAGGGCTGAACGATGATCACAAAGTCTCGCCGCCGCCTGATTTCCGCAACCGCGCGTTACGCGATCCTCAGCGTCTGGGGGCTCATCGCCTTTTTCCCGATCTACTGGATGATCTCAACCTCATTCAAGCCGGACATCCAGTGGTTTGCGTGGCCACCGGTCTATTTTCCGGACCCGCCGACGCTGAAGAACTACATAAACGTCTGGCTCGGCAGCGAGCAATACGACCAGACGCAGTACGCAATCTCATCGCAGACGCCGCTGGTTTCCCTGTGGAACTCGACGGTCATCGCGTTCACCTCGACCTTCCTCGCGGTCGCATTCGGCTCTGTTCTCGCCTACGGCGTGTCGCGTTATCGCATTCTGTCCGAAGCCCGCATGTTTCAGCTCCTGATGCTGCGCATGATCCCGCCGATCGTCGTGGTCGCGCCACTGTCCCTTTACTACTCCGCGCTCGGGCTGCTCGATACGCGCATCGGTGTCATCATGGTCTACTTCCTGACTACACTCCCCTACGCCGTGTGGATGACAAAGAGCTTCATCGACGAGGTACCCCGCGAAGTGGAGCAGGCTGCGGAGATACTCGGCGCGTCACGTTGGCGTACCGTCTTTGAAATTGTCCTTCCGTTGATCCGCTCCGGTCTGGTGGCGACATTCCTCTTCATCCTGATCCTGACCTGGAGCGAATACCTCCTCGCGCTCATCATCACCAAAACGCAGGTCTCGACGCTGCCAATCGAGCTCTCGAAATATCAGGGTTCCACCGAGGGCCGAGTCTATGGCCGGCAAGCGGCACTCGCGGTCGGCATCACGATTCCGCTGATGATCGTCGGACTCATCATCCGCAAACACCTCGCGCGAGGGTTTAGCTTCGGAATGGTACGGAGATAACCGTGGCACGTATCGAACTGAGCAATCTCAATAAATCGTTCGGCCCGGTTCAGGCGGTCAAGAACCTGAACTTTACCATCGAAGACGGCGAGTTCGTCGTCTTCGTCGGGCCGTCCGGCTGCGGCAAGACGACCACTTTGCGCATGATTGCCGGCTTCGAGGATCCCACCGCGGGGGATATTCGCATCGACGGGCGCGTCGTGAACGATCTTGAGCCGCGCGACCGCAATCTCGGAATGGTTTTCCAGAGTCACGCGTTATTTCCCCACAAGAATGTAGCGCAGAACATCGAGTTCGGGCTGCGCATGAAAAAGGTCGCGCCGGAGGAGCGCGTCAAGCGCGTGCGCGCGGTGGCGGACATGGTTCGCATCGGGCATCTGCTGGACAAGATGCCGGGCCAGTGCTCGGGCGGCGAGTCGCAACGGGTTGCCCTGGCACGCACGCTTGTGACAAATCCGTCCACGTTCCTGCTCGACGAACCGCTGTCGAGCCTCGACGCAAAACTTCGCCGCGAGCTGCGCGCCGAATGCGATCGACTGCACCAGGAGCTCAAGCGAACCTTTGTGTTTGTGACGCACGACCAGGAAGAGGCGATGACGCTTGCCGACCGTATCGTCGTGATGCGCGCCGGCGAGATCGTGCAGGTTGGTTCGCCGATGGAAATCTATTCAAATCCCGTCAACTACTTCGTCGCCGATTTTTTCGGCTCGCCGTCGATGAATCTCATTGCCGGCGAGGTCCTGCGCGAAAACGGATCAGCACGGTTCCGATCCGCATTGTTCGACGTCGCTCTCCCGGATCATTTGAAGACAGCTCCTGCCGGCAAGGGAACCTTGGGAATCCGGCCCGAACATGTGGGCATCAATGTCGCCGGCAAGAGTGACGCTGCCCTGCCAGTGCGGCTTGTCGAGCCGCTCGGCAAGGACACCCTTCTCTATTTTGACGCCGGCACGGACCGAGCCTTCGTAGCCGTCACTGAAGGCCTTCGCATGGCCGACACCGGCGTTGGCGAGCGACTGACGCTCTCCCTTGACGCGCGCCGCATGCATCTGTTCGACGCCGACGGAAGCTGCATCAGAGCGTTGTGACCGCGAAAGATCCTACGACCCGGGGGACTCATGGACTACCGAGAAAAGAGCGAAATCCGCGACGGCATGCGGATCGAATGGGATATGCCGATCAGGGTGGACGACGGGCTGGTACTCCGCTGCGACATCTATCGACCGGTCGCCGACGGAAAATACCCGGTAATCATGACACTTGGGCCCTACGGCAAATGGCTCCATTTCGAGGATCTTTACAAGACACAGTGGGAGCGGATGTGCGCCGATCAGCCGGACGTGCCCACGGATTCAACCAATAAGTATCAATGCTGGGAAGTTGTCGATCCTGAGAAATGGGTCCCCGACGGCTATGTCTGCATCCGTGTCGACAGCCGCGGCGCGGGCCGCTCGCCCGGAGTAATCGACATCTGGTCATTGCGGGAGGCGCAGGATCTCGCCTGCTGTATCGAATGGGCGGGTACGCAGCCGTGGTCGAACGGCAAGGTCGGCCTCAACGGGATTTCCTACTACGGCCAGAACCAGTGGCAGACCGCGGCGCTGCAGCCGAAACACCTCGCAGCCATCTGCATCTGGGAAGGTGCCGCCGATTTCTATCGCGATATGGCTCATCACGGCGGCATCTTCAATCGCGGCTTCGTGCAGGACTGGTCGAAGGCGCAGGTCTATTCGGTCCAGAACGGCCGCGGCACCCGCGGCTTCAAGAGCCGCATGAACGGCGACTGGGTATCGGGGCCGGACACTCTTCCGGAAGAACAGCTCGGCCGTAATCGCCGCGACTTCTACGAAGACTGTATCGCGCGAAAGCTCGACACTGATCCCTACTGGCAATCCCGCATGCCGGACTGGACCAAGGTAAGGACGCCGTTGCTCTCGGCTGCCAATTGGGGCGGGCAAGGCTTGCATCCGCGCGGCAACTTCGAAGGTTTCGTGCGAGCCGCATCCGACCAGAAATGGCTCGAGGTACATGGCATCGAGCACTGGACTCATTTCTACACTAACTACGGAGTTGCACTGCAGAAGAAATTCTTCGGGCATTTTCTCAAGGGTGAGAACACGGGCTGGGACGGTCAGCCGAAGGTCCTCCTCCAGGTCCGCCATCCCGGCGAGAAATTCGTCGAACGCCGCGAAAACGAATGGCCGCTCGCGCGCACGCAATGGACGAAATTTAACATCCATGCGGGCGACATGACCCTCTCCCGCAAATCGCAATCCTCAGCCGACACCGTGACCTATGCCGGGATGAGCGAAGGCGTGACCTTCCTGTCCGAGCCGCTCGAGCAGGACACCGAGCTTACGGGCCCGATTGCCGCAAAACTCTGGGTATCCTCGGAAACGGAAGATGCAGACCTATTCCTGGTGGTGCGCGCCTTCGCGCCCGATCTCAAGGAGATCACATTCCAGGGCGCGCTCGACGCACACACGCCGATCGCGCAGGGTTGGCTGCGCTGCTCGCACCGCAAGCTCGATCCGAAACTCACGTTGCCCTACCGCCCCTATCACACCCACGACGAGGAGCAGAAGCTCACACCTGGCCAGGTATATGAGGTCGACGTCGAAGTCTGGCCGACCTGCATCGCTTTGCCAAAGGGCTATCGCCTTGCGCTTTCCGTGCGCGGCACGGACTACGTATTTCCAGGGGAGCCTGGTGCGGGCGTCGAGACGCTCGGAAAAGTCTGGACCGGCGTCGGTCCTTTCACCCATGACGACCCGCGCGATCGTCCACCCTCCGTGTTCGGCGGCGACGTATCGCTGCACACCGGGCCGAACCGGCAGGCCTATGTGCTGCTGCCCGTCATTCCAAAAGCATGAGCATCAACGATCATTCGCGCTGATCAAAATGGCGAATAAAGAGGAACACGACGACCATGAGCTATCGTGAGGTGAGTGAAATCCGCGACGGCATGCGTATCGATTGGGACATGCCGATCACGATGGACGACGGCATTGTCCTGCGCTGCGATGTATTCCGGCCCGTAAAGAACGGCCGGTATCCCGTCCTCCTGAGCCATGGCCCCTACGGCAAGTGGCTGCATTTCGAAGACGGTTACAAGACCGCCTGGGACCGCATGGCGCTCAAGCATCCTGATGTGATGGGCGGCTCCTCCAATAAGTACCAGAGCTGGGAGGTGTGCGATCCGGAGAAATGGGTGCCGGGTGGCTATGTCTGTGTTCGCGTCGATTCGCGCGGATGCGGCCGCTCGCCCGGCTATGTCGAGCATTGGTCGCCGCGCGAAACGAAGGACTTCCATGACTGCATCGAGTGGGCCGGAACCCAGCCCTGGTCAAACGGCAAGGTTGGCCTGAGCGGCATATCCTACTACGCCATCAATCAGTGGCAGGTCGCGAGTCTGCAACCGAAGCATCTCGCCGCCATCTGCGTCTGGGAAGGCTTCGCCGATTTCTACCGCGAACTCAGCCACAATGGCGGCATCTACAATACGTTCGCGCAAAATTGGTACGACATGCAGGTGAAGACCGTGCAGTACGGCCTAGGCACGAAAGGTCATCGCAGCCGCATGAACGGCGATTGGGTATCGGGACCGGAAACGCTTACCGCCGAGCAAATGGGTGCGAACCGCTACGATCTCGGAAAGACCTATTTCGCGCATCCTCTCGATGACGACTTCTACAAGGCAATGCTGCCGGATTGGTCGAAGGTAAAGGTACCCATGCTTTCCGCCGCTAACTGGGGTGGGCAGCCGCTTCACCCTCGCGGCAATTTCGAGGGCTTCTATCGCGCAGCGTCCCGGCATAAGTGGCTCGAAGTGCATGGTATCGAGCATTGGACACATTATTACACCGACTACGGAATCGGCCTGCAAAAGAAATTCTTCGGCTATTTCCTGAAAGGCGAACGCAACGGTTGGGACAAGCAACCGCGTGTGCAGCTCAATATTCGCCATCCGGGCGAAAAATTCGTGATCCGCCACGAGAATGATTGGCCGCTACCGAGCACCCAATGGACCAAATTTCATTTGGCCACGGACGCGCAGAAACTCGTCACAACGGCTCCAACCGGTTCGGCAAAGGTTGCCTTCGACGCGACCGGCGACGGCGTCACGTTCCTGACCGAACCGATGAAGGAAGAAACCGAAATCACCGGCCCCGTAGCCGCCAGACTTCACGTTTCATCGTCGACCAGCGATGCCGACCTGTTCCTCGTGCTCCGGGTGTTCTCACCGGACATGAAGGAAGTGGTGTTTCAAGGAGCGCTCGATCCGCACACGGCAATCGGGCAAGGCTGGCTGCGCGCGTCGCACCGCAAGCTCGACAAAGCTCTGACTCGGCCGTTCCGCCCCTATCACACCCACGATGAAAAGCAGCCGCTCAAGCCCGGAGATGTCTACGCGCTTGATATCGAAATCATCCCGACTTGCATCGTGGTGCCAAAGGGCTATCGCGTGGCGCTGAGCATCCGTGGGCGCGACTATGTCTATCCCGGCGGCTCCGGCGGCAAACTGTCCAACATGAAAAACGAGTTCACCGGCAACGGGCCCTTCCCGCCTGATGACCCGCGTGACCGTCCGCAGGAAATCTACGGCGGCACGACGACGTTGCACCTCGGCGCCGGCCGCGAGAATTACGTTTTATTGCCGATTATTCCACCCCGCAAAGCTCCGCCGATAAAGGTGAAGGCGAAAGCAACCGCACGCAGGCCCGCAAGGCGGACGGCGCGCAAGAAACGGCAGTAGCCGCGGGCCGGGGCTCGGACGCCCAATTAGGCCCCAATAAAGAAGAGGTGAGCCTCAGCGAACGGCGTACAGGTAAAGGTGGCCCCTTGCCCTTCCCGCATCCCCGGCCTACCGGGAATTTGCGAGGAAATTTGCAATATCGCGGTTTCGCGAGAACCAGAGAATGTAAATAATGGGCTCCCAATAGGGCGTTCGATGCGAATTCCCTACTCAGTGGAACAGGGGATTATTGCGGCAAAGCAATAAATTCCAACGCAGGGACAGGGAATTTCAATCGCCAAAACCAAAGTCATCGCCCGAGCAGTACGGTATACTTAACTCAAAACGCCGCAGGAGTATCGCACAATGGCGCAGACCAGGACTGAGACCTGCGCGACCTCTACATTTCTGGCGTCAGATCGCTGTGCACAATAATCGGGGCCAGCGATGCGCCTTCGTAAGGCCCCGCAATGCTGGCGGGGAAAAGAAAAACCGAACAGGGAGGATTCTCATGCTGAACCGTAAACCGTTATTGGAAGGCCTTGCAAAAATACTGTTGTCAGCTGTTGCACTATTCGCAGCCGCAGCGAGCAGCTATGGAGCCGATTATCCAGATCGGGCATTGAAGCTAATCGTGCCCTGGGCCGCGGGTGGCGACACCGACCTCATCTTTCGACCCCTGGCACCCCTCTTGCAGAAATATCTTGGTCAGCCTGTGGTGATCGCCAATGTCGGCGGCGCCTCGGGGACCGTTGGAGAGCGCGAAGCGGCGAGCGCCGCGCCTGACGGTTACACAGTCTACGGCGCGCACGACTATATCCATTCTGTCTATTTTGCCGGAATGATTGACCTCAAATATAGCAGCGCCTTCGAACCGGTTTGCATGGTCTCCTCCACCCCGTCGGTCATCACAGTCGGTGCAAAGACCCCCTGGAAGACGTTCAAGGAATTGGTCGACGACGCCAAGAAGCGTCCGGATCAGATCGTGGTGGGCGCCTCGCTGGGATCGACCAGCCAATACTCGATCGCACTCGCCGCCAAGGCAGCCGGTATCAGTTTCAAGTACGTCCCTTATGATGGAACGGCCAAGCGCATGAATGCGCTGCTCGGTGGGCACATCGCTGTTGGCGACAGCAATCTCACCCAGAAGGGTAAGGTCGATGCCGGTCTGCTCCGCTTCCTCGCCAACATGTCGGAGAAACGGACCAGTGGACTAGAAGACGTACCGACTCTGAAAGAGCTCGGTTACGATGTCGAGTATTCCGTGAACCGCGGTCTCATGGTGCCGAAGGGGACACCAGCCAACGTTATCGCCAAGCTCAATGACGCCTGCGCCAAAGCGACAAAGGAGCCGGAATACGCCAAGGCTATGCTGCTGCAGGGCACCGAGGTACGGTACATGGATCCGAAAGCGTACGCGGCCTATCTTCAGAAGACCGACATGCAGACCAAGGACATCGCCAAGGCTCTCGGACTGCTAAAGCGCGAATGATGCTTAGCCGGGACGGTATTTCCGGGCTCGTCTGTCTCGCGATCAGCGTAGTGCTGCTGACGCAGACATTCGGGCTGCCGCCGGCCACGATCGTTCCGGTCGGGCCGGCTTTCTATCCACGTATCGTATTGATTCTGCTCATGCTCCTGAGCATGATCTTGATCGCGCTCGACTTCCGGGCGATGCGCGCCGCCCGCGCGGGCGGAACCGCCGCCGTAGCGCCGGCCGCGGGCCTGCCGCCGAACTACCGGCTGGTGCTCGCGACATTCATTGAATTCGGACTCTACATCGCATTGCTGCCCCCGCTCGGCTTCCGGATCGCGACGTTCCTGTTCGTGCTCGCCTTGCAGATCACGCTTGAATGGCCGCGGAGCAACAAGCATTGGGCGCTCGCTGTTCTGGTTGCGGCGGCGACGAGTCTCGTCTGTTTCCTGATCTTCCAGGATTATCTGTCGGTACTGCTGCCGCGCGGCACATGGAGCAACATGTGAATCACTACGAGTTGCTCCTCACCCATATTGGGACGGTGCTGCACCTGGAGTACCTGATCCCGCTGCTGATCGGCACGATCGCGGGAGTGATCGGCGGCGCGCTTCCGGGCGTCACCATCACGATGACGGTGATCGTTGTACTGCCGTTCACCTTCGGCCTCGATCCGCTGCAGGGCCTCGCCGCCATGATCGGCGTCTATGTCGGGGGTTCCGCCGGTGGCTCAATCACAGCGAGCCTGATTGGTATTCCAGGGACGCCGTCCGCCGTGGCAACGACCTTCGACGGCTTCCCGATGACAAAAAACGGTGAGGCCGGTCGCTCCGTGTGGGTTGGCGTGTGGTCTGCATTCATCGGTGGCGCGATTGGCGGCCTCTGCCTCATCGAACTCACTGGCCCGTTCGCCTCGCTGGCGCTGGAGTTTGGTCCGTGGGAATTTTTTGCGCTGTTCGTATTCGCATTGTCGATGGTCGCCGGGCTGGTCGGGCGATCAGTAACCAAGGGGCTGCTCTCCGGTACCATCGGCCTTGTCGTCACCATCGTCGGCCCCGACCCGATCTTGGGCGTGCAGCGTTTCACCATGGGCATCCACCAGCTTGAGGGCGGCTTTGATTTCCTGCCCGTGCTGATTGGCATATTCGCGTTCGCGCAATTGATGCCCGACGTTGAGCAGATCCGTAGCGGTGAGCAAGCGCTCGCAGGTGCGTCGAGACAGGTCAACCTGAAGGTCTCACACTTGTCTGTGTTCTGGGACATCCTTTGCCGGCCGTTCATTCTGCTCTGGGTTACATTCATCGGCATCGTGATCGGGGTGCTGCCGGCGATCGGCGGCAGCGCCGCCAACATCATGGCCTATGATCAGGCCAAAAAATTCTCCAAACGGCCTGAAAAGTTTGGAACTGGTATTCCCGAAGGCATTGTTGCGTCGGAAGCCTCAAATAGCGCGAATGTCGCAGGCTCGTTGATGATGATCATGGCCTTCGGCATCCCCGGCGATGCGGTCACAGCCGTGATGATGGGCGCACTAACCATCCATGGTATTCAGCCAGGCCCGCTTTTTATTTCCCAGCAGCCAAAAATCGCATACGGCATCTACGCGGCATATCTGGTAGCGCTGCCGTTGATGGTAGCAGTGATCTGGGTCGGGTCGCGTGCCTGGTTACGCGTCATCATGATGCCAAAGGCGATGCTGATTCCGATCGTTCTGGTTCTCTGCGTCATCGGCGCCTATGCACTCAGCAACAGTATGAACGACGTATACGTACTCGCACTGTTTTGCGTGATCGGTTACGCAATGGTGAAATCACGTATCCCTCTCGCGCCGCTGATACTCGGCGTAGTGCTCGGAGACCAGATTGAAGCCAACCTCATCCAAGCCGTTTCTACCGATGCGGACCCATGGTTATTCATCACACGGCCTATTTCCGGCGGCTTGTTGGCAGCCTCCCTTCTTTCGGTCGCATTGGCAGTCTGGCAGCATCGACGTGAGACAAACCGCGTTGCTTCAATCGCCGTTGAAGAACCCGACACCGATTTTTAATCGAGCGTCCTGACCAAACGCCGTCGCTAAATTCCGAGGTAAGCCGCCTGCACCTGCGGGTTATTTGCCAATTCAGCGCTGGTGCCGTGCATAATCACCTGGCCGCCTTCGAGCACATAAGCCCTCTGCACTAGTCCCAGCGCACGGCTGACATTCTGTTCCACCAGAAGGATCGCCGTGCCCATTTTGTGGATCTCCTGGATCTTTTCGAAGGTGACGTCGCACATCACCGGCGCAAGACCGAGTGAAGGCTCGTCAAGCATCAAAAGGCGCGGCTTGAGCATCATGCCACGTCCGACCGCGAGCATTTGTTGTTCGCCACCGCTCATGGTGCCTGCCAGCTGCTTCCGGCGCTCAGCAAGGCGCGGAAATATGTCGTAGACGAGCTCAAGCGAACGCGCACGTTCTGTCTTGGCGCGCGGCGCGTAGGAACCAATCTCGAGATTTTCATTGACTGTCATTTCGGGAAATACCTGGCGACCTTCCGGCACGTGGGCGATCCCGAGCTCGGTGATCTTATGCGGCGGCAGCGAAGCGAGATTTTCCCCCAGGAACGTAATGCTACCGGCGGTCAGCTTCACAAGGCCGGAAATGACTCGCAACGTCGTGCTTTTGCCGGCGCCGTTTGCACCGAGCAACCCGACCGCTTCGCCTTCCCCGACATTGATGGTGACGCTGTCAATCGCAGGCACTCTGCCGTACGACGCACTGACGCTTTTAAGCTCGATCATGATGGCGTCCCCGCAGGGGTCTGCGCGTAGCCAGAACCGAGATAAGCGCGGATGACTTCCGGATTTTGCACAATTTCTTTCGGGCTGCCTTCGGCGATCTTCTGCCCGTGGTCGAGCACAATGATATGCTTGGCGACCGCCATGATGGCACGCATCAAATGCTCGACGATCACTATCGTGAGGCCACGGCTCGACAGCTTGCCGACCAAGGCGACAGCCTGATCGACTTCGGCCGGATTAAGGCCGGCCATCACCTCATCGAGCAGCAGCAGCCGCGGCTGCGTTGCCAGAGCTCGGGCCATCTCAAGCCGGCGCTGGTCGATAGTCGTCAGATCGCGCGCCGCCGTGCTCTCGCGCGCCGATAGGCCGACGAAGTCGATGGCTTCACGGGCCTTGACGCGCGCTCGATCGGGGCTTCGATCGCGCAGGAAGGCTCCAGTCATGACATTGTCGAGCACCGTCATGCCTCCGAACGGTTTTGCGATCTGGAAGGTGCGCGCAAGTCCATGGGCGCAGACGTCATGCGGGCGCAGGCCAACCATCTCCTCACCAAATGCGGACACCGAGCCGGCATCGGGCCGGTAGAAACCCATGATGAGGTTGAACGCGGTCGTCTTGCCGGCGCCGTTGGGTCCGATCAACGCCAGCGTTTCGTTTTCCCGGACGGTGAAGCTGACATCCTGAACGGCGCGAAGGCCGCCGAAGCGTTTGCTCAAGTTATTGATGACGAGGGCGTCAGCCATTCATCATCCCTTCGCCGATTTATTGCGACGGCGGGCGTAAACTTCGTAGACGTAGCCCATGATGCCCGTGGGCCGCCACAGGATCACCGCCATCAAGATCAGGCTGTAGACGGTGAGCTGGACGCCGCCGATTGAGTTGCCCAGCCAACTTTGCAGCAAGGCGGACGTCGTCTCCAGCAGCACGGTTCCGATCACCGGCCCCCATAACGTGCCGACCCCGCCGACGATGGCGACGAGCGCCGCTTCAATTGAGACGTTGAAGTTGAACGCGGTCTGCGGATCGATGAAGTAGATGTATTGCGTGTAGAAGGTGCCGGCCAAAGCTGTGAGGAATGAAGAAATCATGTAGATCTCGCGCTTAACGCGCGGCACGTTGATACCGATGGCTTCGGCCGCATCCTCGTCCTCGCCGATGGCGACGAGGTAGTAGCCGACACGCGATCGCTCGATCCAAGCCGTGATGGCCAACGCGATGGCGAGCAGACCAAGCACGATATAATAATACGGCGCCTTGCTTTCGAATTGCATCATCAGCGGCGCATTGCCGAGATTGGGGATCGTCGTACCTTCAGCGCCCCAGGCAAAGTCGCGGAATTTGAGGAAGATCAGCATCAACACTTGAGCGGTCGCGATGGTGGCGATGGTGAAATACGGCCCGCGCAAACGAAAGCATAGCCAGCCGATCGGCAAGCTCGCGAACATCCCCACAAAGCCCCCGGCGACCATGCCGATCCACGGCGAGATCCCGAAATCTATCTGCAGCAAGGTCGATGTATAAGCGCCGAGCCCGAAAAACGCTGCATGCCCAAGTGAAAGCTGCTTGGCATAACCACCCAGCAAATTCCACGCGGTACCGATGAATGCAAACAGCAGCACGCGAATAAGAATTTCAAGTGCAAAAGAACTTTTGACCAAAAGGGGCAGCACCAACATTATGGCGATCGCGATGGCGAGCACGAGCCCGCCCCACCCTCGAAGCTGCATCAGCGTCGCCTCCCGCCGGCCAGACCGCTTGGCCGCACGGCCAGTGTCGTGAGCAGCAACAAGAAGACGACAATCAATCCGGAATCCGCACCGATGAACTGGATGCCGAGCGATTCGGCGACACCCATCAACAAGCTGGCGATCAAAGCGCCGATGACATTGCCGAGCGTGCCGAGGACGACGGCGACAAAAGCCATCAGAACAAAGACCTGCCCGACCAGCGGATACGCCGGATAGAACGGCATCAGCAGCGAGCCCGCAGCGCCTGCAAGCGCCAAGGCGATGCCGAACGCAACCGCGAAGACGCGGTTGGGATTAATCCCCATGAGCTGCGCGACGTCGCGATTTTGCGAAGCCGCCCGCATCGCCTTGCCGAGATCGGTGGTGTGCAGGAATACCCAGAGGATGCCGCTCAGGCCCATCGCAAACACGAAGGCAACCAGCTTTGCCACCGGGATGTAAAGCCCGCCGATATGCAAGGCCTCGTCCGAATACCACGTGTGCACCGTGCGGTAGTTCGCCGTCAGTAACATCAGCGCCAGATTGAGGATGAGCAGCGAAAGCGCAAAGGTGAGGAAAATCTGGGGCAAATCATTAAGCCCGAGAACCCTCCGGATCAGGAATTGCTGGACCAAAACGCCGACGACGAAAAGCACCGGCATCGACACGATCAACGAGACGATCGGATCGATGCCGAACTGCGTGGCCAGGAAGAAACTGATGTACATCCCGATCATCAC
>Ga0134126_10003922_pt1 | contig 18616 bp, 15 predicted proteins | sample KB31752_FD_96881 | JGI IMG/M metagenome (GOLD analysis project Ga0134126, IMG submission 96881) | Terrestrial soil microbial communities with excess Nitrogen fertilizer from Kellogg Biological Station, Michigan, USA - KB3-175-2 | ecosystem: Environmental > Terrestrial > Soil > Unclassified ...
AACATCGAAAGAAAAAGATTGCAATGATAATATAAAAGGATTGGCACCTACCAAAATTCCCAAAGTACCTATTACAAATGCAAGAACAGATTTAATCATATCATAGTTATTCTTTATAAGATTTGGAAAAGAGAAAATAAACTTATTCGAAGATGAAAAATCAGGGTTATTATTATCTTGAATCCTTTTAGTCATATAATTTTGGCGATTATTGTTTTCCTTTTTCAATTCTGCAAAAGCAACTAAAATATAACCAATAAATATTCCAAAAAAGATTACGCCATCTATATAATTATAGCCATCTATTAAAAGTATAGCACTAAGTATAGCAGAAACTAGTAAAAAGATTTTATCGGTATTAAATGCACTAATATCCAATTTTTTTAAAGGCATTTTAGAAAGCCGAGTAGTAGAAACAATAATCATCAACGCTAATCCTAACGTCATCATCAAAATATTACTTCCAAGACCCGAACCAATAGCAACATTATAAAGCCCAATTGAAGATGCGTTAATAACAATTGCAATTTCAGGAAGAGTTGTCGCGATGCTCAATAATGTTCTTCCAACAAATTTAGCTCCAAACTTAATTGAAAGGTGCTCAGCTCCATAAGATAAAATCCAACTGAAAAAGCTTAACTCTCCAAGCCAGAACAACATACTCAAGAGATTTATAAAGTTCAAAAACTAGTTAATTCTAATTTAAATGAATATAAATTTATAATATTAATTGTTATTCAAATATTCAATTATCCATATTAAACAATAGCGATATAAAAAAATATGATAAATTTAATCCATATAAAACATCTTGACAGATAACTCAAAAAAACTTTATTTTGCGAGTAGCAATGAAAACAAATTTCAAGAAATCAAATGTTTAATCCCAAAAGAAAATAACTTGAAAATAGAATTTTTCAAGATAGATGTAAAAGAAATTCAATCAGAATCCATTATGGAAGTAGCAGAAGATAAAGCAAAAAAAGCATATAATTTCATTAAAAACCCCTTGATAATAGAAGATGATGGATTATTCATAACAGGTCTAAATGGGTTCCCAGGAGTATACTCGTCATTTGTATTTAAGACAGTAGGAAATCAAGGAATATTAAAATTACTTGAAGAAAATAAAAACAGGAAAGCAAAGTTTGTCTCGGTTTTTTCTTTTTTTAATGGTAAAATCATAAAATCATTTACTGGCGAAAATATTGGTAGCATATCTTTGGAAATTGAATCAGGGGGATGGGGTTTTGATCCTATTTTCAAACCTGAAAATGAATTAAGGACATATGCTCAATTAGGAATGCAGGATAAAATAAAAATTTCACATAGAACAAAAGCATTAAAAAAATTTTTACAATGGTATTTTAAAGAATATGACAATTCTAGCATGGCATTTGTTTAAAAAATCAGATTTATTAATAATTTTCAATCCACCTAGAAACAAATCTATTATTATTTTGTAGTACAATAATTCTAGATATTACACTTTCATCCATTATAGAATAATTAGGAAGGTATTTCAAAAGACCTTGAGCAAAGTTTCGTACTTCATTCATTTCAAGCATATTAGACTCCTCTAATCGATTAATAGACATCCCAATGTGCATATAGGACTTTAATTCAATAAAATGAGGTGATCCTTTTTGAATTAGTTCAGCAAAGTCTTTGTAATATGATTCGCCATCATTAAAGTTACGTATAAGAGTCATGCGTAAAACAGTTCTAGTTTTTGCGAATGATATGAATTCCAAACTTTTTAGCCATCTTTCCCAAGCATCTTTATGTCTTGGACCATTTATTTTATAAAACATATTTTTGTTAGAAGCGTTAGTGGATAGGTAAATTTGAGTAGGTAACGCGTTTTCCTTCTGAAGTTTATTCAACATATCAGGTTCCTGTCCATTGGTAACTAAAAATATTGATTTAGTGGCTTTTAATGTCTTTATATATTGTATAAGTTCAGGCAATTTAGGATACATAGTTGGTTCTCCAGAGAGAGAAATAGCATAATGTTCAGGAAACAAAGATTCATCTAATTTTGTAGTATTTACATTCTTTTTCCCATAATAACCAACAACTAGCTTTCTACGTTCTTCAAGAAGGTTATGTATAATGGATTCAGGTCCATCTACAAGGTCAGAAGGCATTTCAAGAGTATCATAAAATTCAGTAGGTCTCCAACAATATACACACCTATTTTCACAATTCATAGCGCATGGAGTCATTTCCATACACCGGTGCGTTGAAATTCCATAGAATTTATGCTTATAACAAGTAGCTTCATCTGAAAAAGATTTTTTAGTCCAATGACATAATTCTACAGCAGAGTGATTCGAAACACCATATTTGGCTTTGTTTAATTTTTGCTTAATTGAAGGAGTAATTTGAATTAAATTATCATCAGAATAATCATGAGAATAAACTTCACCAGAACAGCTCATTTTTTATATGAGTACACAAACAAATATAAATTTTAAAATATAATAAATTATAAAATTCATATATTTATATAAATCACATAATTTTCTATATCATAATTTCAAATAATGCAAAATAAATCGATAGATAAATTAAAGATTGTATTAGCGCCGATGTTAGAAGCATCATCGATAATTTAAAAATATCTAATTGAAAATTTAAAACAATTATATATTAAGAACAAATATCTAATTTTGAGTAAGTGGCCTTCGTAGTATAGCCTGGTCAGTATAGGCGGCTGTGGACGCTATTAATTAATGGCGATTGAAACCGCTCGAGGAGGGTTCAAATCCCTCCGAAGGCCCATTGAATTACAATAAATAGTTTTAAAATATTGAAGCTGATATATAATTAACAAGACAAAAACAAATAATTTGAATAATTTCGGAAAGTATAGTATTAACTTATTTCTTCCAAAAATAAAAATATAAATCACATTAGATAAATTATAGAGCTTTAATCCTTTTTAAATAATATATAGAATAAAAATAGTTTATTTTTAATGATTTAGGAATTTATTTATTTGGTTTAAATCATTTAGTAATTTATATAGAAAATAAGATAAATATTTTTATAACAAAAAATAACTACTAACCAATAAATATAAGAAAAAGATAATAAAAACGAATTAAAATAAAAAGTCATAATCAATCTAATGTATCTACAACTACCTCTCAAATGCCTCATTCATCTCTAAAATTAAACAATAAAATGAAAAAATCTATAGAAATATTGAGGATTAATTTAATTGAGCACTATACAAATATATTAAAAACTATTGTTTATCTTAATTCAGTTTCACAGTCAAATGGTATTATTGTAGAATCTATAACAAGTTTGAATAATGAAATTATTAAAAATTCCATAGACACAGCAAGCAATAGAGAAAATATTGAGAAAGACGAGATAACAACAATATCAAAAGATCAAGATACTGACCATTCTAATGTTAACAATAATCAGCAGAATATAATTGCAGTAATGAATTATCTCAAGTTTACAGGTTTTATTGATTATTATATTGATAATATGAAAAAAGACAAGATTACAATTACAATCTCGCCAGTAATATCAGCATTTCTATTACAATATTATTTCGAAATCGGAAATATATTAGATAGCGCTAGTCATAGTCACATAGTATTAAAAGATCCTAAACACAAAGACGACGAAAGGATTTTACTATTACAAAAACTATTTGTAACATCATCTTTATCTACAACAGGTGCTGGTGGTGCGAATCAATCGGCTTCAATTGAATATTAGAGACAATTATATACAATGTACTTAAATAGGAAGATTAAAAACAAGAAATAATAAATTACAGATAATGGTAAATAGTTTCTTTCAAAAGAAATAAAAAATATAGGTAATGAAAGTATTAAAAAAACATATAAAAAACCTGAACAATTGTATCATATATAAGAAAGTATAGAAAAAACATAATTATCAAACAAATATCAAATATGTTATCAAAAGAATAATTCAATTTATATAACATATTAATTACAATAAATAAAAAAATCATTCCATTTACTTGGCAAACAGTTCATGAGGAAACATTTTGAATATCTTTTTTTAATGACTAATGAAAGATAACATTTAAGATATCAAAAACGAGTCAAAATTATTTGTAAAAACAATATTCAGCATATTAATAAAAAAACCAATTATTTTAAAAAGATCCAATCTTTCTTATCGTAAATAAAAATTCAAGATAATTGAGCACTAACAATACATCAATCGAAAAGAAAAATTCTTTAATTCAATCCAATTGGATATAAAAAAAATAATATTCTAGTAGATCATTTTTATAAAAAGATTGTAATAACGCTTTTAGTTCAAAGATACTGTTATTAATATATTAGTAAAAAATCATAATACAGTACCAATAAATTTATGACAGAGTCAAGTATAGTTTTCTATTTTATAGACCTATGTGATGCTACTATTGTTTGGTAGTATTACAAGAAATGCAAATGAAACAGTAGTCCACATTTCATATAATAATGTCGATTACGTCCTTATTTGTTACACTTTTGATGTTCAATTTCTTCTTCTCATTAATAGTTCCTCAAATTTCAAGTGCAAATGCAAATTTGTATAATCCATTATCTGAAGACCCATTTGAAATTGCAAAACATATTCAGGACAATATTTTTTCACTCATTCCATCTAATTTCGATTCAGGGATTAAGGCGAAAAATACAGATACACATTTATGCAATTCTAATAATAATAGCACTAAAAATAACAACTGTTTAATTGATTTAAAAAATCCAACTAATGAAGACAAGTCAAAAATTGCATACTTAAATTTTAACAATTTAACAAAGACATTTAAAAATAATAATAACAATACATTACATGTACCTATAATTAATGGAAACAATAATTCATCGAGATTTACAACACCGCAAATATTTGGGTCACAAGGGTTGGGATTACAAAGAGCAGATACAGATAGACATGGTCCAGTAAATTTAATAACAAAATGCGACAGAATTATTAATTTTACTCATAATTCTAATGTACAAAATTCCAATACACAAAATCATAACATGATGTTGAATACTAATTCAATAATGTCAATGGCGACATCAGTTATCCCCAATAAAGACAGTACAAATAATGGTGATGTAGGAACAGCAGGAACAGCAGGAACAGCAGGAACAGCATTATTGTCATCACTACGATGTCATATTACAGGTACACCCGGCCCCGATATTATTGTGGGACCTGCTAGAATCGATACTGGTTCTGGAATAGGTACTAATATTGGCAATGGTGTCTCGGAACAAATCATCAGAGGTCTTGCCGGAAATGATGTAATAATATGTGGATCACAAACTATGTGTACCATATATACAGGGCCTGGAGATAGTATACTAAGATCCGGTGGCGCCATTCAAGCCAGACTCTATGCAGGCCCAGGAAACAACATTTTCATAGGAGGCGATGGCGATTCCCTAATGGTAGGTAATGCTGGAAATAATCAATTTTATGCAGGAACAGGCCACGATACTATGATAGGAGGCCCAGGTAGAAATTATTTTGATTGCGGATTATCAGGTAATGCAGTAATACTTGATTATAACACAATATTAGATACCAAGGCAGGCAATTGCAAATATATAGTTTATGAAAGAACTCCTTTTCCGATACTACCTTGAATAAAAATGATTAATTCCATTTTTATTTTCAATATATTTCCGATTTAAATAATATAAAAAGAAAAAATAATGATATAAGAACATACAAGATTCAATAATGCATCAGTCTGCATTAAAGAATTATAAACGTTATTACATATTTTGAGAAATATCATAAAATAAGGTATTTATTTAACATTTTCAATATAATAAATTAAATTTAAAAGGCGAAATTAAGCCATTAAGGTTAAATCATTGTAAAAGAGTTCTATATAAGAATGAATGGTATCTTGAACCATAACAATTTACCAATACATAATCACCAATTTCAAACACTTAATAAAAAAAAATTCACCATAAAAAACTCTTTTATTTTTACTACAATTGGAATCATTTTGATGATTGGATTAACAAATATAAACTTTTTCGAACATACTTTTGCACAATCACCATCAAATACAACTAATAACAGCAGTACAATCATTTCATCACCTTCAACAACACATTCAGGTAGCGGAGGCAAAATAATATCATCCACTACTTCAAGCAGTAGACCAGTTCAACTTGCTCAAATTAAATCTACGATATTTACAGAATTAAGCAAATGTATTATATCAGGAGCATGTCGTCCATTAATGGGATCGGAAGGAGATGATCGTATACAAGGCGGCAGTGATAGTAATGCCATAATTGGGTTATGAAGTGACGATATTATACGCGGAGGTACAGGAGACAATGTAATTATTGGTGGTCCGGGTGATAATCAGTTGTATGGTGGAACAGGCAACAACATTATCGTATCAAGTGGTTCAGGAATTAATGAACTGTACGGCGGAAACAAAAGTAACATATTAGTTGCTGGAGACGGTAGCACTTTGCTGGTAGCAGGAAAAGGAAATGACAAACTACATGGTGGCGATAGTAACGATGTATTTATTGGTGGTCCGGGTGCAGATTATTTTTCATGTGGAACTGCTAGAAGTAAAAGTGTGGTAATGAACTTTAATGCAGCAAAAGGCGACGATACAGACGACAATTGTGGCACTGTCTTGGGACAGTAATATTTTTCAATAAAATAAAAACTGTTTCTAAAATTTTTTTTAAAGTATTATTTTCAATTAATATTAGTTAGTAAGAATCCTACACATCGTATCCTCAGAATTTATACATTTACATTTTTATCTAATAACCGCTCAGCTATTCCTTTATTAACCCAATCAGTATAATGCTCCACATCAATTACAACAAACAATTCTGCAAATTGGACACCTTTTATTGATTCCACCTTAATCAAAAGTGACTCAATAGTAGACAAATTTTCACTAAATAAATAAAATCGCAATTCATCCGGAGGATTAGCAAAAGATCTAGGAGCATAGAATATATTCGAACGAAAATTTGTACAAATATATTCATATATATAATGATATAATGATTCTTGCACATGTACTGTTAAAACAAACTGCAAGTATCCAAAGGTAGAAGCAGAATTACATAAAACAGAAAATCTTATCACTTGATTTTGAATCATTTTATTTAAACGACGAGTAACCGTTTTTCCAGATATTGATATCTGTCCTGCAATATGAGAAATATCCATTCTCGGATTAATCAACAAACATTTGATTATTTTTAAATCAGATTCAGTAAGGGTATAATTTACTAATGGTTTAATTTGAAATATCCTATAAGTAGTTTTTGATCCCAAAAGATCCATTAATGATTTAATCCCGTCATCAAATTGATCTGTTATAGAAAAACCATATTCAAACCCTCTCCCCAAATGTTGAATATGAATCATGAGATTGCCTAATTTAGTGATGTTCTTTTGGATATCAATTTCATCGATATTTTTTCCACCTCGACCCCTTAAAATACATACTTTTGTATACCCCAAAGCTACGGGATTCACAACCATATGAAAAGATTTTATAATATTTTTAGAAAGCATTTTATCAATACGAGCTTTAGCACTTTTAGAGGTCAAACCAATATCAGCTGCAACAGATCTAAACGACATACGAGAATTATTTGCGAATAAATAAATTATTCGTAGATCACGTTCATCCAATAAATAGCTCAACAAAGCTCCACCATTATTTTACCAATAAAGTATTGATCATACTCCCATAAAACAAATTATCAAGGTAACCAAAAGTATAATTTATTGAGTTCGAAGTGCTTCTATTGGAAGTAAGCGCGATGCTTTTAAAGCAGGTAAAACTCCTGCCAATACACTCAAACCCACAGAAATAAACCACACTTTAAGCATACCATCTAAAAGATAAAGAGGTGGACTCGCAGAGCCACCCCCGGAGGACTTCATAACAGAGCTTAAAGCATATCCAAATCCTACGCCTGTTCCCAAACCTATAGATGCACCAAACATTCCAATCAATAGAGCTTCAAATAAAAATAGAATCAATATTATCCGATCTTGTGCACCAATTGCCTTCAAAGTACCAATCTCCCGAGTTCTTTCAATAACAGATGTATAAAGAGTGGTAATAACACCTACTGCACCTACTACCAAAGCAACAATTCCTATACTCGTAAGGAAGGCACTTATCCCTGCCGTAAATTGTTGAATAGTCTTCAAAATAGCTTTTACGGTAGTGATACCAATATTATTTCCATACAAACGCCGGATTTCTTGCTCTACAGTGTCCACATAACTACTTGTTTTTGCAATTACAAATAATGAATCATATTTACCAGATTTTTGTAAAAGTGAATTCCCCGCTTGTAAGGTAATAACTATTCCATTATCTATAGTAGGATTACCAGTTTCTTTCATCAAACCAGTGACCAAAAAATTTTTTGACTCTGATTTTTGTTTTCCAGTATCAGGATCTACAAAAGAATAGGTAATTTTCACACTACGCCCCAACACCAAAAAAGGATTGGCATCCCCAGCAGGATTTGCCACATCAGTAGCAACAGTCATCGACGAAGGACCAGTAGAAATTATAGACCCTTCCGTAAATTCCAAGGTTGGTGCAATAACTTGAAGTTTTTGTGGATCCATAGATAAAATTGCATCGCTTCGAGTCTCACTTTGAGATTGAATAGTAACTTCACCTCTAAAATTAGGAATAACATCAGTAACTAATGGTAGCGAAAGAATTCGATTTACAACTGCTGTATTCAAAGTGATCTTTGGTGAAGCTGGAGGACTACCTGATCCACCTAAACCACCTCCGGGACCACCCCCTCCTGGCGCCTGTTGAGAATTAGTAATAAATAGAATATTAGGAGCCAAATTACTAAATTGTTTATTAAATGATTCAGTAAATCCTGCTCCAATTCCGTTAACTGCAACCAAAAGAGCACTTCCAACCATTACCATCAAAATTGTAAGAATAGATCTAACTTTTCTATCCCAAATAGATTCAATAGATAATATGAAAATTTCCTTAATGTGCAATTAATATTTACCACTTGCAGATATGAAATCTTATCATCATGACAATTATTTAGTTATTGAGGTTTTTCATGGCCTATGCAAATCCTTACTGTTTGTACCCGAAACCGAAACCGAACTAGTACCAGTGCCCGAACTAGTACCAGGACCAGAACCTGGTTTTGCATTTGCAGATTTAGATGGTAGTGAGGACGGCGACTTTGATGCAGATGCAGATGCAGATGCTGTTGTTGAGGATTGAGGAGATCGAGAGGAGGAGGAGGAAGAAGAAGATAGAGGAGGTGGTGCGGCAGATATGTCATCTAGGAAAAGTTCCATATCTTTGCTGTTTTGAGATCCACCAGTACCATTTTTAGATTTTCTTTTTTTAAGAAAAATTATTGCAACTATTACTATAATGATAACAGGGATTGCAATAAACAAAATGTTGGCAACTGATTTACCTATCTTAATTCCTAATAATGTAACAGATCCGGCATTTGGATTAGTTTTTGGTTGGAATTGAGATGGCTGATAATCAATAGATGTGTTCAAAATAAGGGTATGAGAGACTTTCAAATCATCACTATATACAACTTTAAGTGGAACTATATGAACACCAGGGGTTATAGCTGCCATAGTCTTGTTATTTACACCCAGAGGAATACTAAATGGCAGAGGAGAGTCTACTGAAAGATCACCTAAATATTGAGACGGAGGCAATACAGGTATAAAGCTTTTACCTGAAATAGGTTTTGCCAATTCAACAGTAGTAAACAATCCAACAACATTTCCTTCATTCAAAAGATTTCCTACAATATTTGCTACACCTGCAATGTAGTTAATACTAACACCATATGCAATAACTTTGATATCACCGCCGATATACGATCCTACGTTCAAAGTATCAGTCTTTGACTGGCCGCCTGACACATAATCAACAGTTAATGTAAACACATTAGGCGTACTAACAATAGTATTAGCACCTAGTACAGAAGTTGACAGAACTATCTTGGATTGCGGACCAATAGATTGAAATGTCCATCTAGAATCACCAATGACCTTTACAGAAGTTGCTGCAGAATTAAGAGTGGCAACAACATCAGTTATTGGTTTTTTAGGATCACTGTTAGCAAGAACAAGGTTTATAGTCTGAATTTTTCCAGCAGGTACAATTAGAGCCTTTCCACCATTTGCTGTAACGTTTAGAACAGATTGAGGAGGAGATGGCGATATTATCAAGCCTATTGGGAAGGTAATAGTTTGTTGATTACCATATGCATCACCATAAGTTACCTGAATATTAAGATTCTGTGCAGTTGAACCAGCAGATAAACTAGGATAGATTATAGGATTTATTTCTGCAGCAGTACCATTTGCAGGGACAGTTCCAACGTTAAATGTAGTAGATCCGATGTTAACTGCAGGTACTGAAGTTACAGAAGGCAGATTTGATTGCTGTACTGGAGAATTAGTTGTATTTATATTAGCATAAGAATTAGCAGCAGGAGCGAAATTAGCTGTTGACGAACTACTACTTGGAGTACCAACAAATGTATTAGATGACGAAGCAGACGAGATTCCATTGTTATTACTGTTGCTATAGCCATTATTAGTCATTTGTAATACGGTAGCAACAACACCTGTTGCACTAGCAGTTCCTTTATTTTCAAGTAATATCTTTAAATGATTAGGAGTCGATGGAGTTAATTGAGCATTTTCAACAACTGCATCTAGAATAACTTTTCCTGTAAGTCTAAAAGGTACATTAAATGTAGTCATGAGTTGACCTAATTGATTTACTTTTGTATATTGTAGTGTAAGAGGAAAAGAATATCCACCAACCTTTGCTTGTTTTAAAACATTCATATCAAAATAGAGAACAAATGTACTACCAGCCTTTACAACGGAATAGGCACTAGCAACAGCTTGAGTTCCATTGCTTTCACCAGGCATAGGTACAAATCCTGTAGATGGAGGTAAGTTCAAGTATCCTGTAACTCCAGTGATATCATTTCTTCCAGCATTTACAAGTACTACTGCAAGAGTAGAGGCGCCATCGCCAGGACCAACTTCTTTCTTGACCGCACTAGAAGATACAGATGAAGAAGAACTCAAATAATTTGTCCAATATGCATCTAAAAATGCAGGAGCCTTGTCAGTATCTACACCATTATAGGGAAAAGTAGGAGAATTATTTGAAGAAGATGTAGCATAATTATTTACACCATAGGTAGTAGAGGTAGCAGGATTAGATGGAGAAGAAAAAAGTACATGAGATGTGGTGTTTGGAGAAGTGGTAGAAGAGGAGGATGAGGGTATGGGTGTTGTTTTAGTAGCATTAGTAGTAGTTATAGAAGAAGAAGAAGAAGGAGCCGTATCCATAGCAAGATCGCCAGCATGTCTACTAATAGGAGATGAGGAAGCATTGGTAAAAGTATTACCGTTATTATGTGCAGATTGAGCAAAAGCTGTCATATAAGTATGAGTAGATAAAGCAGAAGGAAAAACATAACTAGGAATGATTAAGAGAATAATTACAAATAATGATATTATTTTTTTATGCTTTAATTGAATAGATTTTGACTGTGATAATGCATGTAACATATTAATTAACAGTCTCCTTTTCAAGTTGTCCATCTTTAATGTAAAAGGATTTATCAGTTTGTTCTGCAAGTTCAGGATTATGAGTTACAAATACAATTGTACGGCCATATTTTTTCGAAAGTAACTTGAGTAAATCAAAAACTTCATTTCCAGTTTGAGTATCCAAATTGCCTGTAGGTTCATCTGCAAGTATAAAAGTAGGATTATTTATTAGCGAACGTGCAATAGCAACTCGTTGCTGTTGTCCTCCGCTAAGATTCATAGGTTTTTGTTTTGCTTTATTTTTGATACCTAAAATATTCAAAAGTTGTAAAGCACGAGAAGCCCGTTCTTTAGAACTCATTCCCGCAATAATTCCAGGAATTTCTACATTTCTTTGTACGGTCGTCCGATTGATCAAGTTAAAGGATTGAAAAATGAATCCTATCATACTATTTCTCATTCGAGCAATCATATCATCAGATAATGCAAATATATCAACACCACCAATGTACACTTTCCCAAAAGTAGGTTTATCAAGAGCACCTAAAATATTTAATAACGTAGATTTTCCACTACCCGATGGTCCAATAATAGATACAAATTCCCCCTTTTTTACATTAAAACTAATCTTTCGAAGAGCTATCACACGACCTCCAGCTGATTCAAACACTTTAGAAATATTTTGAACTTGCAAAGCATATTCAATTTGAGTATAATTATTAACATGATCATTAGATTTGTCAACACAATTAGAGTTAGTTGTCATATTTATTACACATTTCCATCTATATGACTAGATAACAAACATCACAAATAAGCCCCATTAATCCCGATAGTTTGTGTATCCTCATCTATTATTTATAATATAAAAACTCTGATACTTATATTTGGTGGAATATACGATAATGTAATACATTCACAAAATATGATTGTGGAAAAGTTTAATTTGTTTTCCAACTAATAGAATCACTTTTGCATACATTTTAAATTTTAAATATAATTACTAAAATAATAGTATTTGATTAACAGTAATTTAGAAAATTAAAACGATGTATTTTTCGTCAAATGTAAAAATAAAATAGTAGTAATAACCGAATATCAAAATTTGAAATTATGAGATGTCCAAAACGTAGAACTAGTACTTCCACCAAATATAAGTATTTGATCATGCATAGTTGTTTATGCTTAGACTTGGTAAATGTTTAACCGACGATGTCGTATTTATTGTTGATGTATTATTTCGCTATAACAATTTATTAGTAATTAATAACTGTTTAATCACAAATGAGGTGTAAGTTTCAAAAATGCCAATATGGAAGAACACTATCTCGATATTTTCACTAATCATAATATTCTTTTTTTCTATACTAGCAGTTCCCCAAACGGTAATTGCACATGGTGGATCTAAATCACATCATGATTCTAGCTCTGATGGATTTTCGAGTCCCATTAATCCACAGATTTTAAATCCTAATGCAGATCTCATAGGTAGAACTTTACCAGTTCCATCAAATCCCTTAACACCCCCCAATCAAGCTCCCGTCACGGCCCTTAGTAGAGCTTTAATTACAGCAGGCTTGGAGCTTCCTAAAAATTTAATTGTTCCATCATGTCCATCATCCACCATTAGTTCAGGTACTGGCTGTCCACCAGTAGTAGGTACTATGGGACCTGATCTCATAATTGCCACTGCAGTACAAGATGCCACTATTTATGGTATTGGAGGTAACGATATTATTCAATGTGGTCCAGGAAATTGTAAAGTATATGCAGGCCCTGGATACAATGTAATAATGGCAGGTAGCTCTACTACTGCTCAGCCTTTTGGGGGAACTGGAAATAATATGTTCATAGGCGGTACTGGAGATGCATTAATGGTAGGAGGAAAAGGAAATGACCAGTTTTATGCAGGAACAGGTCATGATGTTATGATTGGTGGCGGTGGCAGAAATTATTTTGATTGTGGTACTGCAGCTAATGGTGTAATTTTAGATTTTAATGCAAAGAACGGTGACACAAAAGCAGGAAATTGTAAATTTGCAGTTACAACAAATACTGGAGTTCCCCCTTTACCATAACTCAAATATTGATTATTAATATCAATATATTTAACAACAAATAAGAACTGAAAAACATCATTATTTTGACAAACAAATAAGCATTCACTGTAGTTTTTAATATAAATATTAAACATATTATAAGAAATATACTGACATCAATTTACATCACATTTTCCTAAATTCATAACAAAGTGTATTTTAACATAACAAGCAAATAATACAAAATAATGATTTCAAATGTAAAACAGCATCATAAAATTTTGCAGAACGCAACTAAAATTAAAAACATTGAATTTTACTTATGTTCTATAATATAGAAAACTAAGTAACTCCTTTTAATAACGCATTAATAACTTCTTTAAATTCTTCAGGTTTTAATGGAGGAATATTCGAGATACCTAGATTTTGCTTTAGATGTTCCATTTTTTTATAGCCAATTAATGGGGCAATAACAGAAGGACTTGATCTCAATACTTGAACCAATTTAGCTACTGGATCAGTTATTCCTGCATAGTCAGGAATTGTGGATTTAAGCAATCTACCCTGAAATAAAGGTATACTTGTAAATATTTTTATATTCAATCTTTCTGCAGCCTCCAATATGGTCAAATTTTTCTCCATTCCAACACTTTGATTCTTTAATAACAGTGCTTCACTATATGCCAGATTGTAGGGCAATTGAATAAATCTAAATCCGTGTGAATGACCTCCTACTTTTTCAGCGATTTTTACCATTTCCTCCAATGACAAATATTCTTTACTATTAGCCTCAACTCTAAAACATGCCCATGTTGCCATCCCATAATAACGAATCTTGTTTGCAGTCCGATATTTTTCATAAACCTCAAAGACTTTTGAAAGCATTTCTTTGAAGTGCTCTTTATCCACATCATTATACCAACTTTCATAAGCATTGTGTATATAGACAAGATCAATAGTACTCAAATGCAAATTCATCAAAGATTTGTCTATGCATTTTGAAATATAAGAGGGATTTAGAATATTATAACCAGAACTTATATCTTTTTCATTGATCAATCCAGGGGTAACAAACATATCTTGTACATATTCCATTACTCCTAGTCCCGGATAATCACCATCATTTGTAATGTATCCGTTTTTAGTACAAATAAAGACCTCATCTCGAGTTATAATACCATCATTTACTAAACGAATCAAACCTCGACCAATAGTTTTTTCAGATTTCATTGCTCTATAATTAATAGCAGAATCAATTACATTGACTGCACCAGATTTTATCGATTCATAAACCGCATTTTCCATATCTAAATCATCTTTTGAATTTGGCTGTCCAAGATATGTACCCATTCCAATACTAGATAAGAATAGTTCATCAAAGAGACGAAAATGGCTTTCGGGTTTACCTCTGCTAATTGCGAATTTTAAATATTTTTTTGTGCCAGAAGGAGTTGCATAACCAGTTAATAAATCATATTTATCAGACAAATATAAAACGCTTATAATATATCTTGAATTAATATGTTTAATGTTAATAAACTATTATCGAAAAAACAGAATTAATTAACAAATTGAATTTGAAATCATATAATAAATAAGATAATAAAATAAATATAATTCAATAACGTATATAATAAGATGGATTATAAAGAGCACGGTGAATCAGACTACAATTCTAAATACGGTAATAGAAATGATAACGAAATTAACAATAAAGATAAAATAAAAATTCATGTAGACAAGGATAATACTAGAATTTATAAAAAGGATGATAACGATAAATTAATAGCAAATCAAGAGAATCTACTCAATCCTTTTACTGCAACATTGAATCTATGGCAAAATTATTTCAAAATTTGGACTGATACATATAACAAAATAATGTCTAATAACTCTCCATTCACAAATAGAGAATTTTTATTTATGTATTATAGGTCAGACCATAAATCTAATGACCAGTAATTTTATTTAGTCATTTTACAATTTGAATAATAAAAAATCAAATATCTTAAAACAATACATAATACATTACAATTAATGAATTAAGAATTAAAAAAAATATTATTATAAAAACTCAGACATTCATCGAATATCCAGCAATAATTTTTTCCATTTCTATTAAGATATTACCTACCTTTTAGAACTCCAAATTTTAAGTATACAATTTTTATGATTATTTATATCAGGGTTTTTGTTAATATCAACAGTCATTACCTTATTTACCTTGTTTACAGCAATCCCATTTATTGTCAATTTGTGTCCTTTAAAAACGAGTTTTCCCTTTGGTATTTGTTTTGTAATGCAAACATTTTCAATAGATCCAATTTTACTTTTCTTGGTAATAAATTTAAATGATTTATAAGAACCTTCATTAGAAAATGCTCCAAATTTACCTTTATTTGTAAAAAATAAATACGCCTCTACTGCCACGTCACCGATCTTTGCTTTTGTTTTACCAGCTTTACCTTTTACAATTACAAATGGATGATGATGTGAAACTCCAAATTTTTTGATTTTGAAGTCATTTATATGAAAAGACTGAGAAAACGCTTGATCGATGGAGATCATAGTACCTGTTAGTAAAAGAAGAATAGAGGATACTATAGCCATAATACTTGTAGTTTTATTAGCAATTTTGCTCTTTTTTACCACACTTTAAAGATACCGTACAAATACTATTAAGCCTATCTTGACCGGGTAATCTAAATCCCAATTAAATATACCAATATTGGGGTCCATAAATTAGAACCATTTTGTGTTGATGAATACGGATTTAACGATCTAAAAGCAAGTTAAAAAAAACATCAGTATTTTTTAAATTATGATAATATTACATATATTGAATTTTAATTAACACGCATATAAAAATTGAGATATCATTTCTTTAAAATAGTAAAATTAAACAAAAATTCATTGTTTCCTATGTTATAGATAAAATTCTCTTTCGATATTGAAAGGTTTCAAGGTATTGATGATCTCAACATATTTTCTCAAAAGATAAATAATGCTAGAATTAATTTCGAGAATTTATACGCGTGTGGTAATAGATATCAAGTACCGTCATCTATTGAATTAAAACATATAAAGATTATCGACAACAGATTACACATCCTTCTGCTTTCATATACATAACCGCTCCGAGGATATTCTGATTCTATGATATCTATTTTCCGAGCCTATAACAGATAATAGGCGTGTATTTGGAGCCAATTAAAATTTCACCAATTATAGATTTGATTTTGACGCCCACAAATATTAATAATATTGTAGGCTAAATTGTGTATTTCAATCCCTTATTATACTAGACTTTTTAACAAATTTTGATATGACTTAAGATATTCTCAATAAAGGATATTTGCTAAAAATGTAGATATACAATATTCGTAGATTCGACTCTACGTATAGCATCATCAAATATACTAACTGATAGATTTTACCTCGACTTTACACAGCATTATAATGGAGTTTGCCACTTTATGCAACATGATTCAAGAAATTTATGTAGTATAAAAATCGATAAAAGATTAATCAAAAATTCACATTTTAAGTGCTTTGTTAAAATAATTAAGTTAAATCTATCACTTATTTTAAAATAAAATTATATAAGTACATGTATAAATTTTAGTTATAAAACAAGATGTCTAATTACTATGATATAAAAAAATTATGCCATTTATCCAGGTTAGAAATTGATGATTCTGAAATTCAGCAGACTGCAGAAAAGATCAAGGAAATAATTTCTTTTTTTAATAAACTAGATGAGTTTGAAATGAGCGAATCAAACGAGGATTCAAATAATAAAAACAATTCATATTCTAATCCCCTAAAATTAGAAAAAAAATTAAATCATTTACGTGACGATATACCAAATAAAAAAATAAATATTAATTCAGAAGATATAAATAATTCATTATTTGATTTTAAATTTCATATTAAAAAAAACGGTTATGTAATAGGTCCAAAGATCTAAAATGTCAGATTTCTATAGATTATCTGGATACGAAATTTCTAATAAAATTAAAAATCAAGAAATCTCTGCCGAGGAATATCTATTATCCATATTTGAGAGAATTGATTATATAGATATACAAGTCAATTCCATTATTTCTAAAAACTTTGATTCAGCATTACAAAAAGCAAAAAGGATTGATAATAAAATTAAAAATAATGAAAAAACAGGAAACTTATTAGGAATTCCAATAGGGATTAAAGACAATATCACTGTTTCAGGATTAAAGACAACTTGTGCCTCAAAAATGCTTCAAGATTATGTTTCCCCTTATAATGCCACGGTAATAGAGTCTATTGAAAAACAAGATGCTATAATAATTTGCAAATTAAATATGGATGAATTTGGTATGGGTACAAGTTCGGAATTTTCCTGTTATAGTGCTGTCCACAATCCATGGAATATTCAATATGTCGCAGGAGGATCATCAGGTGGTAGTGCTGCAGTAGTTTCTTCCATGCAAGTTCCTATATCACTAGGTTCAGATACTGGTGGCTCCATTAGATGTCCATCTAGTTTTTGTTCTGTTATCGGCATGAAACCTACATATGGTACAGTTAGTAGATTCGGTTTGATATCCTACTCTAATTCACTTGAACAGATCGGCCCCATATCAAGAACTATTAAAGATATTGTTCTCATGTTGAATACTATGTGTGGAAACGATCCAAACGATAATACAACGGTGAACAAAAAATTTCAATATAAAATAAATAAGATGGATGACATCATATCCAAAAATTATAGGATTGGTATAATTAGTAATTTAATTGATACATCGGATAGTCAAGTTATCAAAATAATAAGTGAGAAAATAAATATGCTGATGGACAATGGATTTACGGTACAAGAAACATCCATAAAATACACGGACTTTGCATTAGCTGCTTATTACATCATTGCAACCGCAGAGGCAAGTAGTAATCTTTCGAGATTTGATAAT
>Ga0134126_10003924_pt1 | contig 18614 bp, 11 predicted proteins | sample KB31752_FD_96881 | JGI IMG/M metagenome (GOLD analysis project Ga0134126, IMG submission 96881) | Terrestrial soil microbial communities with excess Nitrogen fertilizer from Kellogg Biological Station, Michigan, USA - KB3-175-2 | ecosystem: Environmental > Terrestrial > Soil > Unclassified ...
TCCGGCCCGAGTTCCGTTTTCGATCTTGGACCGACCTCGAGGTGGACCTCGAACCTCGAAAACGGAACTCGGGCCGGAAACGGAACTCACGGAACTTGGCCGGAAATTTGGGCCGTTACGTAGCTAAAAGGTATAAACGGAACTTGCGGAACTCGGCCCAAGCACGTGTCTCTGGTTTGGCCCAAACCATCTTTTGAGCCCCTGGTGTCGATCTAGACCCGTTGTCTCCAATCCTGCAATATCGAAGCAATGGTTTTGGTAATATTTAGCTTGGGTATATCAATCAATTTTCTGACTTTACTCACATCAGCGATTAAAATCTCTTCATCTGCAAGTCGAAAAAGGGAAGGATCTGCTCGAAGCTCGATATTATCCACTTTAGATTGACGAACTGCCTCCAGCAGGAGTTGTCTTGTCTCGATACCTTCACCCGTTCCAATATTATATATTTCACCAGGTATACCATGTTCACTAATATGAATGATGACAGGACTCATATCCCGAACATCACTAATATCACGAATACTGTTTAAATTTCCATGATATAGGATTGGGGGATGGATTCCCTTTTCGATCTGAGCAATTTGTTTACAAAATTGTTGAATAGACAAGGAATCAGTTCCTCCTACCCCAATTTGAATAAAGAATCGTAAAATGATAACAGGTATATTGAAGGTGTAAAAATATTGTAGAGATAATAATTCACCCGATGTTTTACTCACGCCATAGGGTGTAATCGGTTGTAACCGTGTATTTTCATTCAGTGGCTGTTTTGTATTTGCACTTTTACCGTATTCAGTACTTGATCCGGCAAAAATAAACCTTGTATGATACAATCCGTTATTTTTTAATGCTTCTAGGATATTTAATGTTCCATCAATGTTAACACGGAGTGTTAAAGATGGATTTTCAAAACTAACGCCATTGATTGCCTGGGCGCTCAGATGGTAGATAATTGTTGGTTGGATTGTTTTAATAATTTGATTCATCCGATGTGAATCTGTAATATCACCCTTCACCAGCGTTATTTGGTTTAAAATGCCCTTTAGGTTATCTAATCGTGAATTAAATCGAACCAGACCATAAATAATATCACAATGGTCATAGTCCTTGTTGCTGAGGATCGCAGATGCAATATGACTGCCAATGAGGCCATTAATTCCAGTGATCAGGATTTTGTTATGACTAAGACAAGATGAGACTAACGAAAACTTAAGTAGGACCAGTAGAATGATACACACCAATGACATAATCGTTATTATATTTTGTTTCAGATAATGGGTTTTGAGATTCTGTTTCGGTATTTCAGGATTTAACAGGGAATTACATTCCTCTGCCTCCTCTTCTTCGGTTATTATTGTCATGTCTGCCGGGTTTTTTTTAATAAAAATGAAAGAATATACCAGGTAACGGGTATATATTCATCTTCTTATTTTCGATCGACACAGAAGATGGATACATATACTTACGTTCTGATTGGGGATAATCAGAATCAGAAGGGTAGAGATAAACAATGCGATCGTTTATTTCGAAATCTATGCTATCTGGTGATATCCCTGTCCTCTTGTCTACTATTGATACTGCTATTGAACGAAACGAAAGTAATAGAACCATTGACATCCACCACAACTACAAACAAATTATTTCTACAACAAGAAAGGATAGAGACTCCGTCTTTACCCGTATTAAGTCGTACGCTATACCTGATACTCGTTGAAAATCAAGCTGAATTAGAAGAATTTACTCATCATTTTCCATCACTAACCAGTGATGTAGTCTTTGACTGTTGGAATGAAATATGTCGGGATCCCCATACCCGTAAGGGTATGGACCCCATGCCTGATGTTTGGTCCTCGGCATGGCATAGCCATGCTACGCACACAATTACGAATCGAATGGGGAGAACTGAACAGTTCGATCGTTTTCATGATCCATTATTTTCTATGATGCCTGATACACATCTATGGCGCACTAAACCCTCGCTATACATCATTAATGAATTAGAATTAAATTTAACAGAAAAACAATCCCTCACACAATCTCGCAATCGTCTATATGATTTTATCCACGCTCAAGAAGAAATTCAAGGTTGGAAATGGTCGTATCTAACGATCATGGATGGTGATGCGCATATTACGTGCGATCGTGTATTGAAAGAAGAACGAAGCGATGAAGCATGGTATCTTCAATATAAACGATTTCAAGAATTGGATAAACCCAACGCCAGCTTTCGAGATGAAGAGAATTTGTGTTGGCTAGCGTTTACGGCATTCTTGTTAACAACAGCACCTGCTATGGCAGCACCACAATTACATGATCCTAAATTAAGTTGGTATGGATCAGTAGCTTATCATATTGATGGTGTGATTGGTGCTATCCATCACGAAGCTATTGATTTATTATATCCTATCTGTGAACGATTTGATTCACATACATGGTGGAGTTCTCAAGCTGGATTGATTTATGAAAGTATATGTCTTTATTCTCATGTTTTTACTTGGAATCATATTACAGTACATTCAAGAAAAGGCTACAAGAATGATAATCGTCCTTATCCTCGTCATACTGCACCGTTTGCTCCATTTGATCAATATGTCAATGAATTGAATTTATATCCAAAACGATTACAGGGCTTACACGAGGAATTAGGTACCGGAACTTTTCATCTCCAAAGAATTGAATCATTTTCTTATTATACTGGATTTGATCGACAGCTGCATGTTCGTCCAGATTGTCAGTTAATCCGCATCAATCGACAAACGTGTGTGAAAGTCCCTGTTTCTTCTGCTCCAGCAACGATGCTTCTTCCGAATGCCGAAGGCATTCGGATTCGCCCCTATTTTAAATTAGATTTTATTGTACCTCTGTGTATTGACCCGAAATGCGGATGTCGATTTGATTATCAAAATGCTGGAATTCCTGGAATAATCGATATGGCATTAGGTAAAATGGAAGCCTTTCCAGGTGTACCGATGACATTATTATCAACAGCGTTACAGTTACATGATATTGTTCCGAAACTTCCATCCCCTAAAGGGGATGGAAGTTTTGTAGTTAATCTTGGTGCTGCAGAAGGCCGAGGTGGTTATAGTGATCCGACATGGAATTTGTTAACTTATTCAAATCTATCAGGTCTCTTAATTGATGGTCAGACAGATTCTAGATTATTTGATGCTTATCCGATTCGATCCAATATTCAAATCTTACCAGGAACAGATATTAGTCCGTCGACTATTGTTTCCCTATTCAATAAATATAAAGTTCCATTCCCTGAATTTGCAGTATTAAAAATTGATATCGACAGTAATGACTTACTTGTTGTCACTACGATTCTGGATGAAGGAGCTTATTCGCCGCTGGTCATTCAGATGGAATTTAATCCAATCTTTGTACCGCCAATGAAATTCTCTATACCATCTTCAGTAAATATAAATGATTACGCTCCGCCGGTTTGGTTAAACGAAAATGCATTTTATGGTTCAAGCCTGGCATCTATCTACGATCAGTTATCACCTCGCGGTTATTTCCTATTAAATGTAGATGGTTGGGATTCTATCTGGATTAGACACGATATTCGTCACCTGTTTACGTTGCCTGAATCCGTCAAATCTGCCTTTGAGTCTGGATTTAGTGCCAAAATTGAACAAACTCCTCAATGTCGTCCATTAAGACTGAAAAAGATTTTTGATCCTGAATTAGAATCCTCTGATAACATCACAATGCTTTTGCAAAAATATGCACCTAAACATAAGACTGATAATTCTTTTATGCCGTTTGAATTTCAGATGTAGACCAATCAATAAAAAAATCCACAAAATTATGTTATCCACACCAGGGGCTCAAAGACTAGTGTTGGGCCAAACCGAGCGCACGTGACTGGGCCGAGTTCCGTGAGTTCCGTTTATAATCTTTAGGAAAGTTTTGGCCCAAATTTCGGGCCAAGTTCCGTAAGTTCCGTTGTCGGCCCGAGTTCCGTTTTCAGTCCTTGACCACCCTCGAGGTCGACCTCGAACCTCGAAAACGGAACTCGGGCCGGAAACGGAACTTACGGAACTTGGCCGGAAATTTGGGCCGTTACGTAACTAAAAGGTATAAACGGAACTTGCGGAACTCGGCCCAGTCACGTGCTTCTGGTTTGGCCCAGCACTATCTTTTGAGCCCCTGGTGTATGGCACCAACATTTGAAACTTTCTTATTGGTCAATCAATGAATAACAATAAACTGTTCTGAATCGTTGACTCCTTCAGAAGACACCTTGTGATTTATTTTTCATTTCTCATAATCCTTCACCTACTATTCGACCCCATGTCTAGTAAAAAACGACAAAGGAATTCTTGTTCTTGCTCCGAGAATAATTCTGAATTATGCGATTATTGTTATAAGCAGTACAAAGTCGAAGCTGATAAACGAATGGAAGTCCGAGCTGTTAAATTTGATAAATTATTATTAACTTCAGATCATTTAGTCGAATTGGAATCAATTGAAGAACAAGAATGGATGCCTATTTTCAACGAGATCAAAAAAGGAGTCGAAGAAGATCAAAAAATCTTCAGTGTCACTCAATTAAGTGTTACTGAAATTATTTTACTAGCTAAATGGAGAGTCTTGAATTTAGAAAGAGAATTTTCGAAGGAAATTGGTGCCATAGTTATAAAAGAACTTGAAGAAGAAAAGAAGAAGGAAGAGGAAACGACTAAAATATAAAAACGTTATTACATGAAAGGGGAAAACCAGAAACATCGTTCAAATTAGATTCAGGATGTTATCTTGGCGTGCGCGACAAAATAAAAGAGTTCATCCAACTTATCCGTATAATGTTGTTGGACAGGACCCCCCGAATAATAAATCCATTTCTGTAAGTGCTACCATAACTGCTGCCGAAGCAACAGAAAATGAAGGGACAACCTCTAGGAAATGGTTATGGTTATCACCGCTACCGCTACTACTACTATTACTGCTGTTGATTATTCTTATCGGTGGTGGTATATTTGCTGGATTTTATTGGGGTCATTTATTTATGTTTGCTACAAATACTGTACCCGTTGTGTCATCTACAGCAGGATTAATTGGCGGCGCAGGCGGTGGTGGCGGTGTCAGTAGCAGTAGTAGTAGTAGTAGTAGCGGAGCTATTACTACTCCATCGTCATCAGCACCCATTATTTCATCTTCTCTTCCACCTGTTATTCCGTCTTCCTCTCCTCCTTCTCTGTCTTCGTCTTCTTCATCGACCAGCGTACCTATTATTGATATCTTCGTTGTCTATGGGCAGAGCAATGGACAAGGATTTGGCAGTACAACATCACCACCATTTGTAACTGGTGGAAATGCTTCAGAATATGTAATTGATGACGCGTTTTCTCAATATTTTTACTTTCAGCCCGGTCCTTATAATCGGACAGGGAAAGCAGGGAAGATAATTCCATTTTTACAAGAGCCAATCTTGGATTCGCATACCAGTCTCGAAACATGGACCTTCTGTAGTTCTGATAACGGGGGAAATTTAATCGGGTTTACAGCCAATTTTGCAAATCAATGGTTTATCCTTAATCCTGGTCATCAAATTGTATTTGTACAATGTGCCGTCGGTGGTGCTGGATATGGACCATCTGATCCAGCTGGTAATTCAGGATTATCGCCTTCCGCTCCATCTGCTTATTGGGGTGTAGGCAGTCCATTATCAGAACGTTGCAAACAAGCAGTGACTAATACGACTCAAATGTTGCCCACGGCTCGTATTAAAGGATTCTTAGACTGCCACGGTCAATAAGTAAAGCACATTTAGACACATAAACACCGGCCGATGAAGTTTTCAGGCAACATCTCAACTTTTCCTGTTTCATTGCGTGTTGATGTGTGTTTTAGGTGAGACCGATGCATCAGCGAGCATGTCCAGTTCAGTATGGCAAACCTATAACGTACAACAATTAGCTGAATTTCGTACAAACATGCCAACAGCAACTAATTCAACACCGGTGATCTATCTATCAATGGTCCCTTTGTGGTTAGCATCACCTGTAGGTACAGCACAACAAATTAATGCTACAACTGCCAATTTCCCTAATGTTATTTGTTATTCAGCTTTTGTTAATGGGGCCAGCGTCGCGGCTGGAGATTGCGGTACTATCCACTACAGTGGTGCAGCACAACAAATCAATGGTGTAAATCTAGCCAATGCGTTTGCATCTGCAGCAACAAATACACATGCATCAGGTTGTAATCCAATATCATCATCCTCGACTGGCTCTGTTGGAACTCCTCCTCCCCCATCTTCCTCAACAACAACTCCACCCCCGTCTTCTTCTCCTCCAACTCCTTCTTCCTCGCCCCCTGTTCCTTCTTCTTCTTCTCCGGCTTCTCCAACTTCATCCTCGTCCGCTTCTTCCCCTGCAGCCACCAATTGTTCTACACCTCAATCACTCAATTTAACTTGTATTTCACCTTATCAACCGTTAATTTGGTTAAGTTCAGGTAATGTCACATCTGGTATAACCTCGGGAACTTTAGTCAGTAGATGGTATGATATATCAGGTAATCAGAATGATGCCATTCAATCTGGTTCTTTTAATCCACCTACTTATTCTACGGCGAATAATCCATTTCCTTATGTTTCATTTAGTGTTTCATCTGGACTTCTCTCGCCGTCAGTCTTTCCTGTTGGTAATTTTACAATCATAACCATTTTAAATGCGTCTACTTATGATACCACACCGGGATTTGGCGCTTCAAACATACTATCATCATTTACAACCGCTGGTGCTGCACATTCCTTTTCAGTGTTTTCAAATACAGGAAGTGGATTAAATCGATATCCATCTATTTATCAAGACAATGCCCAGGGAAATCCGGTTGGGTTTGCCTATCCATCTAGTCCAGTTGCGGTTCCTACGAATCAATTTGTTATTTTGGCTATCTCGTATAATGTGAATACGTATACTGGGACCTTCTATGAAGGAGGAATCGCGGTTGGGACAGGTACATTTACATTTTCCGGTAGTCCTGCGCCTGTAGGAGACACATCAGTCTGTGTTGGATGTTTTGAAAGTTCGAGCAATAATTTTGGTATGAAGGGTGGAATAGCACAACTGTTGTTATTTAATACCGCGTTGAGTTCGGCGTCTATTCAATATGTATCTAATGTGTTAATGTACGCATACGCGCTTTCTTACCCTCAAAACTGGGCGTAATCCTAGCCTTTAAAAATGTCATAATTATTTACAGTGTTCAATATCCACTGATTCGTCGCATTTTTCCTTAGCTTGTATCCAAGTGGCGGAGGAATCGAAATCGTGACTCGACCAGCTTTAGAAGGACTTCTAATAAAACCGCGGGTTTCCATTTCCTCTTTTGAGATGATATAAAAATAATTTTTAAAATCGTCAATCTCAAAAATAAAAACATCAATTGGATCATTCGTTTCATAAGGAATTCTTCTCATGGTCTTTTGACAACTAAAATGATATTGTTTCCCATTTTTCTTCTTTGAACATTTCAATTGAACTCTGAATTCTTTGCCATTCTGATTCGTTATTATTATATCATACACCAGTCGGTAACCTCCCGTCGGGTAAGACACTTTCATTTCATAACGCGACAACGTTAACTCTAATCTCTTTACCATCTCTATTTCTTTGATTTGATTCTTGGTTAAATCCTCTTTATGCACGCGTGATTCGTTTAACATTAATAACATATCGAAATAGAAATCGACTTTGTTTTGATGTGTTTTCTTACCGATGACATCAGAATTGTTACTATTGTTGAAATTGTACATATATTTTTCGTTCTTGGTCCGTTTTTTGCTGTTAAAACAAAAATGCATCCCATCGCGGGATTGTTCTTGAGACCATATCAACACAAAAAACGATCGCGATTTATCCACGGCAATAATCAAGGTGTTAGATTCATAATTTTCTGTCTTCAATCGCCACTCTCTCTGTTTATGTAACGTTTTAACCTGTATTGTTCTGAAAATAGAACTGGGAATTTCATCGTTTAATTGATAAATAATATCAGCTGCGTGATCACCCGAATTTGTTAATTTATAATTACTAATTAAATCGCTAAAATTTGGTAGAATCGTCTGTAGTACGTACATTTCACTTTTGTAACCAATTTCGTCTACCTTTCTTTGTTTATTCCTATATTCTTGATTATTGAAAATACTTGTATTATGTAGATCTCTTCCCATTATATAAGATTTAATCTTCGTTTGTAATTTCCCTCCGATATGGTTTTGACAATAACCTTCTACCGTGGCCATTTTCTCACAGGTATGATTCTGAAAGACGAACTTGCATAAACTATGCATTCTAGACGTTCCAATTCGTCTTCTTTTTCTTCCTATAAAGACAAAGTTTTCTTTGTGTTTGCATTTCAGACTATCCAGCGCGGATAGTTCATAATGAGAGGAACAGAAATAGATATTATTTTCAATTTGATGATCTATGGGTCGTAAACAAAGGATTTTCTGCTCATCAACAAATTTACACTGATTTTCATTTATAATTTGCAAACACTTTCTTTGATTATCTTTATAACACGCGGGACAATTTGATGGTCTTGTCACATTGGTTCGATTGTGGATAGAGGAAGAATAAATCGGATGATCATTATTGATAGGGCATTTGAAATTGCCCCTTTTTGCAGAACCATAAGTAAGAGTATCAAGATTAAGGTGTGTGTTATTTTCCAGATGTAATTCGCTAAAGACACTCGGAAAACGATCTTTTAATAAATTTGAATATTCTGGTTGATTCATCTTTCGTTTCATATCTAATAAACAAATATAAATTATAGATTGTTGTGAGAGATGACAAAGATATTTATTTAATGACAGAATAATTTCCGCCTTCTTTTAATTAAAAATCCGTTATCTTTTGTGTTTTTGAACTTTCGTCTAATCTTATTATTATTTTTAATTTTTCACTCAAAAATATGTCTCAACAACATCAGTTTTCACCTGAAACGTTAGTCCGGTTTGATGGAATCTGTAGTGCGATTTTCACAACAGATTGTATGATCTCTCTTATTCTCCTTATTAACCTGATATGGTTAGAGACCGACTTGAATCGAGTCTTTTTCGAGGTTTTAATTCTTTATTGGTTATCCTCCTGTATTATAAATCTAATTAAAATTTATTTTCACATGAATAGACGTATGGCTTTAATATATGGTGGCGAAGATGATTTATGGGAAATTCAAAGAAATAATATGACAATAGATTGTTATGTTTGGTTTATTGTTCGATATATTGTGTTGGGTATTGAGCTGATTTGGATTATCATCCTATTTATCAGTTTATTACTGTATTATCAGCCCGTGACCAAAAATGTGCATCTGGTCATCTATCAATATTGGATAATGGTTCATGTGGTCTATAATGGACTTCGTATTTTTTATCGAATTCCGATTCTATTTTATTTGCTTATCAACCAATCCAATCTGACTACGTTGGTTCCCTTTTTTCCCTATCACGTATCGGGTGAATTGTCGCCTATTCCTGCTCCCATCCTAACGCCTTCAAAAAGAGATAAAGAAAAGGATATTGTCTGTTCTATTTGTTTAGCAGAATTTGAGGATGAGGAAATTGGACGTCTAGTCTGTGATCATTCCTATCATGTTGCTTGTATTCAACAATGGTTGAATAGAGGAAAGAAAACTTGCCCGATGTGTGGAACTGTACCTAAAATTAAAAATAGAATGCCATGAATAGGCAGCTTTTCGCTGCTGAGACGACGAAAATCAGGAATGAAACCACCATCTAAATCTAGTAGACGATTTACCAATGAAAAAAAGAATGGTTATTATAAACCCGTTATACCTTCTTCTACTTTTGTTGGTGCTGAACTTACACCCGATAGTATCGCTGCGCGATACTGGAGTTTCTTCACAAATCAATGGGTGATTGCTACTGCTCTTGCAATTCTCATCATTGGTGGAATTGTAGTTGTTGTCTTTTACGCACTGCAGATTGTTTGGTTTGCACCAGCTTCGAATAACATTTTATTATCAACAGATCTGTCTGCAACATGCTTATCTGATAATGTAGATAAAGGAAAACAACTTCTTAAATTAACCTATTATAATACAGGTTGGTGAACGAATCAATGTATCAGTTATGCTCCAGGATTTCGTGCATGGGATACATCTTCTAAATTCCCATGTCCTGGTGTTTTATCGGGACAATTAGGCGTTTATAATATGCCATACTCTGGATTATTATATTCTGGACTTACCGCCGGAAGTCCTATACAAGATTTGACACGTAGTTTTACAGTTGCATTTTGGTTAGCTTTACCTACCTATCAATCATGGCAATTTACTGGACTTGGCATTATTTGTGGTATGAATAATCCAACGATTCCTGCATTTGGGCAAAATACACCCTTTGTTCAAGGTCCTTTAGTGAAGTGGGCTATAAGAGCGGCGCCGGGGAAAAATCAAGAACGAGTTCTTTATTGGGAATTGAATCATGGAGATAATCAATTTCGAGCTTCTCAATCGTCAATCGCATTAACAGGTTATATATCTACTCATGTGATCTTTCAATGGGATAGTGTCAATACAATAGGTATTCTTTATCTTAATGGAGGATCGGCTACAAAATTTACTCCGTCTGCTGGAGCTGTGACTACATATTTAACTTCTCCACAAGTTACATATTTTAGTGTGGGTTGTGGTGCCCCAGTCATAGGATTAATATCAAAATTACAAATAATAGATGGATTACCAACCGCGGCAAGTCTATACGATTCTACACAAGGATGTACGACAAGTACAAATGTGGACGTACCTTTATCGCGCGATAAACTTACATGTCCTGCACCGGATAGTTATTCATTATTAGCAACTGATGGATTAACAGGTGCTGTTGGATCGTCATCAGCAGGTTCCTCCTCTTCATCCTCTTCCACAACAATAGGGCTTTCATCTTCTTCTTCAACATATACACCTGTCACTTATCAAGTTTGTGGTAATTCATGGTCATTTGGTACAACTTGTCCAAATATTAATGCGCATGTGGGTGATGTCCTGTTCTTCAATTTAGCTTCTCCACATACAGTCTATCAAATGGCTTCAGCGGCTGCTGCTTATCCAACATGTAGCTTTCTAGGCGCAACTGCGTTGTCTACGAATTTTCAACCTTATTCTTATACCGTTCCTTCTAATGCTGTAGGTACGTCGGTTTTTTTTGCATGTAATGTGTCGAATCATTGTGCCAGTGGCGGATTACATCTAAACTTGACCGTGTCTTAAATAAAATTTCAACATTATACGTCCGATAGAAACACTTCTTTCTCTTTTCTAGATTAAAATGTCTAATCGTATTCATCGTCATAGAAAAAAACGAGGATTTTCGCCCTACAAGTATAATTCGTTATCCGGTGATTTACTCAATGATGACTTGATAACAACTGAAGCCGGTACGGCAAATCCTGCTTCTGTTTCACTCTCTCCTTTTCTTGCCATACTTCTGCTTCTCGTTGTTGCTGGAATCCTCGTCGGTATTTTATTTGCCGTATTTTACTGGGATAATTTATTGCTGTTCTCTAAATCATCACCATCACCAACAACAACACCGCCGATACTAGGAACAGGCGACAATGGCGGCGGTGGCAGCAGTTCATCAACTGCTGTATCCATTCTATCCTCTACTATGGCCACTTCTTCTACTCTGCCTCCTATTAGTTCTTCTTCAACTCCCGCCTTATCTTCTCCTGTTTATTCTTCATCTTCTCTACCTGTTATACCTCCTTCTAGTCCACCGTTTTCGATGTCTTCATCCTCGTCGTCGTCATCCAGTGGGATTTATATCATCCTCGGAACACCCCTCACTGTCTTTGTGAATGATTATTACGGCCATACAAACGATGCAAATCGATTAGATGGTGGATCAGATTCAATCGTCAACAGTGCGTTATATTTTCCTACCTTTCAAGATCGAACGACGTTTGTACGCTATGATGCATCGCCTGAACCCTTCCTACTGACTAATCCATTTACCTTATCTTTTTACTTAAAAGCCACACAGACGCCTATTGCTACCACAACTAATGCCGTTATTGTGGCTGCAAATAGCGCACTAGTGTCAAATGCTAATAATCCCATCTGGAGTTTAGAATTTGCACAAGTCGGCAGTAGTTCTGCAAACTGTCCCCACACCAATTCACTCTGGTTTTATTTTATCAATGCAACGACAACAGAAGCCCTGTGTTCATCATCTAGTATACCACAAAATATAGTAACACAAATTGTATTGGATTGGATTTATCCTACAGCAAGTCTATACGTCAATGGAATATTAGATAGTCAACATATTTTTCAGTCTTTTCATATTCCGTCTTCGACTCCAGTTGTATCGTATTGTTATGGATGTCAAAATACATTTCAAGGCTATATGAATAATAGTTATATTTATGCGGGTACGGTGGGGCCTATACCACCTACTTTATCTTATGCGTGTACAAATCCATCTAACCTGACGATCGGTTGCATTGCACCTTATCAACCCTTAATTTGGTTAAATGCGGGCAATGTTGCTACTGGATTAAGTTCGGGTCAAGCTGTAACAAGTTGGACAGATATTAGTGGAAATGGAAATAATGCAGTTGTTCAATATAACGATATCTCGCCCCCGATTTACTATTCAAATACAATCAATGGTGTTTATCCGGCTGTTTATTATAATGGTTCGATGGGGCTTATTGCGCCTTCAGTATTTCCTCTCAATCAAAACTTCACGATTATTGCCCTTGTTAATGCATCCTACTATGTTGAATCACCTTATGGTGCCGTGAATATCCTATCCGCTGTCACTTCTTCTGGTAATACACACGCCTTTTCTGTCTTTTCAAACGCCGGTAATTCATGGAGTCGATATCCATCTCTTTTTCAAAGTAATGCGGGTGGTAATCCTGCGGGCTTCATAGCACCCAATAATCCAGTCACTGTACCTCTGAATCAATTTGTTATCTTATCCGTTTCTTATAATATTTATACGTTAACAGGCACCTTTTATGAGGGAGGCAAGATCAAAGGGACGGGTTCATTTCCTCCTGGTACAGCGCCTGTCGGAGATAATTCTATCTGTATTGGTTGTTTCTTAAGCGGAGGAGGTGCATATCATTTATCGGGTTACTTGGGACAGGTGTTGCTATTTCCACAAGCGCTTAATCAAACGGCAATCTCGTTTATTGAATCTGTCGTCATGTCTGCAACTGGTCTTGTTTATCCTCAAAGTTGGAGTTAGTTTTTGATAAAAATAAAATAATGAATATGTGAAGCATGTATAAAACTTTATCCGATAATAAGAAAAATGATTAAACGAATTCAGCGTTCTTCTCTTAAAAGAAAATTACCATCGTATCCGTATAATTCTTTACATACAGGAGATGTTGCCACTGAACCGGTATTAGAAGAAGGAGAAGACACGAGTAATAAGGTTTCAGTTCTTACTCCTCAATGGTGGTGGTGGTGGTGGATTCTACTGGTTGTTGCAATAGTATTGATCATAGGGGGTGGAATTATCGCTGTATTTTATTTTGATCAATTATTTTGGTGGTCCAAATCTAACCCGGCGTCTATTAGTTCATCAGGGACCATTGGCGGCATAGAGAACACTGATGTTTCCAGTAGTTCGTCCTCTGCGGCACTGTCGCTACCTTCATCATCGTCATCATCATCATCTTCTTCTTCTTCTTCTCTGCTCCCCATTCCGCCTTCTTCGTCAATTCCATCTATTCCTCCATCATCATCATCTCTACCGTCAGTTGTATCGTCCTCATCTTCCTTGATTGGGGCCGCCACCAGCAGTAGTTCTCAACTTTCATCGAACGCTTTATTGACTTCGTGTTTAAGTTATTGTAATTATATCGGGTTTAATCCCACTGCTTGTCTTGCTGCAGGAGGAAACCCGAATATTACATTGGCTTATCTAAATGGATGTCAAACTGGACTCATTCCTTCATTTGATATATCACAATTTCGTATGCAAATTGCATCAAATATTCCTTTATATTATACAGCACCATTAAATGGTTATACGACATTGAATCCTACGACTGCTTATTTTGATGGTTCATTCAATTCGAATCGATTTTCTATTTCGGGTCCTGGTGAACCGCAACCAGGATCAAATATTAACATATTAACAGATCCTTATTTTGGTCTTGTTACCTCCTATTCGACTTATTCCACTTCTGATTGTGTAATCGTTAAGAATGCTGGAGGTACGGCTTGGCCATTGCCTAATCCACCAAATATTTATTCTATAAGTTGGAGTTTATGGACAAGATCCATTTCATTTAGTGCTCTAGAAAATGTTATTTTATCCAATAGTGGTTCATCTTCGTGGCTTGCACCAACATTCAGATTTTCTAGTGCGACATGGAATACTGTGACTTTAGATATCATAGGACAATCACCATGTGCAACTGGGACTTTAGCGGCATTAAACAGTTTTTATCCAATGGATAATGGATGGCATTTCATTGTATTTACATTAAATGGAACAGGAAATTTTTATAATTTCTCTATTTATTTAGATGGAATTCTTCCTATTACTTCTTTCACACAGAATGTAGTCAATGCTTCGGCTTACAGTTGTGGAAGTTTTACACAGGGATCAGAATTAGGCGATGTACAAGCTAAAAATTATGTTGGTTCTTATGCGTTGTTTACACAATATAACTTCACGCTTTCCCCTTCTCAAGTTTCTCAATTATATCAAGCACAAAAACCGTCATGTTTGTCTGTTTGTTATGCATTTGGTGCAACGAGTCAATCGTGTCAAAATATAGGTGGTAATTATTCATTAGGTCCGAATAATGGTTATGGTTGTTTTGTGAATCCGATGCCGTTGGCTGCACCTATTTCTTTTTCATCATTACCTTCATCCTTAATTGGTAGTTATCCGTTAGTCAATTCATTAACAAATTATGTCACAGGTGGTTCTTTAACCAATTCTACTGTCACGACTTATACGTCTGGTACACGTGGAACTGCATTGACATTAACAGGTTCTTTTACTTTATCTGGTGATATTAATATAGGTCCATCCTATAGTGTTTGTATATGGATTAGCGTTACAACATTTGGAGGTGGAAACACCTTATGGACAATTATTGGAAATAACGCATTTAATCTTGGGTTTCAAGGAAGTGGAACACCTGCTTCTATTGTTCAAGGAAGAGGTTTATCATCTGCATTTAGTACACAGACAGTAGCAAGTGGAACATTTACCACTACAAGTACGTGGCAACATGTATGTTATACATTCAATGTACTTAGTGGACAAGCTACTATTTATTATAATGGTGTACAAGCTGTACGAAATTATATTAATTCTACTTCTTGGGGACCAACATCATCATCTAATTTTTTTTCTGCATTCGGTTTACCTAATTATTCATTTGATTTGACAGGTTTTGCACAATGTTTGCGTATTTGGTCAAATGAAATTGACGCGGCTTCGATTAGTTCAGAATATACACGTACTACGAGTAGCTGTCCTTTGCAATAAAATAGAAATTTAAAAATATCAAGCTACGTGTAGAATTGCGAGTTAGACCTCGTAAAGAAAAGGATGTTGCATCGATATCCAAAACGTCAATATCAAAGACTTGTGCTCAAACATGATATACCTACATCAACGAAAAGTGAGTTAGAAACCACAACCTATGAAGGTGAAAATAACAATACCCCTACGGCGACAACTACAACAATTGTTCCAATTCATTCCTACTATCTCGTTATTGGAATACTGATCGTTTCAGCTGTTGGATTTGGAATTTATTTATTATTAGCAAATTATGTATTATTTATTTGGCCTTTTCCAAAAAACACGGTCATTAATCCCGGTAGTTCATCTACTCCGCCTATATTGTCAAATAATCAATATTCTTCATCCAGTGTTGCCTTCATCCCTTCTTCATCCAATTCTGCTATTTTATCATCGTCGTCTTCCTCTTCTCCTGTATCTACAGCTAATATCAATGCAAATTTATTCAAGTCTTCTTTATCTGCTCATGAATCTTGTCCTATTCCTCCTATTCCTTTTCCGTCAAATGATATTAACAATTCACCCACATCTACATTAAACGGAATCATGGATGTGATTCAATTCGCAGCGAAAATTCAACCCAAATGGCGTGGCACGTCGTTGTTCAGCGCCAACTGGTCGTGGGAAATGAATCAATACAGTGGAATGAGCATCAGCAATTTTGGACCTTACAATCAACTAGCTTCAATCAACAATGGTGGCTGTGGTACAGTGCCTAACCCATTTTTAGGATATGGATCAACACAACATGTTTATCCTGCTGCTGCATTCCCTAATGGTTATAATGATATTTCGATATTTGCTCCTATTTCGAACTATACTATTTATGTAGATAGTACAAATGGAAACGACGTATCAAATACAGGCTCAATAAATTCAGCTTTCCAGACTTTATCTCGTGCATACGCTTTAGCACAGATTCAGACTATGTTCTTTCCGGTGACCATTATGTTACGACAAGGTATGTATTTCTTTAATCAGACCTTTATAATTTCTGGTATATCAAATTTATCAATAATAGCATACCCAAATGAAATTGTTAATATCTCTGGTGGGGTATTATTACCATCCTCTCAGTGGACATTGCTTACGACTTTACCCTCCACAATGAATTCTCCACCTTTCCCTTATAATCAAACTTATTCAATGCCCATACCTTTATGGGTCAACACCAGTTTAAATGAACATTTTAACGAATTATGGATTAATGGTCAACGAATGATACGTGCTCGATGGCCCAATCGTGATGTTTATCGAGATTCTATTTCTTCAACAAATCAAATTTCGACGTCTCAAAGTTATTTACCTTGTAATTCTAATAATGCTAACCCTCAAACTGTAATAACAGAAGGATTAGCAGTTTACGATACAATCGAGGTTTTATGTTCATGTGGTGGTACAACTGTTCCTTGTGTACCTGGTAGTGGAACATGGGTTTGGGATTGTCCCTCTCCCGGTCCTTCCTCAGATTATCATTGGTGGTCTAATTATGTTTATAATCAAGCCTCTAATGGTACGTGCGCAAAACACTGGTTGCATAGTCAGAACAGTTGGTGTAGTTTCTTAACAACATCAGAATCGACATCAAGTACCAGTGGTATCATTCTTAGTTGGGTATGGAAACCAGGTTATGTCAGTTCTAATAGTGTTAATTATACGGCCAGTCTGAATTTAAATAAAGGTTATATTGCTGTTCCCGCAGTACCCGGAGGAGGACCATGGGGTGCATTATTATATGAATTGGCTGGTGCTAATTATGGAACAAATACATGGAATTTTGGATTTGGCGGATTTCAATTTTGTAGACCTTGGACTTATTCAGGAAGTTTCTCAGATACTCCTGCTTTTTATGATCATTTTTTACCTGAATTAGATATGCCCAATGAATATTTTATTGATGCAACAAATCGTATTTTATATCATATTCCTTTTAATGGAACAATATTACAAAGTTCATCTATAGTCGCTTCTCAAGTCCCTACAATCTTTCAAATCAATAATTCAAGCCATATTGTTATTCGAGGTTTAAATTTTATGCACACAACAAATAGTATGATGTTACCTCATCAATGTGGTGGAGGAGGAGATCCGGCTTGGTCAGTAGAAGGTGCGATCGTAGTAATTAATAGTTCTTTTGTCGAGATTTCTAATAATAAATTCTTAGAGATTAGTGGAAATGGTATAGTGATTCGTGATCAAACTCTTAATATTACAATCTATAATAATGAATTTAGTGATACAGGAAAGAGTGGAATTGTTGTCGCAGGCTACATGCGATCGTGGAATACATCATTAGAGCATAATATGCCATTGAATACTTGGATTAAGGGGAATAAAATGACAGGATGTGGACGACAAGATTATGGTGCTCCATGTATAGAGATTTCTTTAACTACAAGTACAACCATTGAAGAAAATCTTTTATTTTATGCTCCACGAGCTTTAATTAATTTAAATGATCAAGGTGGTGGTAATCATAAGATTATTAGAAATATGTGGGGTGATGGTGTCATCACGACAGGAGATCACGGGGGTTTTAACACTTGGGCTCGAAGTTCCTATTGGACTCAATCACCTGTAACAAGTATTTGGTCATGGGAACCTGAGGTTTCTGAATTAGCTTATAATTATATTTTACCTCAGTTTGGTAAAATACTCGATTTAGATGGTGCTGCTTGGTTTAATTTTCATGTCCATGATAATATTATAATGGATTGTGATATTGCTACATGGGGACCAAATCATCAAGTTTTCAATAATATCGGCGTTATTTCGTGTAACGGGATTTTTGGTCTGGAAGGAAGCGCCCCGTATACGAATACGGCATTTTGGAATAATACAATTTATCAGTTAAATAGTAACGATATTATTTATTACAGTGCTCCTTGTGCTTGGAATTGTGCGTCAAATTCAGCTTTTTATTATAACAATAAATATTATTATCCATCGCCCGGAGTGACTTTAATTTATAATGGGTTAACATTAGATGCGATACAGAATCCTATTACAGCCTCATCTTTAGGATATCCCGGTTTACAATTATTTCAAAATGAAA